>Ga0075106_1001206_pt1 | contig 11573 bp, 12 predicted proteins | sample AntDeeMetag02WF4_FD_69796 | JGI IMG/M metagenome (GOLD analysis project Ga0075106, IMG submission 69796) | Saline lake microbial communities from Deep Lake, Antarctica - Antarctic Deep Lake Metagenome 02WF4 | ecosystem: Environmental > Aquatic > Non-marine Saline and Alkaline > Saline | place... | reverse complement strand
CACGTCGATTGTGGCGTGCATGGGGTACCTCGGTTTGGACACCAGAGGCAACCCCGCCTTCACGGGAGTCAGTTACTACTGAACTCTAGAGGACTTTGCGACACGACCGACAAGTTGTTCAGATTCTCGATGCCATCCTCTTCGCACCACGACACGAACGTGGAGAGGCGTCCTCTGTGACTCCTGAGCGTCTGTTTGGATAACTCGGATTTGCGTTCAGTTAGATACAGGTCTACTGCGGTGTCAGGTTCTATCGGTTCAAGTTGGGGTTCGGTCATTATCGTGCGATTGGTCTGCTGGTTGCGGTCATAGTGTGGATTAAGCGCCAACCGACGAGGTGAGAACTAGCTTCCCCTAAGGCCCGGGTCGCAGAGGCCCGAAGGGGCTCTGCGGATAGGAACGCCGAGCGCGTATGCGACGGCGTGACGCAGTTCGATTCCCGGACGGTGAAATCCGTCGAGACGACGTTCAGTATCATCGAGGCGCTGCACGAGCACGGGGGCGCCGGCGTCACCGAACTCGCGAACGAACTCTCCGCCCCGAAGAGCACGGTCCACAACCACCTCCAGACGCTCGAGGGCAACGAGTACGTCGTCAACGACGACGGTACGTACCGCGTCGGCAGTCGCTTCCTGGAACTCGGCGCCCACGCCCGCGACCGGCGGGACATCTACGAGGTCGCGCGCCCGGAGGTCGACCGCATCGCCGAGGAGACCGGCGAACTCTCCGGGGTCGTCGTCGAAGAGCACGGCCGCGGCGTCTTCCTCCACCGCGCGAAAGGCGAGAACGCGGTCCACGTCGACACCTACGCGGGCAAGCGCATCTACCTCCACGGCGCGGCGCTCGGGAAGGCCGTGCTCGCCCACCTGCCCGAGGCGCGCGTCGACGACATCGTCGAGCGCCACGGCCTCCCCGTGCTCACCGAGAACACAATCACGGACTGCCAAGCGCTCCGGGAGGAACTCGCCGAGATTCGGGAGACTGGTATCGCCTTCGACGACGAGGAGCGCCTCGACGGGCTGCGGAGTGTCGGCGCCGCCATCACCAGCGAGGACGGCGACGTGCTGGGCGCGGTCAGCGTCGCGGGCCCCACGAGTCGCCTCCGCGAGGAGCGCTTCCGCGAGGAACTTCCGGCGGTCGTCCGGAGCGCGGTCAACGTCATCGACCTCAACGTGACCTACTCATGACTGTTACAGACGTACGTCCGTAACTCCGACGAATTACCAGAAACCGGTAAGGACGTAAAACTAGCCAGTATTGTTACCTTACCCGTGGGAAAGCGGGCATTTCGACGAGTCCGCCGTTAGGCCATAAATTCGCCGCTTTAGACGGTTTCCCTGTGTTCACACTCGTGAACCGTTTGTAACAGTAAACTACCCCGTTCACGAGCGTTAGCGCGGTTTTATCCGGTTTCACAGCGGGAGTAGGAAGCATCCGTTTCGCGGATTTTCCCAGTTCACGATACTGTTTCGATTTCTTATACGGTTCCGCGAGCAGCCCACGGCAGGGGACAAGACATAACGGGTGGGCCGCGTTCGTCTATAGCATGGACCACGACCACGCGGACATGCTGTCCCGCGACGACGCCGTCGAGCGCGTGCTCGACCACCGCGAGACCACAGTGGACCGCCTCGGCACGGAAACGGTGGCGCTCGACGACATCGCGGGTCGGGTGCTCGCGACCGACGTCGAAGCGACGGCGGACCAGCCCCCGCACAGCCACGCGACGATGGACGGGTTCGCCTTCGACGCGAGTGCCGACTACCCCTACAAGGTCGTCGACCGCGAGGTGTTTCCGGAGGACGACCCGGGGACGCTCGACGCCGACGAGGCGGTCCGAATCGCGACCGGCGCGCCGCTCCCGGCGGGCGCCAACGCCGTGCTGAAAGTCGAGGAGTCGACAGTCGAGAACGGTGAACTCCGGGGGACCGACCTCGAACCCGGGACGTACGTCTACGAGCGCGGCAGCAACGTCGAGGCCGGCGAACGGCTGTTCACCGCGGGCGAGGTGCTGTCGCCGAAGGACGCGATATTCCTGCGGGACCTCGGCGTGGAGGACGTGGCGGTGCGCGAGCGGTTCTCGGTGGGTGTGCTGGCGACCGGGACCGAGATCCACGAGGGACGCATCGACGACCTGGACTCCCCAATGCTCGCGGGCCTCGTGCAGTCGTGGGGCCACGACGCGACCCACGAGGGCAGCGTCCCCGACGACTACGAGACGGTCGAGGACCGCATCTCGGAACTCGCCGACGAACACGACGTCCTCCTGACCACGGGCGGCACGAGCGTCGGCAAGAAGGACTACGTCATCCGCGCGCTGGACACCCTCGGCGAGGTTCGGTTCCACCGCGTGGCCGTCCGGCCGGGCAAACCCATCGCGCTCGCTGCCCTCCCGGACCACGACGCGACGGTGTTCGCGATTCCCGGCAAACCCGTCGGCGCACACACCATCTCGTCGCTCGTCGCTCGCCCGTTCTTCACCGGGCGCGCGGACCTCCCGACCGTTCCCGCGACGTTCACCAACGACGTCGGCCTCGGCCCGGAGGGCTTCGAGTACGCGGTTCCGGTCACACTGGACGGCGGTGAGGCCACGCCGCTCGGGCACGCCGACTCGGCGCTCTCCGTCTACGAGGAGACGTTCGACCCCAGCGTGCTGTCGTCGAGCACGCGCGCGACCCGGGCCGACGGCTTCGTGCTCACCGAAGCAGGGCTGAGCGCGGGCGAGGAGGTGCGGGTCGTCCCGTACCCCGTCGTGGAATGAGCCTCCCAGTCGTCGACCCGCCGGCCGAGCGGACAGGGCGTTCGCGTGTCGCGGGCGTCCTGCTGGCGGCGGGGACGAGTTCCCGGTTCGGCGAGGCGAACAAACTGCTCGCCGAAGTGGACAGGGCGGACGGCTCCGCGGAGAGCGGCGGGAAGGAGGGGGAACCGATGGTCCGCCGGAGTGCGGAGACGGTGCTCGCGGCAGGCATCGACGACGTGCTCGTCGTCGTCGGCTACGAGGCCGACCGCGTCCGTGAGGCGCTGGCTGGACTCGACGTCTCGTTCCTGGAGAATCCCGAGTACGAGACGGGGCAGGCGTCGTCCGTGCGTGCAGGCGTTCGGGCGCTCGGCGACGTGGACGCCGCCGTGTTCGCGCTCGGCGATATGCCCTACGTCGACGCCGAGAGCATCCAGGCGCTGGTGGCTGCCTACGAAGACGGGACGGCCACCGCGCTCGCCGCTGGCAACGAGGGAGAGCGAGGAAATCCGGTGCTGTTCGACGCGATGCACTTCCCCGCGCTCGCCGACAGCGACGGCGACACGGGCGGGAAAGAAGTCTTGTTCTCGGCCGACGACGCGGCCGTCGTGGAGACGGGCGACCCGGGCGTGAGGCGGGACGTCGACCGGCCAGACGAGTTCGCCTGAACCGCGGGCGTTATGCGGTCGGCGGGCGCAGTTCCGGGCGATGACCGAGTTCCCGTACACGACCACCGTCGACGTCCGCTACCAGGACCACGACGAGATGGGGCACGTCAACAACGCCACCTACGTCACGTACATGGAGGAGGCGCGGACGAAGTACCTCCGGGACGAACTCGGCGTCCCGGCCGACGAACTGAGCATGGTCGTCGCGCACATCGAGGTGGACTTCGTCCGGTCGGTCCAGTACGCCGATGAGGTGACGGTAGCGGTGTCCGTCACCGACCTCGGGGAGTCGAGTTTCACGATGGCCTACGAGCTGCGCGACGGCGAGGGGGTCGTGGCCGAGGGCGAGACGGTGCAGGTCGTCCTCGACCCGGAGACGGGGACGAGCACGCCGATTCCCGAGGCGTGGCGCGAGTCAATCCGCGTAGTCGAGGGTTGAGGACCGCGTCGACGGGAACGCTCCGAGTCGGTCAAGGATGGTGTCGACGATATCTTCGTCGAACGTCCAGAACCCGTAGAACTGGTCGCGCTCGCGTTCCTCGGCGAGCAGCGCGCGCTTCTCCGCGTCCCGTTCGGCGTCCAGCACCACGAACCACGTCGACCTGATTTCGTCGTCCTCGTACTCGTGGAGGTCGTGGACCTCGCTCGGAACGCGCCAGTCCGGCTCCCCGTAGAGGTGGGTGTCGACGCCCGCTCTCGCCAGCCGGTCGTAGAGGGTGTACTGCGGTTTGAGGTTCGAGAACGCCTGGAAGCCGGCGTGGAGGCTGCCGCCGTGTCGGTAGGCGAACTCCTCGATTTCCCGGGAGGCGATGGTCATTCGCCGCCAGCCGTAGTCCGTGAACACTGTATGGTCGATCTGCTGGAGCAGGTCCGGATACTCGATCTCGTCGGGGTCTGTGAGGTCGAGTAGCTCGGAGTTGGGTCGGATCACGCGGTAGAGGGACGACAAACTCGTCGCGGCGACGAACTCGTCGCGGTCGTGGAGCACGAGGAAGTTCCGCGGGCGGCCGTCGTCGGTGGTCGCGCGCCTGAGGTCGACGCTCTGCACCTCGAAGTACTTACGAACGTCCCGGCGGATGCCGTCGCCAGCGTCGTCGTTGTACAGCGTGAGCGTGAGCCCGCGCTCCCCGACCAGGTCGACGATGTCCGGAAGCGCCGGCACGGCGTCGGTCTCGGATCCCACCATCTCTACCGGTGGTTGTGACGGCGAGCCTATAAAAAAATCAGTTTGCGGCGGCTGCTGCGCGACGTCTCGTGGTGTAGCCGGTTACGTCGCCCGCCCGGTGGCGGTGAGCGCGATGCCGAAGAGGATGATGGCGCCGCCGGCGATGGTGAACTCCCCGGGAACCTCGCCGAAGATGGCGAGCGCGAGCAGCGCGGCACCGACGGACTCCCCGAGCAGGGAGACGCTGACGACGCTGGACTCGACGTACTTCAGCGCCCAGTTGATGAGCGTGTGGCCGAACAGCCCCGGCCCGACGGCCATCGCCGCGAACAGCGCCCACTCGTGGGCGGGGTAGTCGACCAGCGGCAGTCCGCGCGCCACGGCGACAGCGAATAGGACGGCCGTGCAGACGCCGTAAACGACGAAGACGTACGGTGCGAGCGACAGCCGCTGGCGCACGGAGCGGCCGGCGAGCACGTAGCCCGCTGCGGCGGCCGCCCCGAGGACTGCGAGCGCGTTGCCGAGTTCGGGGTTCGGCCCCACTGTCGCGCCGCCGAGAAACTCTCCCGCAGACAGGAGCACCGACCCGGCGATGGCGACGAGAATGCCGCCGACGATGCGAGCGCTCGCGCGCTCGTCCAGCAGCAACCACGCGCCGACGGCGACGAACGCCGGTTGCGTCTGGACGAGCGTCGCCGACGCCGCGATGCTGGTGTAGTCGATGGAGGCGAACCACGACGCGAAGTGCAGCGCCAAAAGCGCCCCCGAGAGGGTGACGAGCGCCCAGTCGCTGCCCGAGACTGACGCGAACTGGTCGCGCTCGCGGGCCGCGAACGGCGCTACGAGCGCGGTCATGAACAGCACGCGGTAGCACGCCTTCACGAGGCTCGGGGCATTGCTGAGGTCGACGAGCACCGCGCTCGTGCTGACCGCCACCACCGCGACGGCGACGCCCACCATCGGCGGTACCGGCAAGTCGTCTGGACTGTTCACGAACTGTGGTGGCGGGGGCCGCCGTTAGGCGTTGCGCTCGCGGCCAGACGGCCGCGCCACCAATGCGCCGAGAAATCGTGGACGGCTGGGCCTAGAACGCCGTGGCTAGCGGTTCTGAAGGGTCGACCGAACCTTCGCGACGGAGCCGTCGCAGTTCGAACACGTCTCCTTCTCGGTCGCGACGTAGACGGTGTCACAGGACGGACAGTGGAAGAGCCCGGAGCGTGACTGCTCCTCGGCAGTCTCGGACTGTTCCTCCGCTTCCTCCCGCGATTTCAGGGCCTGCGCTGCCCGCTGGTCGGCGGTGGTCTTCTCGCTCCGCAGCCGGTCGACGGCCGCCGAGAGCTTAGCAAACACGCGCCCGCTCCCCCCGGTTAGAACTGGTCTCGATTCCCGGCGTCTGGCCGATCTGTACGTCCCCAACGGTGTCCGGAGTGCACCCTGACATAACCCTGGCCATACCACAGCCACGGTCTGAACATACTTCAACTACCGGCCTAGTCAAGTAGAATTAGTCGCCCGCATAACCCGGTTATCGGGCCGCTATCCCGTGTTTTCCGGACCGCCGCCACCCCCAATCTGTTGGAGCGGCTACTGCTTACTCGATGTCCTCGGGCGTCTCGAAGTCGTGGAACTCCTCGCCCGCCTCCTTCGAGAGGATGTTGAGCGCGGCAGCGGCGCCGTCGCCCGCGGCGATGACCGCCTGCCACTCCCCGGCGCGCACCATCGCGCCCGTCGCGTAGGCGTCTTCGACGCTCGTCTCCATGCTCACGTCGACGCCGACGACGCCCTCCTCGGTCATCGCACACCCCAGTTGCTCCGCGAGGTCCAGGTCGTCGCCGGTCGCGAGGACCAGGTAGTCCGAGTCGTACTCGTCGGCTTCGGTCAGAACTTCGAAGCCGTCGTCGTGGACGTTGACGCCCGTGACCGCCTCGCCCTGGTGGCGCTCGGCGCCGAAGCCGTCGACCTGTTCGCGGACGTCCTCGACGTACGCAGTTCCGTCGATGGAGTCGATGCCCGGGTAGTTGAACAGGTGGGCCTTGTGCATCCACGTCTCGTCGGTGTCGAACACCGTGGTGTCGAGGCCGTTCTTCGCGGTGAATAGTGCCGCGCTCAGTCCCGCTGGACCGCCGCCGACGACGGTGACGTGTGCCATGACTGCACGGTGGGCTCTGAGGCCGATAAACCTACGGCCGTTCGAGAATCTCGCGGGTTCGTCGGTGGCGGTAGCGGAACATGGGCTCGAAGAACAGCCCCGCCAGTTCGTCCGCGACGCCGCCGACGGGCGTGCGGTACTCGACCCGGTCGCGGGCCAGCGTCTCGTCGCCGTCGGCGTAGAACGAGTGTGTATGCTCCCACTCGGGGAACGGGCCCTCCTCCATCACGTCGGCGAAGTAGGCGTGGCCGTCCCCCTCCTCGCGCTCGATGATGCGGGACACCCAGCGCTGACGGGGTCCCACCCCGAACGGCCGAACAGACATCCGGATGCGGGTGCCCGCGGTGAGCACGTCCCCCTCGCTGCCCTCCGGATACTGGACCGCCTCGACGCGGAGGTTCGCCCACCGCGGCGTGAGCGCCTGGAGTCCGTCGATGGTTGAGTGGAACTCCCAGACGTCCTCGAACGGGGCGCGGACGCGGAGTTCACGCTCGAACGTCGCCATGGGTGCGGTTGGGGCGGTGGACGCAAAACTCCGGCGGCGTGCGCCCGCGTGGCTTGGTACGGTGCTGGAACGCCGGCAAGTGTTGTCGACCGACGAATGGTTATACCGACGAACCCCTTTCCTCGCGCTATGCCATCGGAGCGCGCAACCGACACCACGCCGTTCGCGGCGATGGACGTGCTCGAGCGGGCGAGCGAACTCGAGGGTGTCGTCCACATGGAAGTGGGCGAACCCGACTTCCGGCCGCCGGAAGCAGCGACGGATGCAGCGGTTGCAGCACTCCGGGCAGGCGACGACGACTACGGCACCTCGCGCGGCACGGCGTCGCTCCGCGAGGCGATCAGCGACTACTACGCTGAGACGTACGGCGTCGACGTGCCGACCAACCGCATCATCGTCACGCCCGGGTCCTCGCCCGCGCTCCTGCTCGCGCTCCTCTCGATTGTCGACCCCGGCGAGGAGGTCGTGCTGACGGACCCGTACTACGCCTGCTACCCGAACTTCGTGCGACAGGCCGAGGGCCAGGTCAGAACGGTCGAACTCGACCCGGCCGACGGCTTCGAACCGAGCGTCGACGCCTACGAGCAGGTCGTCGACGACGACACCGCCGCGATGCTGCTGAACTCCCCCGCGAACCCGACGGGCGCCGTCACGAGCGGGGAGACGCTCTCGGACCTCGTCGACCTGGCCAACCGCACCGACACGATGGTCGTCTCCGACGAGGTGTACCACGGCCTCGCGTTCGACGCCGAGGAGCACTCCGTCCTGGAGTACACCGACGACGCGTTCGTCCTCGACGGCGTCTCGAAGCGCTACGGAATGACCGGGTGGCGCCTCGGCTGGGCGGTCTGTCCGCCCGAGTACGTCGAGGCCATCAACCGCCTCTCCCAGAACGTGCTCATCTGCGCACCGCCGTTCGTGCAGGCGGGCGCCGAGGCCGCCATCCGCGAGGGGACCGAGCAGTTGGCGGAACACCGCGAGGCGTACCGCGAACGCCGCGACCTCCTGCTCGAGGCGGCCGAGCGCTGGGGGTTCGACGTCGGCTACACCCCGGAGGGCGCCTACTACCTGCTGCTCGACGTCTCGGACCTCGGAGACGCCTTCGACGTCGCGGACGTCTTCCTGGAGGAGGCCGGCGTGGCGATGACGCCCGGCCCCGACTTCGGAGACGGGGCGACGGACTACCTGCGCGCGTCGTTCGCGAGAAGTACGGAGGACGTGCGCGAGGCTATCGAGCGCATCGACGAACTGCTCGCGACGACCACTACTTGAGCCGTTCCTGCAGGAAAGAAGGGTGGGCGGCGGTGACGCCGTCGATGCCCAGCACGTCGTCGCTGATGACGCCGCCGAGTTCGTCGCCGTCCGCAGCGCGGACCTCGGCCATCAGCATGTGGTCGCCACTGGAGGTGTAGAGCGCCCGCACGGCGTCCAGTTCTTTCAGATCCCGGGTCGCCTCCACGTAGCGCTCGGAGGCCACGTCGATGCCCACGAGAGCGATGCTCTGGCCCGACAGTTTCTTCGGGTCCACGTCGGCAGAGTAGCCGACGATGACGCCCTCCTCCTCGAGTTTGTCGATGTACTTGCGCACCGTCGGCTTCGAGACGTCGGCCCGCGCGGCGATGTCCGCGTACGACGCCTGCGCGTCCTCCTCGAGGGCGGCGAGGATTCGGTCTTCCGTCGATTCGGTACTCACAGACAGTAGTTTGGCGGCTTTGAAAAAATATCTTCCGAATCGGAAAGTGATGGCTCGTCCGGTGCCAGTCCACTCTCCTCGGGGAGCCGCTCCCCGGTACTGCGGGGCTACTTGTGGCGGTCGATGAACTCGTAGGACCGCTCCCACTCCTTGTCGTCGTCGAAGTAGGCGCCGGCGAGCGGTTCCTCGGGCATGTCGCCACGGGACTGCTTCTCCTGCTGGTAGGAGTTGCGGCCCTCCTGCTTGTAGTAGCGGCCAGTCAGCACGGTGCCCTCGTGGAGCGCGTCCTCCGTCTCGTACATCATCTCCGAGGCCTCGCGCCGGTCGGAGACGTCGAAGTCGTAGTCGTCGGAGTCCTGGACGTCCACGTACGGGACGTACTGCTTGGCGTCCTTGTTCCACGTCGGGCACTGGGTCAGGAAGTCGACGTGCGAGAAGCCGTCGTGCTCCATCGCCTCGACGAGGATCTCCTGTGCCTGGTTCGGGTTGACCGCGGCCGTCCGCGCGACGTAGGAGGCGCCAGCCGAGAGGCTCATCGAGAGCGGCCGGATCGGGTCCTTCGCGGAGCCGTGGGGCTGGGTCTTGGACTTGTGGCCCTTCGGGGAGGTCGGGGACGTCTGTCCCTTCGTCAGCCCGAAGATCTCGTTGTTGAACACGATGTACGTGATGTCGTGGTTCTCACGCGCCGTGTGCATGAAGTGGTTGCCACCGATGCCGTAGCCGTCGCCGTCGCCGCCGGCCGCGACCACTTCGAGGTCGTGGTTCGCCAGCTTCGCGGCGCGGGCGACCGGCAGGGAACGACCGTGGATCGTGTGGAAACCGTAGCTGTCGAAGTAGCTGTTGAGCTTCCCCGAGCAGCCGATGCCCGTACAGAGCAGGATCTCCTCTGGGTCCTTGCCGAGCTCCGCCATCGCGCCCTTCAGCGCCTTCAGGACGCCGAAGTCGCCACAGCCAGGACACCACGTCGGCTGCGGTTCGACGCCGGGCGTGAACTCGTCTCGTTCGACCTCCCGTTCCTCACCGATAGCGCTGAATGCCTTGCTCATGGTTAGTCACCTGCCGCGTGTTCGAGGGTGGTCTGAGCGGTCGGGAGTTCGCCGCCACCGTCCTGTTCGATCTCGACGGCTTCCACGATCTCCGCGGGCTCGAACGGGTTGCCGTTGTACTTCAGGAGACTGGAGAGCTTCCCGCCGAAGGTCCCGGCCTCCTTCTGGATGAGGCCGCGGAACTGCTTGGTCGCGGACATCTCCACGACGATGGCCTCGTCGACGCTCTCGACGAACGCCTGTACCTCCTCGGCCGGGAACGGCGCGAGGTCGCTGACGCCCAGCGCCTTCACGCTGTTGCCGTCGTCGTTGAGGCGTTCGACGGCCTCCTCGACGGTGCCCTGCTGGCTGCCCCAGACGATGAGACCGAAGTCGGCGTCCTCGTCACCGTAGACGACCTGCTGCTCGCGCTCGTCGAGGTCGGCGCGGATGGACTCCAGCTTCTGGATGCGTCGGTCGACCTGCATCTGGCGGTTGTCGGGGTCCTCCGCGATGTGGCCGTTCGGCCAGTGCTCGTTGCCGGAGGCGAGGTAACGGCCGCCCTTCTGGCCGGGAATCGATCGCGGGCTGACGCCGTTGTCCGTCTGCTGCTGGAAGCGGTGGAACTTCCCCGTGTCGTCGTGGGGCGCCTCCGCCAGTTCGTCCTCCGTGAGCGTGCTCCCGAGCGTCGGGTTCGGCTCGCGGTCGAAGAAGGAGGCGTCCACGTTCCGGTACTCACCGGAGAGCTTCTGGTCGAAGACGACGATCGAGGGGATCTGGTACTCCCAGGCGATCTCGAACGCCGCCCGCGTCTGCTCGTAACACTCCTTCGGGTCGCTGGGGCCGAACGCCACGCGGTGGCTGTCGCCCTGGCTCGTGTAGAGGATGTGTTCGAGGTCGGCCTGCTCGGGCTTCGTCGGCATCCCCGTGGAGGGACCAGCGCGCATCGCCTCGAGCAGCACGAGCGGCGTCTCGGTCATCTCGGCGAGACCGAGCGGCTCGCTCATCAGCGCGAAGCCGCCGCCCGACGACCCGGACATCGCCTTCACGCCAGTGTGCGAGGCGCCCACTGCGAGCGCCGCCGCCGCAATCTCGTCCTCGACCTGCTCGGAGATGCCGCCCATGTCCGGCAGGAGGTTCGTCATGATGGTGAACACGTCAGTCCACGGCGTCATCGGGTATCCGGCGATGAACCGACAGCCGGCGTCGATGGACGCGTACGCGATGCCGTGGCTCCCGGAGACGAGCACCTGCTCTTCGTCGTGCTCGCCCTCGGGCACGCGCAGGTCGTGGGAGAACTCCATCTCGCTGACCTGGTCGTAGGCGTCGTGGAGGACCTCGAGGTTCTGGTCGAGGATATCGCCGCCCATCGCGTCGCTCATCAGGTCCTCGATGTGGTCGAGCTCCATGCCGGTGAGCGCGGCCGTCGCGCCGACGCCAGCCGTGTTCCGCATGACCTCTCGGCCGTGCTCCTTGGCGATGCCGCGGAGGTCGAGCGGATAGACGTGCCAGCCGTTCTCCTCGGCCTGCTCCTCGAGGCCGTCGACGTCGTCCTCGTCGAGGAGTCCCTCGTCGTAGACGATGATGCCGCCCTCGCGGAGGTCGTCGAGGTTCTCCGTCAGCGGCTTCAC
>Ga0075106_1001198_pt1 | contig 11603 bp, 12 predicted proteins | sample AntDeeMetag02WF4_FD_69796 | JGI IMG/M metagenome (GOLD analysis project Ga0075106, IMG submission 69796) | Saline lake microbial communities from Deep Lake, Antarctica - Antarctic Deep Lake Metagenome 02WF4 | ecosystem: Environmental > Aquatic > Non-marine Saline and Alkaline > Saline | place... | reverse complement strand
GTGGTGGCGTCGGTATCATGCGGGGATGCACGACGACGTGAGCCAGCCGAACGCGCCGACATTGACCGACCGCATCGATGCGCTGCTGCCGCAGACGCAGTGCACGCAGTGCGGTTATGACGGCTGCCGCCCGTATGCCGAGGCGATCGCCGCCGGCGAGGCGGATATCAATCGCTGCCCGCCAGGCGGTGACGACGGGATCGGGGCGCTGGCGGAACTGCTCGGTCTGTCGCCGAAGGCGATGGATCCGGAATGCGGCGCACCGGTCGAGCACCCGGTCGTCGCGGCCATCGACGAGTCGGTGTGTATCGGCTGCACCAAGTGCATCCAGGCCTGCCCCGTCGACGCCATCCTTGGTGCGGCTCAGCAGATGCATACCGTCATCGCCTCCGAATGCACCGGCTGCGAGCTGTGCATTCCACCCTGCCCGGTCGACTGCATCTCCCTTGAGCCGGCACCCGACCCGACCCCGTTGCGCGAACACGCGGAGCAGTTCCGGGCCCGCTATTACGCTCGTAACGAGCGGCTCGAACGGCGTCGGTGCGAGCATGAGGCGGCACGGGCGTCGAAGCGCCCGGACGGGGACCGCGAGAGCCGGCGCGCGGAAGTGGCGGCGGCGGTCGAGCGCGCACGCGCGAAGCGCAGGCGCGCGGTGGATCAGCAATGAACCGCGCGAAACGCGAACAGATCATGGCACGGCTGGCGGAGCGTGACCCCGAACCGACCACGGAACTGCATTACGAGACACCGTTCCAGTTGCTGATCGCCGTGATGCTCTCGGCCCAGTCCACCGACCGTGGCGTGAACGCGGCCACGACCAACCTGTTCCCCGCGGCGCCGGACGCCGAATCGATGCTCGCGCTCGGCGTCGAAGGGGTGAAGGAGTACATCCGCACGCTGGGGCTGTTCAATAACAAGGCCAAGAACGTGTTCGAAACCTGCCGCATCCTGGTCGAACGCCATGGCGGCGAGGTTCCGCGCGAGCGCGCGGCGCTGGAGGCGTTGCCCGGCGTGGGGCGCAAGACCGCGAACGTGATCCTCAACACCGCCTTCGGCGAACCGACGATCGCCGTGGACACGCACATCTTCCGCGTCGCCAACCGCACGGGCTTCGCGCCCGGCAAGAACGTGCGCGCGGTCGAGGACCAGTTGGTGAAGGTGATGCCGAAAGACTACCGGCGCCACGCGCACCACTGGCTGATCCTGCACGGACGCTATGTCTGCACCGCGCGCAGACCGCGCTGCGCCGAGTGCCGGATCCATGACTTGTGCGAATACCCTGACAAGACCGCCTGAGGCAAATTCGATGTTTGGTAACGATCGCGAAAGCATGCGGCGCTATTACGTCGACACCTGGCGCAAGGCCAATGCGGGGGAGGCGCTCGATCCGATGGAACGGCTGGTCGCGACCGTGATCTCGGAACACCCCGAATACCAGCCTCTGCTCGCGCCCGGCAACGAACCCGTGCTCGACCGCGATTACATGCCCGAGGACGGGCAGACCAATCCCTTCCTGCACATGGGCATGCACATCGCGCTGCGCGAACAGGCCGGCGCCGACCGCCCACCGGGCATCCGCGCGCTGATCGAGCAGCTCGCGCGCCATGAGGGCGATCACCTGGAGGCCGAACACCGGCTCATGGAGCCGCTCGGCGAGGTCCTGCACGCGGCCCAGCGTGCCGGCACACAGCCCGACGAGGCGGATTACCTCGAACGCGTTCGCAGGGTCGTCACACGCGCAACCGGCGGCCAACCGGACGCCTGATATCAAAGGTGAAAAAAGAGACTACGTAGGCCGGTTTTCACCGGCGCTCCTCGAAACTCGGGTATGCGATGCAATAAGCCGCCGGAGAATGCCGGCATTGCGCGGTGGCATGCACGGGGCGGTATTCGGCGTCGTGGACCGCGCAAAGCCGGCCTACGTCACGAGAAAACGTTTGGTGCAATACCCTGCGCGGTTTCCCGGATTCCGTTTCACTTCATCCGGGCTACGAATCGTTCGATTATCCACGCTGAGTGCCCGGGGACGGACCAGATGGCGGGTTACGGCGCCTCACCAAGAGGATTTTTGCCGTTCTCTGCGGCTCCGCGCCTCTGCGTGAACCGCCTTTTATCAACGACGGATAAACCCGACGAAACGAATTCCGCCCATCATGCCCCGGACACCGACCGCCCCCGTTCGAGGAAACGCCCGATCGCCCACAGACCCGCCCCGGCCAACGCGAGCGCAGACGGGAACCAAACTGCGGCGATCGCGCCGAACAGGTTCGGGGCCTGCATCATGGTCGACATGAGCGAGTCCTGGTACCAGAAGAACCACTGGTGATCAGCCGGGAAGACGAGCTCGTGCAGTGCATAGAACAGATCGACCGGCCCGATGGCGAGGATCGCGATCCCGGCCACGCCGATCACCGCCGCGGTTCCGACCAGGAAATGGCTCGCGGGCGGGAGTGAGCGCTGCCGCCACCTCGCTTCGAGTGTGAGCGCCATCACCAACGCCAGGGCCGCGATGCCGGCGATCTCGAACCGGCGGACCAGCCCGGCCACATCGCGCAGATGGACGATCTCGGGCGGGCGCAACAGCCGGCCCAGTTCGCGGCCTTCGGGGTCGTAGTAGCGCAGATCGGCGAGGCCGCGGCCGTCGGCGTGGATCGCATCGACGATGGCGGCGAACAGACGCGCGCGTTCGATCGGCGTAGTGTGCTCGAAGCCCTGACGCCAGCGGTTTTCGGGGCCGTAGCGCGCGATCGTGTCGCCGATCCCGAGGACTTCGTGCCAGACGAGGTAGGCGAAATCGAAGCCCGCCAGGGCCTGCCAGGAAAGGAACAGACCGGCGACGAGCAGCGCACCGGTGAACACCGACCAGTACAGTGCGCCGAGCGTCCTGACCACGCGGCTCATTCGCCGCGCTTGGCGGCCTGCCAATACCCCTCAAGGGTATCCATGGACATGCCCGCCGTATCCTCGCCATCACGCCGCGCATGCCGTTCCACCTCGCGGAACCGCCTTTCGAAACGGTGGCTTGCGCGGCGCAGTGCGGTCTCGGCATCGACGTCGAGATGGCGCGCCAGGTTGACCGCGGCGAGCAGCAGGTCCCCGACCTCGGCCTCGCGCGCGTCCGGGTTCTCCCCGGCGGCCTCGACCTCATCGAGTTCCTCGCGCACCTTCGCGGCCGGGCCGGAAGCGTCGGACCAGTCGAAACCGGCCCGGGCGGCCCGGCGCGAGAGCTTTTGGGCGCGGGTCAGGGCGGGCAGTCCGAGGGTGACGCCGGCGAGCGCGCTGGCGTCGGATTCGCCACGGTGCGCTCGCTCATCGGCCTTCGCCTGTTCCCAGAGCCGCTCGCGGGTCTCCGCGTCGGTCGCCTCCGTATCGCCGAAGACATGCGGGTGGCGGCGGATCAGCTTGGCCGCGAGCCCGTCGGCCACGGCCTCGAAATCGAAGGCGTCGCGTTCCTCGGCCATGCGGGCATGGTAGACGACCTGCAGCAGCAGATCGCCGAGCTCGTCGCGCAGGTCGTCGAAGTCACCGCGCTCAATGGCATCGGCGACCTCATACGCCTCTTCGACCGTATGCGGCGCGATGGAGCGGAAATCCTGACCGACATCCCAGGGGCAACCGGTCTGCGGATCGCGCAGACGCGCCATCACCGACAGCACTCGATCGATTGCCGCCATCGGAGATCGGTCTCAGAACGTCAGCCGGATACCGACGTTGACCTCGTCGCTGAGTTCTTCATCACGACCGCCGTCCATGTCGAACTCGATCCAGCGATAGCCGACAAAGGCGTGCGTACCCGGTACGACTTCGAGTTCAAAGCGCGGATTGAACTCCGCGAGCGTATCGGCGTCCTCGAAGCTCGTGATGCGCGGCGCGTAATAGCCCTCAACGGAGAACGCAAGGTGGGTCTCGGTCGGAAACAGGTAACGGACCTGGCCGCCAATGCCGATCGCGCTGGCGTCCCGGCCGGAATCCAGATCCGTATAATAGGCCTTGGCACCGACCCCGAACTGCAGCGGGATGTTCTGCCCCGGGCTGCCGGTAACGAGGAAATTCCCGGTCAGCATGATGTCGTCGTCGTTGTTGAAGAAGCCGCCGAAGCCGATGTCGGCGCCGCCGTACCCCATACTCGCGGTATCGGTGAGATAGACGAGACTGGCCGTATCCTGGCCGAGGGCGAGATCCAGACCGGCCGCATGGGTGGTCGTCGAGCACAGCCCGAGCGCGGCCACCCCAATCAAACGTTTCATCATGTACGAATCCCTCCAGCGGGATGAAGCAGTTACTGAATGGTAGGTGCCGGACAATGGGCGATCAAGCGTCCGCGTACGATATTCAGGCCTGTATCGCATTCTTTTATACTGTTTCCGGCGTTCGCGCATTGTCCGCCCGCAATCCATGGGGCCACGCCCCTCCTGCCACTCCCTGGAGCCGTTCCATGACCACTGACCCGCGCGCGGATGAACTCCGTGCCTGGCTGATGCGCACATGCCCCGATGCCGCCGCGTCACTGACGCCGATCACGGGCGATGCCAGCTTTCGGCGTTATTTCCGGATCGCCACCGACAACGGCGACCGCATCGTCATGGATGCGCCACCGGAGCGCGAAGCCACCGGACCGTTCGTCGATATCGCCGGACGCCTCGAGGCCGCTGGTGTCACGGCACCAAGAGTACTGGCGAGTGACGTCGAACGCGGCTTTCTGCTGCTGAGCGACCTCGGCGACCGGTTGTATCTGGACGAACTCGACGAACGCTCCGCGGACGGGCTTTACGACGACGCACTCGCCGCCCTCGTGCGCATGCAGGCGGACATCCCGACCGCCGATCTGCCGCCGTACGATGCGAAACGGCTCGACACCGAGATGGATCTATTCCCGGTCTGGTTCCTCGGCGAGCACCTGGGCCTGGACACCGAGACTATCGGCGACGAACCGGCGGCGAGCTTCGCTGCGCTCACCGCGGCGGCGCTGGAACAACCCCGCGTATTCGTGCACCGCGATTACCATTCGCGCAATCTCATGGTGCTGGCGGCAGACAACCCCGGTGTCCTCGATTTCCAGGACGCCGTCGCGGGCCCGGTGACCTATGACCTGGTCTCGCTGCTGCGTGACTGCTACATCAGTTGGCCGGATGACCGCATCAGCGACTGGATCGAGCGCTACCGCCAGGCCGCGCTGGCGCGCGGCGTCGAACTGCCCGATCACGGTTCCCTGCGCCGCTGGTTCGACCTGATGGGGGCGCAACGCCATCTCAAGGCAATCGGCATTTTTGCCCGCCTGTGGCATCGGGACGGCAAACCGCGCTACCTCGCCGACATCCCGCGGACATGGGGTTATATCGAGGCGCTGTTCGGGCGCCACAGCGAACTGGAACCGCTCGCGCGTTTCGCCGCTCGGGCGGACGTGACCGCGCGCCTGGAGCGGGCGGAGGCGCGGCCATGAACGCCATGATCCTCGCCGCCGGCCGCGGCGAACGCATGCGCCCGCTCACGGATGATCGACCCAAGCCACTGCTCGATGTCGGCGGTCGACCATTGATCGACTGGTACCTTGGAGCGCTCGCGCGCGCGGGTTTCAGGCGGGTGGTCATCAACACCGCGTGGCAGGGACGGAAACTGCGCACGCACGTTGGCGACGGCGAGGCGTGGGGACTCGACGTGCGCTACAGCGACGAAGGCGGTCGCGCGCTGGAGACGGCCGGCGGCATCGCGCAGGCGCTGCCGCTGCTGGGACCGGATCCCTTCGCCGTCATCAACGGCGACATATACACCGACTACCCGTTCGAGGACCTGGCACTCCCCACCGGCCGCCTCGCTCATCTGGTGCTGGTGGACAATCCACCGCAGCACCCGGACGGCGACTTCGCGCTCGATGGCGCCCGCGTCACGACGGACACCAATACACGACTGACCTTCGCCGGCATCGGCGTGTACCGGCCCGCGCTGTTCAGCGGGCTGCCCCGGCATCCGTTACGGCTCGCACCGATCCTCAGGCGCGCGATCGAGGCGGGGCTGGTCAGTGGCGAGCATTACCGGGGGGCATGGCATGACATCGGCACGCCCGAACGCCTGCGGGAGCTGGATCGGCAGTTGCACCGGTCGCATCCATCCCGATGAACCGGCCGCGGGTTTGCGGCATGATGGTGCCCGTACTAACCAGCCTCACTTGCGCGTGGCAGGTAATCGGCGGATCGCCGTCAGGGGGCATGGATGGGCCGGGATATCAGTACCAGTGCCTTCACGGAAGAGGACTTCCAGGCATTCTCGCAACGGCTGCACGCGGAGACCGAGCTGCTCGCCAGCTGGTTCGCCGACAAACGTCTGGCCGAAGCGCATCCCGTTGGCGGCTTTGAACTCGAGGCCTGGCTGATCGACGCCGACGGTCGGCCGACGGCTTTGAACGAACGCCTGCTCGAGACGCTGCAGGATCCGCTCCTCACGCACGAACTCGCGCAGTTCAACATCGAGCTGAATACGGCCCCGCGGACGCTGAGCGATGGTGCGCTGGGGGCGATGGAGCGCGATCTCCAGGCGACCTGGGACCGCACCCGCGCGGGGGCGGCAGCGCTGGGGGCGCAACTGATCGCAATCGGCATCCTGCCGACAGTGCGCCAGGACGATCTCGGCCATGCCGCGATGACGCCCAGCCCCCGCTACGCCGCACTCAACGATCAGGTCCTGCGCCAGCGCGAGGATCGCCCGCTGCGGATCGATATCTGCGGCCGCGAGCGGCTGCGCACGGATCACCCCGATGTGATGCTCGAGTCGGCCGCCACATCCTTCCAGATCCACATGCAGGTGCCCGCCAGTCGCGCGGCGGACTACTACAACGCCGCCCTGCTGGTGTCGGCGCCACTGGTGGCGGCGAGCGCCAACTCACCGTATCTGTTCGGCCGCGACCTGTGGGACGAGACGCGTATCCCCCTGTTCGAGCAGGCGGTCGAGAGTGGCGGCGTCGGCGGCGCCGCCCAGGGGCCATCGCGACGGGTCGGCTTCGGGACCGGTTACGTCCGCGAATCGCCGATCGAGACCTTTCGCGAAAACGAACAGCACTTCCCGGTCCTGCTGCCGATGGTGATGGATCCCGCGGACGGCCCGCTGGCACACCTGCAACTGCAGAACGGCACGATCTGGCGCTGGAACCGACCGCTCGTGGGGATCGATGACGCGGGCATTCCACACGTGCGCATCGAACACCGGGTCGTACCCGGCGGCCCGAGCGCCCCGGACGCCATCGCGAACGCCGCCCTGTTTTACGGCCTCACGCGGTACTTCGCCAGCGACCCCGATTGTCCGCCGGCGAGGCTGCTGTCCTTCCCCGTGGCACGGGACAATTTCTACGCCTGCGCCCGCCATGGGCTCGGTGCCCGGGTGCGCTGGGCGGACGACGGCATCTATCCCGTAACGCGCCTCATCCTGCGCACGCTGTTGCCCTGCGCGCGCCTTGGCCTGAGCGATCTGGGTCTGGCGGGCGAGGATATCGACCGCTATCTGGGCATCATCGAGGCGCGGGTCGACTCCGGTCGCAACGGGGCCGGCTGGCAACGCGCCTGGGTCGCGCGGCATGGTCGGGACATGGCGGCGCTGACGAACGCCTACGCCGAGCGTCAGGGGGACGGCGCCCCCGTGCACCGGTGGCCGCTTTGACGGCGCTCTACGAGATCGACCATCTCCCGCCCGGCCTGCTGGAGACACCGGCACCCGCGCTGCACCGGATTCTACCCGGTCCGACCCTGATCCAACTCCCCGGCGAGCGCCCGGATGCGCTGTTCGTCTCGGTCCTGCAGCACGGCAACGAGGATACGGGGCTGCTGGCGGTCCAGCGTCTGCTCGCGGAGTATGAGGGGCAAAGGCTTCCACGCGCGCTGAGCCTGTTTATCGGCAACGTTGAAGCCGCGCGCCACGGCCGGCGCCATCTCGATCACCAGGTCGACTTCAACCGCGCGTGGCCCGGCACGGAACAGCCGGCGGGTCCCGAGACGCGCCTGCTCGCGGAGGTCTTCGCGCGCCTGCGCGCACGGCGCCTGTTCGCCAGTGTAGACATCCACAATACGAGCGGCAGCAGCCCGCACCATGTCGGCGTCAATTCGCTCGATCCCCGCTGCCTGCAGCTCGCGCACCGTTTCAGCCGCACCGTCGTGCACTTCACCCGGCCCCGTGGCGCCCAGGCGCAGGCTTTTCTCGCGCTTTGTCCAGCCGTAATCCTGGAATGCGGCCGGGTCGGCTCCGCCGAGGGCGTGGCCCATGCCCGCGATTTCCTCACGGCCTGCCTGCATCTGGAGACCATCGCCGACGCCCCCCCGCGCCCGGGCGACCTCGATCTGTTCGACAGCGTCGCGATGGTGACGATCCCGGAATCCGTCCAGTTCGGTTTTGAATGGCCGGCCCACGACGCCGCTCCCGATCTGGACCTGTGTCTGCCCGGCGACATCGACCGGCTCAATTTCCGCGAGCTGGCGGCCGGCACCGCGCTCGGCCGCTGCCGCGGCCCGCAAACACCGGTACAGGCCCGCGATCCGGCCGGGGATGACGTAACCGCGGCGTTTTTCGAGTGCCGCGACAACCACCTGCGGCTGCGTCGAACGGTCATGCCATCGCTGCTGACACCGAACGCGCGGATTATCCGGCAGGATTGTCTGTGTCACCTGATGGAGCGGATTCCCGCAGCGGCCTGAGGGCATGGACGCCTGGCGCCACAGCCGCCAGAATCCTGGCATACGTCCGTGGAATCCATATTTATGCAGGCGCAGGAAAAGAGTGGCGATTGGCTGGGTCGTGCGCGCTACTGGTGGCGCCGGCGTCAGTTGCGTCATCCGGTGGGCCTTGCGCTTAGCGGGGGCGCCACGCTGGGCGCTGCCCACGTGGGCATCCTGCGCGCGCTGGAAGAGGCCGATATCGGCATCGACCGCCTGTCGGGCACCAGCATCGGTGCCGTGGCCGCCGCACTGTATGCCTTTGAAACCTCGATCGACGACATCGAGGAGATCGCGCTGGACATGTCCTGGCTGTCGATCTCCAGCTTCCGGCCCTCACGCCTGGGCCTGCTCGACAATCGCCGTCTGGGCGATGTCCTCGCGGAAGCGATCGGCCAACCCGACTTCGAGGACGCATCGATCCCGTTCGGGGTCGTTGCGACCGACATCGGCTCCGGCGAACGGGTGGTTCTCACGAGTGGGCCGGTCGTACCCGCCGTGCTTGCCAGCGCCTGCATGCCGGGCATCTTCCAGCCGGTCGAGCACGATGGCCGCATGCTCGTGGACGGTGGTCTGGTCGAGAATCTGCCGGGCTCCGTGGCGCGGTCACTCGGCGCGCGCACGGTCATCGGCGCGGATCTCAACAGCCGGCGGAGCTACCAGAAGCCCGATGACCTCGTCGACGTCGTACTCAACGCGACGGACATCGCGATCAACAACGCGACCCGGCTGCAATCGACCGACGCGATCGACCTGCACATCGCCCCGCCGCTGTCTTCCTACGGTCGCTTCCGCTCGCGCCGGGGTGCGCAGTTGATCGAGGAGGGGCACCACGCCGCGAGGCAGGCGCTCGCGGACTGGCACGGCCAGCATATCGAGCGGCTCGAACCGCGCCTGGAGTGAGCCACGCGGGGCGAGGCCGGGCCTGTACGCGGACCGTATCCTGCGCGTAACGGAGCGCGACCCCGGTCGAGCGGCACATCTCGCCTCCCGAGGCCGACACCGATTCGCCTTGTCGCTGTTGAGGCGGGTCTCAGGTGGTGGGCAGCGTGACGCCGCGTTGGCCCTGGTACTTGCCGCCGCGATCCTTGTATGAGGTCTCGCACTCCTCATCCGACTCGAGGAAGATCAGCTGCGCGACCCCCTCGTGGGCGTAGATCTTCGCCGGCAGGGTGGTGGTGTTGGAGAACTCGAGGGTGATGTGACCCTCCCACTCGGGCTCCAGCGGCGTCACGTTGACGATGATGCCGCAGCGGGCGTACGTCGACTTGCCGAGGCAGATGGTCAGGACGTTGCGGGGGATCCGCAGATACTCGACGGTGCTCGCGAGCGCGAACGAGTTCGGCGGAATAATGCAGACATCCGACTCGACGTTGACGAAGCTGCGCTCGTCGAAACCTTTCGGGTCGACGAACGCCGAGTTGATGTTGGTGAATACTTTGAAATGCGGCGAGCAGCGCACGTCGTAGCCGTAGCTCGATGTGCCGTAGGACACGATCTTGCCCCCTTCGTTCGCCCGGACCTGACCCGGTTCGAAGGGCTCGATCATGCCGTGCTCGTCGGCCATCCGACGGATCCAGTGGTCGGGCTTGATGCTCACGCTGGCGGCTCCCCTGACTGCGTGCCGGCGGATTATGGCACAGCCCCCGGCGGGTCGCACGACCCCCCGTCGGCACGGGGCCGCGATCGCCCGCACCCACAAAAAAAGCCCGGCCACGCAGAGCGTGGCCGGGCTTTTGCGAAGAGTAACCGGAACCGGCTTACATATCGCCGGAGATCCAGTATTCGACGCGGTCGCCGTTATTGTTGATGTAGTTGGTCACCGCCTCATCGTAGCTGGTCTCGCGCGCCTCGTACATGGCGGCCTGCAGATCGTCGATCGGGATCCACATGCGCCCCAGCATCGTGGCGGCGTCGATGTTGTCCTGGTAGAAGCCTTGGCGGGCGATCGCGTGGATCCGCTCCCAGGAACCCAGGACACCCTTGGGATCGTCGAGATAGCGCAGATCCCAGGCCCCGAACTTCCAGTGCGGGCTCCAGCCGGTCACGACGATCCACTCGTCTCTCTTCACCGCCCGCTCGAGCGCGGCGGTCATACCGGCGCCGGACGAGATCTGGAGCTCATAGCCGTCGAGGCCATACTGTTCGATGGCTTCCTTCGACAGCCGCGTCAGGCCCGCTCCCGGATCGATACCGGTAATCGTGCCGTCAAGCTTCTCGCGCACCGAGTCGTTCTTGAGGTCCTCGATCGAGCTGACCTGGTCCTTCGGGACGTACTCGGGAACGATCCAGCCGAGCTTGGCGTGATCGTAAAGCATGCCGAGATTGACGACGTCGCCGCCGACCTTGTCCATGTAGTCCGAGTGCGTACCCGGCAGCCAGGACATCAGCATGACATCGATATCGCCCGAGGCAACGCCCTGATACTGCGGCGCGATGTCCGTCTGGACGAGTTCCACTTCCTGACCCATCCGCTCTTCGAGAATCCGTGCGGACAACTTGGTCACGAACTCGGCGTCGGACCAGGCGGTCCAGCCAATGCGGACCGTATCCTGACCATAAGCGGTCGAGACCGTGCCAAACGCGAGCCCGATGGCCGCGATCAATCCAGGAATTCGTTTACTCATAATCCACCTCCTCGTGTGGTGACAGTCGATTGGCGGTGCCGACGCCACAGCGGCGCCGGCCCTCGGGCGTCGGTTGCAGCACCGACGCCTCCAGAGACCAACCCTTCTGATCGTGCCACCGTTGACGTTCACGATGCGCCGGGGCACCGCTAGCCCCGTGCGCGCCCGGGTTTCGGGCCCCCCGGTCACGCCGTCCTCCGCGTAAACCAGTGGAAAACGCGTTCCGGAAGACATCCGCGGGATCGGAACCGACGCAGCCGGGTCGGCACGCCTTCGTTACGTTTTC
>Ga0075106_1001191_pt1 | contig 11647 bp, 8 predicted proteins | sample AntDeeMetag02WF4_FD_69796 | JGI IMG/M metagenome (GOLD analysis project Ga0075106, IMG submission 69796) | Saline lake microbial communities from Deep Lake, Antarctica - Antarctic Deep Lake Metagenome 02WF4 | ecosystem: Environmental > Aquatic > Non-marine Saline and Alkaline > Saline | place... | reverse complement strand
ACGCGCCCGCCCTCCTGATCGACGGCGACCAGCAGGTGCGGCTCGCGCAGGGCATGGATATCCTCGACCAGGGCCGCGAGCTGATCGCGGTCCGCGTAGTTGCGGCTGAACAGGATCACGCCGCCCACGTTCGGGTGCATGAGCAGTTTGCGGTCTTCCGCCGTGAGGCGCGTGCCCGCGATATCGAGCATGACCGGACCCAGCGGCATCAGCGCGCCTCCAACAGGACAACGGCGTGCGCGGCGATCCCCTCGCCGCGGCCGATGGAGCCGATGCCCTCGTGCGTGGTCGCCTTCACGTTGACCGCGCGCCGGTCGAGGTCGAGTTCGGCGGCGATGCCCTCGCGCATGGCGTCGATGTGCGGGCCGATGCGCGGGCGCTCGGCGATGATGGTCACATCGGCGTTGACCGCGACCCAGCCGCGATCGCGCACGAGCGCGACCGTACGCCGCAGGAGCTTCTGGCCGGAGGCGCCGGCCCAAGCCGGTTCCGTGTCCGGGAAATGGCGGCCGATATCGCCCAGGGCGGCGGCGCCGAGCAGCGCGTCGCACAGGGCGTGCAGCGCCACGTCGCCATCGGAGTGCGCGCGCAGTCCGAACGGCGCGTCGATGCGCTCGCCGCCCAGCATGACGTGATCGCCGTCCGTGGTCGCGTGTACGTCGTAGCCGTGTCCGATTCGCATGGTCATTGTCCGCCGCGCATCGCCAGCACGGCCGCCGCGAGCGGCAGATCGTGCGGGCGCGTGATCTTGATGTTGGCCGGGTCGCCCTCGACCAGGCGCGGGGCATGGCCCGCGCGTTCCATGGCCGAGGCCTCGTCGGTGATGGCCGGATCCGTCGCGTCGCCGATGGCCCGGCGCAGCGTACCACCGTGGAACAGCTGCGGGGTCAGCGCCTGCCACAGCCCGCTGCGGTCCTCGGTCGCGGCGACGCGGCCTTCGGCGTCGGCGCGCTTGAGTGTATCGCGCACCGGCACGGCGAGGAGTGCGCCGGCGGGATCCGATGCGCATGCCAGCAGCCGTTCGATCTCATCGTCGGACAGGCAGGGACGCGCGCCGTCGTGCACCAGTACCGGGCCATCTGCAGCGCCGCCGAGTGCATCCAGGCCCGCCGCTACCGAGGCCGCCCGGCTCGCACCGCCCGTCACGGTCTGAACGCGCGCATCGCTCGCCGCCGGCAGTTCCGCGAACCGGTTGTCATCGGGGGCGAGCGCGACCACCAGCCGCCGGAGGCCGGGGTGCGCCAGCAGTGGCGCGAGCGCCCACTCGATCACGGTCCGCCCGGCCAGCGGGAGATAGGTCTTGGGAGTCGTGCCGCCCATGCGCGCGCCGGCACCGGCGGCGGGAACGACTGCACTGAATGCGACCGGGCTCACGGGCTGTCGGACTCCGGCGCGGGGCCGTCCTTCTTCGGGGCGGAGCCCGGTGACCCTTCGGATCCCGCCTTGGGCAGCGGATCCGCTTCGCTGGCGCCCTTTTCGATCACGCGGAAGAAGGTCTCGCCCTTACCGACCATGCCCAGTTCCGATCGGGCCCGCGCCTCGACCGCCTCCATGCCCTTCTTGAGGTCGCGCACCTCGGCCGCGAGCGCCTCGTTGCGTTCGCGCAGGCGGGCGTTGCGTTCTTCCTGCGTCGCGATTTCCCGCTTCAGCCGGTAGACCTCGGCCAGACCGCCATCGGCGAACCACAGGCGGAACTGCAGCGTCAGCAGCAGTGCGACCAGCACGGCGATCAGGATCTTCAATACGCCTCCCGCGGCCATCCCCGACCGCCGGCCCGGTCAGGCGAGCGGTCCGAACACGCCCCGGCCACCGTAGCGGCCACGATCACCCAGCCGTTCCTCGATACGCAGGAGTTCATTGTACTTGGCCACGCGGTCGGAGCGGGATGCCGAGCCGGTCTTGATCTGGCCGGCGCCCGTGGCGACCGCGAGCTGCGCGATGAAGGTGTCCTCGGTCTCGCCCGAGCGGTGCGACACGACATTGCGGTAGCCGGCGGCGTCGGCCATGCGCATCGCCTCCAGCGTCTCGGTGAGCGTGCCGATCTGGTTCACCTTGATGAGGATGGCGTTGGCCGCCGCCCGGTCGATGCCTTCGCGCAGGATCGACGGGTTGGTGACGAACAGATCGTCGCCGACAAGCTGGACCTTGTCGCCGAGCCGGCGCGTGAGTTCGATCCAGCCTTCCCAGTCGCCCTCGGCCATGCCGTCCTCGATGGAGAGGATCGGGTACTGGTCGACCCAGGCGGAAAGGTATTCGATGAAGCCGTCGGCGTCGAACTTGCGCCCCTCGGAGGCGAGGTTGTAGGTGCCGTCCTCGCAGAATTCCGAGCTCGCCACGTCGAGCGCCAGCCAGACGTCGCGGCCCGGACGGTAGCCCGCCGCCTCGGTCGCCTCGAGGATGGTCTCGATCGCGGCCTCGTTCGAGGGCAGGTCCGGCGCGAAGCCGCCCTCGTCGCCGACGCCGGTCGCGAAGCCGCGCTGGCCCAGCACCTTCTTCAGCGCGTGGAAAATCTCGGCGCCGCAGCGCAGTGCTTCGGAGAAGCTCTCCGCGCCCGCCGGCACGATCATGAATTCCTGCAGGTCGACGCTGTTGTCGGCGTGCGCGCCGCCATTGATGATGTTCATCAGCGGCACCGGCAGCATGCGCGCGCGCTCGCCACCGAGGTGCTCGTACACGGGCACGCCGGCCTCGGCGGCCGCGGCCCGGGCACTGGCAAGCGACACGGCCAGCAGCGCGTTGGCGCCGAGCCGGCCCTTGTTGTCGGTGCCGTCGAGATCGATCAGCGCGCGGTCCAGCGCCGCCTGGTTGCCTCCCTCGATCCCCTCCATCGCCGGGCGGATCTCGCGGTGGACGTTGGCGACCGCGTTGCGCACGCCCTTGCCGAGGTAGCGGCTCTTGTCGCCGTCACGCAGCTCGATGGCCTCGCGCACGCCGGTCGAGGCACCCGACGGCACCGCGGCCCGGCCATAGCTGCCCGACGCGAGGAAGACATCCGCCTCGATGGTGGGGTTGCCGCGCGAGTCCAGGATCTCGCGGGCACGGATATCGATGATCTCGCTCATCTCGATGCTCTCCGTTCGGTTCTTCGCGTCGTGGTAGTGGTGGTTGTGTGTTCGGTGCCGCCCATCGCCGTTGGCCCTGCTTGTGGGAGCGGGCTTGCTCGCGATCGTGCCCGAATTGCGGGTCGGCGCCCATGTGGTCTGATCGAAGCCTGCAATCAGCACCTGCCATAAGCTCGATGATATTGCCCGCTGTCAGGCAATCGCGAGCAAGCTCGCTCCCACAAAATCCGTTTGTCCGCTCCTGTAGCCCGTAACTACCGGCTCAGCCAGTCATTTTCCGCGTACGGCTGGGCTTTCACCACCCGGTCCAGTTCGACCAGCGTCGTCAGCAGCGATTCCATCCGATCCAGCGGCCAGGCGTTGGGGCCGTCGGAAAGGGCCTGGTCGGGGCGCGGGTGCGTTTCCATGAACAGCCCGGAGACGCCGGCGGCGACGGCCGCGCGGGCCAGTACCGGGATGAACTCGCGCTGGCCACCGGAGGAACTGCCCTGCCCGCCCGGCAGCTGCACGGAATGGGTCGCGTCGAATACCACCGGGCAGCCCGTGCCGCGCATGACGGCGAGGCCGCGCATGTCCGAGACGAGATTGTTGTAGCCGAACGATACGCCGCGATCGCAGACCATGATGCCTTCGCCACCGGCGGCGCGCGCCTTGTCGACAACGTTCACCATATCCCACGGCGCGAGGAACTGGCCCTTCTTGATATTCACCGGGCGACCGGCGGCGGCCACGCGCTGAATGTAGTCGGTCTGACGGCAGAGGAACGCCGGCGTCTGCAGCACGTCGACGACGGCGGCGACTTCATCGATCGGCGTGTATTCATGCACGTCGGTGAGCACGGCCAGCCCGGTTTCCGCGCGCACACGCTCCAGCGCCGCGAGGCCGGCCTCCATGCCCGGTCCGCGGTACCCGGATGCCGACGAGCGATTGGCCTTGTCGTAGGACGCCTTGAAGATCACCGGTACGCCGGTGCGCCGGGAGATGCCGGCCAGCGCCTCGGCGACCTCGAGCGCGAGCGACTCGCTCTCGAGCGCACACGGGCCGGCGATCAGGAACAGCGGGCGGTCGGGTCCGACTTCGAAACCGCAGAGGTTCATCAGCGGTGGCCGGCGTGAACCAGTGCGGCGGCCACGAAATCCGTGAACAACGGATGGCCGTCACGCGGGTTGGACGTGAATTCGGGATGGAACTGGCAGCCGATGAACCACGGGTGATCGGGCAGTTCGGTGACCTCCACCAGCGCGTTGTCGATCGAGGTGCCGGAGAAATGCAGGCCGGCCTCGCGCAGGGTGTCGAAGTAGTTGTTGTTGAACTCGTAGCGGTGGCGGTGACGCTCCATGACCGTGTCGGCACCATAGATCCGGTTGATGCGCGAACCGGGCGCGAGCTGCGCCTGCTGCGCGCCGAGGCGCATGGTGCCGCCGAGATCCGACTCTCGCGAGCGCTGTTCGATTTCGCCGGCGACGGTCTGCCACTCCGTGATGAGGGCGATCACCGGATGCGGTGTCTGCGGGTCGAACTCGGTGGAGTTCGCGCGCTCCAGGCCGGCGACATTGCGCGCGTACTCGACCACCGCGACCTGCATGCCGAGGCAGATGCCGAGGAACGGCACGCCGTTCTCGCGGGCGTAGCGCACGGCCGTGACCTTGCCTTCGACGCCGCGGACACCGAAGCCGCCCGGGATCAGGATGGCGTCGAGTCCGTCGAGTTGCGCCGTGCCTTCCAGCTCGATCTGTTCGGAATCGATGTAGCGGATCCGGACCTTGCTGCGGGTCTTGATGCCGGCGTGGATCAGCGCCTCGTTGAGCGACTTGTAGGAATCGGCGAGATCGATGTATTTGCCGATCATCCCGACCGTGACTTCATGTTCGGGGTGATCCAGCCCGTCGAGCACGCCCTCCCATTCGGAGAGATCGGCCGGCGGCAGCGCATCCAGCATGCCGAGGCGCTCGAGCATGATGTCGTCGAGGCCCTGGCGCTGATAGATCTGCGGGATGCGATAGATCTGGTCGACATCGATCGCGGAGGCGACCGCGCGCTCGGGGACGTTGGTGAACAGCGCGATCTTGCGCCGCTCCTCCTCCGGCAGCGGCTCGGCCGCGCGGCACAGCAGCATATCCGGCTGGATACCGATCGAGCGCAGTTCCTTGACCGAGTGCTGCGTGGGCTTCGTCTTCACCTCGCCGGAGCTGGCGATGTAGGGCACCAGCGTGAGGTGGATGAACATCGCGTTCTCGCGACCCTCTTCCACGCCCATCTGGCGGATCGCTTCCATGAACGGCAGCGATTCGATGTCGCCGACCGTGCCGCCGATCTCGACCATGGCGATATCGGCATCGCCGGCGCCCTCGCGGACGAGGCGCTTGATCTCGTCGGTGATGTGCGGGATGACCTGCACGGTGGCGCCGAGGTATTCACCGCGGCGCTCCTTGGAGATCACGTTCTGGTAGACGCGGCCGGTCGTGAAATTGCTGCGCTGACTGGTGCGGACCCGCGTGAAGCGCTCGTAGTGGCCCAGGTCCAGGTCAGTCTCGGCACCGTCGTCGGTAACGAACACCTCACCGTGCTGATACGGGCTCATGGTGCCCGGATCGACATTGATGTAGGGGTCGAGCTTGAGCATCGCGACGCGCAGACCGCGCGCTTCGAGCAATGCACTGAGGGAGGCGGCGGCGATGCCTTTCCCGAGAGAGGAAACGACACCACCGGTTACGAATACGAAACGGGCCATTTGAGTTCGCGCAACTCGGCTGTGGGAGAGGGTCCGCGTGCAAACGGCGGAGGTTAGCAGACCCCCCGAAACGGCACAATTGCGGGATGGTCGGGAGGGGCTCGCGCAGATGCCTTCAGTCGCGACAATCAACAGCAGACGTAGGCCGGTTTTGCGCGGTCGTGGACGTAGGCCGGCCTTCGCCCGCAACGAAGTGGAGGGCGAATGCCGGCACAGCGTGTCCGGGGCCGATAGCGTTCGGGCATGATGACCGCTTGCCGGCATTGCCCGGCACAGCCCGCGCCGGGGACTGAACTGTCGATCTATTGCCGGGCAAGGCCGGCCTACGATGGAATCGCTACGGCTGCCGAATGCCGATCGCGCCGATGAGCTCGCCGTCGACGCAGACCAGCGGGATGCGGTCGCGTTCCCAGGGCGGGACGCCGTTGTCGGCGAGCCAGCGTTTGAGGGCGACGCTGCCGTGGCCGTTCTGGCGCTGCAGGCGTTCGCCGCCCTGGCGGAAGCGGATCTGGACCTGGCTCGCCGGGTCGGTCGTGCCCGTGATCGCCGTCAGCGCCTCCGGCTGGATGCGGCGATGCGGGAGATCGAGGGGCCGCGCGGTATCGGTCCAGTCGTAGACCGCTTCGGGATCCATCGCCGGCACCGGTGCCAACGCCCAGGCCTCGCCACGCCAGCGGCGTACTTCGCCGCCGGGCCACGCGACATGGGGGTTCCGGTCGGGGGCCGCGCCGACGAGTTGTCCGCGGAGCGATTCCAGGCGCGCGGCACCGGGGCGCGGCAGACCTTCGCGTTGGACCCACCAGCGCAGGAGCGCGCGCTGGCGGAATGCCGGCAGGGTCGCGAGGGCGGTGCAGTCCAGGGTCGCCGTGTGCGTGCCGCGGCAGGTCACGAAATCATGCGCCGCGAGACTGTCGACCCCGGCCGCGGCCTCGCTGGCCTGCCCGGCGGCACGGGCAAGCGTGGCGTCGACCTCCGCGTGACGTTCCCGCAGGAGCGGCAGGACACGCTCGCGCAGCCAGACGCGGTCGTAGTCGGTCTCCGCGTTCGCCGGATCGTCGAGCCCTTCGAGGCCGCGGCGATGCAGTTCCGCCTGCAGACGCTCGCGCGGAATGTCGAGCCAGGGCCGGAGGTGCAATCCCGCTCCCAGCGTTCGCCGGACCGGCATGCCGGACCAGCCATGCACGCCGCCACCGCGCAGCAGCGCCAGCAACAGGGTCTCCGCCTGGTCATCGCGGTGGTGTGCGGTCAGCAGCACCTCACCGCTGCGGAGGCGCTCCGCGAGTGCCGCATAGCGGGCCTCGCGGGCGGCGGCCTCCGGCCCCTCCCCGCGCGTGGCGACCGCATCGACGCGGATCTCATCGCAACGCAGACCCAGGCCGCGCGCGACCCGACGACAATGCTCAGCCCAGGCATCGGCATCCTGATGCCAGCCGTGATGGATATGCAGAGCGCGCACCCGGCGTCGCGGCAGGATCTCGGCGGCCAGATGCAGGAGCAGCGTGGAATCGGGCCCGCCGCTGAACGCGATCACGACACCGGTGCGCCGCGGCGCCTGCTCGGCCAGGACGGCCTTGAGCCGTTCGGCGGGGTCCGGTGAGTCTGTCGCGCGCTGGTTCATGGCGGGTTCTGGAGCGGGCTCTGCGCGGGATGACACCCCCGCGGACGAGGGCGGCGAGCATGGCCGATATGAGCGGCGCGTGCTTCGCGGCCGCGAACAAAGCGATTATTACGTGTGCGCCCCGTGGCGTCGCATCAGCCCCGGATCAGGCCGCGTGATCATTGGCCTGACGGCCCGAGGTGTCACTTGCCCACGCCACTGCGCGGACCGCGCGGGACGTCGCTCAGCCGGTATCGCGGTAGCGGCCGTAGGAGGTCAGTCGCTTGTAGCGCTGCTCGATCAGTTCGTCGGTGTCGCCGCCGTCAAACGCGGCAATCGCCTCGATCAACGCGCCGCGCAGCCGCTGGGACGCGTCGTCGTAGGCGCGGTGCGCGCCGCCGAGCGGTTCGCCGATGATCTCGTCGATCAGGCCGAGTTCCTGCAGCCGTGGCGCGGTGATGCCCATCGCCTCGGCCGCCTCGGCGGATTTCTCCGACGATTTCCACAAAATCGATGCGCAGCCCTCGGGCGAGATGACGGAATAGGTCGAGTACTCGAGCATCATCAACCGGTCGCCGACGCCGATGCCCAGCGCGCCGCCGGAGCCGCCCTCGCCCACCACGGTGGCGATGATCGGCACGCGCAGCTCGGACATCGCGAAGAGGTTGCGTGCGATCGCCTCGCTCTGACCGCGCTCCTCGGCACCGACGCCGGGGTACGCGCCGGGCGTGTCGATGAAGGTCAGGATCGGCATGTTGAACTTCTCGGCCATGCGCATCAGCCGCAGGGCCTTGCGGTACCCCTCCGGTCGCGCCATGCCGAAGTTCCGCCGCAGCTTTTCCTTGGTATCGCGGCCTTTCTGATGGCCGATCACCATGACCGGACGGCCGTCGAGCCGCGCGGGGCCGCCGACGATCGCCGGATCGTCCGAATAGGCGCGGTCGCCGTGGAGTTCGGTGAACTCCTCGAACACGCGGCCGAGGTAGTCCAGCGAATACGGGCGCAGCGGATGGCGGGCAAGCTGCGCGACCTGCTGGGGGCGGAGCTTGGCGAAGATGCTGCGGGTCAGGGACTCGCTCTTCTGCTGCAGCCGCTGGATCTCCTCGTTGATATTGATCTCGGGGTTGGCGTCCGAGCCGAGATAACGCAACTCGTCGATCTTCGCCTCGAGTTCGGCGATCGGCTGTTCGAATTCGAGAAAATTCGGATTCATGGGTTAGCGGCTGATCCCTGCATGTTCCTGACAATGGGCCGATGATACAGGCAGGTCACCGTCCTATGCACGTTCGCGGGGTGGGGAGGATGCGGTGGAAGTCAAAATCGCCTCTCGCAGAGGCGCGGAGCACGCGAAGAAAAGGCGAGATAAAAACGGTGGAGGCTTTCGTTGCCGAAACGCATCACCTACAGGAGCGCGGACGCCGGCATTGTCCGGCGCGGGCGCATTGCACCACCCGACGCCGCCCCGAAGGCCGGACAAGGCCGGCCTACGATTTTTCTTTCCTTGCGTTCTCCGCGCCTCTGCGAGAGACGTTTTTGACTTTTCGCCCCCGCCCTATCGCTGATATTCCACCTCGACAGCGCCATCGTCGGTCAACTGGCGCAGGCGGTGGAGGAGTTCGTCGGTGGGGTGGATCTGCCAGTCCTCGCCGAGGTGGAGGCGGGCGCTGGCGCTGGGGCCCTGGTATTCGACGGCGATGGGCGTGTGGCCTTCGCGGAAGGGGCGCAGGGTGTCGCGCAGGTGGTCGATGAAGCCGTTGCCGGCGGCGCTGCCGTTGACGTGCAGGCGCAGCCGCCGGGCGAAGCGTTCGCGGGCGTCGTCGATGCCGTAGATCTCGCGCGCGTTGATCTGGTAGCCGCCGTTGAAGTCGTCGTAGGCCAGTTGGCCTTCGACCACCAGCACGCGATCGCGCACGATGCGGTTGTGCCGGCGCAGCAGCAGTTCGGGGCCGATCTTGACCTCGACCCGGGTGCTTTTGTCGTCGATCGTGGCGAAGCCCATCTTGCCGGTCGAGGTGTTCTTGGTGCGGAAGGCGTTCACCAGACCCGCGAACACCTCGTTGCGGTCCTCGCCGCGGCGCCGACCAAGGCTCTCGAGCTTGCCGCACTGGTCGGCCAGGCGACCGTTCGTGAATCGGGTCAGCTCGTCGCTGTAGCGGTCGATGGGGTGACCGGACAGGTACAGACCGAGCGTCTCCTTCTCCGCCGTCAGCCGGGTCTCGTCGTCCCAGTCCGGTTCCGGCCGTATATCCGTGCTGCCGACCGCCGGTTTGTCGCCGCCGCCGAACATGTCGTTCTGACCGGTCGCGGCGTTGAGTCGGTGCTGCTCGGCGGCCCGCACCGCATGCGGCAGGCGCTTCTCGATGGTCGCGCGGTTGGGGCCGAGGCCACCCAGCGTGCCGGCCCGGTTGAGTGCCTCCAGCACCCGCCGGTTCACCTTGCCGGCATCGACGCGCACACACAGATCGTCGAGATCGGCGAAGGCGCCGCCGCGGTCGCGCTCGCGCAGGATCGCCTCCAGCGCCGATTCACCCACGCCCTTGATCGCGCCCAGGCCGAAGCGCACGCGGCCGGCGTCGACGGCCGTGAAGCTGAAGGCGGAGTTGTTGATGTCCGGCGGGATGACGTCGAGGCCGATCGAAGCGCACTCGTCGATCAGCGTGACGACCTTGTCGGTGTTGTCCATGTCCGCGGACAGCACGGCTGCCATGAACTCGGCCGGGTAATGGGCCTTGAGCCACGCCGTCTGATAGGACAGCAGCGCATACGCGGCCGAGTGCGATTTATTGAAGCCGTAGCCGGCGAATTTCTCGATCAGGTCGAAGATGTACTCGGCGGTAGCCTGCTCGACCCCCTGGGCCGTCGCCCCCTCGACGAAGCCCGAGCGCTGCTTCGCCATCTCCTCGGGCTTTTTCTTGCCCATGGCGCGGCGCAGCAGGTCGGCGGCGCCGAGAGAGTAGCCCGCCAGCACCTGCGCGATCTGCATCACCTGCTCCTGATACAGGATGACGCCGTAGGTGGGCTTGAGGATGGCCTCCAGCCACGGGTGCGGGAACTGGACCTCGGCGTGCCCGTGCTTGCGCGCGATGAAGTCGTCGACCATGCCGGACTGCAGCGGCCCGGGACGGAACAGCGCGACCAGCGCGACGATCTCCTCGAAGTTGTCGGGCTGCAGGCGCTTGATCAGCTCTTTCATGCCACGCGATTCGAGCTGGAAGACGGCCGTGGTCTGACAGGCCTTCAGCAGCTTGAACGCATCCGGATCGCCGGTCTCGAGCTGCTCCATGCTGATGGGATCGCGGCCCTCGCCGCGCAGGCGCTCGTTGATCGCCTGCACGGCCCGGTCGATGATCGTGAGCGTGCGCAGGCCGAGGAAGTCGAACTTCACGAGGCCGATCTTCTCGACGTCGTCCTTGTCGAACTGCGTCACCAGCCCCTGCCCGCCAGGCTCACAGTACAGCGGTGCGAAATCGGTCAGCGCCGAGGGCGCGATCACGACGCCGCCGGCGTGCTTGCCGGCGTTGCGCGCGAGGCCCTCGAGCTTCATGCCGAGGTCGAGCAGAGCGTGGACGTCTTCCTCGTCGTCGTAGACCTGCTTGAGGTCTTCCGATTCCTTGAGCGCGCGGTCGAGCGTCATGCCCACTTCGAACGGCACGAGCTTGGCGATCCGGTCGACCATGCCGTAGGGATGCCCGAGCACGCGGCCGACGTCGCGGATCACCGCGCGCGCCGCCATCGAGCCGTAGGTGATGATCTGCGAGACCTTGTCGCTGCCGTACTTCTGCGCGACGTAGTCGATCACGCGATCGCGGCCGTCCATGCAGAAGTCGACGTCAAAGTCGGGCAGCGACACGCGCTCGGGGTTGAGAAAGCGCTCGAACAGCAAGTCGTATCGCAGTGGATCGAGGTCGGTAATCCCCTGCGCGTACGCCACGAGGGAGCCCGCACCGGAACCACGCCCCGGCCCGACCGGCACGCCGTTGTTCTTCGCCCAGGCGATGAAGTCGGCGACGATCAGGAAGTAACCGGGGAAACCCATCGAATTGATGACGCCAAGCTCGCGCTCGAGGCGCTCGACATAGGGTCGGCGGAATGCCTCGTCGTTCGCCTTTTGTTCCCCGTACAGCTGGTGCAGGCGCTGCTCCAGGCCTTCAAAGGCGACCTCGCGCAGGTAGCTGTCCACGGTGTGTTCGGCCGGGTCCGGGAAATCCGGCAGGTAGGACTCGCCGAGGGTGATCCTGAGATTGCAGCGCCGCGCGA
>Ga0075106_1001183_pt1 | contig 11664 bp, 8 predicted proteins | sample AntDeeMetag02WF4_FD_69796 | JGI IMG/M metagenome (GOLD analysis project Ga0075106, IMG submission 69796) | Saline lake microbial communities from Deep Lake, Antarctica - Antarctic Deep Lake Metagenome 02WF4 | ecosystem: Environmental > Aquatic > Non-marine Saline and Alkaline > Saline | place... | reverse complement strand
CACCGCTGCGTCGGGCTGTGCCGCTTATGCCGGTATTCCGCTCACTCACCGGGATCATGCGCAATCGGTGCGCTTCATTACCGGGCACCTGAAAAATGACAGCTGCGACCTGCCCTGGTCAGACTTTGTCCAGAATAATCAGACACTGGTGTTTTACATGGGGCTGGTTGGCTTGCCGATCATCTGTCGTGAGCTGATTGCCCATGGTATGTCAGCCGACATGCCGATAGCACTGATCTCCAAGGGCACAACGCCGGAGCAGCAGGTGGTTACGGGCACCCTGACTACCATTGTTCAGAAAGTGGAAAGCAGCGGTGTGAAGGCGCCAACGCTGGTTATTATCGGGCAGGTAGTAACGCTTCGTAGCAAGCTGGACTGGTTGGGCGTCGAGCCCTCTAATTACTGACAGGCGTCAGGGAAGGGCGATTGCCCGGGCCGGTTACGGCCCGGGCAGATGCTCGGGTTATTCCCCGCGCTTCGGCAATACGTCTTTGAGCTTCGCGCGCATATCGCGAATCGCTTTTTCAGTGGTTTCCCAGTCGATACAGGCATCTGTAATCGATACACCGTACTTCAGGTCTTCCAGGTTCTCTGGAATGGACTGGTTACCCTCGTTGATATGACTCTCCACCATCAGGCTCTGGATAGACGTGTTGCCTTCCAGAATCTGGTGCGTCACATCCTGCATCACCAGCGGCTGAATGGCCGGATCCTTGTTGGAGTTGGCGTGGCTGCAGTCCACCATGATGGACTTGCGCAGTTTGGCCTTCTCAAGCGCCTGCTCGCAAAGAGCCACGCTCACTGAATCGTAATTCGGTTTGCCACCGCCGCCGCGCAGAACTGCGTGGCCGTAGTTGTTGCCTTTGGTGCGAACAATGGCAACCTTGCCCTGCTGGTCAATGCCCAGGAAGCTGTGCGGGTGTGAAACCGACTTCATGGCATTCACAACGACATCCAGACTACCATCAGTGCCGTTCTTGAACCCGATAGCCATGGACAAACCGCTGCTCATCTCCCGGTGGGTCTGGGACTCTGTGGTACGGGCGCCGATGGCCGACCAGGCAATGGTGTCCTGCAGGTACTGGGGAGAAATCGGGTCGAGTGCTTCGGTGGCAGTGGGCAGCCCCAGCTCGTTGATGTCCAGCAGCAACTGGCGCCCGATATGCAGGCCTTCTTCGATATTGAAGGTGTCGTTGAGGTGCGGGTCGTTGATCAGACCTTTCCAGCCAACGGTTGTCCGGGGCTTCTCGAAATAAACCCGCATAACCAGAAGCAAAGTGTCGCTGACTTCATCTGCCAGTTGCTTGAGACGGTTGGCATAGTCTCTGGCGGCATCGACATCGTGAATGGAGCAGGGGCCGACCACGACAAACAGGCGGTGGTCCTTACCATCCATGATATCGTAGATGGCCTGTCTGCCATTGGCTACGGTATCAGCAGCGTTGTCAGACAGTGGCATTTGCTCTTTCAGAGCTTCCGGCGTGATCAGCGTTTCCTGGCTGGCCACATTCAGGTTTTCCAGTTTCTTCCCGGACATCTAAACTCACCCGATGGATATTTGAAGACTTTTGTTGGAGGCGCCGGCGCGCAGTTGCGGCAGACCCCGGCGAGTTGGTTATACTGCGTCATTTACAATTCCTTTTCAACGCTTCCACATAATGGGTTCCGGATGTCGCCTGAACAACAGAAACCACAACATGGCCGGTCGTCACGCAAGGTGGTTTCGAAACGAATCAATCAGATCCTGTCGGGCATCCGGGTTCCGGATCTTCCCTATCCGGCGGGGAAGGTTGCACCCGAGGCAGAACCGGAATGGCGATCGCTGTTGTTGTCCTGCTGGACTGCGCAGCGGGACGAACGGGTTACGGAAGTATTGGGTTCGGTGGATATCGCCTGGACCGTCCGGCAGGTCAACGCCGCTTACCTCTCTGACCGGATTATGGATCTGTTCCTGAAAACCAGTGGCCTGCATGTCACGTTAATTACCCGAATTGCCCGCTTGCGTTTCTGGCTGGCGTGGCGTCTGGATGTTGCGGATTCGACGGCGTTCAGTGATGTGTTGCTTGACTGGTTGGACAACCTGCAGGAATGGCGGGGCTGGAGCGACACCGGCGGCCGGTCTTCCCGTGCCTTGCTGGACCAGCTTGATGCTTTGAAACAGGTTGTCTCCACCAGCTTTGAACAGGAATCCCCGGAGCCCGTGGAAAGCTTCTGCGAGCACTGGCTGGCAGATGCCCGCAAGCGTATTACCCAGGTCAGCCGTCTTCGCGAGAGACTGCTGGAAACCGAACAGGGCGCTTCCCGGCAGCGGTTTTCAGACCAGGTTTCGCGTGCCCTGATCGGGCGGGCTCTGGAGGGGCGCCAACTCCCGATTTCCATCAGTCGGTTCATTCTCAATGACTGGTACAAGGTGCTCAAGCAAAGCGTCTGGCTGGAAGGTACCGGTGGAGAACTGCACCGGCATGCCAACAAATTGCTGGAATGGCTGGTCTGGGCCGGAGATCCTGAGCTTTCAAAGCACGATCGTAGTCGTCTTTACCATGTTGGCGAACAGATCGAGGACCGCATCAGGAATGTCTGGTCGCGCGCACTCTCCAGTCCCCCACCTGTGGATGCGATTGCAGAGGTACAATCAGAAATTGTCGCACGGGTTCGTGGCGATGCTCCCGAATTACATCCGGCACTGCCAGAGCCCGGTAGCTTTTCCTGGGACGCCAGCTGGTTGTCGGTGTCGCCGGCTCCCGCCTCGGAAGCGGAACCTTACCACCAGCAATGGTATGTGGAAGGTGAGGGTGCCGGCGAGCAACGCCGGTTTTTCTTTGCCTTACTCGAACATACCAATGAAATTCTGTGGACCAACGGCGTGGGGGCAAAGCTTGGCCTGCAGAGCTGGCAGAGTTTTGTCAGTGCTCTGGATAACAAAGCATTGAAACCGCTTCCGGCACCGACACCGTTTGGTCAGGTGCTTGATGAAACCGTCACCGTTCTTGCGCAAGTGTGTGTAAAGCAACAGAAGCAGCGGGAAAAGGCAGCAGAGCAGGCCCGGGCCCGGGCTGAGTCTCTGCGACAGGAAAAGCAGGCTGCTGAACACAAGCGCCAGCAGGAGGAAGTTGCCCGGCAGGCTGAGATCGAAAGACAGAAAGCTGTGGCGGAACAGCAGCGCCTGGAAGATGAGCACGCGGAGCAACAACGCCTGAGGCAGCAAATGGAGCGTGAGGCCGGAGAACAGGTTGACAGCATTTCTCTGGGCGGGTGGATCGCCGTGGTTACCGAGGCGGGGGCGGAACCGGCCAGGCTGAAACTGGCGGTAAAGATCGCTGCTTCCAGTAAATTTGTATTTGTTGATCGTCTGGGCCTGAACCGCACTGAATTCCGCTATGACGATCTGGTGACCGGCATTGTTGAAGGCCGTATCCGGGTATTGGGCAAATCCGCTGAATTTGATGACACGCTGAGCCGGGTTGTTGGCAGAATCCGCGTAGGTCGAAGCTGAAAATGACTGAGAGTAACAATGACTGATCAGAACTATACATTCGGAACCGGACCAGAGTTGCCCCGGGGCCATGATGACCGGGCGGATTATCGGCTGACTGCGCGAGCGGTAGCAGGCGTCCAGGTAGAGACATCAGAGCCTCTGGAGATGGCAATTCCAGGTGTCGCCGACCAAAGGGTTGTGGAATGCAGGATTCGCGACATATCAACGGGCGGTTTCAGCCTGATATCCCGGGAAGCCTTTACGGAAGGATCGATACTGACCTCCAGGGTTGATCTGGGCAACGGCAAGGCCCCGTATCGGCTGACTATTGAAGCGATGTGGTGTCGACCGGTGAATCAGGGGTATCTGATCGGGGTGAGGGTGCTCGAGTCGGATGAAACCGATTACCTGGAATGGATGGAAGCGGTTGCGGATGCCCTGGCAGAGGGCTAATCAGGGCGCCCTCAACGAAACAGGGCCGGCATGTTGGTGCCGGCCCTGTTTCGTTAAACGCGAGAGAACAGAAAATCAGTCTTCCAGTTCACCCATGCCGGTGATGTTGAAACCACCGTCGACGTACATGATCTCGCCGGTAACACCGGAGGCCAGATCAGAACACAGGAAGGCGGCAGCATTGCCGACTTCTACGGTCGTGACATTCCGGCGCAGCGGGGCACGGCGGGCGTTTTCGGCCAGCATGCGACGGAAGCTTGCGATACCGGAAGCGGCCAGGGTCTTGATCGGGCCAGCAGAGATACCGTTAACCCGAATACCTTCTTTACCCAGGCTGGCTGCCATATAACGTACGTTGGCTTCCAGAGAGGCTTTGGCCAGACCCATCACGTTGTAGTTCTGCAGAACCTTTTCAGCGCCCAGGTAGCTCAGAGTCAGCAGACTGCTGCCTTCGTGCATCATGTCCCGGGCACCCTTGGCCAGCGCCACAAAGCTGTAGGAGCTGATGTCGTGGGCCATGCTGAAGCCTTCACGAGTGGTTACGTCAACGAAGTTGCCGTTCAGCTCGTGGGCCGGGGCATAACCTACCGCGTGAATGATGATGTCGATGTTGTCCCAGTGCTTTTTCAGCTCGGTGAACACATTCTCGATTTGCTCATCACTGGCTACATCGCAGGGGAAAGTGAGGTTGCTGCCCCACTGGTCGGCGAATTTCTCAACGCGGGACTGCAATTTCTCGTTCTGATAGGTGAAGGCCAGTTCGGCGCCTTCACGGGCAAAAGCCTCGCCAATGCCGTAGGCAATGGAGTGTTTACTGGCAACGCCAACAATCAGTGCTTTCTTGCCACTGAGCATACCCATGGGTTCAAACTCCCTGTGTTCTTTGGTTTCAATAAATTATCCCGGACCATTAAGGCCCGGGTAACAATCAATTGGTCGTAGACCTGTAAAACAACGCCGCACTGAGCAGTTCCCGTGTGTAGGCCTGCTCAGGATTCCGGAATATGGTTTCAGCGTTCCCATACTCGACGATCTGCCCCTGCTTCAGCACCAGCAGTTTATGGCTGAGTGCGCGAACCACGGCCAGATCGTGGCTGATAAAGACATAGCTTAACCCATATCGGGCCTGAATATCGCGTAACAGTTCAATCACCTGCTTCTGAACCGTCCGGTCCAGCGCCGAGGTAGGTTCGTCCAGAATGATCAGTTCCGGTTGCAATACCAGTGCCCGGGCGATGGCAATTCGCTGGCGCTGGCCCCCGGAAAACTCGTGAGGGTATCGGTGCCGGGCTTCCGGGTCCAGGCCGACATCTGTCAGCGCCTGAACAACCCGGGCATCGTGACGTTCACGCTTGCCCGGTTCATGAATGTCCAGGCCCTCACGAACAATTTCAGCCACGGACATTCGGGGGCTCAGGCTGCCGAACGGATCCTGAAACACGATCTGCACCCGCCGGCGCCAGGGCCGGAACTGTTTTTGGGTCATGGCACCCAATTCGGTGCCGTCCAGCCGGATACTGCCGGTGGCACCAGTCAGTTTCAGCAAGGCGTGGCCAATCGTGGTCTTACCGCTGCCACTTTCACCAACAATGCCGAGCGTTTCTCCGGCACGCACCGAAAAACTCACGTCCTGAACCGCGTGAAAGCTCTCTTTCACTCGCCCGAACATGCTCTTGCGAATAGCGAACTGAACGTTCAGGCCCTGCACCCCCATCAACTCCCGGTTGTTGCCGGGCACCGCCTCAGGCTGCTCTGGAGGCTCCGCGTTGATCAGCTTGCGGGTGTAAGGGTGCTTCGGGTTCTCGAATAGCGACTCACAGCTCGCTTCTTCCACGGCCTTGCCACGCTCCATCACCACCACCTGATCGGCGTAACGGCGCACCAGGGTTAAATCGTGAGTGATCAGAAGCATGGCCATGCCCATTTTCTGTTGCAGGGATTCCAGCAGCTCCAGCACCTGCTTCTGTACGGTCACATCCAATGCCGTAGTGGGCTCATCGGCAATCAACAACTCCGGTTCGTTGGCCAGGGCCATGGCAATCATGACGCGTTGTTTCTGGCCGCCCGAAAGCTGATGGGGATGGCTTTTCAGTTTCGCTTCCGGGTCGGGAATGCCAACCAGTTGCAGCAGTTCCAGACAGCGCTCACGGGCCTGCGGGCCCCGCATGCCCATGTGCAGCTCCAGGGTTTCGGTAATCTGCTTCTCGACCGTATGCAGCGGGTTGAGCGAGGTCATGGGCTCCTGAAAGATCATGCTGATTTTCCAGCCACGGACTTGCCGCAAGCGCTTTTCCGGAGCCTGCAGCAGATCTTCCCCGTGATATTCGATCTTCCCCGTGGGATAACCGGCATGGCGTTCATCAAGCAACCGCAGAACGGACAGCGCAGAGATCGATTTTCCGGAACCGCTTTCACCAACCAGGGCTAACGTCTGGCCAGGCTGAATTGCAAACGACAGTTTATCGACCACCAGCGGGCCGTTATCGAATTGGATGGAGAGATCCGAGACGCTCAGTAAATCAGTCATATCAGCTCTTTCTCGGGTCGAAGGCATCACGAACCGCTTCCCCTACGAATACCAGCAGGGTCAACATGATCGACAGGGACACAAAGGCGGAAATGCCAAGCCAGGGGGCGTGCAGGTTGGCTTTGCCCTGGGCAATCAGCTCACCCAGAGAAGGCGATCCGGCTGGCAGACCGAAGCCTAGAAAATCCAGAGACGTCAGGCCGGCAATGGCACCGGTCAGGATAAACGGCAGGAAGGTGAGGGTGGCCACCATGGCATTGGGCAGAATGTGCCGGAACATGATTCGCCGGTTATCCAGACCCAGAGCGCGGGCTGCTTTCACGTATTCGAAATTGCGTGCGCGCAGAAACTCTGCCCGAACCACGTCCACCAGCCCCATCCAGCTGAACAGCAGCATGATGCCCAGTAACCACCAGAAGTTGGGCTGGACAATGGCCGACAGAATAATCAGCAGGTACAGCATGGGCAGGCCAGACCAGATCTCGATAAAGCGCTGCCCGAACAGATCGATCTTGCCGCCGTAAAAGCCCTGAATCGCACCTATGATAACGCCGACAATGCAACTGGCGATGGTCAGCGTCAGGCCGAAGAGCACCGAAATCCGGAAGCCGTAGATCACTCTGGCGGCCACATCCCGGCCCTGGTCGTCCGTGCCGATCCAGTTTTCCGCACTCGGCGGTGCCGGCGAGGGCACGTCCAGATCGTAATTGATGGTATTGTAACTGAACCGGATCGGGGGCCAGAGCATCCAGCCATTGGCCTTGATTTCATCCGAGATAAAGCTGTCGCGGTAATCCGCTTCGGTTGGTAAGAAGCCACCAAAGGTTTCTTCGGGAATTGATTGAACCACCGGGAAATAAAGGTCTCCCTGATAAGACACCACGAGAGGCTTGTCGTTGGCAATCAGCTCAGCTCCCAGCGATAACCCGAACAGAATCAGAAACAGCCACAGGCTCCAGAATCCCCGGCGGTTATTGCGGAAATTCTGTAACCGGCGCTGTTGTATGGGGGAAAGCGCGGGCATGTCAGGCACCCTCCCGGCTTTCAAAATCAATACGCGGATCAACCAGCACGTAGGTGATGTCGCTGATCAGTTTGAGCACCAGGCCCATGAGGGTAAAAATGAACAGCGTTCCGAAGATCACCGGGTAATCGCGGTTCAATGCCGCTTCAAACCCGAGCAACCCAAGGCCATCCAGCGAGAAGATCACCTCAATCAATAGCGAGCCGGTAAAGAACAGGGCCACAAGAACGCCCGGCAGGCTGGCGATGACAATCAGCATGGCGTTGCGGAATACGTGCCCGTAAAGCACCTGTTTCTCTGGCAACCCTTTGGCTCTGGCGGTGACCACATATTGCTTGCCGATCTCATCAAGAAAGGAGTTCTTGGTCAGCAGAGTGAGTGTGGCAAAGCCGCCTATCACGTTGGCCGTCACGGGCAGTGCCAGGTGCCAGAAGTAATCGCCGATTTTCTGGTACCAGGTCATTTCTTCGAAATTGGACGACGTCAGGCCCCGGAGCGGGAACCAGTCGAAATAACTGCCACCGGCAAACAGCACAATCAGCAGGATGGCGAACAGAAAGCCGGGGATGGCGTAGCCGATGACAATGGCGGAACTGGTCCAGACATCAAAGCGGGAACCGTCAGAGACGGCCTTGCGGATGCCAAGGGGTATGGAAATCAGATAGATGATCAGGGTGGACCAGAGCCCGAGAGAGATCGATACAGGCATCTTGTCGAGGATCAGCTCCACCACGGATCGGTCACGGAAAAACGAATCACCGAAATCGAACGTGGCGTAATCCTTGAGCATTTTAAAAAAGCGTTCATGGGCAGGCTTGTCGAAGCCATACATCACTTCAATTTCTTTCAGCAGCTCTGGCGGGAGCCCTCTGGAACCTCTGCTATCGCCGGAGCTGGTCGAGGCCACTTCACCGGCTGTGCCGCCACCACCAGCGCGGGCCAGGGCGCTGCCGCCGTGGCCTTCCATCTCTGCAATCAGCTGCTCAACTGGCCCGCCCGGTGCAGCCTGAACAATGATGAAGTTCAGTAGCATGATCCCCACCAGGGTGGGGATGATCAACGCCAGTCGCCGTAATATATAAGTGCCCATTCAGGGTACGGATCCTTTGATTTATTACAGGCAGGTTGGAGCCTGATTGATCAGGGGGTGATCCACCAGTTATCGATGTCGATGCCGTTCTTGGGCGTGACTTCCGGGCGCTGTAATTTATTCCAGTAGGCCACCCGGTCTTTGGTCAGGTGCCAGTGTGGAACCACGTAATGGCCTCGCAACAGCACCCGGTCCAGAGCCCGCACCCGGTGTATCAGTGCTTCCCGGTCCGGGGCCTGAATAACCAGGTCCACCAGCTCGTCAACAACCGGATCGTCGACCCCCATGTAGTTTCTTGAGCCGGTTACATCGACATTGCTGGAATGCCAGTACTCCCTCTGCTCGTTACCCGGTGAGTCCGATTGCGGGATCACCTGACTGATCAAGTCGAAGTCGAAATTACGAACCCGCTGAACGTACTGGTTGCTGTCGACCAGCCGAACGGAGACATCAACGCCCAGTCGTTCCAGATTTTTTCTGAAAGGCTGAACTACCCGCTCAAAGCTCTTCTGGAAAAGCAGCACTTCAAAAGCCAGTGGTTCTCCGGATTCCGTGTGTACCATCCTGCCGTCGCGGATAGCGTAACCGGCTTCCCTGAGTAACTTCAGTGCAATACGCAGGTTGTCGCGCAGGGTCTGGTCGCCAGCGGTGGTGGGCGGGGCATATTCTTCTTCGAAGACATCGTCGCTCAGTTGATCACGGAACTGTTCAAGAATCTCAAGCTCCCGGCCGGTGGGTAGTCCGGAGGAAGCCAGTTCACTGTTCTCGAAATAGCTGCTGGTGCGCGTGTACTGATCAAAGAACAGGTTTCGGTTGGCCCACTCAAAGTCAAAGGCATAGGTCAGGGCTTCACGAACTCGCGGATCCTTGAAAACCTCTTTCCGGGTATTGAAGGCAAACCCCTGCATCCCACTGGGGCGATGATGTTCAATCGCTTCTTTGGTGATCTGGTTCTGCTCAAATGCGCGGCCGGTGTATGCGGTTGCCCAGTTCTTGGCAGACGTCTCCCGGCGGAAATCGGAATTGCCGGCCTTGAACGATTCCAGTGCGACCGTGTCGTCGTTGTAGTATTCGTACCGGATTTCATCAAAGTTGAAGCGCCCCTTGCGTATGCCAAGATTCTTCGCCCAGTAGTCTTCGATGCGCTCGTAGGTGAGTGAGCGGCCTGCTTCGTAGTCGGCTATGCGGTAAGGCCCGCTGCCAATCGGTTCATCCAGGCCGCTGCCGGTAAATTCACGATCCTGCCAGTAATGGGCCGGCATAACGGGCATCTGGCCCAGAATCAGTGGCAGCTCACGGTTTTCGGTGTCACTGAGGTCGAAGCGCACTCTGTGGCTGTCCTCAACGGTCACGTCCTCCACTTCGGCATAATAATTCCGGTAAAAAGGATGACCTTCTGTCGTGAGAACCCGGTAGGAGAACTCGACATCTTCCGCGGTAATCGGCTCCCCGTCATGAAATCTGGCCTGTTCGCGTAAATTGAACACGACGTAGCTGCGGTCTTCCGGAACTTCGACGCTTTCGGCAATCAGCCCGTATTCGGAGAAGGGCTCATCTGCTGAGGATTCAAGCAGCGTATCGTATACGTAAGTGGTTATGCCTGCCGCCGCGACACCCCGCACAACGAATGGATTGAAGCTGTCAAAGCCATTGGCCACGACAGACATCCGCAGCGTGCCGCCCTTGGGAGCGTTCGGGTTTACGTAATCAAAATGAGGAAAGTTCTCGGGGTATTTCAGTTCGCCGTGCATGGCGATGCCATGCACGGGTTCCACAGAGCTTTGAGTCTGACTGTCTGCGCCGGCCGGGCCGGCTGGGCCCATAAGTACAAGGAGGGCAAACAGGCCGCTCAGTGACAGCGGTATTTTATGAGTCGGTACTTTGCGCGTTTTTGTCATGGTTCTCGCACATTATGGGCTGTTTCTTACGTCCACGTAGAGTACCAGACTTTGTCCGGGTTGCAGATAACGGTCAGTATTAAGATCGTTCCATGATGCGATGTCCCGGACGTTCACGGCAAAACGGTTGGCAATGACGGAGAGCGAATCCCCACTGCGAACGCGATAACCCACCTTCCGGACCATGGCCTTATCCCGCTCTGAGCGACTGTTGGCCGCTAGAGTCTGCGGTGAGCTCTGTGACCAGATGACCAGCTCTTTGCCGGGAATCAGCGGATCGCCGGGCGCCATGCCGTTCCATGCAGCTACCTGCCGCACCGAAACCCGGTGTTCACGGGCGATGTCCCAGAAAGTATCACCGCTGCGAACGGTGTGGCGCACCTTGTTGCCGTCTCTTTTGCGCTCCTGGGTGCGTTGCAGGCGTTGGGACTGGCTCAGAGCATAGGCGTCTGTGCCTTCGGTGGCTGACGGAATCAGCAGTTGCTGCCCAACACGGATCAGGTTGGAATTGAGGTTATTAACCTGTTTGATCACGCTTGGGGTCGTGGAGAATTGCTGCGCGATTACGCCCAGGTTGTCCCCCCGGCGAACGGTATAATCCTGCCAGGAAACCCGCTTATTTTTCGGAAACCCGGCGAGGGCAGTTCGGAATGTTTCTGCTTTCTGTTTCGGCACCAGCAAACGATGAGGCCCATCCGGATTGGTGGCCCAGCGATTGTAGGAAGGATTCAGCAGATAAATCTCATCAATGTCGACACCCGCCAGCTGTGCGGCCTGCGCCAGGTCGAGCTGGGAGCCGGTTTCAACCACTTCGAAATAGGGCTCATTTTCCAGAGCCGGTAATTCGATGTTGTAAGCCTCAGGATCGTCGAAGATTTTCGCCAGAGCGATCAACTTGGGTACGTAGTGCCGGGTTTCCCTGGGCAGCGACAATGACCAGAAGTCTGTCGGTTTGCCGGCATTGCGGTTACGGCGCATGGCAATGGAGACGGTGCCACCGCCGGCATTGTAAGCGGCCAGCGCGAGCGTGTAATCACCATCAAAGCGGTTCGCCAGGCGGTCCAGATAGGTGAAAGCAGCATCGGTGGCTTCAAGCACATCCCGCCGGTCATCGTGCCACCAGCTCTGGGTCAGGCCGAAATACTTACCGGTTGAAGGAATGAACTGCCAGAGGCCCGCCGCGCGACCGTGAGAATA
>Ga0075106_1001154_pt1 | contig 11919 bp, 15 predicted proteins | sample AntDeeMetag02WF4_FD_69796 | JGI IMG/M metagenome (GOLD analysis project Ga0075106, IMG submission 69796) | Saline lake microbial communities from Deep Lake, Antarctica - Antarctic Deep Lake Metagenome 02WF4 | ecosystem: Environmental > Aquatic > Non-marine Saline and Alkaline > Saline | place... | reverse complement strand
GGTGGCGGGCTCAACCGGTCAGCGCAACACTTTTTCGGGGAGATTACCAAGGCAGCGGCGCGCCACACGCGTCCGCTGGTCTGACTGGTTATTTTTGGTATTGACCGACGCAAGTTGCCGCATACCAATACGACGCAAATATCCCATAGATGAAGTTCAGGATAATCACCACTATGGGCATTACCATGCCAAACTCCAAACCCAGAATACCTTTGTTCATCGAAGGAAAAACAACAAATAGCACCATGACAGAAGGTAATACACTAGCCGCCATGCCTCTTAAGATTGTGCGGTCTTTCCAAACGGGAAGTAGTAGTAGCAACATCCATAACCCACCCCAAATCATTCGCTGATAAAGCCAAGGCGCAGTAAACTCCGGCTTCATCGAAATCCCGATAAGATCAGATAACCCCGCCTTCCCCATAAACCATATATTGAAGCTGTCCAAAAGCCCGCCCAGGGCTCCGCCCGTGAAGGCTCCACTTATACTTCGGACATACTTCATTGAACTCTCCTGGTTTTCTGGGGTCCAACGCGCCTCTGAAAACAACGCCGATCGTCAGGCGCGCTGTCCAGCGTCGTCTGCACGCTCTTGTTGGCCATCCGCTTTGAATCCTTCGTGAAAAGTGGCAGTGCCCTGGGGAATATTCCCGTCGAAAGACATTGCGAGAAAGACTTCCGGGGGGACTCCCTCATGGACAAGTTCTGGAACGTTATCGAATCCGAACTTCCTGTAGTACTCCGGATGCCCTACGAGACAACAGCCGCGAGCATGCATCTCCCTCAGTTGTGCCAATCCTTCGCGGATCAGGGCCTTGCCAATGCCCTGACGCTGGTATTCCGGCGAGACCGAAACAGGTCCAAGTCCGTACCAGTCCGGTGTGCCGTCGGAAATGGTCACGGGCGAGAACGCAATGTGACCAATTACTCGGCCATCCATCTCTGCGACCAGCGATACCGTGAGGGCATTGCCGGCGCGTAGCGCCTCGATAATAAATTGCTCCGTGTGGTTGCTGATCTCCAGCGTATTGAAGGCAGCGATCGTCACTTCGCTAATTGCGCTGACATCGACGCTTGTTTCATTCCTGATGGTGACATCGGGTTTCATGGGGCATATTCCTTTGGCCAACAGATATTAGGCGGAAAGTTTCCGTGTTCAAACCCGGACATTCTCGGAATATGACGCAGAATGGGAGGGCTACCCGCAGGTCGAAAGTCGCCGCTTCAGGTGCATAACACCCCACCACGCGGGCACATGAGTTGCCGACGAGCGCTCCCCGCAGGTGCAGGGGCGCCGATCGTGCTTCTGAAACACGGAAAACGTCCGCCTATCCCGCACATGGTTCCGGAAACCAGCAGCGCGTGAATGCAGTGTATAGCGCGCAGAGGCGAAGTTGTCCCCGCGGGCGACGAGGGTGAACCGGGGTGAGGCTGTGTGTCGGGCTCGGCGAGTCCGTGCCCGCGTTACCCGCCTTCGAGCATGCGTACGCGGCGCCGGAGTTCGTCGAGTTCCTCCAGCAAATCCAGCGCCAGTGCCGCGCCCTGCGGCTCGACGCTGAGGTCACGACGCAATCGGACCGCCCGTTGCAGGCGGGCCAGGGACTGGGGCGGGAAGCGCCACTCGCTCGGGTGGCGGCCCTGTTCGGGTTCGATGACGCCGACCTCGATGTACTCGATGACGTAGTCGGCGTCGATGTCACAGGCGTAGCAGAGCTCGCGCAGGGTGACCGGGCCGCTGGCGTCGAGCGGTTCGGCCTCTAGCGGGGTGTCCTCTCGGCTCATGCGACGCTCCCCTTCTTCAGGTCGGCACGGGGATCGAGGTTCATCGTCTCCCGCATCTTCTCGTATAGCTCGCGCTCGTCGTCGTTGCGCGGCCTGGGGGCGACGATCCTGAGGTGCAGGTACTGGTCCCCTGGGGGCGAGCCGGGCAGGCCGCGGCCCTTGAGGCGCATGCGCTGACCGCTGCGCGCGCCCTCGGGGATGCGCGTGTCGACGTGGCCACCGAGCGTGGGGACGGTGACGGTCGCACCCAGCGCGGCCTCCCAGGGCGCGATCGGCAGGTTGAGGTGGATGTCGCGCCCCTCCGGACGGAAGTGCTGGTGCGGCTTGAGACGGATCTCCAGGTACAGGTCGCCCGAGCCGCCCTGCCCCATGCCGGCGCCGCCCTGCCCGGAGAGGCGGATCTGCTGGCCGTCGGTGACGCCGGCCGGGATGCGCACGTTCAGGCTGCGCTCGCGCGCCTGGACGTTGCCGCCGGCGTCCGCCTCCGGGCGCTTCATGGTGATGGTCTGCTGGCCCCCGCGATAGGCGGTCTCCAGCGGGATCTCGACGCGCGCGGTGTGGTCCTGGCCGCGGCCATGGAAGCCGCCCGCCCCACCGAAACCGCGCCCCGCGAAGCCGCCGCCGCGGAACCCTTGCGCGTGACCGCCGGCCGCGCCGCCGAACAGGCTCTCGAAGAAGTCCGAGAAGGACGCGGCGTCGCCGCCGGTGAAGCCACCACCGCCGAAGTCGAAGTGCTGCTCCCAGTCCGGCGGTGGCCGGAAATCCTGTCCCTGCTGCCAGTTCTGGCCGAGCTCGTCATAGGCCTGGCGCTTCTCGGGGTCCTTGAGGACCTCGTACGCCTCCTGCAGTTCCTGAAACTTGTTCTGGGCGTCGGCCTCGCTGCTGACATCGGGATGATACTTGCGCGCGAGTTTGCGATACGCGCGCTTGATATCGTCCGCGCCCGCGTCACGTTCGACGCCAAGGATCTTGTAGTAGTCCTTGTATTCCACGATGTCTGTGCACCTCGCTCGGGGTGAGTCGCCGCCCGCGCGCACCGGGCGGGCGGCGATCGTGCGCTGTCCTTCCTAGATAGGTCTGACCGGCGGACTGTTCAAGAGGTGGCGCGGATCGCTCGCGGTCGGCGTCGCTCAGGCCTGGAGCCAGCGGGCGGCATCGCGGGCGAAGTAGGTGAGGATGCCGTCGGCGCCGGCCCGCTTGAACGAGGTGAGCGCCTCCAGCGCGCAGGCACGTTCGTCGAGCCAGCCATGACCGAAGGCGGCCTTGAGCATCGCGTATTCGCCGCTGACCTGGTAGGCGAAGGTGGGCACGCCGAAGCCCTCTTTCACACGGTGGAGGACATCGAGGTAGGGCATGCCGGGTTTGATCATGACCATGTCGGCGCCCTCTTCGAGATCAAGGGCGACTTCGTGCAGCGCCTCGTCGGTGTTGGCCGGGTCCATCTGGTAGCTGTGCTTGCCGCCACCGCCGAGGCTACCGGCAGAGCCGACGGCATCGCGAAACGGCCCGTAGAAATCGGAAGCGTATTTCGCCGAATAGGCGAGAATCCGGGTATTGCGATGGCCATCCGCCTCCAGCGCCGCGCGGATGCTGCCGATGCGCCCATCCATCATGTCGGACGGGCCGACCACATCGGCACCGGCCTCGGCGTGGGAGCGGGCCTGACGGACGAGCGCCTCGACGGTCTCGTCATTGACCACATACCCGCCAGCGTCGGTCAGACCGTCCTGTCCCGTCGCCGTATAGGGATCGAGGGCGACGTCGGTCATCACGCCGAGTCCGGGCACGGCATCCTTGAGCGCGCGCACGGCGCGCTGGACCAGTCCCTCGGGATCCCATGCGGCCTCGGCCCCCTCGCTCTTGCCTTCCGGACCGACGACCGGGAACAGCATGATCGCCGGAATACCGAGGCCCTCGGCCATCCGTGCCTCCTCGACCAGGCAGTCGATCGACAGGCGCTCTACACCCGGCATCGAGGGCACCGGCTCACGCTCGCCTTCGCCCTCGCGCACGAACACCGGCCAGATGAAGTCGGCGGGCGTCAGCGTGTGCTCTCGCATCAGGCGACGGGAAAAGGCATCACGCCGCATGCGGCGCATGCGCGTATGGGGGAACGGGCCGCGCTGGCTCGGGTAATCGGTCACGACGGAGACTCCTGCGGGACAATGGGTGCGGCACGAGTGTACCCGCGCGATGGCGGGCCTGCCCATCGGGAGCCTGTCCGAGAAACCTGAGCCGTAGCGAGCGCGTGTCACAGCGAGGCGATTTCTTCGATCGTGAAACGAGCATGGTGGGCGCTATGTGAGTTGAGCGATCGGAGAAAGCGGCCGCTGTGGCGCGTGCGCAGTAGGCTCCGGATTTCTCGGGCAGGCTCCTGGCTGGACATCGTCGCGGACCGCTGCAACGATCCCGCCCTGCACTCATTTCCCCGGAGCTGTCGCGATGCCCAGTGACCGTTACGCGGTGATCGGCCACCCGGTCAGCCACAGCCTGTCGCCGACGATCCACGCCCGCTTCGCACGACAGACCGGCGAAGATCTGGAATACGGGCGGCTCGAGCCGGCGGAGGACGGCTTCGGCGAGGCGGCGACCGCTTTTTTCGCGGACGGCGGACGCGGCCTCAATGTGACCGTCCCGTTCAAGGCCGAGGCCCGCACCTGGTGCGACCGGGTGAGTGACCGCGCCAGCCGGGCGGGCGTGGTCAACACGCTGACCCTGCAGGCGAATGGCTGGGTCGCCGGCGACAACACGGACGGCATCGGGCTGGTGCGCGACCTGACCGTCAATCTCGATCTCGGGCTCGCCGGCACGCGGATCCTGCTGATCGGTGCCGGCGGCGCGGCGCGGGGCGTGCTGGAGCCGCTGCTCGCGGAAACGCCGGCCGACATCGTGATCGCCAACCGCACGGCCACCCGGGCCGAGGACCTCGCGGGCGAGTTCGAGGCCGACGGTCCCGTACGTGGCTGCGGCTTCGAAGCGCTCGATCACGAGCCCGCGTTCGACGTCATCATCAACGCGAGCGCGGCGAGCCTCGGCGGCGCCCTGCCCCCGATCCCTGCCGCCGTGATCGCCCGCGGTGGCACCGTATACGACATGATGTACGGCCCGAAGGCCGAGGCATTCCTCGCCTGGGGCCGCGATGCCGGTGCCGCGACGGTCGCCGACGGCCTCGGGATGCTGGTCGAGCAGGCGGCCGAGTCGTTCCTTATCTGGCGGGGAATCCGGCCGGAAACCGCGACCGTCCTGGCGGCCCTGCGGGCCGATACCGGAGGTTGATGCGGCCGCCATGACGAGGTTGCGAAGTCGGTCACACCAAGCAGACCGAGTGCGATTCATCACGCGGATTTTCACTCGATTCGCCGTTGCAAAGCCCTGGAGCCGTCCCTATACTCCCGCGATTCGATAGCCAGGGCGGCGTGTAAGCGTCGTCCGCGGCGCCATCCATACGGAATGCATCATGAGCAAGACTGCTGAATCCAAAGGCGACACGATCGATCTCCCGACCGAGGAAGAGCTCCTCAACTCGTCGGAAGACGAATACATGGACGAGCGCCAACTGGAATACTTCCGCCGGGTACTTCAGGCCCAGCGCGAAGAAATCGAGGCGGACATCGAGCGTGCCCGCGGCGAGCTCTCCACGAACGAGAACGAGCCGGACGAACTCGACCGGGCTTCGGCCGAGGAAGAGCGGTGGCTGAGCCTTCGAATCAGCGAGCGCGAAGGCAAGCTGCTGAAGAAGATCGATGAAACCCTGCAGCGGATCGACGAAGGCGAGTACGGCTATTGCGAGGACACCGGCGAGCCGATCGGCATCCCGCGCCTGCTCGCGCGTCCGACCGCGAGCCTGTCCGCGGAGGCGAAGACGCGCCGCGAACAGCTCGAAAAGACCCACCGCCAGCAGAACTGACGGCCTCGGCGACATACGGCGGCGGAGCACTTCGGCTCCGCCGCCGCGTCATACGGGGCGTGTCCTGATGGCCACCCGGCCTCCCCCCTGTTGATTCTCTGGATACGACCCGCTCTCGACGCAGGTACATGAGCGCGGGCCGTGCACCCATCCGGCGAGGATCGTCAGCCGGTGTGATCCGGTTCGTTCCCCGGCTTCCACTTGATGTTGCAGCCCATGCTCGGGAGCTGTTCCCGAGGCATCGGCGTGCCCTCGAGGATCGCGTCAACCGCACCCCGCAGATCGGCCCCGGTGACCGGCTCATCGTTACCCGGTGTCGCGCCATCGAAGCGGCCTCGATATACGAGTTCGTGGTCGGCGTTGTAGAGGAAAAAATCCGGTGTGCAGGCGGCGCCGTAGGCCCGGGCGACTTCCTGTGTCTCGTCATACAGATAAGGGAAGGTGAAGCCGGTCTTCTTGACGAGCTCCGTCATCTTCTCGGGATGATCCTCGGCGTATTTCGTTACGTCGTTCGAGTTGATCGCGACGACCGCGAGGCCGCGCTCCTGATACTCGTGCGCGAACGTGGCGAAGACGTTCTTGATATGCAGCACGAACGGGCAGTGATTGCAGATGAACGCGACCAGCAGCGGCTGGCCTTCGTAATCGCTGCGCGACACCATGCGGAACGTCGCCGGCTCCAGCAGCGTAAAGTCGGGCGCCGGGGTTCCGAGTTCGACCATCGTCGATGGAGTTTTGGCCATGGGATGCACTCCGGAATGGATGTGTAATGACTGATGTGGGGTCCGTACGGCGCTGCACCTGGACCGCCATGCCTCACGGACGGGTCAGTTGCTCAGGATAATCCCGAAACCGAAGTTCACGCCGGACCCGCGTTCGCGCCGGGTCTGCTCGGGCCAGAGTTCGAACGCCTCGGCCGTAACCACCGGGAACACATACTCGGCCTCGTCGATCTGTCCCGTCTCCGTACCCTGGACACTTCCGCGTACGGTGAAACGCCGCCCCGGACCGTAAACAGCGGTCTCGAGATAGCCGTCGACATAAACCCGGAAACGCCCCGACGACGCGGCATCGGTGTCCGGCCTCTGCGTGCGTTCCGACAACGGATAAGCCACGATCTCCAGGCGCGTGCGTTCGGGCAGATTGCGCGCATCCGCGATCACGCCACCCCAGAGGACGGTGCGGCCCGCGACCGCCTCGGGGTCGTTTTTCACGGTCGACGGGCTGACGCCGGCATCGACGCCCTCAGTGGCCAGGGGAGCGCTCGCGCAACCGGCCAGCGCCAGTAAAAGTGCGATGAAATACAGCATGCGTACGACCATGTGCCATGGCCTCCAGCCGCCATGCGGCCGTTGCGGTTGTTCGTCCTGCGGCGTCCGGGCCACTGAAGGTATAGTGACGCACCGCGAACGGGGGATTCGACTTGATGGGATGGTACCGGAACTGGCGGCGGAACCGTATCCTGCGCCGCGATGGCCTCAACGACCGCGACTGGGAGGCGCTGATCCAGCGGGTGCCCGCCGTGGCGCGCTACGATCCGCACACCCGCGGCCGTCTGCGCGAACTGGTGGTCCTGTTCCTCCATGAGAAGTCGATCGAACCCGCCGGCGGCCTTGAGATCGGCGACGACACGCGCCGGCTGATCGCGTTGCAGGCCTGCATCCCGATCCTGGGTCTCGGTCTCGAGTGGTACCGGGGCTGGCGCTCGGTCATCGTGTATCCGGGGGATTTCTTCGTCCACGAGACCTACACGGACGACAGCGGTATCGTCCACGAGGTCGAGGAAGCGCGCTCGGGCGAGGCCTGGCCGGAAGGACCCGTGATCCTGTCATGGACCGACAGTGACGAGGACGCGAACGTCGTTATCCACGAGTTCGCGCACAAGCTCGATATGGCCAACGGCACCGCCAACGGCATGCCACCGCTGCACGCCGACATGGAACGCGGCGAATGGACGACCATATTCACCCGCGCGTACGACGATTTCCGCGCGCGTCTCAAGCGCGACGAACGGTTGCCATTCGACGAGTATGCGGCCACCGACCCGGCCGAATTTTTCGCGGTTGCGAGCGAGGTGTTCCTGTTGACGCCGGATCGGGTGCGCGACGCGTACCCACGTGTCTACACGCAGTTGTGTGCCTTCTACCGGCAACACCCGCGGACACTCTGAGCGGACCGCGTCTTGCCGGGCCGAGTATCGGCCCGGCGCGATGCCAGCGCCTGGAACCAACCCGGGGAAACAACGGAGACCTCGATGCCACGCCGCACCCTGCCCGCTCTGGTACTACTTGTCCTGCCCTCCATTGGCGTCGCGAACGCCGGCACGGTGGTCGAGAGCGTGAGTTCCACGAACGGCCCGCAGACACTGACCGTCGCCGGCGACCGGGTCCGGATCGATCCGGACCGGACCGGTGCGCCCGGCATGCTCTTCGACGCGGCGCGCGGACGGCTCGTGCTGCTCAACCGCCCGGCAAGCCAGTACAACCGGATCGAAGTCGATCGCCTGGACGCGCTCGAGACACGCGTGCAGGAACAGCGTGACAGCATGCTGCAGGCGATCGAGGACGCGGCCGAAGGGGAGAAACAACGACTGCAGCGACGACTCGATCGCCTGCCGAAGGTCGATGGAGCCGCCTCGATCCGGATCGAAAAGAGCGGGGAGAGCACCGCGATCAACGGGATCGATTGTGAGCGCGCGAGCGCACTGGAGAGCGGGGCACGCACGCATCGCCTCTGCATCAGTCGCGTCAGCACGCTCGGCCTGACCGCAACGGCCGCCAACACCCTGCGGCAGTTGTTCGAATTCCTCGCGCGCATGCGCAACCTGCTGGGCAGCGGATCGGCGCCATTCGATGCCCGTCTGCTGCAGGCGACGCTCGAGCAGGCCGATGCCTTCCCGGTACGCATCGAGCGCATCGACGACGGCGCGACCTGGACAGTGCGCAGCATCGAAACAGCCGCTATCCCGGCCGAGCGTTTCGAGATTCCCGCAGATTTCACCGAGGGTGCACGACTGGGCGGCGAATGACGCTGGATCAGTCCGTGATGCCCTGGTGGGCCCCCAGCCACGCCATGATCACGGCCACGGTGTAGCGGATTTCGTCATCGCGAAGCGGCCGCCCTGCCGGGATGCCATGCCATTTGTGCAGGCAACCCCGGCAGCAGGTCGCGGTCGCGTGCTGGGCAACGAATACCGGATGCCCGCGCATCGGGGTCTGGCGACCGTCGTTCCTGGGCACCGCGGGCGCGAGACGGGCACCGACGAACTCATACGCGTGGGTACGCAGGGTCGGAACTCCCCGGTCCGCCGCGTACGCGGCATCGCGTTCATTCAGCCGGAACCGGCTGCGAAAGCGCGAGCGCGCCAGTCGCGCGCGGAGATCGTCCCATGCCTCACGGGTGAGCCCGCATGACCCTGCATCGTGACCGCTCATTGCCGTACGATGCTGCAACGACCCGGAGAATGTGACAACGCGCGCTGATGGAAACGCTCCCCGATTACCTCGACCATGATCTCGATCTCATCGTCATCGGCCAGAACCCTTCCCCGGCGTCGATCGCGCGCCAGTGCTACTACGGCAATCCGCGCAACCGCTTCTGGCCCGCCATGCGCGGCAGCGGCCTGGTACCCGGGGACTTCACGCCGGACGCGGACGGCTTCCGCTGGCTGCTGAAACACGAGCGTATCGGCTTCACCGACGTCGTAAAGAAACCCACTCCCGGCGCGGGCGACCTCAAGGCGAAGGACTTCCGCGAGTGGGCACCCGTGCTCGACAGCCATCTGCACGAATACCGCCCCCGCATCGCCTGGTTCAACGGCAAGGGCGTCTACCAGAGCTACCTGCGCTATGGGCGCGGCGTAAAACCCGAAACCGTCGAACTCGGCGAACAGCCGGAGACGCTCGATGGTATCCCCGTCGTCGTTACGCCGAACCCGAGCCCTGCCAACGCCGCCTTCAGCCTTGAAGTCCTGACCGACTGGTATCTGAACGTGGCGCGGTTACGCCAACGCCTGAAATGCTGACCCCGCACGGGCGAGGCGCACGGACACGCCAGGCAATGAACGCGAATGGACTTCGGGCCTTCATTCGCGCTGGCCCTTCGCATGGCGCGAGGCGACTTCGGTGTAGTGCTTCGCGGAGTACTTCAGAAGGCGGTATTCGTCTTCGGTGAGTTCACGATGGGCCTTCGCGGGGCTGCCCACGTAGAGCCAGCCGGAGGCGAGTTCCTGACCGGGCGGCACCAGTGCGCCGGCGCCGATGATGACGTCGCTGCGCACGACGGCGCCGTCCATGATGATCGTGCCCATGCCGACCAACACGCGGTCCTCGATCGTGCAGGCGTGGACGATGGCGCGATGCCCCACGGTGACGTCGTCGCCGATGGTAGTGGCGTGGCCACCCGGGCTGAACTCGCCGTCGTGCGCGACATGGACGATCGTGCCATCCTGGATGTTGCTGCGATCCCCGATGCGGATGATGTTGACATCGCCGCGCAGCACGCACTGGGGCCAGACCGAACTCTGTGACCCGATGGTCACGTCGCCGATGACCGTGGCGGCCGAATCGACATAGGCGTCGTCGGCGAGATACGGATCGATGTCTTCGAACGTGCGGATGCTCATTGCCGTTGCCTCCCGCTCACTTGAGCGTGACGAGTTCCTCACTGCTGGTCGGATGGATGGCCACGGTGGCGTCGAAATCGGCCTTGGTCGCGCCCATGCGTACGGCCACGGCGAAGCCCTGCATCATCTCGTCGGCCCCGTGACCGAAGATGTGGCAGCCGACCACGCGTTCCTCCGCGCCGACACAGACCAGTTTCATGACGGCCGGCGTCTTGTGCGCGGTGAGTGCGTGGTACATCGGCGTGAACCGGGTCCGGTAGATGCGCAGGTTTTCCTCGCCGTGCGATTCGGCGGCCTCCGCCTCGGTCATGCCGACCGTGCCGATCGGCGGGTGCGTGAACACCACCGTGGCGATGTTTTCGTATTCGAGCCGGGCCTCGGGCTGACCGCCGTAGAGGCGATCGGCAAGTTTGCGCCCGGCGGCGATGGCGACGGGCGTCAATTCGAAACGCCCGCAGACGTCGCCGAGTGCATGGATCCCGTCCACGTTCGTGTCCTGCCAGGCATCGACCGGGATGGTGCCGTTCCCGGCAAGCTCGACGCCCGTATGTTCAAGCCCCAGATCCGCGGTCAGGGGGCGCCGGCCCACCGCCCAGATGACCTGATCGAGCCCGGCCACGCTCGCATCGTCGCCATTCAGCCGCAGGCCGTCACCATCCCGCTCGATCGATTGCGGCGGCATCCGCGTGTGGATCTCGATGCCGTCCTCGGCGAGCGTTTCCATCAGCGCCGCACCGAGATCCGCGTCGAACGAGCGCAGCGCGGCGTCCCGGCGGAGGACGAGATGGGTCTCGGCGCCGAGCGCGCGCAGCATGCCGGCCAGTTCGACAGCGATGTAACCCGCGCCGACCACGGCGACACGGCGCGGGCATTCGGTCAGCTCGAAGAAGCCATCCGAGGTGATGCCGAGTTCGGCGCCCGGGATATCCGGCACGACCGGCGCACCGCCGACGGCGATGAGGATGCGATCGGCGCCGTAACGCGCGCCATCGACCTCCACGGTATGACGATCGACGAAACGGGCGCGGCCACGGATCTGCGTAACGCCGTCCTTGTCGAGGTTGTTCGCGTAGATGCCGTTCAGGCGCTCGATATACGCGGCCCGCTTTTCGACCAGCGCGGACCAGTCGTGCCCACGGACGTCGATATCGAAGCCGTACTCGGCGGCATCGCCCAGCCCGTGCGCCAGCGACGCGGCATACCACATCACCTTCTTCGGCACGCAGCCGCGATTGACGCAGGTCCCGCCGAGGCGGTCGAACTCGACCACGGCCGTGCGGGCACCGTGCTGCGACGCCCGACGCGCGGTCGCCAGACCGCCGCTGCCGCCGCCAATGACGAGCAGGTCGTAGTGTTCGGTCATGCGTGGCTCCATCAGCAGGTGATCGTGTAGTGGGTCATGTGGGCTGTCGGCCAAAGACGTGACTTTACCGACGATGCCGGCACCATGACAGCCCGCGGGAGCATTGGTTCCCCTGCTAGACTGGTGGGCCCTGCGGGTATTTCGGTAACGCTCTGAGCGGACATGGCGCTTCAGCACAAGGCGCGCCGAACGAGCGTAGCGAGTCTTACGTGAGCGAGGCGCAACGCCGTGATGGAGCGCCAT
>Ga0075106_1001152_pt1 | contig 11955 bp, 10 predicted proteins | sample AntDeeMetag02WF4_FD_69796 | JGI IMG/M metagenome (GOLD analysis project Ga0075106, IMG submission 69796) | Saline lake microbial communities from Deep Lake, Antarctica - Antarctic Deep Lake Metagenome 02WF4 | ecosystem: Environmental > Aquatic > Non-marine Saline and Alkaline > Saline | place... | reverse complement strand
TCCTTTCAGGAGTAAAAGAGGACCAAGGTCGCACCAAGGTCATTGATAAATCGCATGTGAGTCAAGGAATGGCTGTGCTATAAATAAGCAACAATTGCTGTTCGGCATTTTGTTCATCTGAATAACGAAAAACCATGAGAGGGTGATCCCTATGAATATCAAACATTACGCAGTTGCTGGTTTGTTCGCGCTGGGTGTTGCAGTACCGGTAACTTCCATGGCCGCAGACGCAGAAGCCGGTAAGGCAAAAGCGGCGGTATGCGCGAGCTGCCACGGCCAGAACGGTATTTCTCAGGTGCCGATTTATCCGAATCTGGCCGGTCAAAAAGAACAGTATCTCGTAGATTCCCTGAAAGCCTACAAGAACGGAAAGCGTTCAGGTGGCCAGTCAGCACTGATGATTCCACAAGCCAAGAACCTGAGCGATGAAGATATCGCGAACTTGGCGGCTTACTTCTCAAGCCTGCCGGCTGGCGGCAAGTAAAGCCCCCGGCTTTCAGCAGTGTGGCTCAGGCCACACTGCTACTCACAATCCGGTAACTGGGCCGATAAGCTGATGTTCCCGGTAGTTTCATCCGGTTCTGCGTAACAAACTGTTCCAGCATGGCTTCCAGCGGTTTGATCAGTGTCGGATCCCCGGCAATCTCAAACGGCCCTTTCTCCTGAACCTGTCTGATTCCACTCTCCTTCACATTCCCGGCAACAATGCCACTGAACGCCTTGCGAAGATTAGCCGCAATCATGTGTACCGGCTGATCCCGGTGTAGGTCCAGGGCTCGCATGTTTTCGTGGTCGGGCTCGAACGGCATCTGGAAGACCGGATCGATTTTCAGCATCCAGTTAAAGTAATAGGCGTCCTGCATGGCGCGGCGGAAGGTTTCCACATCCTTGATGCCGGTGCGCAACACCTGAGCCACTCTGACCGGATCATCGATGATGATTTCGTATTTGCTGGAAGCTTCATCGCCGAGGGCGTTGCGGATAAACTTGTCGATCATATCGAAATATTCGGCGTTTTCCTTCGTGCCGGTAAAGACAACCGGGAACGGCAGGTCAGCGTTGTCCGGATGCAGCAGGATGCCCAGCAGGTAGAGGATTTCTTCAGCCGTGCCGACGCCACCCGGGAACACGATAACGCCGTGGCCGCAGCGTACAAAGGCTTCCAGACGCTTCTCGATATCCGGCATGATCACCAGCTCGTTAACAATCGGATTCGGCGCTTCAGCACCGATGATGCCCGGCTCGGTGATGCCTACATAGCGACCGTTTCTCACCCGTTGCTTGGCATGGCCAATGGTGGCGCCTTTCATGGGGCCCTTCATGGCCCCGGGACCACAGCCGGTAATGATGCTCAGGCCGCGCAAGCCCAGTTGGTGGCCCACTTCCTTACTGTACTGGTATTCCTCCTGGCCAATGGAGTGGCCACCCCAGCACACCACCATATCCGGCTGGCGTCCGGGTTCAAGCGCCCTTGCATTGCGCAGGATATGGAACACCAGGTTGGTGATGTCTTCCGGATTGTCGCCGCGGAAACCGGCAATGGTCTGAGGGATCGAGTGGGTATAAACGATGTCCCGCAGCACGGAAAACAGATGCTCACGAAGAGCGCGCAGTAACTCGCCATCAACAAAGGCGTGCGCGGGGGCGTTGATCAGTTCCAGCTTCAGCCCCCTGGGCTGTGGCACCAGACGTACATCAAAATCCGCATGGGCTTCCATCAGCGACTTGCAGTCATCGGTTTCCACGCCGGTATTGAGTACCGCCAGGGCGCATTGGCGGAACAGGCGGTACAGACCACCTTCACTCCGGTCTTTAAGCCGGTTCACCTCGTGGGCGGAAAGAATTTCCAAAGACCCTTCGGGCGACACGAGTGCGTTGATTGTGGGTTCAGTCATGTAACAGTGAAACTCCTGATGGTTTCGGCAATGCCGGATTTTGAGGCAATCTGACAACAAGGTACACTAAGCGCTTTCCACCCCATACGCCATCCGACAAAATTCTGATTCATGAAACTTCTTATTCGTCCTGCCGCGGAAGTGGCCATCAAAAGTAAGCCCGTTCGCCAGCAGCAAATGCGCCAGCTGCGCCAGAATATTCGTAAACTGCTCAAGCGTATCGATCAAGACGTTCGGGTAGATGGTAGTTGGGACCGGATTGATATTGATGTTCCGGATGACCGCGGGCTATATAGCCCGGTGATTGATGAATTGCTGTGTATTCCGGGTATTTCCACGATTCAGGAAATAGAAGTGCATCCGCTGACCTCTCAGGAAAATATTGCGGAGAAAGCAGTGGCTGCCTATAAGGGCCGTCTGGAAGGCAAGACTCTGGCGGTGCGCGCCCGGCGCATTGGCAAGCACGACTTTCGCTCCATTGATCTTGAACGCACGGTGGGTGCAGCCCTGCTCAAGGCTTATAACACGGCCGGTGTGGATCTTAGATCACCCCAGGTTGAAGTGCGGGTGGAAGTAAAAGACGACAGCTTCCATATTGCCACGCGCAAACACCAGGGCATGGGCGGTTACCCGGTCGGCTCGGTCGATACTGTGATGACGCTGATTTCCGGTGGCTACGATTCTTCGGTTGCCGCTTACCTCATGATGCGCCGGGGGCTGCGTAATCATTATCTGTTTTTCAACCTGGGCGGTACCGCCCACGAGGTGGGTGTTCGTCAGGTGGCTCATTATCTGTGGCAGCGTTACGGTGCCTCGCACAGTGTGCTGTTTGTTTCAGTGCCGTTCGACGGTGTGGTGGCGGAAATCATGCGTTCGGTGAATAACCGCCACTGGGGCGTGGTACTCAAGCGCCAGATGCTCAAAGCTGCCGCTGAAATTGCCGACAAATTGAACGTTTCCGGGCTGGTGATGGGCGATGCCGTGGCCCAGGTGTCCAGCCAGACCCTGCAGAACCTGAACGTGGTAGACCGGGCGTGTGAAGACGTGGTGTTACGACCATTGATTGCCATGGACAAGCAGGAAATTATCCGCGTTGCCCATGACATTGGCACCGAACCTTTTGCCCGCAATATGCCGGAATACTGTGGAGTGATTTCGCAGCGACCGGCCACACGGGCAAAATTGCACCGGGTAGAGGCGGATGAGGCCGGTATGGACCCGCAGGCATTGGTTCAGGCGGTTGAGAATCGGGAAGAAACGCCCATCAGCCGCCTGCTCGACTCAACGGTCACGCCGGAAGAGGTGGAACTGGTGCAAACGCCAGCGGTGGACGATGTCATTATTGACGTTCGCCATCCCTCCGAAGAGGAGCGCTCACCGCTGACACTGACCAATAACGAAGTTCTGAAAATTCCGTTCTACGAACTCAATCAGCAGGTTGAAACGCTGCCGCAGAACCGCCAGTACCTGCTGTACTGCGACAGGGGCACCATGAGTCGCATGCACGCCGGCCACCTGAAGGCCGAAGGGCACGACAACGTTAAGGTGTATGCCCCGGCTTCCTGAGCAAGCAGGGCGTCAGCCCTGCATCCCCTTGAAAAACTCGTTTACGTTGGTGGTCAGCGCTTCCAGATCGTAACCGCCTTCCTGAATCACCAGTGTTGGCAGGCCCAGTTGGCTGACATGGGTGCTCAGCCTGCGAAAGCCTTCAGAAGACACTGACACCTTGGCCTGGGGGTCGTTCTTGTAGATGTCGAAACCCAGGGTAAGGATAACGGCATCCGGCTGATACAGGCGGATGGCGGCCAGGGCTTCATCCAGCCGGGAGAAGAAATCCTCCTCGCTGGAACCATGGGGCATGGGCATGTTGATATTGTAGCCGTAGCCTTCGCCTTCACCACGTTCGTTTTCAAAACCGCTGACCACCGGGTAGAAATTGGTGGGGTCGCCGTGAATGGAAACGTACAGTACATCGCTGCGATCGTAGAAAATTTCCTGGATACCCTGACCGTGGTGCATATCGGTATCGAGAATCACGATGCGCGGGAATCGGCTTTTCATGTGTTCCGCGGCAATGGCGGCGTTGTTCAGGTAACAGAAACCGCCGGCGGCATCCTTGCGGGCATGGTGGCCCGGTGGGCGACAAACGGCATAAGCATTGCGCTCCCCCGCAATCAGCGAATCAGCGGCACCCAGTGCGGTCTGGGCAGACCAATAGGCCGCTTTCCAGGTACCTTCGCCAATCGGACAGCTGCCATCGGCCTGGTAACGACCCGCTTCGGCCAGGATGCCGTGCAGGGCGTTGGGCGAGCGCACCCAGATGTTTGATATCACCTCATCGCCCCAATCACCCATTTCCGACCAGCGCCTGTGGGCAGATTCCAGAAAGCGCAGATACCCCAGATCATGAACCCGGGAAATCGGAGCCGCCCCCTGATCTGCAGGCTGCAGCACGGAAATGCCCATGCTTCTGAGCCCTTCCAGCATCAGTTCCGTCCGCGCCGGCACTTCCTGCGGTTCACGCATCTGGCCGCGGGTAAAATAAGTCTTCGGAACGTGCAGATCCTGTGACGGATGGAAAAACGCTTTCATGTTCGGTCTCCTCGGGAATATCTCAACGACCTGACTTTACAGGTTGCCTCTATCGATCCACTATGAAAGACATTATGTATTGACGCAATACGTCCCTGCACCGGGGCGCCAATAAAATCTGACACGCGTAAACTCTCAACAGGAGCCGAGATGATCGAGTCACCATTGCTGGAAAACCTCACGGGTTACATCGGCGGCCGCTGGACCGACAGCGCCGAAGGCAACACCTTTGATGTCTACAATCCCGCCACGGGCGAGGTGATCGCAAAGGTTCCCTCGATGCCGGAACAGGACATTCTGGATGCAGTAGAAGCGGGCAAGTCAGCACTCCGGCTGACCGCTCCGTATTCCCTGGAAACCCGCCGCAAGTGGCTGGAAGATATTCGCGATGCGCTCAAGGAAAATCGTGAAGAGATCGGCCGCATCCTGTGCATGGAGCACGGCAAACCCTGGAAAGAAGGTCAGGGCGAGGTTGATTACGCTGCCGGCTTCTTTGATTACGCCGCCAAGCACGTGCAGGCGCTGGATTCCCATACGCTGCCGGAAAAACCCAAGGATTGCAGCTGGACGGTTCATTACCGCCCGATTGGTGTCACCGGCCTGATCGTGCCCTGGAACTTCCCCATCGGCATGATTGCCAAGAAGCTTTCAGCAGCACTGGCCGCCGGTTGTCCGTCGGTGATCAAGCCGGCCAGCGAAACCCCGCTGACCATGGTCGCCTTCTTCAAGATTATGGATAAGCTCGACCTGCCAGATGGCATGGTGAATCTGGTGATGGGTAAAGCCAGCGTGATCGGCAAAGTACTGTGTGAACACAAAGACGTGCCCATGCTCAGCTTTACCGGCTCCACTGAAGTGGGTCGCAAACTGATCGTCGACACCGTTGACCACGTCAAGAAGCTGTCTCTGGAACTGGGCGGTAACGCACCGTTCATCGTCTTTGACGACGCCGACCTGGATGCAGCCGCTGACAACCTGATTGGCAACAAATTCCGTGGTGGCGGCCAGACCTGCGTCTGTGCCAACCGTATCTTCGTGCACGAGAAAGTCGCCGATGTCTTCGGTGAAAAGCTGGCCGAACGGGTGAACAAAATGACCGTGGGCGATGGCATGAACGAGGGCGTGGATATCGGGCCGCTGGTAAACAAGCCAGGCTTCGACAAGGTTAAACGCCACCTGGAAGACGCCCTGGAAAAAGGCGCGAAACTGGTGGCCGGCAAGCAGCCGGCTGAACTCGGCGATGGCCTGTTCTTCCCGCCCACGGTGGTGCAGGGCGTAAATCGCGACATGGCTTGCTATCAGGAAGAAACCTTCGGCCCGCTGGTACCCATGGCACTGTTCCGCACCGAAGACGAAGTGATCGAAGCCGGTAACGACACCGAATTCGGCCTGGCCTCCTACGTGTTCACCGCTGATGCCGAGCGCGCCCAGCGTGTCGCTGCCGGCCTGCGTTTCGGCCACGTTGGCTGGAACACCGGCACCGGCCCGACCCCGGAAGCACCGTTCGGTGGCATGAAATCCTCCGGCATCGGCCGGGAAGGTGGTCTGGAAGGGCTGTTCGAGTTTGTGGAACCGCAGACTGTCCCGAGAGGCTTTTAAAAAGCCTTCGCCCAAAGTGAGATAGCGCAGGGGCAGGTACTCCTCTCCAGGACTGTCTGTGGCCAAGGATGGCCACAGTCAAGCGCACAGGGATGTGCTCGTAGCGTGTCCTGGAGAGGAGTACTTGCCCCTGTGCGTATACTCTTTACTCAAGAGCTGAGTTTCGAGCGATAATCCCCGCCCAAAGAAATCCCGCTTTTCACCTGTTATACTCTCGCACCTGTTTATTTAACCAGTAGCGAACGGATTTTTATGGACGTTTCCCACATCATCGACCCCCTGAACGACGCCCAGCGCGAGGCTGTGACGGCCCAGAACGATCACCTGCTGGTGCTGGCTGGCGCCGGCAGTGGCAAAACCCGGGTTTTGGTGCACCGGATGGCGTGGTTGATGGGGGTGGATAAGGTGCCGCCCACGTCCATTCTGGCGGTGACCTTCACCAACAAGGCGGCCAAGGAAATGCGCTACCGGGTGGAGCAGATGATGAACATTCCCACCCGGGGACTGTGGATCGGTACCTTCCACGGCATTGCCCACCGGCTGCTGCGGGCGCACTGGAAAGACGCCGGGCTGCCGGAGAATTTCCAGGTACTGGACAGCGACGACCAGCTGCGCCTGGTCAAGCGGGTGATGCGGGAAAACCAGATTGATGAGAGCCAGTGGCCGCCCAAGCAGGCTCAGTGGTTCATCAGCGCCCAGAAAGATGAAGGCCTGCGCGCCGACCACATCCAGGAAAATCCGGGTGATCATTTCACCACCACCATGCTGAAAATCTACCGCCATTACGAAAAGCTCTGCCAGCAGGGCGGCCTGGTGGATTTCGGCGAGCTACTGTTGCGCTCCCACGAACTCTGGCTGCACAAGCCGGAACTGCTGGCTCATTACCAGCAGCGTTTCCAGCACATCCTGGTGGACGAGTTCCAGGACACCAACACCATTCAATACGCCTGGCTGCAGGTGCTGGCCAGCAATCGCGTGCCCTCCACCATCGTGGGTGACGATGACCAGTCCATCTATGGCTGGCGGGGCGCGAAGGTCGAGAACATCCAGCAGTACCAGCGCGACTTTCCCAATGCCCGGCTGGTGCGGCTGGAACAGAACTACCGCTCCACCCAGACCATTCTGAAAGCGGCCAATGCGGTGATCGCCAACAACACCGGCCGGCTAGGTAAAGAACTGTGGACCGATGGGCCGGAGGGCGACCCCATCAGCCTGTATGCCGCCTTCAACGAGCAGGACGAAGCCAATTACATCGCCGACACCATTTCCGCCTGGGTGCAGGACGGCAACCTACGCAGCGAAAGCGCCATTCTCTACCGCTCCAACGCCCAATCCCGGGTGCTGGAGGAATCCCTGATGCGCCAGGGCATTCCTTATCGGGTCTACGGCGGTCTGCGTTTCTATGACCGCCAGGAAATCCGTAACGCCCTGGCGTACCTGCGGCTGGTGCAGTACCACCGCGACGACGCCGCGTTCGAGCGCGTGGTGAACATTCCCACCCGGGGCATTGGTGCCAAGAGCCTGGCCGAATTGCGCGCCTACGCCACCGAGCAGGGCATTTCCCTGTGGGAAGCGGCCGAGCGCATGCTGGCGGCCGGTCAGGTGAAGGGTCGGGCAAAAACCGGGCTGCAGAAATTCATGGACATCATCAACACCCTGGCGGAGATGGTCGAGCACGCCTCTTTGCAGGGATTGATGAAGCAGGCCATCGAGTCCAGCGGTCTCAAGGATTACCACGCCAGCGAAAAAGGCGAGAAGGGCCAGGCCCGGGTGGAAAACCTGGAAGAGTTGGTGAACGCGTTGGCGGATTTCGAGGTGGAAGAGGGCGTGGACCCACTGGCCGAGTTCATCGCCCAGGCCGCGCTGGATGCCGGCGAGTCCCAGGCCGAGGACCATGAAGACAGCGTGCAGTTGATGACCCTGCACTCGGCCAAGGGCCTGGAGTTCCCGCTGGTGTTCCTGGCCGGTATCGAGGAAGGGTTGTTCCCGCACGGCATGTCCCTGGAGGAGCCGGGGCGTATGGAAGAGGAGCGCCGTCTGGCCTACGTGGGCATCACCCGGGCGATGAAGCAGTTAGTGCTCACTTACGCCGAATCCCGCCGCCTTTACGGGCAGGAGAAATTCCACGCGGTCTCTCGCTTTGTACGGGAGATCCCGAGCGACTGCCTGCAGGAAGTGCGCCTGCGCAACACGGTCACCCGTCCGGCCATGGTGGGTCGCCCCAACGAAAGCCTGTTCAGTCAGGATTCCGCCGAGCAGTCCGGCTTCAGCCTGGGGCAGCGGGTCCGGCATCCGAAGTTTGGTGAGGGTATCGTGATGAACTGCGAGGGCACCGGGCACCATACGCGGGTGCAGGTGAACTTCGATGAAGGCGCCAAGTGGCTGGTGCTGGCCTATGCCCCGCTGGAAGCGTGTTGACCGTTGTTAAACCTTGATCAGGGAGTTTGAAGAACGTGCTTGAAGTATTGATTCTTGCGGTGGCGCTGAGTATGGATGCGTTTGCCGTTTCCATCGGGCTGGGATCGAAGCACCAGAAAAAAGTGGCCTCTCTTGCGGTTATGGCAGGGGTGTATTTCGGACTGTTTCAGGGATTGATGCCGTTACTTGGTTACCTTGGCGGTAAAGGGGTTCTGGGCTGGGTGGAGGCCTATGCACCCTGGATTGCCTTTATTTTGCTGGCGCTGATTGGCAGCAAAATGATCTACGAAGCCTTCTCTGAAGGGGTGGAGGATGATATTTCCATTATCACCCACCGAGTCATGCTGATGTTGGCCATTGCGACCAGTATTGATGCCATGGCTGCCGGGTTTGCCCTGACCCTGCTGGACGTGGCGCCGTTGCTGGCGTGCTTGATTATCGGGGTGACGACTTTGCTGTTCAGTATGGCCGGGGTTTTTATTGGCAACAAAAGCGGTGCCTTCCTGGAGGGCAAAGCGGAATTTGTCGGCGGAGTAGTCATCGTCCTGATCGGCCTCAAGATCCTGTTTATGTGAGCCCGATCAGTACGGAGGTTGCAGCTTATACCCAGCCTTTGTGTTTGAAGTACCCGTAAGGCAATGACCCTGGGGTCACTCTGCTCAATGTTAATGCAGCCCTTAGTGGAGTCCATCAGGCGTCGATCCATCTCCGGAACTGAGTAAAGCCGGCACTCAGTTTAGTTCATCAGTACAGCGTAAATGATGAACGCCAGAACAATGCGGTAAATCACATAAGGCCACATCCCCACCGTGTTGAGCCACTTCAGGAAGAAGTGAATCGCGGTAATGGCCATGAGGAAGGATGTCACGCCGCCCAGCAGGAAGCCGCTCCAGTCCACGACCACATCCGAGGTGGCCACTTCCAGCAACTTCACCGCAGAAGCCAGCACGATGATGGGGATTGCCAGTAGGAAGGAAAAGCGGGAAGCGGTCTGGCGGCTCATACCCAGGAACAGGCCGGCGGTGATGGTGACGCCGGAGCGGGAGGTGCCGGGCACCAGGGCCATGGCCTGGGCGATACCGACGATCAGGGCATCTTTCCAGCTGAGTGAGTCCAGGGTGCGTTCGCGCCGGGGCAGCCAGTCGGCAACGCCCAGCAGCAGGCCGAAGACCAGGGTGGTCACGAAAATCACGCCAGCGCCGCGCAGCTCGTTGTCGATCATGTCCAGCAGCGCCAGGCCAGCGAGGCCTGCCGGGATGGTGCCGATCACCAGGTACAGCGCCAGCGCGCCTTGACCAACAAGCTTGCGCTGGCCCATGGAGATCAGACCATCTTTGGCAATACCGAACACATCCCGCCGGAAATACAGCACCACCGCCAACAGCGTGCCCACGTGTACCGACAAATCAAAACCCACGCCCTGGTCGTCCCAGCCAAAAAACGCCGGTGTCAGAATCAGGTGGGCGGAGCTGGAGATGGGCAGGAATTCGGTCAGTCCCTGGAGTAGGCCAAGGAACAGGGCCTGGTAAAAGTCCATTGTGCGGGTTCCGTCAGGTTCGTGGTGGAAACTGCGCGGGATATTAGCAGGGTGGCGGGAGACTGAACAGATTCACCGGCTTTGGCGCAGGCCAGAGCCGGTGTTTTGCGGATTTACGCCGGAAACTTGTCCCGGGTTTTGTTGGCAATCTTCACCAGCGCCAGCATCAACGGCACTTCCACCAGCACGCCCACCACCGTGGCCAAAGCCGCGCCGGACTGCAGGCCGAACAGGGCAATGGCGGCGGCCACGGCCAGTTCGAAGAAGTTGCTGGCGCCGATCATGGCGCCCGGGGCGGCGATGCAGTGGCGAACCTTCCACAGCCGCGCCCAGCCGTAGGCGAGCAGGAAGATGAACACCGTCTGGATGATCAGCGGCACCGCAATCAGGGCAATGTGCAGCGGATTTTCCAGAATTACCTCGCCCTGGAAGGCAAACAGCAGCACCAGGGTGACAATCAACGCGGCCGGAGTCACCGGGCCGATCCGCTTCATGAACACGTCGTCGTACCACTGCTCGCCATGGCGGGCAATCAGCACACGGCGGGTCAGGTAGCCAGCGGTCAGTGGAATCACGATATAAAGCACCACGGACAGCAGCACGGTATCCCAGGGCACCTGGATGTCGGAGATGCCCAGCAGGAAGACTACAATCGGTGCGAAGGCGAACAGCATGATGATATCGTTCAACGACACCTGCACCAGCGTGTAGGCCGCATCGCCCCGGGTCAGGTAGCTCCACACAAACACCATGGCCGTGCAGGGCGCCGCGCCCAGCAGGATGGCACCGGCCAGGTATTCACTGGCCAGCTCCGGTGCAATCAAGGGCTCGAACACCACCATCAGAAAGAACCAGGCAATGGCGAACATGGTGAAGGGTTTGATCAGCCAGTTCACGGTAGTGGTGATGGCGAGGCCTTTTGGTTCCTTGCGTACACCCACCACGGCACTGAAGTCGATCTGCGCCATCATCGGAAAGATCATGGCCCAGATCAGAATGGCGATGGGAATCGACACCTGCGCGTATTCAAAACGGGACAGGGTTTCCGGCACCGCGGGTGCCAGTTGTCCCAGGGCTACGCCGGCAATGATGGCCAGGCCCACCCAGACCGAGAGATAACGCTCGAAAAAGCCCATGACTGCTCCTTAAATGGCCCGTTGGTTCACACGCTCTGACAGCGCTTCCGCGCTCTCTTTGCGTTCGGAATAGCGATCTGTCAGGTAGTCTGTCCGGTCGCGCACCAGCAGTGTGAATTTCACCAGTTCTTCCATCACGTCCACTATCCGGTCATAAAACGGGGACGGCTTCATGCGGTTGTCGTCGTCAAACTCCATAAAGGCTTTGGGAACGGACGACTGGTTCGGAATGGTGACCATGCGCATCCATCGCCCCAGCACGCGCAACTGATTGACAACATTGAACGACTGGGAGCCACCACACACCTGCATCACAGCCAGGGTTTTGCCCTGGGTGGGGCGAACGGCGCCCAGAGACAGGGGGATCCAGTCAATCTGGGTTTTCATGATGCCGGTCATCGCGCCGTGGCGTTCCGGTGAGCACCAGACCATGCCTTCGGACCACTCGGCCAGGTCCCGCAGCTCCCGGACTTTGGGGTGGGATACCTCTTCGGCATCGGCCAGGGGCAGGCCCCGTGGATTAAAAATACGGGTTTCCGCACCCATGGCCTCCAGCAGGCGAGCTGCTTCTTCTGCCGCCAGCCGGCTGAAGGAGCGTTCTCTGAGCGAGCCATACAGCAGAAGAATGCGGGGGCGGTGATGACTGACCTCGCGGCCAACCAGTTGCTCTGTGGTGGGGGCATTAACCCGGATTATTCAAAAAAGTAGGCGAATCTCGCTTAACCAATTGATATAATTGGAGTTACGCCAATAACGCTTCGTACGAAGCTTAAACGAG
>Ga0075106_1001151_pt1 | contig 11956 bp, 11 predicted proteins | sample AntDeeMetag02WF4_FD_69796 | JGI IMG/M metagenome (GOLD analysis project Ga0075106, IMG submission 69796) | Saline lake microbial communities from Deep Lake, Antarctica - Antarctic Deep Lake Metagenome 02WF4 | ecosystem: Environmental > Aquatic > Non-marine Saline and Alkaline > Saline | place... | reverse complement strand
GGGTACAGGGCCATCAAACTGAACTTCGTCGGCGAGTTTCGCCCGCTGGAGACCGCCGCCGCCGTCGACCGTGCCGTCGAACGGGTGGCGGCGGTCCGCGACGCCGTCGGCGAGGAGGTTCTAATCGGCGTCGACTTCCACGGCAGAGTTTCGAAGCCGATGGCGCTAGAACTCGTCCGGCGACTCGAGCCGTACGACCCGATGTTCGTCGATCAGCCACTGCTTCCGGAGCACGCCGACTCCTTCGGGAGTATCAGCGACCGGACCGCCGCGCGGATTTCCACTGGTGAGCGGTTCTACACACGGTACGACTTCAAGCAGCTGTTCGTCGACGACGCCGTCTCGGTCATACAGCCCGACGTCACGCACGTCGGCGGCATCAGCGAGCTCCACAAGGTCGCCGCGATGGCGCAAGCGTTCGACGTCGCCGTCATCCCCCACTGCCCGCTCGGCCCCGTGGCGTTCGCCGCCTCGCTCCAGCTCGGCTTCTGCTCGCAGAACGTCGTCATGCTGGAGCAGGACCTCGGTCTCCACGACCCGGAATCGAGCCAGGGGCTGGCGTTCCTGGAGGACGAGGAGACCTTCACGTTCGAGAACGGCTATGTCGCACGCCCGGAGGGGCCGGGCCTCGGTATCCAAATCGACGAGGATTACGTCCGTGAGCAGGCCAGGGCCGACGTCAACTGGTACAACCCGGTCTGGCACCACGAAGACGGCAGCGTCGCCGAGTGGTGAGTTCATGTGAGGCCGCTCTATCGACCCTGTCCGAGCCACCCGAACGTATATGTGAGATCCCCCGGATGTCTGAATCATGGTACAGTATGGCATTTTCTTTGCGTACTGGGCACGGAACTGGAATGCATCTCCCGAGGAATTGAAAGACCGCGTTCGTCGTGCCAGCGAGAGCGGTTTCGACCTCCTGGAAATCCACTGTGACGCGCTACTGCCCTGGGACTCGGAAGACCGGGCGGTGCTGAGACGGCACGCCGACGAACACGACCTCGACCTCTCGTTCGTGACGACCCTCACCTCTGATGCCGACGTCTCCGCACCGGATCCGGATACTCGTCAGCGCGGCGTCGACCAGCTGACGTCGGCCATCGAGATTGTCGACGAAATGGACGGGCGATACCTCGGCGGGCTCACCTACGGCGCCTGGAATCCCACGTTCGAGGGTGGCATCGAAGAGAAAGCGGACCGGAAAGAGCAATCTATCGACACCTGGAAGGAAGTCGCGAACATCGCGGAGGCCCACGACGTACTCTGTACCGTGGAGGTCGTGAACCGGTTCGAGCAATACATGCTCAACACCGCTGCCGAGGCCCGGCCGTTCGTCGAGGTTGTCGACAGCCCCAACCTGCAGATTATGCTCGACACGTTCCACATGAACATCGAGGAAGACGACTTCGCTGACGCTATCAAAACTGCCGGTGACCATCTCGGTCACTTCCACGTAGGCGAGAACAACCGAAAACTACCCAGAGAAGGCGGGAATATGCCGTGGCCAGAGATCGGTGAGGCCCTCGACTCTATTGACTACGACGGGCCGGTCGTGATGGAGCCGTTCGTTCTGCCCGGTGGTGATATCGCACAGGACGTCGCGCTCTGGCGGGATCTCTCCGGCGATGAGAACCTCGACGACAACGCTGCGAAGAGTCTGCAGTACCTCAAAAACACGTTCGAACGTTGAGAGCCCCCCGACTCGAGAATTCCCGCTGCCGTCGATGTGTATCGGTTCCGGCAGTAACTCGAACGAACGCCTCCGATCCATCACCGAGAACCGCGTCGGGAACGGTCGGTGACGGACCGCGCTGGTTTCCGCTTTCGACCGCTCACACAGCCGTGTCCGCAGCGTCGCCGACTCAGGTCTCGAGTACGTACTGGTTCAGGAAGTTCTCGAGTTTCTCCTGGTGGCCGGATGCGATGTCGATCTCGTCGCCGTCCAGGGCGTGGTCGGCGAGCGTCTCGAAGTCGGCGTCACCGGCGGTAATCGAAGCCCCGATTCCCTCCTCGTAACTGGCGTAGCGGTCCTCGATGGTCGACTCGAAAACGCCGTCCTCGAGGAGTTGGTGGGCAACCTCGATCCCCTTCGCGAAGGCGTCCATGCCCGCAATGTGGCCGTGGAACCGGTCGACGGGGTCGACGGATTCTCGACGGACTTTCGCGTCGAAGTTCAGGCCGCCGGGTGCGATCTCGCCAGCTGCCAACACCTCGTACATCGCGAGCGTCGTTCCGTACACGTCCGTGGGGAACTCGTCGGTGTCCCAGCCGATCAGCTTGTCTCCCTGGTTCGCATCGACGCTGCCGAGGGCGTCGTTGACGCGGGCGTAGCGGAGTTCGTGCTGGACGGTGTGGTCGGCGAGCGTCGCGTGGTTCGACTCCAGGTTGAGGGCGAAGCGGTCGTCGAGGTCGTAGTTCCGGAGGAAGGCGAGGACGGCCGCGGCATCGTAGTCGTACTGGTGTATTATGCGCTCCCGTGGTTTGGGCTCGATAAACAGCTGGCCGTCGAAGCCGACGTCATCTGCGTAGTCGGCGGCCAGACGGAGGAAGCGGGCCATGTTATCGATTTCCCGCTCCATGCCGGTGTTGAGAAGCGTCTTGTAGCCCTCGCGACCGCCCTAGAAGACCAGATTCTCGCCGCCGAGCCGGTTCGTCACCTCGATGACCTGCTTTCCCTGGGCAGCGGCGTGGGCGAAGACGTCGGCGTTCGGAGAGGTAGCGGCGCCGTGTGCGTACTTTCGCTCGGCGAAAAGCTGTGCCGTCCCCCACAGCAGCTCGATCCCCGTCTCGTCCATGCGTTCCTCGATTCGGTCCACGACGGCGTCGAGATGCCACTCTGATTCAAGTTTTCGGTCAGAACGACCTGTGCGTTCGCCAGCGGTCGCAACCAGCGATGATACTCAGGATGAGCGTCTCGCCTCGGACGCGGTGGATCGCTCAGCATTCGAACCCTCACCCGCCACGTTGTGGACGTCACGATACCGTCTGTCGCACTCCCCGTACGTTTTTGGTGAATCGCATCCACGTTCCGTCCATGAGAACCGCGGTGTTACTCGAGCCCTCGGAGTTCGAACTGCAGGACCGTCCCCGACCGTCGCCCGGCCCCGACGACGTCCTCGTCAATATCCGGGACGTCGGCATCTGTGGCTCCGACGTCCACTACTACGAGCACGGCCGTATCGGGAACTACGTGGTCGAGGACCCCCTCGTTCTTGGTCACGAGAGCGCCGGCGAAGTCGTCGAGGTCGGCGACAACGTCGATGGCTTCGAACCCGGCGACCGCGTCGCCCTCGAACCCGGCGTCCCGTGCCGGCGCTGTCCGCACTGCAAGCGCGGTGACTACCACCTCTGCGAGTCGGTAACGTTCATGGCGACGCCGCCCCACGACGGCGCCTTCACGGAGTACGTCGCCTGGCCAGCTGATTTCGCCTACGAGTTGCCAGACGACGTTTCGACGACCGAGGGCGCTCTGTGTGAACCGCTCTCGGTCGGCATCCACGCCTGTCGACGTGGCGACGTCGGGACGGGCGACACGGTCCTCGTCGCCGGTGCTGGCCCCATCGGCCTGGTAACGATGGAGGCTGCCCGGGCCGCGGGCGCGACGGACGTCATCGTCACGGACGTCGTGGCGGAGAAGGTCGACTTCGCTCGCGAGCGGGGCGCCGACCTCGCGGTCGACGTCACCGAAACGAACCTCGAGACGGCAGTCGACGAATACACGGACGGCGTCGGTGCTGACGTCGTCGTCGAGGCCTCCGGCGCCGAACCCTCGATCCGGTCGACGGTCGACGTCGTCCGCCGCGGCGGCACGGTCGTCCTGGTCGGACTGGGCGACCAGGCGGAGATTCCCTTCGACGTCCTCGAGGTCATTGACAACGAGATCGACGTCCACGGGTCCTTTCGCTACAAGAACACGTACGACGTCGCCGTCGACCTGCTCACCGACGGCGTCGTCGACGTCGAAGGGCTGGTCGACTTCGAGTCGCCCCTGGAAGACGTCGACGACGCCTTCCAGCGAGCGATGGAGCCCGGCATCGTCAAGGGGATGATCATACTCTCCGAGTGAGGGCGGTGGACGACGGCTCCAGGTCGCCGAACGGCGGAAGGGTATCGGCCCCCTCCGGACGACGACACGGAGTAGTACCGAGTATCCAATGTCTCACCTGTGCCAGTGAATGTCGTCGCCAGGATCCGGTCCAACGTGGGGAGAGACGTGCTGCGATTTCACGGCCGAAGAGACGAGGAATTCGGTTCTGTTCAGTCATTAGTTACAGATACATTAGATAGATGGATTTCTTATACTTCATCTTACGAGGGGACGGCTCCAGTTCGTGGAGCCGAAGTGAGCCGGCCGTACCGAGAGGTGTTTCTGTCACTCGTGGAACTGCCCGGGGAAACGGTAGCGGAGGACCGTTAGTCGTCGCTCTGCCAGGGATACCCGCTACTCCCCGTGGCGGCCGCCGCTGAGTCCGGCATATTCGACCCGAGTGGAGTCTCGTGTATCACCCCGGCAATTCGACCAACTGCGTAGCCCGGACTCCCAGAGTGCCTGACGCCTCCGCACCGCAAATTATTGGCATCGCCGTCGATTCCAGGTAGCGGCCGGGCCACTGCCGGTGAATTCCGCCGATCCCACGGAACGAATGTCGGGCCCGACGACCGTACGAATCAATCTACGCGCTGGGTCGAATCTTGGCGGCGGGAGGCCGAACTCGGCTGGAGGGCCCCAACGGAGAGACGATCGCCGAAACGTCACTCGGGTTCTTCCCGCCGGGACGGCAGTCGGCCACCGTCTGTCTCGGTAGCATTTTTTGCCCCGTCCAGAATAGTAGGATTTCAATATAGTAGTTAATTATAACAAAAATAATACAATTGTCACACAATCTCAATATTCCTGATCGGCATGGCTATCTCGGTCTCGGTGACTGCTATCCGCCGTTCGCAGTGGCCCTCGTCGTCTGACCTTTCGACGTCCTCCGACGTAACCCATCCTCGATCGACCGTGGCCGCAACCTCGTTGTGGGGATGGTCCGCAGATCGGCCGCTGAGACAGATGAAAATAACACTCTTACGGACGTTATACATCGCGCCCACCGCATGGTGAGGCGAGACTGTCGCTGACTTTCTATACGGCATATATGAATACATTCAACGAAGTAGTGCTCAATAGTTTCCATCCAGCTCTCATCGATCATGAGGGATATTCAGTGTGTCCGGCCGTCGAAACGGGGAGATCAGGCAGTTCGGTGCGGGTCGACGAGTATTCCTCGCAATAGTGTATTTATAGATTATTGCGAACCAAGGAGAAATAATCGTCACACTGAGAGACCGTTCCCTGATCGACGACGCCGCGGCCTGACACCTCACCAGAACATTGAAGCTACTGCCTCGGGTCGTTTCGTCCGTATGCCAGCCTATACCAGTGACTTCGGTGGTAGTACCGTGATAGTGACGGGCGCGACCTCGGGGATCGGGAGAGAGATCGCTCTCAGGTTCGCTGAAGAGGGGGCGACGGTCCTCAACGCCGACGTCGAGGAGGACCCGAAGATGGCCGAGACGCCGACTCACGAGACGATTCGCCAGCGCGGTGGAACGGCCGATTTCGTCCGGACGGACGTTTCGAACGCGGACGAGATCCGCGCGGTGGTAGACGAAGCGCGCGAGTACGGTGGTGTCGACGTGATGGTGAACAACGCGGGTCTCTTCGTCGGTGGCAGCCTCTTCGACGTTACCGAGTCGGAGTTCGAGCGGATCCACGACGTCAACGCCAAGGGCGTGTTCTTCGGCTGCCAGGCAGCGGCCGCGGACATGATCGATCGGGGCGTCGAGGGTACCATCGTCAACACGGGGTCGATCAGCTCGTTCCTGGCCCAGCGCGAGCAGATACAGTACGATTCGACGAAGGGCGCGATCAAGATGATCACGAGGGGTGCTGCTCTGGAACTCACCGACCACGATATCCGCGTGAACGCGGTCGGTCCGGGCCAGATCGCCACGGAGTTCATCGATGGATGGTCGGACGACGCGCCGGCCGCCGCGGCCAGCGACGACCTCATCAAACCGGTCCCGGCAGGCCGCGCCGGAACGCCCGACGACGTCGCGGGAGCAGTGCTCTTCCTCGCGAGCGACGACGCTGCGTACGTCACGGGGGAGATGCTGATGGTCGACGGCGGGTGGTCGATAATCTGATCGGCGCGGGAAACTATTTTATAGGTGGAAGTGGTCTCCCAAGACGAAGGTACATGTCTGTTCACAAGCTGCTGGAAACCCCCTCTGGCAACGCAGTCGTCGTCGCGCTCGACCACGGTCTGAGTCTCGGCGCGCCGGACGGATTCAAGAATCCCGTCGAAACCCTCGACCGCGTCCTCGAAGGCGGGCCCGACGCCGTGCTCGTCGGTCCGCACTTCGCGCGTCGGTACAGCGACCGTCTTGACCGGGCAGACGTCGACGTCGTGCTGACGGCAGACGTCGTGACCTGGTCGACGAGTCCGGGCCACGACGACGGCGAGGACCTCTGGACACCGGCGTTCGACGTCGAACTGCTGAGGGAACTCGACCCGGTCGGTGTCAAGGTCGTCCTCGTCTTCGGCCGCGACGACAACGAGACGTTCCGCAGGAACGTCGAATACGTCAGCCAGCTCGCGGAGGATCTGCGCGGCACCGATATCCCGCTGGTCGTCGAACCAGTGATGTGGGGTAACCGGATCCCCGACCAACTGGAGACGGACGCCGAGTACGTCGCCGACGCGCTCCGCATGGGCTGGGAGTTCGGCGCCGACATCCTCAAGGCGCCCTACACGGGCGACGTCGACTCGTTCGAGGAGATCGTCACGAACGCGCCGGTGCCGGTGATGATCCTCGGCGGCGAGGCGACCGGGACCACGCGCGGCATGCTGGAATCCGTCGAGGGCGCGATGGACGCCGGTGCCCGCGGGCTGATGATCGGTCGGACCATCTGGAAGTCCGACGACCCGGCACGGACGGTCGACGCGCTCACCGACATCGTCCACGACGGCGCGACGGTGAACGACGTCTGGGACTGAATCGCCGATAGCCTCCCGGAGAGGGACGTTTTTCCGTCTGCGACGCAACTGCCCGGTATGGCAACCGAACCCGCCCGACGGACGCGACCTGCCCGGGGTGACGGGCCGTGAGCCCGCCGGAGAAGCGGCGTCGAGACGTCGTCGAACTGGTGACGGAGTACGGCGGCCTCTCCGTCGAACGGCTGGCGGAGATGGTCGGGGTCTCCGAGTCGACCGTCCGACGCGACCTGCGCGAACTCGCCAACCGGGGCCTCGTCGAACGAACGCACGGCGGTGCCGTCCCGGTGACGAACGTCGGCGGGGAACCGTCGTTCACCCAGCGGGCCGTTCAGCAACTCGACGAGAAGCAGGCCATCGCAAGGAGGGCGGTCGAGGAGATTCAGGCGGGTCAGGTCGTCTACTTCGACTCGGGAACGACGACGATGCAGGTCGCCAGAGAGGCCCCCGACGGCGGGTCGTTCGCCGCCGTCACGAACTCCCCGCTGTTGACGCTGGAACTGGGCAAGGAGGACGGCATCGTGAAATCGGTGGGCGGGGACTTTCGCGGCGAGACCAAGGCCCTCGTCGGGCCGAAGGCCGAATCCTACGTCCGCTCGTCGAACTTCGACCTCGCGTTCGTCGGCACGAACGGCGTCGACGCGAACGGCGCGCTCACGGCGCCGAACGAGGAGGAAGCCAACCTGAAACGGCTGGTCATCGATAACGCCACGCGGACGGTCGTCGTCGCCGTCACGGAGAAGTTCGGCGAACGGAGCTTCCGCCAGTTCGGGACCGTCGCCGACGTCGACCTGCTGATCACGGACGGGCACGTCCCCGACGCGTTCCGTGACCTCTTTGCGACGACGGAGCTCCTCGAAGAGTGTGCTCGGTGGTGACGGCTACGCCACACCTATCCGGCGAACGAGTCCAGGTTGGCGGTGAGTAACGGCCAGCGTCCGGACCCGACCTTGGTTTTCAGTATTCGTTCGCGGGGAGTACCGCTTCCGCGCCATCTCCACTGTACCGGGTCACGGACCGGTTTCGGTCGCTTTCCGGATGGACAGACCGCCGTCATGGAATGGACGTCGCTAGGGGTGCTTCGGAACTCGGGTTGCCATGCGCGTCCACAGGTGGCCGGGCGACCCTCTACCACTCGGAAGGCCGCTCCGCCGGAACGATGGGCAGGACGACGCCCAGTTGCCGCCACCGTCACCTATTTATGTTCCCTTTGCGGTATGTTATGGTAGCACAACCTCTGCTTCCAATGACCCAAACTACCACTCGTTCGCTGGTCGAAGTCGAGAACGTCGAGAAACGATTCGGGACGGTCGAGGCGCTCTCGGGCGTCGACCTCGAACTCAGGGAGAACGAAGTTCTGGGGCTCGTCGGCGACAACGGGGCGGGAAAGTCCACGTTGGTCAAGACCCTGGTCGGCATCCACCAGCCAGACGCGGGTGAGATACGGTTTGATGGCGAGCCCGTCTCCATCAGGGGTCCCAAACACGCGCGTCGCCTCGGTATGGGGACAGTCTATCAGGACCTCGCGCTCGTCGATCAGCTCTCGGTCGCGGAAAACCTCTTCCTGGGCCGGGCACCGGTCAAGAAGCTCGGCGGTGTCCTTCCCGTCATCGACACCGAGAAGATGAATAGAGATTCGGAACGGATTCTGGGCGAACGCCTGAACATCCACGTCGATCCGGAGACGCCAGTGGAATACCTCTCTGGTGGGGAGCGCCAGGCGGTCGCAATCGGTCGCGCCCTGGTCACCGACCCGGAGATAGTGCTCCTGGACGAACCGACGTCTGCGCTATCCAAAGCAGCGGTCGAACACGTCGAGGACCTGGTCAACCAGCTGAAAGAGGCCGGGCACTCGGTCATCCTCATCGACCACAACCTGGAAGAGGTGATATCGATGACCGACCGCATCGCCGTGCTGTTTCAGGGCCGCGTCGTGGACGTGGTCGATACCGACGACGAGATTACGCGTGACGATATCGTCTCGATGATGGTGTCCGGACACCCCGTCGAGGATGCCGAAGCGGGCGAGACGTTCGAGCGGTCCGAGGCGGACACGACGGACGAATCCTCCGCCTGAGCGGGAGCATCGGGCGCCCCGGTGGCCGACGTTGCTCGCAGTGCCTCTCGCTCACGCCGCCGGGGTCGTTTGTCTCTATCGGTGTTGGGTGTCGTCACTGCTAGTGAATAGGGCCGTCCCGCCGGTCTGGCCACTGCGTCAGCGAGTCACATCGCGCGACCTCTAAGCTATTTGAACGAATGGGGAAGTTTTAAGTTATGAAGGGTTGCAGACATCTGTGTGAGAGAATCACGAACAATCATGAATAGTAGACGCAAGTTCCTGAAAGGTATCGGCGCGGCATCGATCGCCGGGCTCGCAGGGTGTGACAGCCAAGAGAGTGGATCGACGCCAGAGGATAGTGATGGAGGTAGCATGGAGGAGACGGAGACGGAAACGACCGGTTCCTCCAGCGACTCCGGTAGCCGGGAGTACAGGTTCGCCGTCTCGATGAAGTCGATGGGCCAGGCGGGACTCTTCGTGCAGGGGCAGGCCGCGAAGTGGTACACCCAGGACATGGACAACGTCGAGGTGAACATCCTCGACGCCCAGTTCGACGCGTCGAAACAGACCCAGGACGCGATCAACGCGATCAACCAGGGCGTCGACGGCATCCTCCTGAACCCCTTCGACGCGCAGGCCTCGGCACAGATCGTGGAGAAAGCGACCGAAGAGAACGTCCCGGTGATGAACTTCGACACCGCGACGCTGTCGAAGGACATCAAGATCGGGGCGCTGTTCGGCCAGTACGAAGGCGGCGCGGTCGCCGCCGAGCGGTTCACGGAGATGATCGACGAGCAGGGCATCGAGAATCCCCGGGTCATCACGAGCGTCTTCAACTTCGAATCCACCACGAGCCAGGAGCGCCTCTTCGGGTTTACCGAGAACGTCCCGGACTCGGTCGAGGTCGTCTCCCGGATCGAGAGCGACGGAACCCCGGAGGACTCGGCGCCTGACACCCAGAGCGCCCTGCAGGCGAACCCCGACGTCGACGCCATCTACTCCAACAACGTCGGCAGCGGCATGGGTGCCCTGACCGCCCTGGACCAGATGGACATGCTCCACGAGAAAGGCCATGAAGACCACGTCATGGCGTTCGGTATCGACGGCGGGCCGGAACTCAACCAGCGGATCGGCGACGGCGTGTACGACTTCGCCATCGACCAGCCGCTCCACATGTACGCGCCGCTGACCCTCGAACTGATGTTCGACTACCTCGAGAACGGCGGGGAGGCGCTTCCACAGGTCGGCGACACCGTGACGCCGGGCGAAGACCTCTCCATCGAGAACAAGGAAGTCGAGGGGATCAACCCGTGGGAAGAACAGTTCTGGGGTCCCGCAGAGATGACCGAGTACGAGGCCGACGACCAGACCTGGTGGCCGTGGCTTAAGTGTCAACACGCCATGATCGAACAGGACACTGCCGACGCGCCGTACCTCTACGGCAACGTGTACCGGGAGATTGAAGGGTAGTACACGGCCTGGGTCCTACTGACACACTATGACCACCTTATCTAACCTCCAGACATCGGTCGACGAGCTGCGAGGGGATCGAACGCGAGTACTGCTGTTCGCGCTGGACAACCTCATCTGGCCGATCCTGCTAGTGGCGTTCATCGTGTTCTCGGTGCTACTGCCGGAGATCTTCACCCAGTACCGGAATATCGAGTTCCTGCTGTACACGAGCGCGGGCCTCGGCGCGATCGCGCTTGCGGAGGGCATCTGTCTCATCAGCGGCAACTTCGACCTGTCGGTCGGTTCGATCGCCGGATTCTCCTCGATGGCTGCCGCACTCTTCCTCACCAGCTGGTTCCCGGGGGTTCCGGGCGTCGTCGGGATCCTGGTGCTCCTGGCCGTCGGTGGGGCCATCGGCTTCTTCAACGGCTACTTCATCGCCAAGTTCGACGTCAATCCGTTCCTGCAGACGCTCTCGACGCTCATCATCTTCGAGGGCGGTATTCTGGTACTGTCCTCGCGGTCCGTCTACGGCCTGCCCGAGAGCTACCTCTGGCTCGGCGGTGGCGACGTGACGCTCGGGGGGTTGCTCCCGCAGGGTATCCCCGTCGCCGTCTTCTTCATGCTGGGGCTGTTCGTCGCCGTGTGGTTCATGCTGTCCAAGACGCGGTTCGGACGGTCAATCTATGCGGTCGGCGGCGACGAGGAGTCCGCTGCCGAGGCAGGCATCGATACCGACCGAGTCGTCATCGCGGTGTTCGTCCTCTCCGGGATGCTCGCGGCCACCGGCGGGTTGCTACTGGCCGGCTTCAACGGTGGTGCGACTCCGACCCTCGGGACGCAGCAGCTGTTTCCCGCCTTCACGGCAGCGGTCATCGGCGGTATCAGCCTGTTCGGCGGCCGCGGGAACGTGCTCAACGCCCTCGGCGGCGTGTTGCTGCTCGGGACCATCGCTGCCGGGCTCGTGATGTTGAACATCGACCCACAGATCGTCCAGACGATCAACGGGGCGGTGCTGTTCTCGGCCATTCTGCTGTACACCTTCGTCCAGCGGTTCCGGGAACGGCTCCTCTCGGACCTTTAACGAGGTCTCGCCGCATTTTTCGCACCCGTTGTCGTGAATAGATACCGCTGTCGACCACCGGTGGCGGCGTCCCTCAGCTCATCCCGATGGCTCGTTCGATCCCAGCCGGCTGCTCGTCCCTGGAACGCCGTGGTCGACGAACTGACTCACGCCCAGCCTCTCGCGCGACTGGGACTGTTCACTCGAAATCGTCGACCGACTCGTCGCCGATCTCGACGTGTGATCGGGGCAGGATTTATTCGCCAGGACGTTCACCATTCACAGTGATGTTCGAAGAACGCGACGTAATCGACCTGTCGAACCCGATAGCGCCCGGAATAC
>Ga0075106_1001144_pt1 | contig 12008 bp, 10 predicted proteins | sample AntDeeMetag02WF4_FD_69796 | JGI IMG/M metagenome (GOLD analysis project Ga0075106, IMG submission 69796) | Saline lake microbial communities from Deep Lake, Antarctica - Antarctic Deep Lake Metagenome 02WF4 | ecosystem: Environmental > Aquatic > Non-marine Saline and Alkaline > Saline | place... | reverse complement strand
GGCGCGGCGACCACCGAGAGTGTGACCGAGGCGTTCAAGCTGATCACCGCCGGTGAAGGCGTGCAGGCCATTCTGGTCAATATCTTTGGCGGTATCGTGCGCTGCGATCTGATCGCGGAAGGCATCATCAGTGCGGCCAAGGATGTCGGCATCAACGTGCCGGTGGTCGTGCGCCTGGAAGGCACCAACGCCGCGGAAGGCCGCAAGCTGCTGGACGAATCCGACTTCGATCTCATCGCCGCACAGGATCTGACCGACGCGGCCAAGAAGGTCGTGGCCGAGGCCAAAGGCTAGCCAGCGCCCGGTTCGCCACGTCTTCGCATCGAACAGCTTTCACGATCAGGATTACTCATGAGCATTCTCGTCAATAACGACACCAAACTCATCGTCCAGGGCTTCACCGGCAGCCAGGGCACTTTTCATTCCGAGCAGTGCATCGCCTATGGCACCCATATTGTCGGCGGCGTGACGCCGGGCCGGGGCGGTGAAACGCATCTGGATCTGCCGGTATTCAATACCTGCGCGCAAGCCGTCGCCGAGACCGGCGCCAACGCCAGCATGATCTACGTGCCCGCGCCGTTCGCGGCCGACGCCATTCTCGAGGCCGAGGCGGCCGGCATCCAGACCATCGTGTGTATCACCGAGCATATTCCGGTCATCGACATGCTCAAGGTGCGCGCGGTTCTGGAGAACTCCGACAGCGTGCTGATCGGCCCCAACTGCCCGGGCGTGATCACGCCGGGCGCATGCAAGATCGGCATCATGCCGGCGCATATTCACGAAAAGGGTCGGATCGGCATCGTGTCGCGCTCCGGCACGCTAACCTACGAAGCGGTCTTCCAAACCACCAACGCCGGGCTCGGCCAGAGCACCTGCGTGGGCATCGGCGGGGATCCGATCCACGGCCTGGACTTCACCGACGTGCTCGAGATGTTCGAAAACGACGAGCAGACCGACGGCGTGGTCATGGTCGGCGAGATCGGCGGCACCGCCGAGGAAGAGGCCGCCGAATATATCCAGCACAACATGAACAAGCCGGTGGTGGCCTATATCGCCGGCGTGACCGCGCCGGCCGGCAAGCGCATGGGCCACGCGGGCGCGATCATCTCCGGCGGCAAGGGTACGGCCGACGACAAGTTTGCCGCGCTCGAGAAAGCCGGCGTGGCGACCGTGCGATCGACCGCCGAGATCGGCAGCAAAATGCAGGAAATTCTCGGCTGATCGCTACACCAGTCGCAAGGACTACAAGCCGGAGCCCGTTCGCGGGTCTCCGGCTTTTTTGTGGTTGTTCCGGAAGCGATTTCGTCCGCAAATGAACGCGAACCGGCGCAAATGGAAGGTCTGGCCGTCGAGGCGCTTCGAGCGCTGTGGCTGTGCAGAGCCGTTCGCTTCGTTCTTTAAGCGTTTAACCGCAGATTACGCCGATGTAAGAAGCAGATGCGATTGTGTATCAAGCTCAGCTTGCTGGGCCGATTCCACGCTGAACGCAGACGTCGGAGCCGAAAAGACGTTTCACGCAAAGCCGCAAAGCCGCAAAGAACAAATAGCAGTGCGTTACCGAAACCTTGCCCCATTTTTGCGCCTTGGCGGCTTTGCGTGAGGCATGCGGTCTTCTGGATCTCGGACGATCAGTCTCGGCGGTCGAAACCCGCGGAGTTTCCGACATGATTACGAACCAGCCGAACAGGCACGCCTTTTTTCGTGTCTTTAATCGGTGTAAATCGGCGTAATCTGCGGTTAAAACTCTTCCTGTCTTATTCCGTGTCCGCCTGATCGTCCGTATCGGGGGCGATGGTCTGTCCGGACTCGGCGTCGCTGTCCATGGCCGGCAGATCGTAGCGCGGCGTGTCGCCGGCGCGCTGACGATAGAATTCGTCGCGGTGCAAAATATAGTTCGGATACGAGGTCTGCAGGATCGCGCGCGTATCCTCCGACAGATCGGTTAGCCCGAGCTGGGCATAGCTTTCTTCCATGATCTCGAGCGCGCGCGGCACCGCGCCTGAACCCTGGTAGCGCTGGATCACGTTTTCCGCGCGCCGGCTGGCGGCCACATAAGCGCGCCGACGCAGATAATATTCGGCCACGTGAATATCGAAAGCCGCGAGGCGATTGCGGATTTCGATCATGTGCAACTGCGCGTCCTTGCGGTAGACGCTTTGCGGATAGTTGTCGACTAGCAGAGTGAAATCGGAGAACGCCTGCTTCAGAAATCCGGTGTCGCGCTTGTCCGGATCGCCGCCGAGCAGGCCGGGGTCGTTGCGATCATAGTTGGACAGGCCGCGCAGATAATAGACATAGTCGATATGCGCGTTGCGCGGACGCTGCTTGATGAAGCGATCCGCGGCCGCCACGGCTGCCTGGTATTGCTCGGCCTGGTAATGGGCGGCGACCGACTCCAGCTCCGACTGCGCCGCGTAGGGCGAGAACGGGAAGCGGGCCTGGACTTCGGCGTACAGTCGCAGCGCGCGATCCGGCTGACCGTCGACAAGAAATTCGCGCGCCGAGTTGTACAGCCGCTCGGCATCGGCTGATTCCAGCTTGTTGCCCTCGCGATCGAGCAGCGGTTCGTTGCTGTAGCCGGTTTCGTCGATACCCTTGCCGCCACCGCAGCCGGCGGCTGTCAGCAGCATCAGGATAGAAAGCGCGAGAGCGAGTTTCCGCATGCCATTCCCAGCGTGCGCCGCACGCGTACAGATCAAAACGAACGCGGAGTATACTAGTCAAACTTTCACCGAGTCATTCGTATTCGTTCGCGCTGATGCTGAATCGGCCGTGCCGCATGCGAAGTGCTGCCAAAAATCATCGTGTACCAACCGGTTCAACCGGGCCTGGGATCACGCGATCAGGGACTGTCTGATGCCGCCAAGAGGCCGCGAACCCGACTTCGATGCGTCGATTCCGGATAACCATGCCGGCCGGCGGCTCGATCGCGCGCTTGCCGAAATGCTGCCCGACTACTCGCGCTCGCGGCTGCAGGCCTGGCTGGCCGACGGCGCGCTCACCGTCGATGGCGACACCCCGGCCGCCAAGACCAAGGTCGCTGGCGGCGAGCAGGTGCGCCTGTTCGTGCCGGGCGAGCCGGACGATGCGCGCGTAATTGCCGAGCCGATCGCGCTGAACATCATCCACGAGGACCAGGCCATCCTCGTGCTCGACAAGCCGGCCGGGCTGGTCATGCATCCGGGCGCGGGCAATCCGGACGGCACCCTGCAGAACGCGCTCATTCACCACGAGCCCGGCATGGCCGCGCTGCCGCGCGCCGGCATCGTGCATCGGCTGGACAAGGACACCTCGGGCATTCTCGTGGTCGCCAAGACCTTTGCCGCGCACGCGAAGCTGGTCGCCGATCTGGCCGAGCGCACGGTCAAGCGCGAATACGAGGCGGTCGCGGTGGGCGTGATGACCGCCGGCGGCCACGTGGATGCGCCGATCGACCGCCACCCGGTGGATCGCAAGCGCATGGCGGTACGCGACGCCGGTCGCGAGGCGGTCACCCATTACCGCGTGATCAATCGCTACCGCGCGCATACCCATGTCCGTTGCCGGCTCGAGACCGGGCGCACCCATCAGATCCGCGTGCACCTGGCGCATATCCGTTTCCCGCTGCTGGGTGACGGCACCTATGGTCGACGCCTGGCGCTGCCGCGCGATTCCAGCGAGGAATTCGTGGCCACGCTGCGAGGCTTCCGTCGCCAGGCCCTGCATGCCCGCCGGCTTGGACTGTCGCATCCCGTAACCGGCGAATTCATGAGCTGGGAGGCGCCGCGCCCGGACGATTTCGAGCAACTGCTGGACGCCCTGGCCGCGGATGCGCGTGCCCATGTCGGTAACTAGATCGATCGGCTTTCTGCCCGCCGACTGGCCGGCGCCTGCGCCTATCCGGGCCGGCGCCACGCTGCGCACGGGCGGGGTGAGTGCGGCGCCGTTCGGCAGCCTCAATCTGGGTGATCGTACCGGTGACGATTCGGCCGCCGTGGCCATCAATCGCCAACGCCTGCGCGAGCAGTTGGCGTTGCCGGGCGAACCCGCCTGGCTGGTTCAGGACCACGGCGCCGGGGTCGCTGACGCCGATCGGCCGATCAAGTGCAAGGCGGATGCCAGCATCGCCACGCGCGCCGAGGCCGTCTGCGTCGTACTCACCGCCGACTGTCTGCCGGTACTGTTCTGCGCTCGCGACGGCAGCTGCTGGGGCGCCGCGCATGCCGGCTGGCGCGGGCTGGCTGGCGGCGTGCTCGAGGCTACGATCCAGGCATTGCCGGCCGCGCCCGAGCAGATCATGGCCTGGCTCGGCCCCTCGATCGGACCGCACAACTTCGAGGTGGGCGAGGACGTGCGCGCGGCCTTCTGCGATATCGCGGCCGGCGATGCGTCGGCCTTCGTGGCGCGCGACACGCCCGGCAAGTTTTTTGCCGATATCTATGCGCTGGCGCGGGCACGTCTTGAGCGCGCGGGCGTAACGGCGATCCACGGCGCCGGCCTGTGCACCATCGACGATCCCGACCGGTTCTATTCTTATCGACGCGCACCGCAAACCGGGCGCATGGCCAGCCTGATCTGGTCCGCCGAAGCGTGAGTTCGTTTTCATTGCCACCGTAACGCGCGGCTATCGGCAATCCTATCCGGTCGAATAGCGCTTTCAGATATCCGAGCCCAGCCAGCGCACCGTGGATCCAAACTTCCAGAACTTCGATAACGGCCTCATATCGGCGGGCAGTGAGGTCGAATTCACGACCAATGCGTCCTCGGTGACCGGCAACGGCGTCTACGACTTCGCGTTCACGTTTACGGTCGCCGAAACCGGCGAGGATTATCGTTTCGCCTATCGCCTGAACGTCCGATAATGCCGGGCGTTTGTGGGCGTCGCTGCGCGGCGCGCCGAAGAATGGCGGCGTAAGCGGTCGCTGCAAAGATAGACCATGCCAAAGCCGCGCAACAGCCGTAGGTCGGATTAGCGCCCGGCGCGTAATCCGGCACAAGTGTCAATATCCCGAGTCGTATCCTGTCGGATTACGCTTCGCTAATCCGACCTACATGGCACCGGGTCGCATTCGAGGCCCGTGGGCGCGCCAAAGCGGGTTTGCTTGTAACGTGATATTAGCGCTTGTCCGGCTCGTAGGTATCGTGCCGGAAATAGCGCTCGTTGAGCAGCTTCACGTCTTCGTCGTAGAGCGCGGCGAAGCGGTTTTCGGCGTCGGTGAGCACTTGGCGCAGCGAAGCCACCGGTTCGCGCGCGGCCATCACCTGGCACTTGAACTTCAGTTGATTGAGCGCGCCGGAGGCCGATAGCAGCAGCTTGCGCTCGAACGCGGCGCCGGTCTTGCCCACGATCGGTGCCAGCGATTGGCGCGTGTCCGAGCTGATGGATGCGCGCTTGCGTTTCTCGATTTCCGGCAGCGGGTCGAGATCGATTTTCACCGCCGGATAGTCCTTTGCGATGCGTTCCAAATCGGCCTGCAGCGCCGCAGCATAATCCGAGACGTCGCCGATCACGCGCTGCACGTCATCGCTTTCCACCTTCACATAGAACACCTTGGACACGTCGCTCAGGCTCGAAACCGAGTCGTAGAGCAGGCTGTAGCCGGCATTCAGCGCGTCGCGGTTGGCCTGGCGCTGTGCCTTGCTGTCAGCGTCCGTCCCGGCGTTACCGCCCAGCGCGGCGCAACCGGCGAACGCAACACACGTGAGCAACAGGCCGCCGAGCGCGACTAGCGAGCGTCTTGTAGACGGGGCACGTTCAGGGTTGAAGGATGGGGTTTTCATGGGCTTATCTCGCGATCAACCGCGTATGCAAGCCCGCGGGAATAAATACCGACGTATCAAGAAAATTGTCCGCAAATAAACGCAAATGAACGCAAATAAGACAAGGCGGATTTAGATTGACTTCGCGAGCACCGATATTCACGAGTTCAGCAATCGACCTGGTTGTCCAGAAAAAATCCTTTTGTCTTGAATTTGCGTTCATTTGCGTTTATTTGCGGACAAGAATTCTGTCTTGTTTGAAAAGTGGCAAGCACCCATGTGTTTGCGGATCAACTGCTGCTGGCGGGCGCGAAGTAGTGGTCCTCGAGTACCTGCTCGATCTCGGCGTAGAGCGCGTCGAGCCGGTTCTCCGCGCCGCGTAGCAGCGCGCTGCGTTCGTCGCTGCGCTCGGCCTCGGCCATCACGCGCGCCAGGTGGCGCAGCTGATTGAGGCCGCCCGAAAGGGTCAGCAACAGGGTGCGCTCGAAATCGGCGCCGGAGCGCCCCACCACGGGCGCAAAACTCTTGATACGCGCGGTGGTGGCCGCGGCCTGTGTCTCGCGCTCGATTTCCGGCAGCGGCTTGAGATCCAGGCGAATGCTCGGATAGTCGCGGGCGACGCGTTCCAATTGGCCGGTCAGCTTGCCCATGGTGTCCGCGGTCTCGGTCACCACCTTCTGGGTGGCGTCGTTCTCGAACTTGACCAGGAATATCTTGTCCGCGTTGGCCAGCCCGGAGACGTCGCCATAGAGCAGGCTATAGCCGTCGTTTAGCCTGTCCAGTTGGCTGTCGCCGGTCTGGCTGTGCGTGGGCTGCGCGGCGGCCGCACACGCGACAAGCAGCACCACGGCCGCACCGAACCCTACGCGCGATAATCGACCAAAGCGACAGCGTGAAAACATGGCGTGACTCGAACGCGGTGAACCTGTTTCATCCTGTCACGACATACGCGTATTTGGCGCGCGCGGACGCACCTAGCTCGACGTCTTCTGCCGACGGACGGTGCCGTCGGCATTGGTGGCGGTCGGCTTGCGGCGTTTCTTGGTCGACTTGTCCTTCTTCGGCGGCAGGCCGGTGGGTCTGTGGTCGCCGCTGGTGTTGTGGCCGGTGCCGGGCGTGGTGTCGCTCAGCATTCGCTTGAGGAAATGCCCGGTATGCGAGGCCTCGACCGCTGCCACGTCCTCGGGCGTGCCGGTAGCGATGATCTCGCCGCCGCCGTCGCCGCCCTCGGGGCCGAGGTCGATGAGCCAGTCGGCGGATTTGATCACGTCGAGGTTGTGCTCGATCACGATCACCGCGTTGCCGGCATCGCGCAGGCGCAACAGCACCTTGAGCAACTGATTGATGTCGTGGAAATGCAGGCCGGTGGTCGGCTCGTCGAGCAGGTAGAGCGTGCGCCCGGTATCGCGCTTGGACAGCTCGCGGGCGAGCTTGATGCGCTGGGCTTCGCCGCCGGACAGGGTGGTCGCGTTCTGGCCCAGCTTGACGTAGGACAGGCCCACGTCCATCAGCGTGTCCAGTTTTCTCCTGAGGCTGGGCACCGGTGCGAAGAACTCGAGCGCGGCCTCGACGCGCATGTCCAGCACGTCGGCGATGGTCTTGCCCTTGTAGTGCACCTGCAGCGTTTCGCGGTTGTAGCGCGCGCCCTTGCAGGTATCGCAGGTGACATAGATATCCGGCAGGAAGTGCATCTCTACCTTGATCACGCCGTCGCCCTGGCAGGCCTCGCAGCGCCCGCCCTTGACGTTGAAGGAGAAACGACCGGGCTGGTAGCCGCGTGCCCGTGACTCCGGCGTATTGGAGAACAGTTCACGAATGGTGCCGAACAGGCCGGTGTAGGTGGCCGGGTTGGAGCGCGGCGTGCGCCCGATCGGCGCCTGGTTGATATCAATGACCTTGTCGAGATGCTCGAGGCCGTCGATGGAGGTCACCGGCGCGGCGCGGGCCACCGCGCGGTTGACCTGGCGCGCGGCCGCGGGAAACAGCGTTTCGTTGATCAGCGTCGACTTGCCGGAACCCGACACGCCGGTGATACAGGTCAGCTGGCCCATGGACAGATCGACCGACACGTTCTTGAGATTGTTGCCACGGGCGCCGTTGATCCGGATAACGCGTTTCTTGTCGAAGGCGATGCGGTCGGCGGGAATCGGGATCGTGCGCCGGCCGGACAGATACTGGCCCGTCAGCGACTCCTCGCTCGCCGCGATCTGCTCCGCCGTGCCCTCGGCCACCACGTGGCCGCCGTGATCGCCCGCGCCCACGCCCATGTCGAGCACGTATTCGGCCTCGCGGATGGCCTCCTCGTCGTGCTCGACCACGATCACGGTATTGCCGAGATCGCGCAGGTTTTCCAGCGTGTTGAGCAGGCGCCGGTTGTCGCGCTGATGCAGGCCGATCGAGGGTTCGTCGAGCACGTACATCACGCCCACCAGGCCGGCGCCGATCTGGCTGGCCAGACGAATGCGCTGGGCCTCGCCGCCGGACAGCGTCTCGGCGCTGCGTGACAGGCTCAGATAGTTCAGGCCCACGTCGAGCAGAAAGGACAGGCGCTGCTGGATCTCCCTGAGAATGGGTGCGGCGATCTCGCCGCGGTGGCCCTGGATATTCAGCGCGTCGATCATCTCGTGCGCATGGGCAATACTGGCCGCGTTGATCGTGGGCAGCGTGGTATTGGCGACCTGCACGTGCCGGGCCGCGGTGTTCAGGCGCGCGCCGCCGCAAGTCGGGCAGGGCTTGTTGGACAGGTACTTGGCCAGTTCCTCGTGCACCGCCATGGAGTCCGTTTCGGCATAGCGGCGCTGCATGTTGTTGAGCACGCCCTCGAAGGCATGCTTGCGCACCCGCGTACGCCCGCGGGCGTTGATATAGCGGAACTCGATGCGCTTGCCGCCGGAGCCGTCGAGAATCACATGGCGCGCTTTTTCGGGCAGGTCACGCCAGGGCGTATCCACGTCGAAATCGTATTCCTCCGCCAGCGATTGGATCAGGCCGAAGAAATAGGGGTTGCGCCGGTCCCAGCCGCGTACTGCGCCGCCGGCCAGGCTCAGCGTGTCGTCGGTGATCACGCGGTCGACGTCGAACACCGACTGCGAGCCCAGCCCGTCGCAGCCGGAACAGGCCCCATGCGGCGAGTTGAACGAGAACAGCCGCGGTTCCATGTCGTTGATCGAATAGCCGCAGACCGGGCAGGCGAACTGCGAGGAGAAGACCTCGGGCTCGGCCTGGCCGCGCCAGGGCAGAATCCAGGCGATGCCCTCGGACAGCCGCAGCGCGGTCTCGAAGCTCTCGGCCAGGCGCTGCTGGATGCCGTCGCGGATCTTGAAGCGATCGACCACCACTTCCACGTCGTGCTTCTTCTTCGGGTCGAGCGTGGGGATTTCGTCGATCTCCACGATCTCGCCGTCCACGCGCATGCGCACGAAGCCGGCGGCGCGCATCTGCTCGAACACGTCGCGGTGCTCGCCCTTGCGCGAGCGGATCACGGGGGCGAGCAGCATCCAGGCGGACTCGGCCTCCTTGGTCAGTGTCTGGTCGACCATCTGCGACACGGTCTGGGCGGTCAGCGGTTCGTCGTGATCGGGGCAGTATGGCGTGCCGGCGCGCGCATAAAGCAGGCGCAGATAGTCGTGGATCTCGGTGACCGTGCCCACCGTCGAGCGCGGGTTGTGCGAGGTCGATTTCTGTTCGATCGAGATCGCCGGCGACAGGCCCTCGATGGAATCCAGGTCCGGCTTTTCCATCATCGACAGAAACTGGCGCGCATAGGCCGACAGCGACTCGACGTAACGGCGCTGGCCCTCGGCATAGATCGTGTCGAAGGCGAGCGACGACTTGCCCGAGCCGGACAGGCCGGTGATCACGATCAGCCGGTTGCGCGGCAGGTCGACGTCGACGTTCTTGAGGTTGTGCGTGCGGGCACCGCGTATGCGGATACTGTCCATAGGTCAGGCACGAGTAAGAAGAATAACCGACAAGTATACGCAGCGCGGCAAGCGCGCCACAAAACCGGCATTCGGGTGGTAGCGACCGGGCGCTATGTTAGAATTGCGCGCCTAATCGGGGCCGCCGATGCGGCGGCGTCGCAGTGCATCCGTGGGCCGCAAGCGCCGGTATCACGGTTTTCGGCACAGTCCTGGCAAGAGTTCCTTCATGACCCGATTCGAGACCCGGGCAGCATTCTCCCTGGCAGGGATCTTCTCCCTGCGTATGCTCGGTCTGTTCATGATCTACCCGGTCTTCACATTCTACGCCGAGCATCTGGACGGCTCCACGCCGGTTACCATCGGCCTGGCGCTGGGCGCCTACGGCTTGACCCAGGCGCTGCTGCAGATTCCCTTCGGCATGCTCTCGGATCGCTACGGGCGCAAGCGCATGATCGCTATCGGGCTGATCATCTTCGCCGCCGGCAGTGTGGTTGCGGCGCTGTCCGGCACCATCTACGGCGTGATCGCCGGGCGTATCCTGCAGGGCGCCGGCGCCGTCGGCTCGGTGATCCTGGCGCTAGGCGCCGATCTCACCCGCGAAGAGCAGCGCACCAAAACGATGGCGGTGATCGGCATGACCATCGGCCTGTCGTTCGCGCTCGCGCTGGTGCTCGGGCCGCTGATCAACGCCTTTGTGGGTGTCTCCGGCATTTTCTGGGCGACCGCGGTCATGGCGCTTTGTGGCATTGGCGTGCTTTACGGCGTGACCCCGCAGCCCGCGAAGCTGCAGTCGCATCGCGATACCGGTGCGGTGCCCGCGCTGTTCTCGCGCGTGCTGTCCGATACGCAGCTGTTGCGCCTGGACTTCGGCATCTTTGCGCTGCACGCCATGCTCACCGCCAGCTTCATCGCGGTGCCGGTGCTGCTGCGCGACGTGGTCGGCGTGGGCGAGAACGAACTCTGGATGGTCTATCTGCCGGTGCTGGCGGTTTCGGTGATGATCATGATCCCGATGATCATCATCGCCGAGGCCAAGCGATGCATGAAATCGGTGTTCGTCGGCGCGGTCGTCACGCTCGGGCTGACCCAGCTCGCGCTGCTGGTCTGGCACGCCAGCCTGGTGGAGCTGGTGGTCGTGCTCACGCTGTTCTTTGCCGCTTTCAACACCATGGAAGCCAGCCTGCCGTCGCTGATCTCCAAAGTTGCGCCGGCGGATGCCAAGGGCACCGCCATGGGCGTCTATTCCAGTTCCCAGTTCTTCGGTATCTTTATCGGCGGCACCGTGGGCGGCTGGGCCTATGGAATGGGCGGGGCCTCCGGGGTCTTCATTTTCTCGGCGATCGTGGCGTTGCTATGGTTCGGGGTTGCGGTGACCATGCAGCCACCGCGCTTCACGCAGACGCGTATGCTCAAGGTGGACGTGGCCGATCAGGCCGCTGCCGATCGACTGGCCGATCAGATGATGCGTGAGGCGGGTGTGATCGAGGCGGTGATCGTGCCCGAGGATGGCGTGGCGTATCTCAAGATCGACAGCGAACACGCGGACGATATCGATCTCGACAAATTTTCCGGCCGGCCGGTACAAGCCTGAAGGCGAATCGGCGGCTCAAACAGACGGAGTGTGGCAATGGCAAGCAGAGGTGTGAACAAGGCGATTCTGATCGGCAATCTCGGCGCCGATCCGGAAACCCGTTATACGGCCGGCGGCACCGCGGTGACCAACGTCAACCTGGCCACCTCCGACAGCTGGCGCGACAAGTCCAGCGGCGAGATGCAGGAGCGCACCGAGTGGCACCGCGTGGTGTTCTTCGCACGCCTGGCCGAGGTCGTCGGCGAGTATCTACGCAAGGGCAGTAAGATCTACGTCGAAGGCCGTATCCAGACCCGCAAGTACCAGAACAAGGAAGGCCAGGACGTCTACAGCACCGAAATCGTCGGCAACGAGATGCAGATGCTCGACTCCAAGGGCGGCGGCGGTGGTGGCAGCGCGCCGTTCGGCGGTGACGGCGGCGGCCAGCAGCAGCGCCCGCAGCAGCCGGACGGCGGTTCTGCTGGCGGTCAGGGTCAGCAAGGCGCAAATCAGGGCGGCGGCCAAAGCGCCGGTCAGAGCCAGCCGCAATATCAGCAGCCGCAGCCGGCGAGCGATCCCGGCTTCGACGACGACCTGGACGACGATATTCCGTTCTGATCCCGGCCCGAACCTTCGGCAGAGACTAGGGCCTCTTGCCGTTTGGCGCGGCCCCGCGTTGCAGCGCCCTAGAAAAATTAACCATGGCGTGCCAGACAAGGCGCGTGGTGCCGGCCCTGGTCATTCCAGGGTCAAGCCGCGCAACGCCGTATGGCGCG
>Ga0075106_1001137_pt1 | contig 12051 bp, 13 predicted proteins | sample AntDeeMetag02WF4_FD_69796 | JGI IMG/M metagenome (GOLD analysis project Ga0075106, IMG submission 69796) | Saline lake microbial communities from Deep Lake, Antarctica - Antarctic Deep Lake Metagenome 02WF4 | ecosystem: Environmental > Aquatic > Non-marine Saline and Alkaline > Saline | place... | reverse complement strand
TGGCGAATATCCAGCCAGACGTGGCCGCTGGTGCCGCGCTTGATCTCGGCATCAATGGCGCGGGCGACCACGTCACGCGGGGCAAGCTCAGCGCGGGCATCAACAGCTAGCATGAAACGCTCGCCGGCGTCGTTGAACAGGTGCCCGTCTTCACCGCGTACCGCTTCGCTGATCAAGAAAGCCGGGCCATCCGGATCATACAGGCAAGTCGGGTGAAACTGCTGAAACTCCAGATTGGCAAGCCTTGCGCCTAGCACGGCGGCCATCATCATGCCTTCGCCACTGGCAGGGGTAGGCGTTGTTGTATGCTCATAAAGCCCGCTAGCACCGCCGGTGGCAAGCACAGTATGCTTGGCAACGATGCGGTGAACCCTGCCCGCATCGTCAACGCCGCAGGCGCCCAGACAGGCGCCGCCGCCTCCACGAACTAAATCAGTGACGCTAAGGTCGGTCAGCGTGTGAATGTTGGCATGGCGGGCCACGCGGTGGCTAAGCGCTTCTACCACGGCGCGCCCGGTGGCGTCGTCGGCGTGGATGATACGCCGGGCACTGTGACCGCCTTCGCGGGTCAGATGATACGGGTAGGGCGCGTCGGGCGTGGTGTCGGGGGTGAAAGCGACGCCGCAGGCGAGCAGCCACTCGATGGCCGCAGGGCCGTTTTCCACGGTGAAGCGGACGGCAGCTTCGTCGCACAGGCCGTCGCCGGCAATCAAGGTGTCCTGCACGTGGGCGTCCACGTCATCATCGGGCGCCAGTACGGCGGCAATACCGCCCTGGGCCCAGCGGCTGGCGCTGCGCGCGTTGCCGGCTGGGCGCACCAGCGTAACGCGATGGTGCTCGGCCAGATTCAAGGCCAAAGTAAGACCGGCAACGCCGCCGCCAATAATGAGCACGTCAGTGTTAGACGTGTGGATGTGAGTCGTGTTCATGGGCCGCTCCTTTCAGCCAAGAATAACCATGGCCGTGACACGCTGCACAATAAGGGTACAGAAAAGCCAAAAGGAGGATATTATAGCGCGAAAAGTACGCTTATCGCGATAAGCGATGCGCGGCTAGCATACCGTTAAGCAGAACATGATGAAATAAGGGAGAGACGTAATACCGATCAGCGAACGCTGTTGAGTAAGGAAGAAGCGCTGCTGAATGGTGCCCGGAGCCGGACTTGAACCGGCACGCCTTTAGGCAAGCGATTTTAAGTCGCTAGTGTCTACCAATTCCACCATCCGGGCGAGAAACAATAAAGGGGGTGCTGCATAAAGAAATGGAGGCTGGAGTCGGAATCGAACCGGCGTGCGCGGAGTTGCAGTCCGCTGCATAACCACTCTGCCATCCAGCCTCAAGTCGTTGGAGCGGGAAAGGAGATTCGAACTCCCGACCCTCGCCTTGGCAAGGCGATGCTCTACCGCTGAGCTATTCCCGCTCGACTCGAAGGCGAATTATACGCGTTGCCTCCGCGTTGTCAACGATTTGATGATAGACGATTCTTTCTTCGCTGTAGCCGTTTAGGTCGAGTGGCTTACATCGAGCGGCTGAGATGCGGCCAGGCGGCTTTCAGGTACTGAATCATTGACCAGAGTGTCAGTACGGCAGCGCCGTGCAGCGTGATGATACCCACCGCGGCAATCATGTGTCCGGGCGGGTAGGCGAGGAGCACGAGAATCGCCACCATCTGTAGCGTGGTTTTCAGCTTACCGATCCAGGACACCGCCACCGCGCCGCGCTTGCCCATTTCGGCCATCCATTCGCGCAGTGCCGAAATCACGATTTCACGCCCGATAATGACCAGTGCCGGCAGCGTCAGCATCCAGGTATCAAAGCGCTCGATTAAAAGCGCCAACGCCACGGCGACCATAAGCTTGTCGGCCACCGGATCGAGAAAAGCGCCAAAGGGAGTGGATTGATTCCAGCGGCGGGCGAGATAGCCATCCAGCCAGTCCGTCATCGCCGCGAGCGCAAAAAAAACAGCGGCAACGGGCAAGCTCCACTCGAACGGCAGGTAAAACAGCACCACCAGCAGCGGTATAAAAACGATTCTAGCGAGAGTGAGAATGTTGGGTATATTCATCGCGGAATGCGATCCTTGCCGGAAAACGATAGGAAAAAGCGTCGGGAAGTCGTTCAGTGCCCGCTCATTCTATCCCTCTTGCGAGATAGCATCCATGCTCGCGGCGCGTTTATCCGTGAAGCGACTGATAAATAATCTCGGCCAGCGCTTCGCTGATGCCCGGCACGCGGGCAAGCTCGCTGCGTCCGGCCTTTTGTACGCCTTGCAGCCCGCCAAAAAAGCGTAGCAGCTCGCGGCGCCGCTTGGGGCCGATGCCGGGAATCTCCTGCAGCGTTGAGGTGCGGCGCGTTTTGTCGCGAGCCGCGCGGTGCCCGGCGATGGCAAAGCGGTGGGACTCGTCGCGAATATGCTGCACCAGATGCAGCGCCGGTGAGGTGGCGTCAAGCGCCAGCGGATGGTCGGGCGTATCGAGAAAGAGCGTTTCCAACCCCGCTTTGCGGGTCGTGCCCTTGGCCACACCCAGCAGCGTGATGGCAGTGAAGCCCAGCGTTTCAAGCACGTCTCGTGCCATGTTGAGCTGGCCTTTGCCGCCGTCGACAATCAGCACATCTGGGGCTGTGCCCGCATCCGCGGTGATGCGCTTTAAGCGCCGAGTGAGCGCCTGCTGCATGGCCGCGTAGTCATCGCCGGCGGCAACGTCTTTGATGTTGAAACGGCGGTAGTCGCTTTTACGCGGGCCGTCGGGATCGAACACCACGCAGGAGGCAACGGTGGCTTCGCCGTGACTGTGGCTGATGTCGAAACATTCAAGTCGCTGGGGCATGCGCTCAAGCCCCAAGGCTTTTTGCAGCGCGACGAAGCGCGCGCTCATTTGCTTATGGCTGGCAAGCGTTGAAGTCAGGTGCTGCTCGGCGTTGGTGATGGCCAGGTCTTGCCACTGGGCGCGGTGGCCGCGCACCTGATGGGTCAGGCGAATATGCTTGCCGGCCTGTTGCGCAAGGGCGCTTTGCAGCAGCCGGTCATCGTCAAGCGCGTGAGAGGTGATGACCTCAGTGGGAATGTCGTGGGGCTGTGCGAAATAATATTGCCCCACGACGTTGGCCAGAAGCGTGGCCGGTGCCAGGTCCAGATCGTTCGGCGGCGTGTGGTGGCGCGCGCCGAGCAGGCGGCCATCGCGCACGCTGAGAATGGCCACGCTGAGCCCGCCGGGGCGCTGGGCAAGCGCGAAAATATCCGCATCGCCGCTTTCGGTGTCCACAAATTGGCGCTGCTGTAGGGTGCGTAGTTGCTGGATCTGGTCGCGAAGCCGCGCGGCTTCCTCAAAATCCAGCGCCTGGCTCGCCTGCTCCATGGCGTCGATTAGTGCTTGGGTAACGTGTTCACTTTTACCCTCAAGGCACATTACCGCGTGCTCCAAGTCGCGGCGGTAGTCAGCCTCGCTAATATAGTCAACGCAGGGCGCGCTGCAGCGATCGATCTGATACTGCAGGCAGGGGCGCGAACGATGGGCAAAGACGCTGTCTTCGCAGCTACGAATACGAAATATTTTCTGCATCAGCGCCAGGCTTTCACGCACCGCGCCGCTGCTGGGGTAGGGGCCAAGGTAGCGGCCGTCGCTTTTGCGCTGGCGTGCGCGCTTGTACTCAAGGGCAGGAAACGGATGGCGGTCGGTGACGAAGACAAATGGGTAGGACTTGTCGTCGCGCAGCAGAATATTATAGGGCGGGTGCAGTGACTTGATCAGCGTTTGTTCAAGCAGTAACGCTTCGATCTCGCTGCGCGTGACGGTAATGTTAATGTCGGCAATGCGCCCGACCATGGCCTGGGTTTTGGCATTAAGGCGGCCGCGAAAGTAGCTGGCCAGGCGGGCATTCAGCCGCTTGGCCTTGCCCACATAAAGCGTATTGCCCTGCGCATCAAGCATGCGATAAACGCCCGGTGAAGCGCCAACGGTACTCAGGAACTGTTTAGGATCAAAGGTCATAGCGTCATGGCCTGACAGCCGCGTGGGTGATGCGAGCAGTCTATCAGACTCGGCATTTCAACCGTCCATTGTTTCAAACCCGTCAACCAGACCGTGGTGCAGGGCTAAATGCGTGAGCTCCACGTCGGTTTTTACGTTGAGCTTGTCGAATAGCCGGTAGCGGTAGGTGTTGACGGTTTTAGCGCTCAGGTGCAAACGATCGGAAATTTCCTGAACGCGCTGACAGTTGACGATCATCAGGGCGATTTGCAGCTCACGCTGGGAGAGCTGGTCAAACAGGCTTGTTTCTCCTGAAAGGTTGGCAAGCGCGAGGCGCTGGGCAATGTTTTTGCTGACATAGCGCCGGCCGTGAAAGACATGACGAATGGCATCGATCATTTCCCGGTGATCGGCCCCTTTGCTTAAAAAACCGGCCGCCCCCGCATCGAGAATATGCCGGGCAACGCTATCTTCAATATGCGCCGTTAAAATCAGCACTTTTATATCGGCCATGCCCCGCTGAATGCGACGTGTCGCTTCCAGCCCGCCAATGCCGGGCATGCGGATATCCATGAGCACAATGTCGGGACGCTTCTGTCGGCACAGAGCCACAGCGCTTTCGCCATCGTCGGCTTCGCCGGCAATGGCAATGTCACATTCCTGGCTGAGCAAGTGCGCAATGCTGGTTCTAACCAAGTGGTGATCATCGGCAATAAGTACGTTGATCAAAGGGCAGCTCCCAAGTTGCTGAGGCAGGAATGGCGGCAACCGGATGGTTTAAGAAAATGGTTGTTACAAAATAGTGCCACAAGCGTAGCCTAAGAAACATTAGGAGTTTTACCTGTTTTCGCCATGACTTGACTCGGCTCAATTTTCCCCTTATTATTCGCCTCGCTGCAGCGCTAGAGCGCTAGCATGTGGGGCCTTAGCTCAGCTGGGAGAGCGCAACACTGGCAGTGTTGAGGTCAGCGGTTCGATCCCGCTAGGCTCCACCAAATTATATCAACCGCCCGATAACGTTCTCGTTGTCGGGCGGTTTTTTGTTGGCTGAGCGGAAAGGGGTTAGCTGACCTTGCCCAGCAGCAGGAACTCAATGAGAGCCTTCTGGGCGTGCAGGCGGTTGCCGGCTTCTTGCCATACGGCGGCGCGCGGGTCATCCAGCAGCGTGGTGCTGATCTCCTCGCCGCGGTGGGCGGGCAGACAGTGTAAAAACAGCGCGTCTTCCTTGGCGCGGTCGAGCAGCGCTTCGGTGACCTGAAAACCGGCAAAGTCGGCTTTGCGCCTGGCCTGCTCTTCTTCTTGCCCCATTGACGCCCATACGTCAGTGGTCACAAGGTCGGCATCTTTCACGGCCTGCTGCGGGTCGTGCAGTATGCTGACCTGATCCCCCGCGGCGGCGACGATATCGGTGCGCGGCTCGTACCCTTTCGGGCAACAAACGCGTAGCGTAAAGCCAAACTGGCGGGCGGCGTTGATCCACGAATGGCACATGTTGTTGCCATCGCCAATCCATACCGCGGTGCGGCCTTGCACGCGGCCACGCAGCTCGGTCCAGGTCATGACGTCGGCCAGCAGCTGACAGGGATGGTAGTCGTCGGTGAGCGCGTTGATGACCGGCACCTGGCTTGCCGCGGCATACTCTTCAAGTCCCGCGTGGGAGAACGTGCGAATCATTACCGCATCGACCATTTCTGCGAGTACCCGAGCGGTGTCGCCAATGGGTTCGCCGCGGCCAAGCTGGGTATCGCGCGGCGACAAAAACAGCGCGTGTCCGCCAAAGTGCGCCATGGCCGTTTCAAAAGAGACTCGTGTGCGCGTCGAGGATTTTTCAAAAATCATCGCCAGCGTACGATTGGGAAGTGGCGTATAGTTCGGCCCCTGGGTTTTCAAGTTGCTCTTGATGGTGATGGCGCGCTGAATCAAGTAGTGCAGCTCGTCCGGGGTCAGGTCCAGAAGGGTCAGAAAATGGCGTGTCGCCATGGCGGCTCTCCGTATAAAAAGACCATCCTAGCGAGGCTACTGGGGATGCGCAACGCAGACTGCATGCGTAGAATGGCACCGACGCACAAGGCCTAGTAGCATGGTCAGGTATTATTGATGTCACACTCTATTGTTGAGGCCAGCGGCGGGGCGGGCGCCTCTCGCTGGCAAGCGTAAGGAGGCTTTATGAGCACTACCGTAGAAAACATTCAGCAGCAAATTAGCGAAAATCAGATCCTGATTTACATGAAAGGCACGCCGCAGCTGCCGCAGTGCGGCTTTTCGGCGCAAACCGTACAGGCGCTGATGAGCTGCGGCGAGCGTTTTGCGTTCGTCAACGTGCTGGATAACCCCGATATTCGCGCCGAGCTGCCGAAGATCGCCAGCTGGCCGACCTTCCCGCAGCTGTGGGTAGAAGGCGAGCTGGTCGGCGGCTGCGACATCGTGGTGGAAATGCACGAGAGCGGTGAGCTGGACAAACTGGTCAAGGCTGCCGGCGAGCGTACCAACGCCGCGAAAGAAGGCGACGACGCCTAAACTACCTGCTGTGTACGATCCACTGTGTATGGAGCAGTGGTTGGCGGGCGGGGTGGCAGCCGCTAGAATGGCGCCATTCCCTTTTTGCCCGCCAAAGGATATTCTGCCCCATGAGCTATCAGGTTCTGGCCCGCAAGTGGCGGCCACGCACATTCCACGAACTTGTGGGGCAGGCGCACGTACAGCGCGCCCTGGTCAACGCGCTTGATCAGGGGCGCTTGCATCATGCCTATCTGTTTACTGGCACCCGCGGCGTGGGCAAGACCACGCTGGCGCGGATTTTGGCCAAATGCCTCAACTGCACGGCCAACGGCGAGGGCGACGAAGGCGTCACCTCAACACCCTGCGGGCAGTGCGATAGCTGCCGAGCGATTGACGAAGGGCGCTTTGTTGACCTGATCGAAGTCGATGCCGCCTCGCGCACCAAAGTTGAAGACACTCGCGAACTGCTGGATAACGTCCAGTACGCACCATCCCAGGGGCGCTATAAGGTATACCTCATTGACGAGGTGCACATGCTCTCGACCAGTAGCTTCAACGCCTTGTTGAAAACGCTGGAAGAACCGCCGCCTCACGTCAAGTTCCTGCTGGCCACCACCGATCCGCATAAGCTTCCGCCGACGGTGTTATCGCGCTGCCTGCAGTTTACCCTCAAGCATATGCCGCCAGAGCGCGTGGTCGAACATTTGACGTACGTGCTGGGCGAAGAGGGTGTCGCGTTTGAAGAAAGCGCGCTGTGGCTATTGGGTAAGGCGGCTGAAGGCTCTATGCGCGATGCCATGAGCCTGACCGACCAAGCCATTGCCTTTGGCCAGGGAGCGATAAGCCACGCCGATGTAGCGGCCATGCTGGGCACGCTGGATCATCGCCACGTGCTGGCGCTCATCGAGGCGTTGGCTGATGTTGACGTGGCGCGCCTGTTGAGTGAAGTATCGCAGCTGGCCGAGCAGGGGCCTGATTTTTCCGCGGTGTTGGATGATGTAACGGCAATTCTTCACCGTTTGGCAGTGGCGCAAATGGTGCCCGATGCGGTCGATAACGGCCACGGCGACCGCGACACGGTGCTGGCGCTTGCCGCGCGCTTTACCGCTGAAGATGTGCAGCTTTACTACCAGATTGGCATTCAGGGGCGCGGGGACATGGCCCACGCACCGGATTTGCGCAGCGCGCTCGAAATGACCCTGCTGCGCATGCTGGCATTTCGCCCCCAGGGCGTGCCCAAGCCGCCGGCAACGCCGCTGCCACTACAGCCGGAGCGCCCACCCGCCGAGGGGCCTGGCGCTTCTAACGCCGCGCCTGAGCCTGCGCAGCTGAGTCAGCCCGCGCCGCCCGCTGCGTCTGTACCACCCATTGAGCCCGTGCCACCCGCTGAATCGGCGCCACCCAGCGAGCCAGCTGCGCCGCCGCCGTGGGCGACCGACGACGCGCCGCCGGTTTCTGAGCCTGATGCAGAGCCAGAGCCTGCACCCGTCCTCGAGCCTGCGGGAGAGCCTGAACCTGAGCCCGCTCAGGCGATGGAACCACCGAGCGAGGCGACGCCGCCCGGGCGGCTGGATCATGCCGGCTGGCTTGACGGTTTTGCGGCGCTTGGGCTCGGCGGGCTGACGCGTAATCTGGCCGCGTACTGCCAGCTGAAAAGCGACAACGGAAACACCTTGGTGCTGCGCCTTGATCCCAGTCAGGCGGCCATGCAGGCAGAAATACACGAAACCCGGATTGCCAAGGCGCTTGCGGCCAGCGGCGTTGAACGCCGCGTGACGTTAACGGCAGAAGCACTTGACCCTGCGCTTGAAACACCGCAAACGCGCGATGGCCGGCTAGCGCAAGAGCACCATGCGAAAGCGCTTGATACGCTCAACCGTGATCCCCATATACAAGAGCTCAAGCAGGCGTTTGGCGCGACTTTCATACAGGATGGCGTAACGCCCGTGAGGCACGCCGACTGACACGACCTTTATTTTAATCGGGAGACATCGCCATGATGAAAGGCGGAATGGGCAACATGATGAAGCAGGCCCAAGAAATGCAGGAAAAAATGCAACAGGCTCAGGAAGAAGTCGCCAAGACTGAAGTCCAGGGCGAAGCCGGCGCCGGCATGGTCAAGGTCACTATGAACGGCCGCCATGACGTGAGCAAGGTGGATATCGACCCGAGCGTGATGGAGGAAGATAAAGAGCTGCTGGAAGACCTGCTGGCCGCCGCGGTTAACGACGCCGTGCGCAAGGTTGAAGCAAGCTCCAAGGAAAAAATGGAAGGCGCCACTGCCGGTTTGGATTTGCCGCCCGGCTTTAAAATGCCGTTCTGATTGATGCGATTTTCACCGCTTGTTGAACAGTTGATGGACGCCTTTCGGGTGTTGCCGGGGGTTGGGCCAAAAACCGCGCAGCGCATGGCCATGCACGTGTTGGAGCGCGAGCGCGAGGGCGGTAAACGCCTGTCGGCGACGCTTGCCGAAGCCATCGAGGCAGTGGGCTATTGCCAGCGCTGTCGCACGCTAACCGAAGCCGATCTTTGCGCGCTGTGCGAAAGCCCTCGGCGCGATGAAACGCTGCTGTGCGTGGTGGAATCGCCGGCCGACCAGCTCGCCATCGAAGAGGCCGGCGGTTTTCGCGGGCGCTATTTCGTGCTCCACGGCCATCTTTCACCGATTGACGGCATTGGCCCTGAGGCCATCGGCCTTGAGCAGCTGGAAAGCCTGGTGGCCCAAGGACATGTGCACGAGATCGTGCTGGCCACCAACCCCACGGTGGAGGGCGAAGCCACCGCGCACTATATTGCCACGCAGCTAGCTGCCTACGGCGTGGCCTTTTCCCGCCTGGCCTACGGCGTGCCGATGGGCGGCGAGCTTGAATATGTCGACGGCGGCACGCTAAGCCGTGCTTTTAACGGCCGTCTGCCTTTTGCCAGCGAATAAACGCTGCCACGCACAATGCCGTGCGTGCACTTTAGGGAAAACCTGCTTTTGTCCTTGATTGACTCTCCCTCGTACCAGTGGATTGACACGCCGAAAGCGCTGGATGACGCCTGTGCCCATCTGGCGGATGCTGACGTTATCGCGCTGGATACCGAGTTTTTTCGTGAAAAGACGTTTTATCCGGTGACCGCGCTGGTCCAGTTTGCCGGCAACGGCGTGACCTATCTGGTGGATCCGCTGGCGGTTGACTGCACGCCGGCGTGCCAGGCGCTGTTGCAAAATGCTGCGCTGAAGCTGATCCACGCCAGCAGCGAAGACCTGGAGGTGTTTCAGTGCTGGGCCGGTGTGTTACCCACACCGCTGATGGATACTCAGGTGGCGCAGGGGTTTCTGGGCGAAACGCCCGGCATGGGTTATCAAAAGCTGGTGGCCTACTGGCTGGATGAAACCCTGCCCAAGGAAGAAACCCGTTCCAACTGGCTGAATCGTCCGCTGACCCAATCGCAGTGCGATTACGCCGCGCTGGACGTTATCTGCCTGCTTGAGGTGTGGCAGAAGCAGGCCGAAGCGCTGGAAAAAAACGGGCGCATGGCCTGGGCCAGGGCGCAGTGCCAAACGCTGATCGAGCAGGCCGGGCGCAGTGCCGAGCAAGACGCCCAATGGTTTACCCGCCAGCGCCAGTTATGGCGGTTGTCGCCGCGCCAAATTGAGGCCTACCGGCTGATGACGACCTGGCGCGAAGGCGAAACCCGCCAGCGTAATCTGCCGCGTAACTGGCTGGTCAGCGATAAAGTGTTGTTTGCGGTGGCCGAGACCATGCCGAAAAACCGCTTTGAGCTGGCCGCGGTGGAAGATATCAAGCCGTCGTTTATCAAAAAAGACGGCGATACCCTGTTGACGCTGGTGAAAGACGCGCAGCACTGCGAGGCTGAGGCGCTGCCGCACGCTTGGCCAGACCCTGCTCGCCCGCCGTTCAAGCCGCTGTTCAAGACGCTGAAAAAAGCCGTCAGCGAGCGCGGCGAAGCGCTGGGCATGGCGCCTGAAATGCTCTTGCGCCGGCGCGATATTGAAGCGATTGCGATGCAGGTGCTGGCCGGTGAAACGCCAGTCCTGCCCGACGGCTGGCGCGGCGAATGCCTGAATGTGGCATTGACCCAAGCGCTCAAGGAGGCGTCATGACTGTGGCTAAAATTGGCACGCCCGGGCGTATTATCTGCGAAGTCTTCAAAAGTCCGCGCAAAGAAGAAATGTACCTTTACGTGGATAAACGCCAAGGGCTAGCTGACGTGCCCGAGGCGCTGCTTGAGCGGTTTGGTAAGCCGGTGGCGGTGTTTACTATGCTGCTGACCGCCGATAAGTTGCTGGCGCGCGTCAACTCGGCCGACGTACTGGCAGCCATTCACGAGCAGGGGTTTTACTTTCAGATGCCGCCGGCGAAAGAGGACTATCTGCTCGATCTGTACCGGGCACCGACCGAGGCGCGCTATTAAATAAAGCAGGTAGTAAAGAACGGCATGAATGCCGCTGTGCTAGACCAATAACGGTTCAGGCAGCAAGCCTTGGTACAACAAGCCCGGGCACAACACGAGCAGGAGACAGTCATGACCGCGGAACTTCGCGAACGCTTTTGGGAGCGCTTTACGCTTGAGGAGCTGACCGGCGCCGAGTGGGAGGCGCTGTGCGACGGCTGCGGGCAGTGCTGTTTGATCAAGCTGCACGATGAAGACACCGAGGAAGTCGCGGTGCTCAACGTGGCCTGCCGGCTGCTGGATACCCACAGCTGCCAGTGCAGCGACTACCCCAACCGCTTTGACAGCGTGCCCGACTGCACCCAGCTTACGCCCGCGCTGGTCAGGGAGTTTACCTGGCTGCCCTCAACCTGCGGCTATCGGCGCGTGGCCGAAGGCCGCAAGCTTGCCGGCTGGCATCCGCTACTCAGCAACGACGCCGAGCGCGTTCACCGCAAGGGCATCAGCGTGCGCGGCTTCGCCGTGTCCCAGGATGACGTGCCCGAAGACCGCCTCGAAGAACACATTATTGCCGTGCTGCCGATGTAGGCTCTCGTTATCAATTGGCAGGGGGTGGCATGCAGTGGGTGAAAGGCGATTAAAAGGCTTGTTGGAGCCGCCCAGCTAGCAACTTCTGACGACCTCTAGCTCGTTCAGCCGTGCGCGACTCGGTAATCCCTCCATATCACCGAGCACCTGCACGGCTTGGGCACCGATCAGATTCCCGCGGAGCATGGTTTCTCGTGGCGAGAAACCGTCGAGCCGAGTTTAATGATCACGGCTCGTATACCACGTTTCAGGTAGAAACCGGCGATGTCATGCGGATTGTCCAGGCAGTCCAGGCCCTCGATTTCCAGCGTACTTTGCAGATAGCGGCCGAAGGCATCGTTGCCAACCCGACTCAGCGAGCCGACATGGAAGCCCAACCGGACCAGGCCGGTGGCTACGTTGGTATCGGCGCCGGCGATGCGACGTTGGAAATGTTTGACCTCGGATAGCTTGCCGGGCGCAGCGGCAATGAATAGAGCTATGGTGATTTCTGGTGTATGGAAGCAGGCTGAAGAGGTGGCGTATCCTGTTGGTTGATCTCGCCAGATCACAACCAACAGAGGAATGATACGCCATGTCAAAGTCTACCCTGCAC
>Ga0075106_1001136_pt1 | contig 12070 bp, 10 predicted proteins | sample AntDeeMetag02WF4_FD_69796 | JGI IMG/M metagenome (GOLD analysis project Ga0075106, IMG submission 69796) | Saline lake microbial communities from Deep Lake, Antarctica - Antarctic Deep Lake Metagenome 02WF4 | ecosystem: Environmental > Aquatic > Non-marine Saline and Alkaline > Saline | place... | reverse complement strand
GTTAACCCCTAAATCCCCTAAAGGGGGGACTTTTCCCCCGCTGGTGTGCGATTGCATCGCGAACCTTCCATCATCCTCGTGCTTATTTGCCGGAAAGATAATTTAGTGTTTTTTACACTTTCATATCAAAGCTTAACTTTCCGGTATAATTTGTATATGCTGCCTATAAGCCATAACTGTAAATTTCATATTTACAGGAAAGAAACGCGAGGGGAATCGGGCATTAGCCAGGGACGTATGACGTAAGGTGAAAACTTGAAAGAATAGTTCTGTTTCTTTGCTGTTAACCCCTAAATCCCCGCCGCGGCGGGGACTTTTAACAAACCTAAATGAGAAAGTGAGCTTTCTCAGACCTTTATTGCTTCAGAGGGCCCGGTTCAGTTGTGATAAACTCAAGGTTATAATTCCTAATTTGCGTCATTATCACTCTCAAACCTAGTCTGGTGGCTAGTTCACCTTCCGCAACCGGATTTCAAAAGTAGTGCCTTTGCCGAGTTCACTTTTCAAGACTTTGATGCGGCCTTCGTGGTATTCTTCAATTATACGTTTTGCCAGGGAAAGCCCTAGACCCCAACCGCGTTTTTTTGAGGTATAGCCAGGTTTAAAAATCCTTTTGTATTTGTTTTTAGGGATACCTTTTCCCGTATCGCTAACGTAGAGGTAAACATATTTTTGTTTGTCTTTGATTTCCAAATCAATTTTTCCGCGTCCCCTGGTGGCGTCCGTGGCGTTTTTTACTAAGTTTTCTATACACCAACTGAATAGTTGTGCGTTGAGCTCGACGGGGATTTCTTTATCTGGCGTTTTTAAGCTGAGTTCGACGAGCTTTGAGCTGCGCGCATTGAAATAATCAAAAGACTCTTTAGTAATTTCCACAAAATCCATTTTTTGCAAAGTGGGCGCCGAACCGATTTTAGAAAAGCGTTCCGTGATGGTCTCTAAGCGCTGGATATCCTTTTCCATTTCGGTGATATAACTTTTCTGGACCGAAGTGGTTTTCAACAATTCTGTCCAGCCCACGAGCGACGAAAGCGGCGTGCCGATTTGATGGGCGGTTTCCTTGGCCATTCCCGCCCATAGTTTGCTCTGCTCATTTGATTTTGAGGTGATATAGAAGTAATACATAATCAAAATAAACAGCACTATGGCGATGATGATCACCGCTGGCAGGTATTTTAATTTTTGCAAGACTTCGGAATTTCCGTAATAAATTTTACTCAGCAGTTTGCCATCTTGGGTGACATTGATGGGTGGATTTTGGGATTTAAAAGTTTCCACGAGATCGCGGATTTCGGCTTTGGTTTCCACCTCGTGATTTGAAATATTGCGGGTTTTATAGGTTTCGTTTTCCACATAAAACTCAATCATTGGCGTGGACGTGTTGCGCTCAATGACGGTCAAGGAAAGTGGATCGACATTTGAATCGAGACCGCTGTTGATGATGTTGGAATAGGCTTCCACCCAAATTTCCATTTTCTTGCGCTCTTCCTTCTTGATGCGGTCAAAGAAAATTGAAATATTCCAGATAAAAAGCCCGATCAACACGACCGAAACCACCAAAATGATCCACCGCGTAAAACGCCGCTCGCTGAATAAATTCATATACGTTTATTTTCTAAAGGGCTAAAGATAGGGCTTTAGGTAAAATTTTTTGGGTGTGGTGACTATTTTTGGAAAAGGAAAAGGATTTGGTAGGGTTTAGTTCCAATATGTAAAAACGTTAGTATTATTCGGGATTTTTATTTTCACTGATTAACAAGTAACCCAGTAGAAGTCCTCAATAACAGCCCAATATTTTTTAATAGTTCTTTCATTTTTTTACCGTTTGGTTAGAATATCAAAAAGTTTTTGATTGATATAATAATTTCTTTTCCCGATTTTCACCTTTGTTAATAAACCGTGGCTGGCAAGGGTGTTCAAATAACTACTCGCTGTATTTCTGTGAACCCCGAGTTCTCTCTGCAAAAAGCCGATTTTTGTGTAAGGATGTTTAAAAATGATATTGATTAAATCGTGACTGTAAAAACTGAAATTTGTCTTGATATCCTTTTTGTAATCATCCATCAAAATCTTAATTTTATTGACGACTTTAATGGTTTCCATAGCAGTTTTTTCCACTCCGTTGAGCATCCACACAATCCATTCTTCCCAAGAATTTTCTGTCCGCACTTCTTGCAATAACCGATAATAATCACTTTTATTTTTTATAATATAGCTGCTGAGGTAAAGCACCGGGATGTCCAGCAATTCTTGATGTACCAAGTAAAGCATGTTTAGAATCCGACCTGTTCTACCATTTCCATCATAAAAGGGATGAATACTTTCAAATTGAAAATGAATGATGGCCATTTTGATCAAACTGTCAATATCATGAAAATCAGGATTGTTTATGTAGGTCTCTAAATTTTCTAACAGTTTTTTTATCTCATTTCTATCTTGAGGTGGGGTAAAAACCACTTCCTCTGTTTTGGGGTTTTTCAAAACTGTTCCGGGTATTTTTCTAATCGGGTGGCGGGGCGCGATCCGTTGCTGAATTTTTATGATATCATTGGTGGTCAATATTCCTTTTGTTTTAATGATATCATAACCATATTTTAAGGCTTCGGCGTAATTTGTAGCTTCTTTGGCAGCTATGGAGGTTATTTTTTTATCGACGGCGGCTTGATAGAGCTCATCGTCTGTTGTCACGATATTTTCAATTTCATTACTGTCCTTCGCTTCTTGTAAGGACAATGTATCAATTAGAATCTCGGAATTTGGGATTTTTTTTACCTCACCTTTCAATTCGCCCAAAGCCCTGCTGGCTTTTGCCAAAGCTTTTAGAATTGGCACAGTTTCACAATTTTCTTTGGGCGGAAGTGCCTGTATTTTTATTTCACTCATCTCTTGAAATGCTTATGCACAATAATACGATTTAAATTGTGTGTATCAAACAGACGTGCACAAGAAAAGTATTTTATTGTGCACGTTTATGTGTTTATGCACAACAGTGTTCCTATTCCAGTTTATGACATAAAGAGCTTGATCAAACCACCAAAATAATCCAACGTATGAAACGCCGCTCGCTGAGTAAATTCATATACGTTTGTTTTCTAAAGGGCTAAAGATAGGGTTTTTGAAAAACAGCAGATTTTAAACCTGTTCCGATGGAATATGAACTAATAAAATTGAGAATAAAAACAAGCAAAATCAGGCCGCCTCTACGGGCTCGTTTTCAGACCTTTCCTTTGCCATTTCCCGGCGCACTTGCTTGATGGTTTTGGTACTGCCATCGTGGCTCCATCCCGGAGGGCCAAAGGCATACATAAATTTGTGCCACCAATTGGGACTTTTTTTCATATCTGTCCAGATGTTTTTGTACTCATGCGTCAAAATCACAAAGGGGTTGTGCGAGCCGGGAGGTGTGGTGACGCCATAATGGATTTCAATATCTTCGTCGAGCTCCTTCCAGGTGCCAAAAACCTTATCGAAAATATTGAGAAAGCCGCCGTGGTTTTTGTCCATATACTCAAGATTGTGGGCGTGGTGCACTTGGTGCATGGTGTGGGTGTTAAAAACTTTTTCTATAATGCCCAGTTTTGGGATATATTGAGAATGGAGCTGAAATTGCCACAGCGCCTCAATGCCCAAACAAACCACCAGCATTTCCGGCGGAAAGCCAATCGCTGGGATCCACATATAGAAAAAAGCTTTGTAAAAAATAGTAAACCATCCGTTGCGGACAGCAGTGCCCAGATTAAAGTTGTCTGAAGAATGGTGCACGATATGTGCTGCCCATAAAAAACGGACCATGTGATTTTGACGGTGGAACCAGTAGTAAGAAAAATCATCCAGAATTTGACAGATTATCCACAAATACCAGGCATAACCAAAGGATTCCCAGCCCATGATATTTGTTCTTACGCCATCGACAATAGGATTAAAAAGTTCATAAACAAAGGAGAATATCAATATGGCCGAGATGGTCTTGGCCAAGGGCGATAAAATAACGGAACCAACACCCATAAACAGGCTGGAGCCCAGATCTTTCCATTTATAAAGATTGCCATCACCATGATGCTTACTGTAAGCCAACTCCAGTAATATAAGTCCTATAAAACAGGGAGCCCCGTAAATTAGCGGATTGGTAAAACTCATAAATATAAGGTATTGCTGGTGTATGAAAACGCTCAGTAATTATGTAACTCAAAAATAGGGGATTTGTTTTATATTTCCCTAGTCTCTCTCAAAATAGCATTTGAATATTTGCCAGTCCCTTATATTTAGACCAGCATAGGCTTTTATTTAACTCAATAAATTGACTTCCAAAAGATTTAGAGTGCTTTTGGCTTCTCTTTTTGTTTAATTTCCTTTCAAAATAACATAACCAACTGCCCTTGGATGCGAGTTGAATAAGAGCATAATTTTATTACACTTTAAAAAAGAATATACGCCAAAATAATCGAGAAACCCTGATACGTGGGCTGCCAATAATAAGCTTCCAGAATTTCACCACTAAATCCGTAATGAAGTTCTGCGCTATAACGATTATTCAAAACAATTCCTGCCCCCAATGCAAATGCACCGCGGGAATCGAGTTCATTATTTAAAACTCCTGCGTCTTCACTTTTGAGTTCGCTGTTAAAGGGAATATCATATATATAAGCTAAATCAAAAAAAGTTTGGACTTATTTTTATCATTTTGAAAAACATAATATCGAGCGCCCAGGGGCAATTCAATTGATTTGTAATCCAGAAAAGTTTCAGTGCCGTCGAGTCCACAAACACTTTCAGAGACTAATGAATAATCGTTCTTATAATATTGGTAAGTCGGCTCGAAAGTTCATTGGCAATATGCTGTTTATAACGGTTATTTTCCTCAATAAAGTTGTCTCGGTTTTTTGTGTCGTTACAATCATAAAGCAGCATGAAGTGGAAACCTATACACTAAAAATAGACAAGCTTATTAAAACCGATAAAATTTTTTAGAGATGCCCGAGGTTTTTCTGGAAATAAAAAAGGGTTGACAGCACCATGCCGCAACCCTTTGATCAATTCAATATTCTAAAAATTTTTAGTTTTTAGTTTTTAGTTAGCTCACCACAGGCGACAGGTATTGTAGCGACATAAGAACCCTCGTTATTTAATCCGTGTAAAACGATTACCCTGTTTTCCAATGTTGCTAAATCATCGGCTGAAGGCATTCCGTTTTCTCCAAGCGTAAATGTTCGGTTATAACTGATATTTCCATCTTCATCAGCTACTGGAAAATCTGCTAAAGGCAATAAAATAGCGCCATAAAACGGTGCTCCCTCCGGTACAGTTATGATTCCATTATCATCAGCATCGGCAGATGCAGGAGGACAAGTACCATTAGAACCGTCTGCTTTTCCATGTATGTGCTGTGGGTGAGGTTGGTCAGCAACTAACCCAGATGCCTCAACATTGACCGTCAAGTTATTGCCATCAAGGCTTACATCTACTGTTCCATCAGCTCCAGAGCTGTTTAATTGTGCTAAGGTTGCAGAATAGTTTTCGGAAGACGAAGAATTATCGTCGTCAGAACTACAGCTTGAAAACCCTAAAATCAAAAGGCTGCTAAAAAAAATAAGCTTACTCAATTTCATAAAATTATATTTTAAATTAAAAGAAGGCGCAATCTACAATTTTTTAAGAGCGGTAGCCCTGCTTTAGAAGTGATTTAACTTAAAAGTAACTTTTTTGATAGTTCTTTGTCACACAGCGTTACTCACAATTTTACAATTGATAAACACTGATGTTTTCTTGTGAAAAATTATGCTTTGTGAAACGTGACGAGTGATTGATATATAAACTTTCGGGTTTCAGTTTTAGAAAAAACGGATTCCGATTAATGACACCAAACCTTTTCAAGTTTCCACATAGAAAAACCCTGCTATCAAAGCCAGGTTTTTTTATCCTTGTACAGACGAGGGTTTTCCAATAAAATAACAATCTTGAATGGCATGATTTGCCATTGCCGATGGCCTTTACCTTAAAGAAGAAAAAGCTTTACTTATTGGGTAAACCCCACCTTTTTACAGATATGGTAATGCCGGGATTTGTTCATAATGGAGGCTTCACGGTTTTTCGTATCTTTGAACATATAAAATTTGATCAAATGGAAACTTACACTGTAAAGATAGACAAGCGCACTACAGCTGGCAAAGCACTCTCACAAATTATCAGTTCTTTTTCAGAATTTAAAAAAGGCATCGAAATCACAAAAGAGCATACTCAGGCCGATTTAAAACCAGAAGTGTTGGAAACTTTTAAAGATACGGATAATGGAAAAGGCGTTAAAAAATTTAATTCCACTGAAGAGCTTTTTGAAGATTTGGGAATATGAGTTTTAATGTTGAACGCACTAATGCCTTTAAAAGAGATATAAAACGCTGCAAAAAGCGCCCTTACGACTTTGGGTTGTTAAGAGTTGTTATTGGAAAATTAGGGGATAACGGCAATATTCCTTCTAAATATAAGCCTCATAAACTAAAGGGAAACTATAAAGGTCGATGGGAATGTCACATAAAACCCGACTGGCTTCTCATTTGGCTTGCAAGATGATGACAATAAAATCATAACCTTGGAACGCACCGGCAGTCATTCAGATTTGTTCTAAATCATTCCGGTTTTCGGACATACCAAGCCATAATAATCGCCTGAAAAATTTTCATATTTTCCCCTCTTCATAAAAAAAACCGGCCATCAAAGCCAGGTTTTTCGAGTATTTGAATAAAGCTTTTTCAGCCAAAAATATCAGCTAAAAGAATTTTTATCTTAAGTCATACGTCCTAAAGCGAAGCGATCTTAAGTCCTGACCCAAAATACATCAAGCCTTTTCCAATTTATAAGTCACTTTTTTTACTGCTTTGATCACGTCATCGCTGTTGGGAAGCCATTCTTTGAGCAGAACAGGTGAGTATGGCGTGGGCGTGTCGCCGGTGTTGATTTTGACGATGGGCGCATCCAAGTAATCAAAAGCCTGCATCTGCACTTGATAAGTAATTTCAGTTGCAATATTTCCGCAAGGCCAAGCCTCTTCAAGGACTACCAAGCGGTTTGTTTTTTTGACCGATTTGATAATCGTTTCGTGGTCCATCGGGCGGATGGTCCGCAAATCGATGACTTCGCAAGAAATACCGTCTTCCGCTAGTTTTTCAGCGGCTTTATGGGCTTCCTTGATTATTTTTCCATAAGAAACAATGGTCACATCCTCGCCTTCGCGTTTGATATCGGCCTTACCGAGTGGCAAAGTATATTCATCTTCCGGCACTTCGCCTTTATCACCATACATCTGCTCGCTTTCCATAAAAATGACCGGATCATCATCGCGGATGGCGGTTTTCAACAAACCTTTAGCATCATAAGGTGTGGAGGGAACCACCACTTTCAGGCCGGGCGTATTGGCAAACCAGCTGTCAAAAGCCTGCGAATGCGTCGCGCCGAGCTGCCCCGCAGAACCAGTTGGCCCCCTAAACGTGATGGGAATATTGAACTGCCCACCTGACATTTGACGGATTTTAGCCGCATTGTTGATGATTTGATCGATCCCGACCAGCGAAAAGTTGAAGGTCATATACTCGACAATCGGGCGCAGGCCGTTCATCGCTGAACCAACGCCAATACCGCTAAAACCGGCTTCAGAAATCGGCGTGTCGATCACGCGGTCTGCACCAAACTCGTCCAGCATTCCTTTTGAGGCTTTATAAGCGCCATTGTATTCGGCCACTTCCTCACCCATCAGGTAAACTTTTTTATCGCTGCGCATCTCTTCGCTCATAGCCTCGCAAATGGCTTCCCTAAATTGAATAGTCCTCATTGTATTCTTGATTTAAACACGAAATTAAGTTGCAAAAATATCATTTTAAGTGCTGAAAAACGAGGGTTTTGATGAAAAATAAAGCCCCGTGTAAATTAGAACTTCAGTAGATTTTTTTGTAATTTCGCAATCATTATTTAAGCGAAATCAAAGTAAATCAATATTTTATAATATGAAAATTTTAGTCTGTATAAGTCATGTTCCCGATACGACTTCCAAAATTAATTTTACTAACGACAGCACTGAGTTTGACACTAATGGTGTTCAGTTTGTGATCAACCCAAATGATGAATTTGGCTTGACCCGCGCAATGTGGTTCAAAGAGAAAGATGGCGCAAGCGTTGATGTGGTGAATGTCGGTAAAAAGGACACTGAGCCAACGATAAGAAAAGCCCTCGCTATTGGTGCAGATAATGCGATCCGCATTGATGCAGAACCAACAGATGGTTTTCAAGTCGCTAAAGAATTAGCAGAAGTTGCCAAAAAAGGCGAATATGACCTCATCCTTTGCGGCCGTGAATCCATCGATTACAACGGTGGGATGGTTCCGGGAATGTTGGCAAAACTTATCGGGGCAAATTTCATTAACACCTGCGTTCAACTGGATATTGAAGATGGGGTCGCTCACGCAACCCGTGAAATCGACGGTGGGAAAGAGAAAATTTCCTCTAAATTGCCACTGGTTATCGGTGGGCAAAAAGGAATCGTGGAAGAAGATGACCTAAAAATCCCAAATATGCGCGGAATTATGATGGCGCGTAAAAAACCTCTCGAGGTCAAAGACCCTATCGGCGCTGAAAGCTATTCCAGTTCAATAAAATTTGAAAAACCAGCACCAAAAGGCGATATTAAAATGATCGATAAAGACAATCTCGATGAATTGGTTGAACTTTTACATAATGATGCCAAGGCCTTTTAATATAGGTTTTGGGTTGAAATCATTTTATTCTTAATAATAAAAATTTACACGATATATGTCAATTTTAGTTTATACAGAATCTGAAAACGGAAAATTTAAAAAGGCCTCTTTTGAAGCGGCTTCTTACGCGAAAGCGCTGGCCGAAAAAAATGGCGATTCCGTCACTGCCGTTTGCATTCACGCTGATAACCCTGAATCTTTGGGTGAGTATGGCGTTGACAGAGTTTTAAATATTACAGGTGAGAAACTCAAGAAATTCAATGCTGAGGCTTATGCCGATGCCATTGCACAAGCTACTAAAAAAGCCGAAGCAAAGGTCGTGGTGATGAGCCAAACGGCAAATGACAAATACCTCGCCCCGATCTTGGCGATCGATCTCGAAGCCGGTTATGCGCCAGATGTTGTCGCTTTGCCGGAAAGCACCGATCCTTTTCGGGTCAAGCGTCCGGCCTTTACCAATAAAGGTTTTAATATCACAGAAATCACGACCGATGTGAAAATCGTTGGGGTTTCTAAAAATGCTTTTGGTGTCACTGAAACCAAAGCCGACGCCCAAGTTGAAGATTATGCGCCAGAATTGAGTGATGAAGATTTCTCGATCACTATTGATTCAGTTGACAAGGCTACTGATAAAATCACGATCGCCGATGCTGAAATCGTCGTTTCCGGTGGACGCGGAATGAAAGGCCCAGAAAACTGGGATATGTTAGAAGACCTCGCCGGCACTCTCGGTGCGGCAACTTCCTGCTCAAAACCGGTGAGTGATATGGGCTGGCGGCCGCACAGCGAGCACGTGGGCCAAACTGGAAAACCCGTTGCCGCAAATCTTTATGTGGCGATCGGAATTTCAGGTGCCATTCAGCATTTAGCGGGAATAAACGCCTCAAAGCACAAATTAGTCATCAATAACGACCCGGAAGCACCGTTTTTTGGAGCTGCCGATTACGGGGTTGTTGGCGATGCTTTTGAAATTGTTCCCGAGTTGAATAAAAAAATCGAGGCTTTTAAAAAAGAAAACGCTTAATTTGCAAGAGCAATTTTGAGAAAAATGGTGGTCATAATTAGGAATCCCCTCATTTTGACCACCTTTTTATTTTTTAGAAATTAGATATGTTTGCAGTATGAGTTTAGTGCGGATGACCATAAAAGGAATTTCTTATAGTCAAACCCAAAATGGGGCTTATGCACTTTTATTGAGTGAAGTGGACGGTGAAAAACAGCTTCCCATCGTCATTGGGGCTTTTGAAGCGCAGAGCATTGCCATCGCGCTGGAAAAAGACATCAAACCGCCACGGCCGCTCACCCACGATTTATTCAAAACCTTTTCAGACCGCTTTTCCATTCAGGTTAAAAAAGTCATCATCCATAAACTGGTCGATGGCGTTTTCCATTCCAGTTTGATCTGTGAGCGTGATGAAGTCGAAGAAACCGTCGATGCCCGCACAAGCGATGCAATTGCTTTGGCTTTGCGCTTTGGCGCCCCGATTTTTACTTATAAAAATATTCTCGACAAGGCCGGGATAATTTTGAAATCCGGCGAAGGTCAGAAAGAAAGCAAATCAGAAATGATGGTGCAACCGGAAGAAATGGAAGGGGAAGACCCTAAAACGCCCGAAAAACCCAAACAAGGGTGGCAAAAGAAATCATTAAAGGACCTAAAAAAGGCATTGGACGCTGCGGTGAAAAATGAAGATTATGAGCAAGCGGCTGAAATCAGGGATGAAATTTCCAAACGCGAGTAATCTATGAGAACTTTTTCCGTTGTTCTTTGCTTTATTTGTGGGCTTTTACCTTTTTTAACCCAAGGTCAGAACATCGAAAATGAGTGGCGCCTCACCTCTGCCAATGCGGCTTTATTGAGCCCTAAAGATTCTTTAGACAACGAAGGATGGCGGCTCAGACTTTCTGAAAACCGCTATTTTTTTTACAATCAAAAAAGTGGTGATAGCCTTTCCGGGAAATATCTATATGACGCGCCTTCCTTAGTACTAATGGCTAAAGACAATAAAGCAGTTCAGCTTCGCGTCAATCAGCCTTCAGAAGATAAACTGGAATTCACTTCGGGGGAAAAAAGTTTTAAATTCAGCTCTTTCCAAAAGGAAAACACCACAGTCAATACATTTGAACGTGTCCCAAATCAAGGCTTTACCTTTGAGGGTTTTTGGCGTGGCGCCTTGGGAATGTTTTCCTTGATTTTACTGGCCTTCCTGCTGAGCAGCAAACGAAAGGCCATCAACTGGAAGACCGTGGGAATAGGTCTCGGCCTGCAACTTCTGCTTGCTTATGGCGTCTTGGAAGTAGAATGGGTCCAGGCCTGCTTTAATTTTGTGGGCAGTATTTTTGTCAAGATCCTCGAGTTTACAAAAGCCGGAAGTGCATTCCTGCTCGGTGATTTGATGGATCAAGATCAGTATGGTTATATTTTTCTCTTCCAAATTTTACCCACTGTTATTTTCTTTTCCGCGCTCACTTCCGTGCTTTTTTATTTGGGCGTAATCCAAGTAGTGGTAAAAGGCTTTGCCTGGGTCTTAACAAAATTACTAAACGTTTCCGGGCCAGAAGGCTTGAGCGTCGCGGGAAATATTTTCCTCGGTCAGACCGAAGCGCCCTTGATGATCAAAGCCTATCTGGAACGGATGACAAAATCTGAAATTTTACTCGTGATGGTCGGTGGAATGTCAACTGTTGCCGGTGGTGTTTTGGCGGCATATATTGGTTTTCTGGGTGGTGATGATGCAGCAGTGCGACTGGAATATGCCAAACACTTGCTCGCGGCTTCAGTAATGGCAGCACCTGGTGCTATTGTGATTTCAAAAATGCTCTACCCACAGCAAAAACCAATTACCACGGATGTTTCGGTTTCCGATGATAAAATTGGCACTAATATTCTCGATGCCATTACCACAGGAACCGGCGAAGGTTTGCGCCTTGCCGCAAACGTCGCGGCGATGCTCTTGGTTTTTGTGGCTTTGATCGCGATGGTCAATTATGGGTTTGGGAAATTTGGCAGCTGGGTCGGTTTAAATTCGCTTTTGGCTGAATATACGCCATACGCTCAATTTTCAGTCGAAGCTATTTTAGGTATTATTTTCGCGCCTTTGATGTGGCTCATCGGGATCAATTCTGAAGACGTGATGTTGATGGGACAGCTTTTGGGAATCAAGCTTGCCGCGAGCGAATTTGTGGGTTATGTCCAGCTCGCCGAGTTGAAAGATACCGCAACTGGACTGAACCTAACTTATCAAAAATCTGTTATTATGGCGACCTATATGCTCTGCGGATTTGCCAACTTTGCTTCGATCGGGATCCAGCTGGGCGGCATTGGGTCCTTA
>Ga0075106_1001134_pt1 | contig 12077 bp, 12 predicted proteins | sample AntDeeMetag02WF4_FD_69796 | JGI IMG/M metagenome (GOLD analysis project Ga0075106, IMG submission 69796) | Saline lake microbial communities from Deep Lake, Antarctica - Antarctic Deep Lake Metagenome 02WF4 | ecosystem: Environmental > Aquatic > Non-marine Saline and Alkaline > Saline | place... | reverse complement strand
CGTACTGGCCGTGCACGGGTCGGTCGTGGTGGATGCGGTCAAGAAGAAGGGAGCGAACATCCTGACGGAGGTCGTCAGCGTTGCACTGGACATCCGAACAGAGGGTATAGAGGTTGACCAACTCGGAGGTTTCCATCGACGAGAGGGTGGTCGGATCATGGCGTTCGAGGGCGTCAATGAGGAGGAGTGCATCAGAATAGAGCGGGAGGTCTGGTTCTTCGTGGGTTTGTGTGTCGTCCTCAACTTCGAGGGGGGCATCAATAAGCGAAGACGGCGTCGGAGTGTCGGTGTTTCTCAGCACACCCTGGCGTTGGTCGACTTCGAAGCGTGGATGAATAGAAAGAATCGTGGCGTAGGGTTCGGCATCAGCAGGGAGACGATCGAGATCGAAGTCCTGTGGGGAATCAGACACCCGTTGGTAGAGAGTTTCGAATTGGTCACGTTTGAGTGGAATGGTAGTGTCTTGATCACGGTAGGCGATGAGGAGACGGTGTTCTTGTACATCTTCGAGACGGAATGGCTTTTCAGACAGCGGGGTACGGAACGTCGCATCAGGTGGAGTCTCGTCTAACTCTTCGAGAATAGTGTGCCAGGTGACGGCGAATGGCATATCAATACGTTAGCTTCGGGAGACAAAATGCTACTGTCGACTGTATCCAGTTGTATTCTTGTGTAATGGTACCATACATTATTGTTTCTGGGGTATCTACACTCAGATACGCTCCGTCTTGGAGGGCCGGAGCGTCAGCGGGGACCCGACCCACGATAGAGCCGTGACCTACACTCTGGGTTTGTGTAGGTCTCACAGATTTTTGGGAGTATTTTGTGTGATTCACTCAGTGCTTGGACTATGTAGCGGATTACAGTAGCGTGAACAGTCATGAACCTTTATAATGTGTTGCTGTCTCACAGAAAAATATGTGGTTGCCACAGCTCAGCACTTTGTTTGGAGGTCGTGGGGATCAGACCTACTCTGAGTGTCGGAGATGTGGGTCGACGGTAGAGTCTGGAACGACAGTGTGCCCTGTGTGCGAACAACCGTCGGTAGCTGAATATGTTGTGAGTTGAGTTAGGGGTCGATCCTCTCGAGAGTCTCAAGTTCCTCGTTATCGCAGTGCTTACTACGAACTCTCAATGGATATCTCTGAAGAACTCACCTGTCTGTTTACTGCTGAAGTCGAAGAACACGATCAACCGTACGTTCTTGAAGTACCTAAACAGGAAGTTGATGTCGGCTACGTCGACCCTACTGAAGATTACCAAGTTGCACTTGTCGGGACCTCTGAGAATCCTTCACAACCAGATTCCGCAGAATCGAGCGAGACTCACGATCACCAACCGGAGGCCGATCAGCTACCCGTAAACAAAGGCGAAACGCGGGTTGTTGAGATCCCTGAATTGGGTGATCAAGGGGATGGCCTTGCTCGTGTTGAGCGTGGATTCGTGGTAATTTTTCCCAAGACCGAGAAAGGACAGCGGGTTCGGATTAAAATCGAAACGGTGCGAGAGACAGTTGCGTTTGCACACGTGCTCGAACATCTCGGGAGAGCCGACTCGGTGGCTTCAAATTAGAACATAGATCAGCAATCTCCACAGGGAACACAGCACCTCTGTGTTCAAACCCTGTACAAGTATACCTAGTGGAGAATAGAGGACCGCTTGGTTTGCTGAATATAACCTCTAAGTGTAGCATTAGGATCTGTAGCCGAGTTATTCAAAACGTGATCGACATCTGAGTCAGTCGAGATTGCTCCCAGCCTCTCGGAGTTTGTCGGCTTCCCACTGCTGATGCTCTGCGATGAGTTCTCTGGTCAGTGGTGTGAGTGCATACAGATTCGTTCGCCCGTCTTTTTCTCCTTGCTGAGCAGCCTTTCCCCGATGAGGTCGTTAAGGTTAGGATAGAGGCGCCCATGCTGTCAAAGGTTTGTCGTTCGCCGCGGATCTTGCCATCAACCACGTACAGACGCTCTTCCTCAATATGGCCGCTCTCATTCCGACCCTTCCGCTTGTAGGCGTACGCATTAGTATTGCCGTCAGTCCACAACGTCTGATCGATTACCGTATTTGTGGTCGGTTCAAGGCTTGTATGTAACAATTCGTTCGTCTCTGGATCGACCGCAGCATACAGCCAGTATAGCTCGTCATTGAGTCGGATCACCGCCTCATCAACCGCAACGTGATCCGGACTCTTGCCCGATTCGGGTTGTAGATCGGCCTTGAGGACCTAGTTATGAACGGGTGATCAAGCGGGTTGGACACCGAATATTTCAAGGACTCGAATAGTATTCGAAAGTGAGAGACCAGACAGATGTAGCTGAATACTGAGCTTCATCAGAAATTTCGGTGTCGCTTCTCGTTCCACAATACCTAACTTGATTTGGTCGATACTACCGTTGAGGCGTCCAAATTCTGTCATGGACACTCAGAAACTGTGACGCCTCACTTTTCAATCCTTATCTGAACACTGCCGTTCATCATTGGCCAGCTTTCTTTATCTTCATGTGTCATACCGAGCGAATCCCCAAATTCGTGGATCGAAACGACGACAGAACTTGAATCGCCCAGTCAACTGACAACTATATTTAGGTTCAGTACCTCACAAAGCATTCTTGGCTAACTCGTTTTGAAGCTCCGATCCTATCTTGAGGCATCACCGAAACCGGATGAGCATCGCTGTTCAAACAGAGAGCAGTTGCTGTCGGCGGCAATCAGCCGCCGACGCGACTGCGTAGCCAATCAGCAACAGGCTTTCACTGAGCAAGAGTCACCGGTGGAACCGGCTGTCAGGTGGTCGGTTCGCGGGGACGGCCCGACGCACCGCAAGGGCCATCCATGCAGCCCGTCGAACCATATTGACGAACTCCTTGTACGGCCACCACCAGAGGCGACGCCCGCCTCGACGGGGCGTCGCCACGAACTCATAGTGGAGGTATCGCCAGACGTTCTGCAACAGGAGGCTCACCACGACGTACAGAAACCCCACCGTCGCATTTCGCGTTGTTGTCGTCGTATTTTCCATTCAGGTACGTACAATCGATGTAGGCAGGAAACTCGACGGTCCAGCTGTGGCCGTCGAGTTTCCCTGTCAAACCATGCTGGATGACGCGACTCCAGCCTTCCGAGAGCTCCTGTTGAATCGTCTTTCCCCAGCGGATGATCGGTATCACGTAGGCGTAGTTGTGTGCTTGAAGTAACGTGAGACACTTGCTGTCGTAGAATCCGCGATCAAGATAGACGGCCTTGACCTCGGTGTCAAGGCCGTCGAGGACACCGAGGAACTCAGCGAGGAGGCTGCTGGCGGTGTCGCCGTCTTCCAGACGGCCGTACCGCCAGCGTGTAGCATTGTGTCTTTCACGCGCGCATAGAGCGTCGCATAAGCGTGGAAAGCAGTAGTTCCACGCTTTGCGACCGAGGTGGTAGAGACTGTCCGTATCGCCTTTATCACCGTAGTAGGGACGCAGGTGGAGGCCCTCACAGACCTCTACCTGCTCGGGAAGCAGTTCGTCGAGATATTTCCGAAGAAGCGTGTTAGCGACTCGTTCGAGCCGTTCAGGCTCAAACTTCGTCCGGAGCTGGTAGAGGATCGTGTTCGCAGCAGGTGCGTCCGTGCTCGAAGCACACAACGTAGAGACAGAGGTCCCATCGGCGCATGCGCCGACGAGGACCTCGTGGATGTCTTCAGCAGCGATTTTAGCGTTGTGAACTAACGACAGTGGCACTTCTTCGTCAAGCCAGTTGACGAGGAAGTTAAGAACTTGGTCCTCGTGGATTTCACCGTCTGCTTGCTGTTTCGGGTGCACACCTTCAGCAAGCAGACATTCTAACTAACCAGCTTTGTGAAGTACTGAGGTTTGTGTCTGTTTTCGAGATGAGGATGACGGTCCCGACACAAGAATACACCAACACAGTCAGGACGGGTGTACCTCTGAATGGTTCGCACTGGATCTGTGCGCCGTCTTCCGTGATAATTTCCTCGATAGTTCCGCAACTCGCCGGCTTCGTCATCGTCGCCATCGTAATCAACGCGGGATGACTGGTACCGAACTTGATCGCGAAGCAGTGAATTCACTATGTCTGATATTATCAAACAAATAAAAGAACACTTCCCAATACTGCTACCCCCGCGATAGTATATGACACCGTCTTTTTTGAAACGTTATGCGCAAATCTCCATCCGATAACCTGTGAAAAAATGTATGGGACTCCAATGGTAATAAACGGGTAAAAAGCAGGGGTATTACCCTGAAAAACATGGCCTAAGGCTGTACTTATACTAATCAAGATACCGCTGGCCAACCCAGCCCCAATAGCTGTAATAGGAGCGATTCCAAAATAGATCAACAGAGGAACGGTCAGTGCTGGTCCACCAATACCAGTGAGACCTGCAATTACTCCAATCAACGAGCTACTGAGTGTGATTTTTACTAAAATTTGAGCCGTTCTCCATTCCAGCGCATATTCTGAATGGGATGATGATGAGTGACGCTGTTGGTACACAATACCGATCGTAGTGAGTAATAGGATTCCAGCCAATATCGTTTCGAATACGTGAACCGGGAGCTTTGGAGTAACTTGCGCGCCAATACGTGTCCCAATAAGTGCTGGAACCCCGACGGAAGCAGCCAAAAGCCAGTTGATCCCGTCACTATAATAATAAAGCCCAGTCGCAGTTATCGTTGCAATCACAAAAATACTACTTGCGGTCGCAGCAGCGACTGGCGGTGACAGAGCAATGCCAAGATTTAGCAGGAGTAGTACTGGTACGCCTCCTGGACCACCAATTCCACCAATACTTCCACTTATCACTCCGATAGCAGCCATTAAAATAATTAATTCCACAAATCACACATCCATAGTTCAAAATTTATTTAGATTGCAATGTTATGTTCTCTGCCAGCTCTGACAGATCTGACACGACATGGTCAACATCTACCTTACCCTGGCGAAGATCTTCATGACTAGTAACTCCAGTCATTGGTAATATTGTCGTCATCCCTGCCTGGTTACCCATCTTGATATCTGTCTCAAGACGATCTCCAATCATCAAACACCGTTCTGGATCGGTGTCCAATCGATTCAAAGCCATCTGAAGGATTACGTTTGAGGGCTTTCCGATCAATTGATCCAATTCACGGCCGGTTATCCCCTCAATTGCACCAATCATTCCTGCTGCATCAGGTATTTCACCGTTATCAATAGGACAGGTCTGGTCTGGGTTTGTCGCAACGAATATTGTATCCTTCTCGCTTAGTACAGTCAATGCATCTTGGAGGACTTGATAATCGAAGTCAAAATCAATTGACGCAATTAAAACATTAGCCCTTTGCGGTGAGGTTGTTGTCTGTACTCCCGCATAGTGTAGTTCCTCCACCAATGCTGTCTCCCCAACGACGTATACTTCAGCTTCTGAATGATTCTGGGACAAATAATCTGCTGACGCAGTAGCGGAGGTAATAATTTCATCAGAATTACAATTCACTCCCAAATCATTGAGTTTATCACAATACTTTTCACGCCTATCAATTGGCTTGTTAGTAACAAATAAAATTTGGATCCCAGCCTCACGAAGTGTTTTTATTCCCTCCGCTGCGTTGGGAATTAGTGATTCTCCTCGATATACCGTCCCATCAAGATCGACTATTGCAGCATTATATGTCATACATCCAATCAAAAAACTATAGGTCCAGATTTTATTTTGTGCCAATGCTTGTCGCGCTCAAATTGGTTTCTTACCAACATACCCTGCAAGGTACGAGATATGTATATTAATATTTTTGCTATTCATTCATAATACCATATAGCGAATTATATTGAATAAATAACCTAAGAATTAAATATAACTTTAACACAAAAATCTATTAACTTTGATTGTCTATTTTGACACATGTCGACTCCTGTTGCAATTGATATTGACGGCACTATGACCCAACCAGACGGTAGAATTGATCCTAAGCTGTTTGACAAACTCCAAGACTGGCCAGAACCTGTTGTTATAGCTACTCGAAAAGCATTTCCATACCCTGCAGACCTCTGTGAATTTATTGGGATACCGACTCAAGTCGTCGCTGAAAATGGCGGCGTCGCCTGCACTGATGACTCCGTTGCTATTCTCGGTAACGGGAAAGCCGCTCGAAACGCCGTTTCTTCGTTCGAATCTGCTGGTTACGACATCCAGCGTGGAGACAATGATCTTCACAACCGATGGCGGGAAACAGAAGTTTCTGTCGCAACTATTGTCGATGTTAGTGTACTGTCCGAGTTCGCGGAAGCACATGGACAAACAGTTGTCGACACCGGTTATTCCTACCATGTTAAATCACCGAGCATCTCGAAAGCTGATGGGCTCGCGTACGTAGCTGAGGAATTAGGGCTTGAAACGACCGATTTCATCGCAATCGGTGACTCGGAGAATGACTCTGAAATGTTCGATGTATGTAAATACTCGCTTTCTGTGGCTAATTGTGATGCATCTGCAGAAGCAGCTGCTGATGAGATTACTGATAGTCCCTTCTCTGCAGGGAATATCGAAGCACTCGATATCCTCTGTTCGGATTGATTTTTCATATCAATTGAACACTGATAACCACGCCAATAATTCCCATCACGGACAAGTACATTGATTTTCGTACAATAGGCCTCAGTAGTGATCGATTGATACTCGCTGCAAATCCGATTTTAACGAGTATACTCGAAAGCGTGCCAGCAAGAACACCTTGCGCTGCTACTGCTGGAGAGATCTGACCCGTTGAAGATAGTGAAACTGCTGTAGTAGTCGTGGTTCCACTTGATACAATACCACTAAGGAAACTGGTAAGCAGGAATCCAGTAGTTCCAAAGAACCGCTGTGCTCCCGCTGTCAGTACTAATACTCCGAGGAAGAGAAGCCCGAATTTGAATGCATTTGCACTACTAAACGGCGAGTTGAAGTCGAGATTTAGTTCACCTTCCCAATCATTATCGTAGAACGCAAGCCCAATACCACTGATAGCGATCAAACCAAGAGGTAATCCAACACTGACAGCTGATTCTGGAACAAATACGACAATTATTGCTAGATTTCTGACAGCCATCGCTGCATCAGCTATCAATATTGTCCCTACTGCGAGCCTTGTGATTCCTATATTGTTTTTCGCACGTCCTGCGATTTCACCGATTACAGCCGTGGAATTGACGAGACCCCCAAAGAAACCGGTTACAGCTATGCCCATACTTCCGTACCGCTGCATCACAATATAATTGACAAATCCGATGCCGCTCACCGCGATCACGAGTGTCCAGACTAGCCTAGGATTAATAGCATCCCAAGGGCCGTAAGTACCCACAGGAAGTAGTGGATAGACGACAAAGGCAATAATCGCAAATTCGCCTGCACTCCGCACCTCTTCTCGTGAGAGCTGGTCCACGAACCCATGAAGCTCGCCTCGTAGTACAAGTAAGAATGAGGATGTAATTCCTATGATGACGCCAACAAGAACATGCTCTGCACCTACAAGTATCCCTACCGCGTACGCGACAAGGAGCGAGGTCGATGTCGTCAGAGATAAACTAAATTCTGAACTACTGATTGATTCCTTTGACTGCGCTACCAAACCTTGGACACCCAATAGACTTCCTTGAAGTAAAACTAGTATTCCTCCCAATGCTAATAGCACAGTTTCGTCTAGAGACATTGCTGCTGCGCCAATTAAGCTAGTTAACGTGAATGTTCGGATGCCTGCAGACTTGTTAGACCACTCTCGTTCAAGACCAAGTAGCATCCCCAGCGATCCAGCAATAAAGAGATTGAGGACCTCTGTATCGAGTGCAAATGTTTCTACACCTACCATCATGGCCTGACTAATAATATTGTACACGGGGAAATTCAGGGCTGTTAATGTGAGTTCCGGCATATTTATATAGACTATGTATCTCTATTGTGTCTATGGAGGCAAACATAGTGATAGGTAATAGGTGTTACCCTTGACGCACGGGTAATCGCCAAAAATCCAAATAATCAGACACTACACCACACTCTTAGTCATAAGTGACAACACTAAGTCATACATTTTTATTTGATGTATAATAGCTAAAGCACGCTAAGAGGGCGAATAAACCCATTTTTAGCACTTTTTATATATCATATATATAATAAAAAGACTTTTTTACCTATCTTTTATGATTGATAGTGTTGACAATGAGTAATCAACCACTTGACCGACGTTCGGTTTTGAAAACTAGTGCAGCTGCCCTCGCGGTGGGCGTCGCAGGATGTACTGAACAAAATAACAATGAGGAAGACGAATCCAGTAGCGGTGGAAACAGTGGTAGTTCCAGTAATAATTACGTCGAGTTTGATCCTGCTAACCCTGAATTCCCCCAGCTGATGAATACACTCATTAATGCTGGGTTCCAGACTGGCTCACTCGAGGATCTCGAGAATATGGAAAGTCGGGACGAACCTCGCTACGGCGAACCGGTACAGGAGACTCCCGATGATGAAAGTGAACTCATTGATCCTGACCGGATCGCATTTGCGATGACTCCCACTGAGGACCCCGCAGTCTATCGGGACACGATGCAGCCCCTCATGGATAATATCTCACAGGAAACCGGAAAGGATGTTGAATACTTCCCACTTAATTCATACGCTTCTCAGATTGAAGCTATGCGGTCTGAGCGACTCCATGTCGCTGGCTTTTCGACCGGTCCGACGCCGTTTGCTGTAAATTTAGCTGGTGCTGTACCTTTCTCTCTGCAGATCTCACAAGAAGGTGACTTCGGTTACCGTCTCTGGCTTGCAACTCAGGCAGACAATGATAGCATCAATTCCTTAGAAGACATTTCTGGTAAGCGCATTGCACATGCTGAACCATCGTCGAACTCTGGTAACTTAGCTCCGCGTGCCTTGTTCTCCAATCAGGGTGTCACACCTGGTGAGGACTATGAGGTGACATACTCTGGTGGTCACGAACAGGGTATTCTTGGGGTAGCCAACGGTGACTATGATGCTGCGCCTGTTTGTAGCACGTGTGTTACTCGTGTTGCCGAGGCTGACAACATTGACCCAACCAATCTGAAGGTTGTCTGGGCAAGTAACCCATTCCCGACGACGAGTTTCTGTTACCGGTACAACTTGACGCCGGAAATTCAAGACGGTATTAGATCTGCGTTCATAGATTATGACTACTCTGATACTAGAATTGCAGAGGTGTTCGGTGGTCGTGGGACGTGGACCGAGATCGATTACGCGACCGTGTACGATGTTATCCTACAGATTCAGGAGAACAACGGCATTAGTTACCAAATCGATAACGTTGGTGAATAAATTTAGAACACGTTAAATTTAATATATATATTATGCTTGAAGTAACTGAATTAGAAAAGACGTATGATACTGGTGATAGAGCGCTTAAATCAGTCTCATTTGAAGTCAGTGGGAACGAAATCGTCGCAATTATTGGGCCAAGCGGCGCTGGTAAGAGCACCCTTATCCGGAGTATCAACCGGTTAACAGAGCCAACTGGTGGTTCAATTACTTTGGATGGGAAAGAATTAACGCATCTTGGACAGTCAGAACTCCGGAATGCCCGGCGCGATATGGGGATGATATTCCAGGAGTTTAATCTTGTCGAGCGCCTAACTGTAATGGAGAATATTCTCTCCGGACGACTCGGCTATCTGAGTACCTGGGACGCGTTCCGCCGGAACTTTCCACCAGAAGATATCAGTCGCGCACGCGAAATCCTCAGTCGCGTGAACTTAGATGGTGTCGAAAATAACCGAGCCGATGAACTCTCTGGTGGGCAACGACAACGGGTTGGGATCGCTCGTGCAGTTATCCAGCGTCCAAAGATTCTACTAGCTGACGAGCCGACTAGTGCATTGGACCCAGAAACGTCTAGAGAGGTCATGAACCTCTTGACGGATATTGCGCATGAGGATGACATTCCAGTTATTATCAATATCCATGAGGTCGACCTAGCTATTGAACATGCTGACCGAATAATCGGTCTTAGTAACGGTGAAGTCGTATTCAATGGCTCTGCTGACAAACTTGATGAAGAGGCAAGAGACGAGATCTATCGTGGAGGAGAATCACTTGAGCAAAAACAGATAGCAAGTTCCGAAGCGGAGACTAATATAAGTGATGCAGTTGTCGAACGGGGTGACTAAACTGTATGGCAGCTGAGCCTGGCTCAACAGCCAACGGGTCGTGGGAGCGACCAACAGCATTCTATAGCAAGAATGTCAAGTATGGGATTTACGCGCTGATATTGCTGTTCTTCGCCTACAGCTTCTGGAACCTTCGAATGTCGCCTGCCCGGTTTATTCAAGGGTTAGGAGCTGGCGTTGAACTCATCTCAAGTATGCTACCCCCCGCATACACGCCGACACAACGTGAACTCCTCATTCAGGGTATACTTGAGAGTATCGTCATGGCGATTGTTGCCACTGTGATTGGGATCATCATCAGCATCCCCGTCGCAATTATGGCTTCGGACAACTTGGTTCCCGGTCCGATCTACTATATTGGCCGTAGTATCGTCGCAACAACTCGGTCTCTTCACGAGCTAATTGTTGCAATTGTTATGGTCAAGGCAGTCGGATTTGGACCGCTTGCTGGCGTACTTGCCCTTGCATTCAAAACGATAGGGTTCTTCGCAAAACTCCTTGCTGAAGAGATTGAAGATATTGATCACGGACAAATGGAAGCAGTCACAGCTGTTGGTGGGAATTCAATTCAGAGATATATCTACGGTGTCCTCCCACAGGTAATGCCTCGAATCGTTGGACTCAGCATTTACCGCCTTGATATCAATCTCCGTCACAGTACTGTCGTTGGTATTGTTGGCGCAGGCGGTATCGGGATTACACTGTTGAATTCCTTCGATAAATATGATTACCAATTCAGTATGGCAATTATCTCTGTTATTGTGGTAATTGTAATGATTGGTGAAGGAATCAGTGCGGTTGCTCGAAGGAGGATTCAGTGATGTCTAGCAACCCTGAATCATGGGAACGCTTTGATCGCCGAGAGCGGCTCATCCGCTTCTTTATGTTGTTCGCTGGACTTGTGATTATTGTTGCAGCATGGCGTGCGATGGAAGTCAATTATGGCTATGCCATCACTGCTCCAGTTGAGCTAGCAGATCTGTTCAGCCGGATGTATCCCCCTGACGTGGGATATTCAACGACAATCACAGGTGCTCTACTTGAGACGCTCAACATCTCAATTCTTGGTACAGCACTGGCTATCTTGATGGCTATCCCTGTCGCTTTTTTGGGTGCTAGTAACACCACTCCAAATAAATCGACATATCTATTCGGGAAATTTATTATTTCCTTCACTAGATCTGTCAATGTCATCATTTGGGCCCTAATTTTCGTTGTGGTGTTTGGGCCAGGAGCTCTTGCAGGTGTCTTAGCAATCGCTGTTCGGTCAATTGGGTTCACAGCTAAGCTAATCGCTGAAGCGATCGAAGAAATTGACAAAGGCTCTGTTGAAGCTGTAACCGCCGTTGGGGCATCTCAACTAGACGTGCTTATATACGGTATCGTTCCTCAGATCAAGCCGGCATTCATCAGTGTTACGACACTCCGTTGGGACATAAATGTCCGTGCATCCACAATTATCGGATTCGTTGGTGCAGGTGGTATTGGTGTCCCGTTACAGACTGAAATCAATTATTTCAATTGGGAAGCTGTCCTAACAATCCTTATTGCGATTCTTGGTCTTGTTCTTGTGAGTGAAGCCGTATCGGCGTATCTTCGGAAGAAAGTGATGTAAATACACTTTCCTAATTTCGTTTTATTACCTTGTGTGTCATATATGAATATAGATTTGATTACGCATCGTGGGTTTGCTGATGTCTTTCCTGAAAATACTATCAGCGCGGTATCTGCAGCTTCAGGTCACCGATCATCTGAACTGCCCGAGCCGAATATCCCTGACCTAATTGAGATCGAGCAGATGCAACTGTGGCTATAACACAAACCTTCACGTTTTCGTTTCGGGATGTAGCAGAATCAAACATATCTGCACCCCCACCCTGCTGATTTAATAGAACTGACCTTATGAAATTCTGTTATGAGTCCAG
>Ga0075106_1001129_pt1 | contig 12124 bp, 13 predicted proteins | sample AntDeeMetag02WF4_FD_69796 | JGI IMG/M metagenome (GOLD analysis project Ga0075106, IMG submission 69796) | Saline lake microbial communities from Deep Lake, Antarctica - Antarctic Deep Lake Metagenome 02WF4 | ecosystem: Environmental > Aquatic > Non-marine Saline and Alkaline > Saline | place... | reverse complement strand
TACTGTAGCTGCAGAAACCCAGCAGCTATTACAACAAATGTCGGAAAGTGAAGAGCTCAGTCACTTAGTTCCCGAGAGAGTCTGGAGAGAATGGGAGAAAGCGCTGTTAAGCGAAACACCGACCGTGTTCCTGGAGTTGCTCAAAAACATTGGCGCACTGCGACAGGTTTTACCGGGTATCACAGCAACTGATCGCCAACTGAAAAGGCTACATAGAACCTCAGATTTTTCTGGTGAAGCAACACTGCGCTTTGCCTGTTTATTTGTAGAGCAAAAGACACCCGATGATATCAAGCGGTTTTGTCGCCGATTGGCTATTCCAAATCACTACCGCGACGCCGCGACCCTTGCCAGGAATAATGAGCGCTTTATTACCCAGGCTAAGCTCCCTGAGGCAGAGTTGCTCTCGGCCATTTTAAAACAAATTGATTACTGGCGGCGTCCGGAAAAGCTCGAGCAGTTACTTCAATTAAGAGCAGCCGAGTTCAGTCAGTCAGAGCAAAAGACAGCCATTGATGAACAGCACAAAAAGCTGCGCTTAGCGGCCAATAAAGCGTCAGCGCTTAGTTCTCAGGCTTTGCAGCAGCATGGGCTCACCGGTAAAGCACTGGGCAATGCACTGCGTGAACAGCGTGAGCAAATACTTGCAGAAGCGCTGGCTTAACTTTCCAGCCAGCGAGTATCTTCAATGGGCTCCAACTGCTGCGGCGCCTGCTTATTGGACGCCTGATACTGTTTCCACAGTTGCTGATAACTGATTCCCAAAACAGGATGCAAAAGATCGCCGGCAATTTCAGCTAACGGCCAGAGAACAAAGGCATTTTCAAGGATTTCAGCACGTGGTAATTGCGGCTGCTGCGCTCGTATTACACCATCATAAAGCAGCACATCAATATCCAGCGTCCGTGGACTGTATTTGGCACTTTCGGGCACTCGTCCATTTTGTTGTTCAATGCGCTTACATTCGGCTAAAACTTCGGTAACAGAGCGACTGGTCCCTACCTCTACCACCAAGTTGTAGAAATCACTACCGGAAAACCCAACGGACTCACTGCAAAAAATTCGCGAGCGTTGATGCCAATCAAAGCTCTTGGCAATGGCTTCTAAGCCTGCACGAATGTGTTTTTCACGTTCCGTATTAGAGCCTATTCCGAGAAAAACTTGCGCCACAACTTAACCTCTCAACCGAACGGACTATCAAACACGCTTCGGCGAACCGTAACCGCAACGTTTTTTGCATTAGGCACTGCTCCGGGCTTCGCTACGCGCACCTCAACATTCTGAACACCAAAATCATTCAAAATTAAGGTAGCAACCCCTTCAGCAACTGTTTCAATTAACTGTCGCGGCTTTTCTGCAACCCAGGCCGAAACCCGGTCGCTCACCAAAGCGTAATCCAGAGCGTCGTCAATATCATCGGTGGTCGCTGCACGCTGGTTGTCCCAGCTCATTTGAATATCCAGTACTAACTGCTGTTTTTTTTCTTTTTCCCAGTCGTAAACGCCAATAATGGTTTCTATCGTTAAACCCTCAATACTGACGACATCGATATCTGCTTGTTCCATTTCTGTTAACCCGTGGTAATTGCCCAAAAAACCGCTTATTCTATGGGCATTGACTTTTAATCGCAGTCTACCTTAACCAACGAGGGATTCGTACCCCATGACAGCGCTTACTTTACTGATGATACTTTCAGCCTACCTTCTGGGCTCTATCAGTAGCGCTGTGGTTATCTGCCGGCTTTGGGGCTTACCTGACCCACGTCAAGAAGGCTCCGGCAACCCAGGAACAACCAATGTTTACCGGGTAGGCGGAAAAATTCCGGCGTTATTAACACTTTGGTTTGATGTTTTAAAAGGTATGATTCCGGTATGGGGCTCTTACTTTCTGGGCATTGAGCCATTTTTTCTGGGGTTAATTGCGGTTGCGGCCTGCCTTGGCCATATTTTCCCTCTTTACTTTCATTTTCGTGGCGGTAAAGCCGTAGCTACCGCCTTAGGTGCTATGTTTCCTGTGGCCTGGGAAATGGCCTTATTACTTATTGCGACCTGGCTACTGGTCTTCCGTATAAGCCGAGTATCTTCTTTAGCCGCTCTGGTAACCGTCTGTCTGGCACCCTTTTATGCTTATTGGATAAAACCCCAATACACGGTGCCGGTTATTATGATTTCACTATTAATCCTCTGGCGTCACCAGGCGAATATTTTGCGTTTGTCTTCCGGAGAGGAAAAGGCGTTTAAACGGCGCCGTTAATGCTTGCTCTCCATAAACTTGGAAGCAAATAGACCTTGTTTAGAACCATTTCTTTACTGTAAATTAACACTTTACTAGAAGACTTTTTTCTTAGATAGGGACATCCTAATGAGGCCAAGCACAAGCGTATTCACCCTCACCATTGTGCTATCAGCATCACTTACTTCAATAGCGCAAGAACACACCTACCAACCATCTAGCAATGAAAAGATGGCGGTTTATAAGGCTGCGGCCACTAATGAGAATCAAATTGTTGACGTAGTAATTTTTTATCAACCAATATATACCCGGAAATTGGGTGGTTTTGAGGCAGTCCAAAGTCGCATCAATGCCATGATTGAAAAAGCAAATACTATCTATGACGATTCAGGCATTAATGTAAGTTTGAATTTAGCTGAACTACGAGAAATGAGTGGTGTTGATGATAGCGCGCCGTTTATTGGTACTACTGATAAGTTTGGGCGAGAATACGAGTTAAGTGCAACAAGCCTTGCTGGAGCGAGAGCTACCGATCCAAATGGTTATTATGATGATAGTGACATGTACCATGATAATTACCCAGAGTACCTTGTTTATAACAGTTTTGGCGGTGATATAGCTGGCTATATTACAGATAACCGGATGATCGAGTCAGGGCTTTCAATTGGTACAGCTGGTGTGGGGGGCGAGTTTTTTTCAGTTAGTGATATTCGCTCTCTTTCTCCAGATGATGCAATGAGCGACCATACGTTAGCGCATGAAACCGGTCATAACTTCGGAGCGCGACATGAAGTTGAAGACTCACCTAATAACGGAGAGCATCCAGTAGAAGCTCATGCTTGGAAATGTGGTGGTGATGAACGAACAGTAATGTGGTCGTCTGGCAGTTCTTTAGCTTCTGTTTTTTCTTCACCTTTAATTGAGCGTAATGGCGCACCGTGTGGTGTTGCGGGCGAAGCGGATAACGCATCCGTTATCCAGGGAACCAAACAAAGTGTTGCTGACCGCCGTTCACCGGAAAGTGTTTTAGGTAACGTGTCTTTTTCTGCTAGTTCGTTTAATGGCTCAGAAGAAAGTGGCGAAGCGGTAGTGAGCATAGACCGTGACGGTGATTTATCAGAAACAGCATCGGTACTGGTGCAATTAACCAGTAATACAGCGGCCAGTAACGGTGATGTTCATTTGTCACACAAACGGGTTGAATTTGCCGCTGGTGAATCAACCGCACAGTTTGCTTTTCCGGTTGTTCAGGATGCAATTTCTGAGGGCGACGAAACGTTGAATGTTGAAATGCACTACCCGCATCGCTTAACGGTTGGCTCTGCAGAAGCGACTTTGACCATTAAAGATGATTACGCCGGTCAACTTGGACGTATCGAGATCAGCTCAGAGCCAAGCGAAAGCGGCTTACTTGTAACGCTAAACCGTGTTGATGGCTCCGATGGTGAGTTGGTTGTGAATGCTCAAAGTAAACTCGCAGCGGATTCTGATATTCCCTTACCGGCTAAAAACTTTGAGTTGGCCGCTTACGATTTTGTGTTTGCCGATGGCGAAACTCAAAAAACGTTTAATGTCCAAACACAGTCTGGCGATGAGCATTTAGGCGACCGTGAGATTTTGTTATCAGCGGTTGTGGCCGGTGACTACGAAACGGTAGAAAAAAGCGCTGTTGTCATCGACTCTCAAGGTGGCGATATTGAGTACAGTTTAAGTGCCGATGATGTAACAACAAATGATAATAATGTCCGCGTGACAGTAAGCCGCAGTGGTTCAACAGAGTTGAGCACTGTTATCAATGTCACTTCAGCTAATGGCACACTGACAGCGGGTGAAGATTTTGAAGCCGTAGACGAGCAGCTGGTGTTCGGTGTCAACGACACATCTGCATCATTTACTGTCAGCCTGTTAAGTGACAAAGCTGGTAACTTTGAGCTTAATACATCCAGCGGTGGGTCATTAACTGTGACTGTGAGCTCTGCCAGCACCGGCGATGGTTCAGGTGGTAATGATGGCAGTGGCAGCAATGGTGTTACGTCAGGTGGCAGTACCGGCCTGTTTAGCTTACTTCCTTTGCTCTTGCTGGGTTTGGTTCGCCGGTTCAAATTATGTCGTCGTGCATGAGTAAGTTTAATGCCCGAATGCTCGCAATGCTGGCTCTGAGAGACAAAGAGCTAGCAACGCACGGAAGAACAGAATTAGTTCAGCGGTACACGTTAGTTAACGGAGCAATGATTCAAAGGGAGTGTAAGACTTATGAACGCTATCAATCAATGGTAGAAATTAAGTGGAGGTTATTATGAAACTGATTAACAGAACACTTACCTGGACATTTTGGTTGGTACTGATTTTTTCTTTGATTGGTTTATTCAAGTGATGATTAAACACACGTAATGCTTAAATGGCGAGAATGGTTGATTACTATAGTTTTGGTAGCTTCGGTTCGCGTTTTTATAGTGCGATAAGCACCTCTAACATAGTGAATATAGGAGACAACCTTGGCACTCTCTTCTGAATATTTCGAGCAATACCGTGGCAAGTGCCATGATCCTGTTTTTATTGCGTACTTAGTAAGTTTTGATAAATGGAAAGAGCCTCAAGGGGGCGTTCGTCAGTCATTAGCCCATGAATTGCTAAATATTGCTCAGGCCAAAGGCTTAACGGAAAAGTCAGAGCTCAAAGCCGGTACCCTGCGCAATATTGCCGAATCCATTAATGCAACACAGCGGCAAGTCTTCTCGGTCTGGCTGCAGCACGCCGCCATGCTCTTAGCACATAAGAATCAGATCCCGTTAAATGAACGAGTGGCTGCAGCCAGCGCAAAAGTTCTGGTCAGGGATTACCAGCCAGACAAAGGCGCAGAGGTATCAATCCATGGGCTGATCATCCACATGGAAACCACGTTAGCCCGGACATTTGATAACAGTTTTCACGAAGTCATTAAACAAGTTGTTGAGCATCAACGTTACCAGAACATTGTCAGTTGATAGAGGCACAGGGAAATGAAGAAAAAATATTATAAAATCGAGTTTGGTTTCGACCGTTCTTGGGGTAGCAGCGAGCATATCACCTTATCATCAGAAAATACTCGCCTCTACGTAGAGGCTCTCTATAAAAGGTGTAAGCCCTCTAATGAGGATCAGTTCTATGTTCACATTTACGGTAAAGAAGATAAACCGGTGCGTTTAAACTATTCCAGCGGAATAAAGCCACTTAGAAACTTACCAACGCCCATCGACGATTAGATATCGTATTAGAGATATTCTACATAGAATAATCTACCATGGGTTTCAAATCTGTCATTGGCCACCTTGGATGTGTTTTTACTGCTAGTGACTCACGTTCTCCGGCTTGTAAACGCAGGGCGCCAGCTAAAGCAATCATCGCACCATTGTCGGTGCAGAACTCAGTACGGGGGTAAAACACCTGCCCATTTTGCTTTTGCAACAAAGCCTCAAGTTTGGCGCGTAAGTGTTTATTGGCACTGACACCACCAGCAACGACTAAACGCTTGTAGCCAGTTTCTTTTAATGCCCGGCGACATTTGATCACCAACGTATCAACGACCGCATCTTCAAATGCACGTGCAATATCAGCTAAGGTCTGCTCGTCATTATCATTAGCGGCCAAAGTATTAGCTGCGGAAGTTTTTAAACCACTGAAAGAAAAATTAAGGCCAGGTCTGTCTGTCATTGGTCTGGGGAAAGTAAACCGTTCACTGTTACCTTGTTCTGCCAGAGCGGCCAACCGTGGTCCTCCAGGATAATCCAACCCCATCAGTTTAGCGGTTTTATCGAAAGCCTCGCCAGCAGCATCATCGACGGATTCACCCAGCAAATGATAATCGCCTATGCCTTTTACCTGCACTAATTGAGTGTGGCCACCAGACACGAGTAAAGCAACAAACGGGAACTCGGGTTGGTTTTCTTCCAGCATAGGAGCCAGCAGATGCCCTTCCATATGGTGAACACCCACTGCAGGCAAGTTCCAACCAAAGGCCAGACTGCGACCAATGCAGGAGCCAACTAACAGTGCCCCTACCAGCCCCGGCCCCATGGTATAGGCCACGCCATCTAATTGCTGATGTGTAATACCGGCTTCTTTAAGCGCCGCCTTAATTAGCGGCAAGGTTTTGCGCACATGGTCACGAGAGGCAAGTTCGGGCACCACACCACCATAGTCCGCATGCAATTTAACTTGAGAATACAGCTGGTGTGCCAGTAACCCTTTTTCAGTGTCATACACCGCAATCCCTGTTTCATCACAGGAGGTTTCAATACCCAATACCCGCATAGCGCTAACCACTTCAGTTCTTTATCGACAATTGCTGCCATTTTACCTGATTTTTATTCGCATGACTCGCCTTACGACCAAAGTTATGCCACTTTATGAAAACACAAAAACAATAAGGGTTTAAGCATGAGACAACTGGTTTCACTTCTGTTTATTCTGGCTTTAACAGCCTGCCAGACATCACCTGCAAATCACACCGAATTTACCTGGCAGGATGCTTCTGTCACTGAGCTTCAGCAAGCCATGAACGAGGGGCAACTAACTGCCGAACAGCTCACACAGTATTACCTGCAGCGCATCCACAAAAACAATCAGCAGGGTCCTGAACTAAGAGCGGTAAACAGCCTGAATGAAAACGCATTAGCTGATGCTAAGCAACTGGATAAAGAGCGCCAGCAGGGAAAAATTCGCGGTCCGCTGCATGGTATACCTGTACTTCTAAAAGACAACATTGATACCGCAGACGGCATGCCAAACACCGGAGGTTCGCTTCTGTTTGCAGAAAATCACCCGGAAGATGACGCATTTTTAGTGCAACAACTAAGAAATGCCGGGGCAATTATTCTTGGCAAAGCAAACTTGAGTGAGTGGGCTAACTTTCGTTCAACGCGCTCAAGCTCAGGCTGGAGCGCCATAGGCGGTCAGGCCGTAAACCCTTATGACAGAACTCGCTCAACTTGTGGTTCAAGTGCAGGTTCCGCGACCTCAGTCGCCGCAGATTTCGTTGCGCTATCGGTCGGTACGGAAACCGATGGTTCGTTAGTCTGCCCTGCAGCTGTTAACGGCATTGTCACCATAAAACCAACACTTGGGCTTGTCAGTCGCGACGGCATTATTCCGATCGCACATAGTCAGGACACCGCAGGCCCAATGGCTCGCTCTGTCACCGGCGCTACCTTGATGCTCGATGCCATGAAAGCACAGGACTCGGGCGACCCTGCCGGCTACAGCAGTGAAACAACCTTTGCTTCTCATTTAAAAACAGACGGACTAAAAGGCAAACGCATTGGTGTGGTTCGTAATTTAATGGGATACAACGAGCTACTGGACAAACAATTTGAACAGCAGCTTGAGATTCTGAAATCTCAGGGAGCGCAACTTGTCGATGTCGAAATGCCAACCTATGGGGAATATGGCGGTGACGAGTTCACAGTACTCCTGTATGAGTTTAAGAATGACATGGCAGCGTACCTTGCCGACACCCAGCTTCCTTACCGCAACCTCGGAGATATGATAGAAGCCAATAATCAACTGGCTGAACAAGAGCTGCTATTATTTGGTCAGGAGCTTTTTGAAATGGCCAATGCGCAGGAAAATGAAGCGGCTTACCAACAGGCCTTAGCTAACAGCAAAAAGCTGGCCGGTAAAGAAGGTATTGATGCCATGCTTAGCAAAAACAATGTTGATGTTCTCATTGCTCCAACAACTAGCCCCGCCTGGAAAATTGACCATGTAAATGGTGACAATTATTCAGGTTCAGCCAGTTCACCAGCGGCAGTTGCCGGGTACCCGCACATAACCGTACCTATGGGTTACATTCAAATAGGAGATGAACCGGCCCTGCCTGTCGGAATGAGCTTCTTTGGTGCAGCCCGCTCTGAAGCAACACTGATAGAAGCGGCTTTTGCTTACGAACAAGCCACTCAACACCGTATAGCTCCTAGTCTGGTTGCAACTGACTAAGGCTAAGTTCACGACTATCGAGCGGCCGGCCGTCAATATCTCTGAGCGTTAATACCAATTCCGGCTGCTCTTTCCATATCACTTCAATTTGACCATAACGGCTTTCCGTAAAAGCCTTTCCGTCGCGATAACTTGACGAGTAAGGCGTATCACCGTCAAAGTTAATAGTACCCGGAGTTACCTGCCATAATGGGTAAGAAAGGAATTCATCAGACTTTGCAAATTCACCAAACAAACGATCGCCGCTAGCCAAGAGTAAACCTGAAGGCTTCAGCTCAGCTAACAGTTCCTTTAAGCGTTTTTGTTCACGTTTATAAAGTGCCCAGCTGTCATAACCGTTTGCCGGAGCCAGAACCGGTGTCGCACTCATAATAATACGAACCTCAGCTGGCTTTTGTAACTGTTCAGCAAGCCATTTCCATTGTTCATCACCCAGTAAGGCACCGGTATTATTGGCCTGATAAGGGCCTAAGTCAGAATTAAAACGACGCGTCTGGCGCTCCACCCAACCCACCGTAGTTAGTGGGTCTCTATTCCAACGACCATCGAGCACAATGACTTGAACACGTTGCGGTTCACTGCCAAAAATCACGCTCTTAGCTATACCGTGCTTCTGAAAGAGTCGCTCTGAGGTTGCGGGCTCACGCCAGAAAGTCAAAAAGTGGTTTCTGACGGCATAGCGATTCGGGTTATTCCTGCCACTGTTGCCATCCAGGCTGTAATCATTACGATTCCACACAGACATTACTGCAGAGTTTCGGCGTAAAACCCTTGGCCCGCGGTAGCGGTTAAAAACCTCGTAGGCATCGAGTAGGTCATCCATATCATCTGCATCGACATCAACCGTGTCGCCCAGGAAAACAAAAATTTCAGGCTGTGCATGGTTAACAGCGTCCCAGACTTCCTGCCGGCTGCTATGGTCAATGCAACAACCAAAAGCCACTCGTGTTGATTGTTGTGCCGATACACTGGACGCAAAGGCCAGCAGTAAAAACAGCCAAACACTCCGTATTTGCATCAGAAATCCTCTTTATTCACCGCGCAACGGCGCGCCTCACTTGCTTCTATATCGCCACGTGCTACCAATTTCTTGAGCGCCTGATCCAATGTCTGCATGCCACGCTCTGCACCTGTTTGTATGGACGAATACATTTGCGCCACTTTATCTTCACGGATAAGGTTCTTGATAGCGGGTGATGACAGCATAATTTCATGCGCCGCAACGCGACCACCGCCAACACGCTTCAGCAGACTCTGTGAAATTACTGCACGCAAAGACTCCGACAGCATAGAGCGGATCATGGGCTTATCATCCCCCGGGAACACATCAATTATACGATCAATGGTTTTTGGCGCCGAGGTTGTATGTAAAGTCCCTAAAACCAAGTGCCCTGTTTCAGCTGCTGTCATGGCTAAACGAATGGTTTCCAAATCACGCATTTCCCCTACCAGTATAACGTCAGGGTCTTCACGCAGTGCTGAGCGAAGCGCCGCACCAAAACTTCGCGTATCCCGGTGTACCTCGCGCTGGCTGACCAGACTTTTCTGGTTGTCATGAACGAATTCTATCGGGTCTTCGATAGTCAAAATATGTAACGACCGGGTCTGATTTAAATAATTGACCATGCCCGCTAAAGTCGTCGATTTACCGGATCCCGTTGGTCCGGTCACTAAAACTAAACCACGGTTGGCACTGACAATGTCTTTAAATATATCTGGGGCGTCCAGTTGTTCCAGTGTGGTGACTTCGCTGGGGATCATACGAAAAGCAGCCGCTATACCTTTTCGTTGTGTGAATACATTCGCCCGGAAACGAGCAATGCCCTCAAGCTCAAACGAAAAATCGCACTCAAACTTGTCTTCAAATTCTTGCCATTGACCTTTAGTCATCACCTCAAACAGCATGTCTTTTAGCTCGTCGGGCTGGTGCTCGGGTTGATTTAATGGCCGAATGTCCCCATCCACTCTAATCATAGGAACACTACCGGAAGACAAATGTAAGTCCGAAGCATTTTGTTTCACACTAAAGGCCAGTAATTCGTTAACATTCATATATCTTATCCCTGAATCAGTGAGATGACGGTGGCAATGACAACTAAGGTATCAGAAAAGATAACAAATAATCTTGCGGAAATACGTCAGCAATTGCAGATTTTAGCCGAAGAGTCGCAACATGGGCAGTCAGTGAAACTGCTTGCCGTGAGTAAAAAACACTCTTTGGATGCAATAAAAGCCGCAATAGCCGCCGGACAAATGCATTTCGGCGAAAACTATGTTCAGGAAGCAGTTGATAAAATCACGCAGCTAAAAGAACAAATACCCGATCCAGTCCAGTGGCACTTTATTGGACCGGTTCAGTCCAATAAGACAAAAGATATTGCTCAGCATTTTAACTGGGTACAAAGCGTAGAGCGCGAGAAAATTGCACGCCGCTTGAATGAGCAACGCCCAGAAGAGCTCGAGCAACTCAACGTTTTGCTACAGGTCAATATTGACGACGATGACAACAAATCGGGTCTGGCGCCAGAGCAAGTTGAAGAATTAGCTGAGTATGTGATGAGCTGTTCAAAACTTAAATTACGCGGCTTAATGACCATACTCAAAGCAGGAACAACGGAAGAGCAACGCAAGCAAAGCTTTCAGCACATGTTTCGCCTTTATGAACAACTGCAACAAACCCATGGTTCGCAAATTGATACCTTATCCATGGGAATGTCGGGCGATATGCGACAAGCGGTGCTTGAGGGTGCTAACATGGTACGTATTGGAACAGCAATTTTTGGAGAACGGGAGTCCTAATGAACGACATTCGGAATATTGCCTTTATTGGCGCAGGAAACATGACACAAAGCATTGTTGGCGGTATGTGCAAAAGCGGTTATCCAGCTGACAAAGTCTGGGTCAGTAACCCCAGCGATGCCAAATTAGAAAAAATGAAATCGGAGCTGGGCGTCAATACCAGTAACGATAATCTGGAAGTGGTGAATAACGCTGACGCTATTGTACTGTCGGTTAAGCCTCAGTTAATGGCGGAAGTTTGCGCTCACTTACGTGAAAACGTTCACAACCTGACCGACAAACTCATTATCACCATTGCGGCAGGTATTCGTATTCCTAAATATCGCGAGTATTTAGGCGAAAACATCCGTATTATCCGCGTTATGCCCAATACGCCATCATTGGTTGGCCAGGGCATGTCTGGTTTAGTCACAGACAACTCAGTGGACGATGCCGATAAAAACTTTGTGACCGAAGCCTTTAACGGCGTAGGTGAAACACTTTGGGTCAGCGATGAAGATCAGCTCGATATTCTCGGTGCTGTTGCCGGAAGCGGACCAGCTTACTTTTTCGAGTTTATGGACAGCCTTGCAAAAGCAGCGACCGAACTTGGTTTTGATGCAGAAAAAGCCCGTGCAATGGTTCAGCAAACTTGCTTAGGCGCCGCTCAAATGGCGAAAGAAAGTGAGTTATCATTGGAAGACTTGCGCAAACAAGTCACCAGTAAAGGCGGCTCAACAGCTAAGGGTGTTGAAGCCTACCAAGACTCTGACTTACACGGCATTTCGGAAAAAGCCGTAAAAGCAGCGGTCAACCGTAATCAGGAAATGGCGAAACTCTTCTAGGAGTCATTATGAATAACGCCCTTACGTTTTTGGTCGCTACGTTAGTTGATCTGTACCTGATCATTGTCTTGTTGCGACTTTGGATGCAATTAACCCAGGCTGACTTTTATAATCCGGTCAGCCAATTTGTGTATAAAGCAACACAGCCCGTTGTGGGACCGCTTCGCAGCTTCATGCCAATGATAGGTAAGCTGGATACTGCCAGCTTAATATTTGCGTTAGCGTTAGGCATGTTGAAAGTGGCGGCTTTGGTCTGGCTAAATGGCCTGGCAGTTGGTCCTCTGGTTATTGTCATT
>Ga0075106_1001125_pt1 | contig 12143 bp, 11 predicted proteins | sample AntDeeMetag02WF4_FD_69796 | JGI IMG/M metagenome (GOLD analysis project Ga0075106, IMG submission 69796) | Saline lake microbial communities from Deep Lake, Antarctica - Antarctic Deep Lake Metagenome 02WF4 | ecosystem: Environmental > Aquatic > Non-marine Saline and Alkaline > Saline | place... | reverse complement strand
CGCGAAAACGACGTGGATACCTTCCGCGCGCGGCTGACTAACCTGACCGTGCCCGAGCGCGTTCAGGGGCGCATCGATGAGGAGCTGGGCAAACTCCGCGTGCTGGAAACCGGCTCGCCGGAGTACGGCACCACGCGCAATTATCTGGACTGGCTCACTTGCCTGCCCTGGGGGCTGACCAGCGACGACAAGCTGGACTTAAACCAGGCCCGGGAGGTGCTCAACCGCGACCACGACGGGCTTCAAGAAGTCAAAGAGCGCATCGTCGAGTTTCTCGCCGAAGGCACGTTCAAAGGCGACGTGGGCGGCTCGATTGTGCTGTTAGTCGGGCCGCCCGGGGTGGGTAAGACCTCGGTCGGGCGTTCCATTGCCGATGCGCTAGGGCGCGAGTTCTACCGCTTTTCGGTTGGCGGTATGCGCGACGAGGCCGAGATAAAGGGCCATCGGCGCACCTATATCGGCGCCATTCCGGGCAAGTTCGTGCAGGCGTTCAAGGAAGTCCAGGTGGAAAACCCGGTGATCATGCTCGACGAGATCGACAAGATCGGCCAGTCGTTTCAGGGTGACCCGGCTTCGGCGCTTTTGGAAGTGCTCGATCCCGAGCAAAACGTAGACTTTCTCGACCGCTACCTCGACGTGCGCATGGACCTGTCCAAGGTGCTGTTTATCTGTACCGCCAACGCCGTGGATTCTATTCCGCGGGCGCTTTTGGACCGCATGGAGCAGATTCGCCTGTCCGGCTATATCGCCGAGGAAAAAGTGGCGATTGCCAAAAATCACCTGTGGCCAAAGCTGCTCAAGCGTAACAACCTGAGCAAAAAACGCATCAACCTGACCGATGCGGCGTTAAGGCAGGTGATTGAAGGCTACGCCCGCGAAGCCGGCGTACGCCAGCTGGAAAAACAGCTCCATCGCATTGTGCGCAAGGCGACGGTACAACTGCTGGAAGGCGAGGATGACAACGTCAAGGTATCGGTGAAAAACCTTGAAGACTTCCTCGGCGCGCCGATTTTCCGCAAGGAGCAGGTGCTCAAGGGCGAAGGCGTGGTGACCGGCCTTGCTTGGACGGCGATGGGCGGGACGACGTTGCCGATAGAGGCGACCAAAGTGCACTCGCTCGACCGGGGTTTAAAGCTGACTGGCAAGCTGGGCGACGTGATGAAAGAGTCCGCCAATATTGCCTACAGCTATACCCTGGGCCATTTGAAGCAAAACGGCGCAGAAGCGGACTTCTTCGACTCGGCCTTTATTCATCTGCACGTGCCCGAAGGCGCTACGCCCAAGGATGGCCCATCGGCTGGTGTGTCGATGACCACCGCGCTGCTCTCGCTTGCCCGCCACCAGACAATCAACCGGCCGTTGGCCATGACCGGCGAGTTGACGCTAACCGGACAGGTGCTGCCGGTGGGCGGTATCCGTGAAAAAATAATCGCTGCGCGGCGCAGCAGCATCTTTGAAGTGATACTCCCCGCCGCCAACCGCCGCGATTACGACGAGCTGCCTGACTTTCTGCGTGAAGGCATGACGGTACATTTCGCCAACCGCTATCAGGACGTCGCCAACGTGGTGTTTTAACCCCGCCTGGTTACAAGCACGATGCAAGCGCAAGGGGCTGCCAGCGGTTGGCAGCCCCTTTTTGTTGGTGTGCAGCGCTTTATGCCGCTGCGTTTTTAAACGTTTTGTGACTGCTCCCCGCCCTATCGGGCGAGGCTTCCCACTTCAACGGCAGCAACCGGCATATTGCTGGTCAGCCACGACCCGAAAGCTAGAGGACGGCCGGCTGGTGGCACAAGATGCCTCATCAGGAGGCCAGCTTGCCCAGTGTGGTTCGGGCGAAATCGAGGAGTGAGTGGTAATGATTTTGCTGGATCACGCTTTTGACGATGCGATTATCGACCTCAAGATAGTCGTGCACCAGTACGTTACGCAGGCCTACGACCCGCCGCCAGGGGATTGGTGTGGCATCGGGTTCTGCATCGTGCAAGCGCTCAAAAGCGCTCATTACGTTCTCGCAGGGCTTGCCGGTGAGTTGCCGGGCCCGTTGCTTGGCGATACCGATGCAGCTTTCGATGAGCAGATGCAGCGTGCGCTCAGCGGCGCTGCGCTCGAGTCGTGTCCAGGCGCGACGTTCGAGCAGCTCGGCGAGTGCTTGTAAATCCAGCTCGCAGTCTGTGAGGTGCTGGCGCTGTGCCGTGAGATAGGCTTGGCTGATATCAGGCATAGATTCCCTTGGGATGCAGGTAATCGATTTCCCAGAATGACAGAATACGCGCTTCCTGGCGCATGCGTTCGCCGGGATAGTTGTCTATCAGCAGTTGGCCCTGCGTCAGTACGCTGACGCACAGCGGAATGGGTGCGCTGCCCATATCTGCCACGCTTAGCATGCCATCGTCGAGTTTCAGCGCCTGTTGCCAGTCGAGCGCGAGCATTTCCGGACGCAGGCGACGCTCCAACGGATCGTCGAGCCAGTCAGTGTAGGCTACCGCCAAGTCATAATCACTGTTGGCGTGATGATCTCTCCGTGCTCGTGAGCCGTATAGCCATAACGCGGCGATGTTTTGCTGGGCCTGAGCCAAACGCATCAAGGCCTGGATGATGGGGTCGTCCAGCGCTGTCATAGCACAGGCTGCGTATCGCGTTCGGCGCGCAGCCGGTCGCGAGCGATGTACAGCGCGGCAATGGCGCGGGCTTCGTGGAAGTCTTCGCGGGCCAGCAGGGCGTCGATGTTTTCCAGCGAGTGGGTTTCAACGACCAGTGGTTCGGGCTCGTCGCCGGGCAGGCGTTTTTCGTAGAGGTCGGTGGCCAGCAGCACGTTCATGCGGTGGCGCATGTAGTTGGGCGCCAGCGACAGTTCGCAAAGCGGCTCGATGCGCCGGGCACCGACGCCGCATTCTTCCATCAGCTCGCGGTTGGCGGCGGTAGCGGCGTCTTCGCCGGGGTCAATCAGCCCCTTGGGCAACGTTAGCACGTAGTCTTCAAAGCCTGCGGCGTATTCGCGGATCAACAGCACGTTGTCCGGGTCGGGCATGGCGACCATCATTACCGCGCCATTGCCGCTGCCGGCCAGACGTTCAAACTGGCGCTCTGCGCCGTTGGAAAAACGCAGGTCGAGGGCTTCCACGTTAAACAGGCGGCTTTGGGCGACGCGCTGGCAAGACAGAATCTGCGGCTTTTGCGGGGTTTCCGCAGCGGATGAATCGTGCGCTGACATGATATCTCCGTGGCTGGCATCCAAGAGTGATCGGCGGTCGTTGATAAACGTCCGTTAGTCTACAATAGCACGCTAACCCTGACCGACGCAGACCGATCGAAGCAATTAGACCGACACACACAGGAGCGGCAATGATGGATTGGCAAACAATCGATACCGTATTGTTGGATATGGACGGTACGCTGTTGGATTTGCACTTTGACAGCCACTTCTGGCTTGAACATTTGCCGCAGCGCTACGTCGAGCTACATCAGCTGGACGAGGCTTCCCTGCGCGAGCTGCAGGCGCGCATCGTCGGTGAGCAAGGCACGCTCGATTGGTACAGCCTGGCCTACTGGAGCCGCGAGCTTGACGTGGATGTTGTGGCGCTCAAGCGTGAGATTCAGCACCTGATTGGTCTGCGCGTCGATGCGCTGGGTTTTTTGCAATGGCTGAAACAGGCGCCTCAGCGGGTCGTTCTGGCGACCAATGCTGACCGCGCAAGCTTGGCGTTGAAACTGCCGCTGACCGGGCTTGAACCCTACCTTGACGCCATTGTGTCGTCTCAAGATGTGGGCGCAGCCAAGGAAGATCAGGCGTTCTGGCATGCGCTGCAAGAACACCAACCGTTTGACCCGGGGCGCACGCTGTTTATCGACGACAACCCGCGCGTGCTGGCCAGTGCTCAAACGTTTGGCATTCGTTATTTGCGTGGCATCAAGCGCCCCGACAGCCAGCGTCCGGAAAGAGAGTCGCAGGAGTTTGTGACGCTCGACCGCTTTGCCGAGATATTTCCCGCGCCGCTACTAAGGTAAGAGGATAGGTGTAATGAGTGACAGCGTACGCTTGGATAAATGGCTCTGGGCCGCGCGGTTTTTCAAGACCCGCCAGCTGGCCAAAAAAGCCGTGGAAGGTGGCAAGGTGCACTACGACGGTGCGCGGGCCAAAACCAGCAAACTGGTGGAAAGGGACGCGCTGATCCGCGTGCCCCAGGGCTTTGATGTGTTTGAGGTCCGCGTGGTCGAGCTTTCTGGCCAGCGCCGCGGCGCACCCGAGGCGCGAAAACTCTACGCCGAAACGCCGGAAAGCATTGAGCGCCGCGAGCGCGAGGTTGAGGCGCGCCGGCTAAGCCAGCAGGTCATGCAGCATCCGCTCAAGCGGCCGGATAAAAAGCAGCGTCGCGAGATCAAGAACTTCCAGCGTAATCAGGGCGAATAAGCCCGCCGCGTCTTTTGAGTTTTGTTAACGCGCTTTGACTAATTGGATAAAGAGTTTCATGTCTGACCAAATACAACGCTTCTTGTTTGATAACACCAACGTGCGCGGCGAAATCGTCACGTTGGATAAAGCCTATGACGACGTGCTCAGCCGTCATGCCTACCCCCACGCCGTCAATGTGCTGATCGGCGAGCTGTTGGCGGCGGTGGCGCTGTTGACCGATACCGTCAAGCTCGACGGCGTGATGAGCATCGAGGTGCGCGGGGAGGGGGCGCTTTCGCTGCTGATGGCCGAGTCCAACCCCGGCGGCGAGCTGCGCGCTGTTGCCCGGGTGGCCGAAGACGCCGCGCTGCCCGATACCACCGCGGCGTTTCGCGAGCTGGTCGGCAACGGCCAGATCGTGATCACCCTCGACCCGCGCGACGGCAACCGCTACCAGGGCGTAGTCGCGCTTGAGCATCCCACCCTGGCCGGCTGCCTGGAGGACTACTTTACCCAGTCTGAACAGCTGCCGACCCGGCTGTGGCTTGAAGCCGACGGCAAGCGTGCCGGCGGGCTGTTGCTCCAGCGTTTGCCCAATGAGGCGCAGAATCAGGACATCGACGCCTGGGAGCGCAGCGTACAGCTTGCCGATACCATCAAGCGTGACGAACTGTTGGGGCTTGAGCAGCGCGAGGTGCTGTACCGGCTGTACCATGAAGAAACCGTGCGCGTGTTTGACCCCAAGGCGCTGTACTTTGGCTGCACCTGCTCGCGGGAGCGCATGGCCAACGGGCTTTTAACCCTCGGCGCCAGCGAGCTGCGCGATATTGTCAAAGAACAGGGCGCGATCGATACCCAGTGTCACTTTTGCCATTCGCGCTATCATTACACCGGAGCGGACGTGGAGGCGCTGCTCGACGATAATCCCGACGCGCCGTCGCCCACGGTTCATTAGCGACGGTTTTGCCGGCAACGGGACATAAAGCATGCAAAAAAAAGCGAACCCTGAGCGCCATACGCAGTCATAAAAGGAGCGATGGTTATACAGTGTATTTTTCTCGTCCATGGGTTGTATGATTGCGTATGGGCAACCGAGCTCACAGGAGACTTGCCATGAACCGCCGCCATTTTCTAGGACTTGCCGGTTTGACCGGCGTTGTAGGCGCGCTGCCCGGCGTGTCGTTTGGCTACCCAAGCGTTGACTTGCGCGCCGCTGAGAGCATCGAGCCGCTAGTGCTTTCTGACGCCGAATGGCGCGAGCGACTGTCCGACAAGGCGTATAATGTGCTGCGCGAAAGCGGCACGGAAGAGGCGTTTTCCAGCCCGCTGGATAAAGAAACCCGCGAGGGCGAGTTTCGCTGCGCGGGGTGCGATTTAGCGCTGTTTAAAAGCGCCATGAAATACGACTCCGGCACCGGCTGGCCGAGTTTTTTCAAGCACGTGGAAGGACACCTGCTCAGCAAGCTGGATTTCAGCATAATATGGCCGCGTACTGAATATCACTGCGCGCGCTGCGGTGGCCACCAGGGCCATATTTTTGAAGACGGCCCCGAGCCCACCGGCCTGCGCTGGTGTAACAACGGCGCCGCGCTGCGTTTTGTGCCCGCGTAAAGCGATGCACCAGCGAGTGTGATACCTTGTTGGCCTTTCTTCATTGCTGCATGAGTTAGTTGCGATATATGGATGTCAATCAGCGTATTATGAACCGTTTGGCGGACGAGCTAAACGTTCGCACGGCGCAGGTATCGGCGACGGTGGCGTTACTCGATGAGGGCGCCACCGTGCCCTTTATTGCCCGCTACCGTAAAGAAGTCACCGGCGCGCTAGATGACGTGCAGCTGCGCCTGTTAGACGAGCGTCTGCGCTACCTGCGCGAGCTCGAAGAACGTCGCGGGGCGGTGATTGCCGCGATTGACGAACAAGGCAAACTGACCCCCGAACTGGGCGCGAGCCTCAGCGCCGCAGACACCAAGCAGCGCCTTGAAGACTTGTACCGCCCGTTCAAGAAAAAGCGACGTACTAAGGCGCAGATTGCCCGTGAAGCCGGCCTTGAGCCGCTGGCCGATGCGCTGCTGGACAACCCCGCGCTTGACCCCGAACGCGAAGCGCAAAGTTATCTGCGCGCCGCCGACGGCGACACCCCCGCGGTTGACGACGCCAAAGCGGCGCTTGACGGTGCTAAGCAGATTTTGATGGAGCGCTTTGCCGAAGACCCCGAGCTCATCGGCCAGCTGCGCGAGCGGTTGTGGCAGGAAGGCGAGCTGTCTTCCCGCGTACTCGACGGCAAGGCAGAGGAAGGCGCCAAGTTTTCGGATTATTTCGAGCACGACGAAAAGCTTGCCAAAGTGCCGTCGCACCGGGCGCTTGCCATGTTTCGCGGGCGCAATGAAGGTATTTTGAGCCTGGCCATCCGTTTGCCCGGCGAAGACGACGCGCCGATTCATCCCGCTCAGGTAGCGATCGCTAAACAGGTCGGCATTACGCTGGCCACCAAGGACGCGGCGTGTCGGCCGGCGGATAAATGGCTGACTGAAGTGGTGCGCTGGACGTGGCGGGTCAAGCTTTATACCGCGCTTGAAACCGAACTTGTTGGCCGGCTGCGCGAGCAGGCCGAGCTGACCGCCATCGAGGTGTTTGCCGCCAACCTCAAAGACCTGCTGCTGGCCGCGCCGGCGGGCCCCAAGGTCACGCTGGCGCTGGACCCCGGCCTGCGTACCGGCTGCAAGGTGGCGGTAGTGGACGCTACGGGGCAATTTCTGGCCAATACCACGATTTACCCCCACGCGCCGCAAAACCGCTGGCGCGAGTCGCTGGCCGAGCTTACCCGCCTGTCGCAGCAGCACGGCGTCGAGCTGATTGCCGTGGGCAACGGCACCGCCAGCCGCGAAACCGATAAACTCGCCGCCGAGCTGGTCAAGGCGCTGGCGCCCGAGCAGCGGGTCAACAAAGTGATGGTGTCGGAGGCCGGCGCTTCGGTGTATTCGGCCTCGGAGTACGCCTCCCGCGAGATGCCCGACTTGGACGTTACCGTGCGCGGCGCGGTGTCTATTGGCCGGCGCCTGCAGGACCCGCTGGCCGAGCTGGTCAAGATCGAACCCAAATCTATCGGCGTGGGCCAGTACCAGCACGATGTCTCTCAGGTGCAGCTGTCCAAAAGTCTGGAAGCGGTGATCGAGGACTGCGTCAACGCCGTGGGGGTTGATCTCAACACCGCCTCCAGCGCGCTGCTCTCAAGGGTGGCGGGGCTGTCGTCGACGCTTGCCGATAACATCGTCGCCGAGCGCAACCAGCGCGGCGCGTTTAAAAGCCGCAAGGCGCTGCTTGATGTCAGCCGCCTGGGGCCGAAAACGTTCGAGCAGTGCGCCGGCTTTTTGCGCGTCTCAAACGGTGCCAACCCGCTGGACGCCAGCGCCGTTCACCCCGAGGCCTATCCGCTGGTCGAGCGCATCGCCAAGCAGAGCGGGCGCGAGGTTAAAGGCCTGATTGGCGACAGCGCCGCTCTCAAGGCGCTGGCCCCGGCTGACTTCGCCGATGAACGCTTTGGCGTGCCCACCGTGACCGATATTCTGGCCGAGCTGGATAAACCCGGCCGCGACCCGCGCCCCGAGTTCAAGGCGGCCGAGTTTCGCGAAGGCGTAGAAACGCTGAAAGATCTGGAGCTGGGCATGGTGCTCGAAGGCACCGTGACCAATGTCACTCACTTTGGCGCCTTTGTTGACGTCGGCGTGCATCAGGACGGTCTGGTGCATATCTCGGCGCTGGCGGACCGCTTTGTGGAAGACCCTCGCAGCGTGGTAAAAGCCGGTGATATCATAAGCGTCAAGGTCATGAGCGTGGACATCCCGCGTAAGCGCATCGGGCTTTCCATGCGCATGGACGACCAGCCCGACGTTGAGGCCAACGCAGACTCGTCCGCCGGTGCTGGCCAAGTGACCAAACCGCGCCGCAGCCAGCGTGGCTCTCAGAGCGTGAAACAGGGCTCGCAAAAGGGCACACATAACGGCACGCAAAACGCCCCGGACGCCGTGGGCGCGCTAGGGGCGGCATTGTTGAAAGCGCGCGGCGATAAATAAGCGCGCTTGAATGTCGCCTGACCAGCACCATATTGTGTTTTAGTCGCGGTACAGCTTGCCGCTTTTACCCAGGCTCGCGACGGCGAGCCGCTTAACAAGGAGTGTCTCCCTTGTCTGAACCACTCACCGTGCCGTCCACGCTGTCGCAGCGTACCCAACAACTGTTACCCGCGGCACGCGCCGGGCACCTTGGTCGCCTGCGGCGAGGCATCGAGAAAGAAGGGCTGCGCGTGGATGCGAGTGGCCACATTGCGCAGACCCCGCACCCCGAGGCGCTGGGCTCGAAACTGACGCACCCAAGCATTACCACCGACTATTCCGAATCACTGTTGGAGTACATTACGCCGGTATTCAACCAGCCCCGGGATGCGCTGGCGTTTCTCGCCGACCTGCACGCCTACAGCTATCGTCATATGGACGCTGAATGGGTCTGGCCGGCGAGCATGCCTTCACGGCTTTCGGGCAATGACAGCGTGCCGATCGCCGATTTCGGCAGCTCCAACTCGGGGGTGATGAAGCACGTATATCGCAAGGGCCTGGACGTGCGCTACGGGCGCATCATGCAGGCCATTGCCGGGGTGCACTACAACGTCTCGTTGCCCGACGAGATGTGGCAGGCGCTGCGCGAGGAGGAAGGCGAGACCGAGACGCTGTTCAACGATTATCGCTCGACGCGCTATTTCGGCCTGATTCGTAATTTCCGCCGCCACAGCTGGCTATTGCTGTATCTGTTTGGCGCCTCGCCGGCCATCGACAAAAGCTTTCTCGACGGCGGCCGCGTACCCGATAAGCTGGAACCGCTGGGCGACGATACCTACATAGCACCTTTTGCCACCACGCTGCGCATGTCGGATATGGGCTATCAGAACAAGGTGCAGGAGCAGATCAAGATCTGCTTTAACTCGCTATCCAACTACGTCAATACGCTGCGCAACGCCATCTCGACGCCGTGGCCGGACTATCAGGCGCTAGGGGTAAACGAAGCGGGCGACTGGCGCCAGCTCAACGCCAATATCCTGCAGATTGAGAACGAGTACTACAGCGATATCCGCCCCAAGCGCGTGGCAAGCCAGGGCGAAACGCCCAGCCAGGCGCTGGAGGCACGGGGCGTGGAGTATGTCGAAGTGCGTTGCCTTGACCTGAACCCGTTTGATCCGCTGGGCGTGACCGAAACCCAGATGCGCTTTATGGACACCTTCCTGATGTGGTGTCTGTTGAGCGACAGCCCGTGGATTTCTGACGAAGAGTGTGACCACTTAGATGATAACCGCCGGCTGGTGGTCGAGCGTGGCCGTGATCCGGCGTTGCGCCTGATCAAAAACGGCGAAACTATCGGCGTGCGCGAGTGGGGCGAGCAGATCGTGCACGAGATGCACACGGTCGCTGAACTGCTGGACGCCACGGAAGATGGCACCCCGCACCTTGAAGCGCTGGCCGCACTGGCACCGTGCCTGCAGGATGCCTCGCTGACGCCCTCGGCCCAGCTGCTTGAGCGGCTGCGCGGTGAAGGCGGATCGTTTAGCGACGTGGTGCTGTCACTGGCCAAGGAGCAGGCCGAGATGCTGCGCCGCCAGCCGGCAGCGACGACCCGCGAAACCCTGATGGAGCAGCAGGGCGTCACCTCGCACCAGCAGCAGCGCGACATGGAGGCGGCCGACGAGCCGTGCTTTGATGACTTTATGGCCGACTATTTTGCCCGCGCCCGCGAGTCCCGCGCGGTAACGCCGCTAAGCGCCGGAGAGGCCTTGTGATGCCTCAGTGGCTTGGCCGTGTTGCGCCGCGCGCGCTGGCGCTTGGCGGCGTGGCGTTGTGCGCGCTGATGATGGCCGTGGCGCTCGGCCTTGAGCATATCGGCGGGCTTGAGCCTTGCCCGCTGTGCGTTTTTCAGCGGGTGGGGGTTATAGCCACCGGGCTGGTGCTGGCCGTGGCGGCGATACACAATCCGGCGGGGCGCGTGGGACGTGCGGTTTATGCCGTGCTGGCGCTTGCCGCCGTGGCCGGCGGCGCCTTTGTCGCCGGGCGGCACGTGTGGTTGCAGTCGCTGCCGCCCGATCAGGTGCCAAGCTGTGGCCCGGGGCTAGATTACATGATTGATGTGCTGCCCATGCAGGAAATGGTGGCCACGGTGCTGTCTGGCTCCGGCGAGTGCGCGAGCATCGACGTGGCGTTTCTGGGATTTTCGCTGCCGGCGTGGACGCTTGCCGGGTTTATCGTACTGGCCGTGTTTCCGCTGGCGATGCTGGCGCGCGCTTGGCGGCGATAAGCGTTGAAACGCCGCTTGGGAGGCGTTTGACAGGCCCGTGTGGAAAGGTGAGTCTCTGCTGTAGGTAAAGCGACTGTCAGAAAAATAGCTGTCAGCAAGGAGATTCACCATGCTTAAAAACCACAAAAATGCACTGGAGCGCTGGGGCGGCGCACATACCGCAATCGACCATTGGCTCGAACAGCGCAAGGCGCTGCTGGTGAGCTTTATCGAGCTGCAAGACGCCTGCGACGATGATCTGACTGAGGTCAGCAAGGCGTGCATTGACCGCTTCAGCGAGCACCTGATGGACTACATCAGCACCGGCCACTTCAAGGTGTATCCAAAGTTTGCCCAAGAAGCCAAAGCCTTCAACGATGCGCCGGCGGTGGGGCTTGCCGGCAAGCTTCTCGCACGGCTCGACATGTCTACCGAGCTAACGTTGGCTTTTGACGAAGATTTCTCGACGCCGGTGCGCTGCGAGCAGAACATGGCGCGCCTGCCGGCTTGGCTTGACCGGCTGGCCAAAGGGCTGAGCGAGCGTTTCGCCCTGGAAGACCAGCTGATCGGCCGGCTGCATGAGGCCAGCGACCTTGGGCAGGACGCGCCGAGTACGGCTTAGCGCTGGCGGCGATCGCCAAGCACCAGCATGCAGGGAGTGAGCAACAGCGTAAGGCCGGTGGCAAAGGTTAGTCCGCCGGCAATTGCGCTGGACATCTGCCCCCACCACTGCGTCGAGGGCGCGTTAAACCCCAGCGCCGGCGCCAGCAAATCGATGTTGATCCCCAACACCATCGGCATTAGCCCCAGCACCGTAGTAACCGCCGTCAGCAGTACCGGGCGCAGGCGCAAACAGCCCGCTTCAAGCGCAGCGGCGGCCGGCGTCATGCGCTTGTGACGCAGCTCGTTGTAGGTGTCGATCAGCACGATGTTGTTGTTCACCACGATCCCCGCAAGCGCAATAATCCCCATGCCGACCATCACCACGCCAAACGCCTGCCCGGTTACCAGCAGCCCGATGAGTACGCCAGCGGTAGAGAATACGATGGCCGAGAGCACCAGTGCGGCTTGATAAAAGCTGTTGAACTGGGTGACCAGAATCAGCGCCATCAGGGCAATCGCCACGCCAAAGGCGCCAAACAAAAACTGCGAGGCTTCCTGCTGATCTTGCTGCTCGCCGGCCACGTTCACCTGCACGTCGTCGGGCAGGTCATCGCGCGCGGCGTCAAGCAGCGCTGCCAAGCGCTCAGTGGCCTGAGCATCGGGCGCTAGATCAGCCTTGACGGTAATCGCCCGGCGCCCGTTGATACGGTTCAGCGTGCTTACCTTGGGGGCGGGCGTAATCTCGACGAAGTGGGTGATGGGCACCTGCCCGCGCGGGGTGTTGATGGTCAGCCGCTCAAGCTGATTGAGCGAGCGCCAGCCTTTAGGCAGCCGC
>Ga0075106_1001124_pt1 | contig 12150 bp, 10 predicted proteins | sample AntDeeMetag02WF4_FD_69796 | JGI IMG/M metagenome (GOLD analysis project Ga0075106, IMG submission 69796) | Saline lake microbial communities from Deep Lake, Antarctica - Antarctic Deep Lake Metagenome 02WF4 | ecosystem: Environmental > Aquatic > Non-marine Saline and Alkaline > Saline | place... | reverse complement strand
GAGCCATCTCGTCGAAGACTACTACTCGTGGGGCTCATTGGATGGATCGCTACTCTCGGAGTTGACTTATTCCTGAATGCAGGCGTATTCGCGTGGGTCTTCTTCGAACCCAGCCCCTTCCTCCTTCCTCCAGAAGAGTTGTTCCTTCGTATTCCACTGGGATATCTTTCCTTTCTCCTGATTACTGGTCTCGTCGTGTGGCTCATATCTAGTCAGTCGATCACAGGCTGGCGTGCCGGTGCACGGTTCGGAGTGGTCTTGGGAGCGGTCATACACGGTGCGGGCATCCTCGGTATGGCTTCCGTCTCGACTGCCTCCGTCTCGCTGCTCGCGGTCTGGTTCGTCGGTCAGACAATCCAGACTGGAGTCGTTGGAGCGGTCGTCGGACAGGGCTTTGCAACGTCGGATCTCCGTCGCCTCGGACTTCTTGTCGTCGTGCTGGATATCGTTCTTATTGTGACCACGTTCGCGTTACAATCTCTTGAGATTGTTCCGAATACTCCGTAAGAGCTTCTTGCCGATTCCGGAGTATAGCGAGGTACCGGGGAGGTATCCACTAATGAAGTAGAACGCACTACTGGCCCGAAACTCCGGAAACCGCCCATCTTATTGGATTTGTTGAACCCCGGAATCAGCAAGGTGTCTCAGGAGCCGTGCTGCATAGAGAGTGCTAATCGACCGATTTGCGTTCGAGATACCATCCGAGTCCTCCACCGACTACCGCCCCCAAGATAACACCAAACGGACCACCGAGCATCAGGCCAAACAAGATTCCGAGTACCGCTCCGACAGCGGCATATCCTCTTTCGAGATCGGGCATAACTGGGAGGGAGTAGACGGACTTCAATAACCCTTACCCGATAGATTCATCCTCCGTAATCAGCAGGTGACACCTCTCCATTGTTGAGGGTCTCAACAAAGACGAATGAATGTCCTGCTCCATGTTCGCTTATGTTGCTGGCCTAACTTCTCGACCCCGTCACTTACAGTAACTGCCACGCTGGAATATTTGGGCTCTGTTGAAACCCTCAATTGCTTACAGTACCACTCTGCAAGATACAGAGGGTAAGTTCAGCACGAGTTCGTGGTGTGATACTCATTCAGATTTGGGTTCCTCTGTGTAGCGCAGTTACAGCATCCCCCGGGGTTCGAATTCCCCGGCGCGTCGTGTCGGTGCCCCGACTCGTGTCACTCTGAGTGAGTGGAATACGGTTGGTCGGAGAGCATTTCGGCGAGTTCGGACAGTAGGGCTTCGGCCGAATCATGGCCACGGTATCGGACGTGGTGACTACGAGTATCGTGCTCAACCCACCCGTTCGATTCGAGCTTCGGAAGGTGGGTGTGCGTTAGTTCGAGAGCGACTCGTTCTCGGTCCGTCTCGGGGACGCGCCCGGCAATGTGCTCGGTCACTTCCTCCAGTGTGGCTGTATTCGTTGATTCGATGTTCTCGAAATAGTGGACGACTTCCCGACGGAGGTGATGACGAAGCGTGTCCAGCACTCTGTCCGTCGCCGGGGCCTTGTCTGGATAACACCCTGTTTGCACCATGGTAACAATAAACATTAGGAGAAGGGAGTAATAACCGTTTTCCCGGATATTCAATATCGGCTGTAGCAGTTGAGACCGATTTGCTGAATTGCCACTTTGTATCGACCGACCAGTTCAGTTTGGTTGGGCCCACCCGCTCGTGCCCGATTCGCGCTGTGTATTCAGCGGGCTTGTTTAGACGCCTGATATCACCCGGTAGCGGCGTCAAGCGCTAGTTCGACGTTTCTGACTGCGCACTTGAGAACGAGTTCGCGGAATTGGCCGAACCACGTTCTCGCCCGAACGATCTCGCCGTATTTGCGCCGGAGCGCGAAAAACGTCGATTCGATATTTGATCGTCGATGGTACGTCGTGTCATCGAGCAATACATTGTTTGCGACGCCGTGCCAGCCGAATTCGCGGTGCTTGATCACCGGTTTGACGCCCTCAGACCGAAGCTTCTGTCGAAGAAGCTCCCAGTCGTAGCCTTTGTCAGCGGTCAGAATACTCAGTTTGTCTAGGTTACGCATGAGCAATTGCCACGCGATCTGTGTATCGTGCGGTTGTTTCATCGAGCAATGTATATCTAGAATCGCACCAGTGTCGCAATCGATCAAGACGGTCGTTTTCACCGCTCTGAACGTGTACTTCGTCCGTTTGGCGTAGTGCTGGCTCGCCGCGACGCGATCCATGCCGGTCGCGTCGATCGCCTGAATCTCGCCGGTTTCGTGCAGCTCCGCCGACAGCCGGAGCAACGTACGCCAGAGCGGCATTTTCAGCCGCTGCATTCGCGCACACACGGTGGTAAAGTCGGGCAGTTGAGTGCGTTCTAGGCCGAGAATTCGGCCGATCCGCGGCATTTCGTGAAGAACGTCCAGAAGCCGTCGGTACGGCAGGTCGAGATACGTTTTGAGACCGTGAATCGAGACGATTACCCAGTCGGCGTAGCCGCCGTTCCCACGTTGTACGGCGGGTTTTGCGTTCCCAACGACGGCTTTTTGGGCGAGCGTTACAACTTGTTTCGCGAAGCGGGCTAGTTTCGTTGGCACAACCGAATCTACCCGCTTCACTTCCTAGTAAGTTAGACATGTAGCATGAGCTTCTAGCAGACTGATACTAGACCGAGAGGGGTTGAGACACGCTTTTTCGAGCGTCTAAACAAGGCCTATTCAGCAGGACTGCTGAAGACTATCAAAAATATATCAATTTAACAAGACCAATATTCGGGATATTTATTTGTGCAGTTCTCGATAGCCCGAAGAAACACCGTTTGAGCCGTTGAAATCCGAGTTTCCTCGTGTCAGTGTCCGTAGAGACCAGATCGTCAGAGCAGCGCGACCTGGATGAGTGAAAGGACAACGAGCGGGACGTGAAACGACGCGTGAGCCACCATCGCGGCCTCAAGGCTACGCCGCCAATAGAGCCAGCCAAAGAGGACGCCAGCGACCGCGTTCAGGAGGACGGTCCGCGCGATCAGTGCCGGCGTGAGATCGACCGATTGGGCGAGCGCGGGGAGGTGACCTACGCCGAACAGCACGGCAGCGATGACGATTGCAGCCCAGACGACGGCCGGTTGCGCCCCATCTGTCCGGCGGCCAGTGATGCGCCACCCGACGAACACGAGCACGGACATGAGTCCGAACCGGAGCATGAGTTCCTCGGTGATCCCTCCGTAGAGGAATCGGACGGGGACATACGCGAAGACGTCAAGCACGGTCGGCCTCGTCGCTCCGACTATTGACTGGGGTAAGTCCTGGGCAACAAAGGGCATCATCACCGCGTCGAGGACGACGATCAGGACACCCCCGATGATGCCGATTCCGACGGCCAGTCCGATGTCACTCCGGAGGAGTCGCCAGATCTCGCCGCCAGTCCTTCCGGTCGATGACGTACGACTGCAGGCCCACTCGCGGCGCTGCGTAGGCTCCGAACAGACACGCGACGCCGAGCAGGAGCAATGGATTGACAGCTGAGAGAACGGCAAGGAGCGGGAGCGACAACCCGGACGGAACTGCAGACACCGGTGTCGTGAAGTAAATGTAGCCGACGAGCGCCACGATTCCGGGGACGCCCAACAGCAGGGCGACACCGAACCGCTTGCCAAAGGAAAGCCCGTTCGCAGTCAGGGACATTGGTTCATCGATTCCAAGCGTGCAGAAAGCGTTTCTGGAAATTGCCATTTTACGCCGTCATTGAACCTCCGACCTGTAATCAGGAGTCGGCGTCGTTGTTGCATCTGTCTCGTCCTGAACGTCTTCATCCGCGGAAGCTGAGCAACCGTAGGCCGTTCAGAGAGACGATGACTGTCGAGCCCTCGTGACCGACCACGGCGAGTGGGAGTGGGATACCTCGGAGAAGGATCGTGCCGACCATGAGTGCAATCGCGCCGAAGGCGATGGCGAGATTGATGCTGAGCGTTCGGCGGGTCTTGCGTCCGAGGCCGAGAACGTAGGGAATCTTGCTGAGGTCGTCGCCCATCAGTACCACGTCCGCAGTGTCGAGCGCGACGTCGGTACCCGCGCCACCCATCGCGATGCCGAGGGTCGCTGTGGCGAGCGCCGGTGCGTCGTTGACACCGTCACCGACCATCGCCACGTTCTCGTGTCGATCGACCAGGTCCTCGATGGTCGCCACTTTCTCCTCCGGCAATAGTTCCGCCTGGACTTCGTCGATGCCGACCTCGTCGGCGATGCGCTGTGCGACGCGCTCGTTGTCGCCCGTCAGCATAACGATGTGCTCCACGCCGAGCGAGCGGAGGTCATCAATCATCTCGGCAGCGTCAGGGCGAACGGTGTCGGTGAAAGCGAGCCACCCCAAGACGCTGACTTCGTCGTGACTCTCTCGGGCGACGAGGACGCTCGTCGGTGCGTCGGGGCTCATCTTGACAGTCATCATGTGCGAGTCGATGAACCGCTCGCTCACGAACGTCCTGTTCGGAGGCCTGGGAAGCGGCGAGGACGGCGGCGAGGACGTAGAGGACATTTATGAGGGCAACATTACCGAGACTTCGCCCGAGGAAGTCGAGATGTTGCTCGACACCGCCAATCGCGTCGTCATCGTTCCCGGCTACGGGATGGCCGTCGGGCAGGCCCAGCACGCCGTCGCCGAACTAGCCGAACTTCTGGAGGAGAACGACGTCGATATCGAGTTCGGGATTCACCCTGTCGCCGGTCGGATGCCCGGTCACATGAACGCGTTACTCGCGGAAGCTGATGTATCCTACGAGAAGATGCGGGAACTCGAAGAGGTCAACCCAACCTTTTCCCAGACGGACGTGGTTATCGTCACCGGCGCGAACGACGTGGTCAACCCCAAAGCCAACGAGGACTCCGATAGCCCCATCGCGGGCATGCCAGTTCTCGACGTCGCCGACGCACAGACAGTCATCGTCAACAAGCGCAGCCTAAATCCAGGTTTCTCGGATATCCCGAACCCGCTGTTCGCGAGGGACAACACAAGTATGCTCTTTGGCGACGCCAAGAAATCGATACAAGGGCTCGTCAACGAGTACAAAGACGGTCGGTAATCGGCCCTCACCCTCGTTCCGATCCGCAAAGACACGACCGAGTGGTGCAAGACACATGCACACATACGTATTCAGCAGATGCTATACTACACGACGTAAGTAATTGGCTCTGGTGGATCGCCAGACGAAGTTTGATTTCGCGGTTTCACGGCTCGCTTAATGTTGTAGACCGCACACATCAGGACGATCTCACAAAATTCGCAGTACCACGCTTAGGCATGCACTGGCTGCCCGAGCGTTCGCTTAATCGTCGAGAAGACGGTCTCAGGCGGTGCTCTTTGACCGTACAGAGATCCCTCGATGCGCGCGTTAAGCGCGCAATCGACGGGTTAAACTCACAGTGCTTGATCAGCGGTCTCACGCCCTTTTCCAGAACTACTCATTCGAGTCTGCTGTTCTTAATCGGCGAGAAGAAACCATGCAGTATATGAAGTGATGAACGTTCTACACGGTCTCTTCAAGGAACGCGTTCTCGAAGTCGACGTATTGGTGAGATCGTAGCCAGCTGTGGAGATGTCCTCCCGGATTCCTTCGCGGAAGTACTTTTCTGAGGTAGCCCAAATTTTGTCGCGTATCAAACGAGTGTGCTGGCGTTGGGTGATCGCAAATAAAATGGAGCGCCGGTTGCCGATAGAGAGGGATTGAGCGCAGTTCCCTCTCAGAGTAAATTGAATGCCTCGGAATGTGCACCTTCAAGGCGACTCAATACTTACCCGGTATAGATCTCCTCATTATTGAAGTAGGACCGTGAATGAATCATAGCGGTATGTTCAGATTGCTCTGTTGAATCCGGTGATAGCTGCGGGTAGCGTAGCTCTGAGGGAGGTGCGAAGCGGAACAAATGATATGTATATAGACCCCTCTTCCACTTCGTTCAACAAGCGATGTTGCTCGCTCAAAAACTCTGTGCTGTTCCTCAAGCCGGTTGGGAGTGACCCTGATGGCCACGAGTATGCCGACTGAAAACACCTCACGTTGTATTTTTTGTGGGTCCATATGTATATTAGTTACCGCAAGATTGTGGACTGAGCCAACGAGATGGACCGCATGCGCGGCCTGTTGGAGTGGTCCGCGCAGCATTTCTCAACCCCTACAATGCTGTGGCGAGCGTGCCCGCCCGTGTCTGGCGTCAACTGTTTTACTGCTCTGCGCACGCCTACGATCCGGCGCCTATGACATACTAGATGCCACATTTTTCCGACCGCCAGCAGGCATTCTGTCATTACCGGAATTGTGTGGATCGCGACGTGCACATGTTCAAAAGAACGGCGCTAGCCGCCACTGGCTCACGTGCGTCGTGGCCTCCACTGCTCGACACACTGATTCGCTGACAGCCGTGAAAGTGTCAGATTAACCGAGACCGGCAATCTGGCCAGTCTCGCCGGGAACAATGGCTACGACGGCTCATCACTCTGGAATCCTCTCCATCAAGAGGGGTATCCACCCGCTTATCAAACACCGTATGTCACCTGGTACGACTACGGCCACAACTCCTGACTCGACAGCGAAGGTTACAGGAGCACTAGATGGCCGAGAACGCCGTCTCTGCCATCCAGTACCGATTCGGCTCCGCTGTCGGTCGGCACCTAATAACGACAACTTCACAAGTGCTGTTGATGGCCACTGTCTACAACCTCGAATAGAGTCTCCATGATGAATCCTAGTCCCTCCGCGGATTCAACAGAGCAGTCGGAACTGCTACTCCATCATCAATTGTTACTTACTCAGTCCTCGTACAGGCTCGGCGCGGCGAAGTCCCCACCCTCGGACTCGAGATCATCGACCACTGATTCCAAATTATCGACGTGGTCGGTTAGGTCGGATTTTTTCTCTCAGTGTATCAAGGCGTTCCTGACGGTATTGATCTCTTCGTCGACATCATCGAGACGCTGTTTGAGCTGTGTCCGCTGGTCCTGTTGGCGCTTCGCTTCGCTTCGCGCTGTTTCTCTCGGAAGTCATCAAGTTCGTCCTTGATGGTGCTCGTCTGACTGAGTTTCTGTTTTCGCACTGACCGCAGGGAGTCTAGCGTCGACTCGATCTGTTCGGACGTGGTCTCTGACCCACAGGTCCAGCAGATGACTTCGTCGTTCTCAACTAACTGTGCAGTGACGTCCCCGTCGGCGCCTCCGTCTTCGACTACCTCGTCGAGAACGCCATTACCGCCCTCGTTCAACATCTCCTCGTTGAACTGGATCACGCTCTGGAGGTCCTGGATTTCGGGTTCAAGAGTCTGTTTCTGTGTCCGGAGACGATCGATCTCCGCGTCCAGATCCGCGTGGTCGCCCATGGGGGTCTCGGGCAGTTCCGCGAGTTCATCCTGCAGATCGTTTCGCTCCTGTTTCAGCGCCGTGATGCTCTCTTCCGTCGATTCGATCTCGTATCTGACCTGCTCTAGCTCACTGCGGGTATCCCGTAGCTCGTCGAGTTTCTCTTCAAATTTGGCCTTCTCGTCGCGCGTCTCCTCGATACTGTTGCTGGAGTCCGCTATCGCCTCCTCCTTGGCCTTCAGTTCCTCACGTTTTTCCTTGATTTCGTTTCGTAAGGAGGTTCGCCGCTGTTCGAGAGTGGGAAGTTCCTGCTTGATTGACTCAATCTTCGCCAGTTCCTTATTCATCTCCTCGTTCTTGGTTTTGAGGGTACTGATCTCTTCGCGGATAGCGTCGGTGTCCACCGGGCGCATGATGATTTCCCGGAGGTCGTCGCCGCGCGCGACCGCCTGGCGTGCCTCGTTCGACTCAAGAAGAAACGCGAAGAGGTCGGCGACGGTCGGGTCCTCGAGGTAGCCGTCGCCCGAGAATGAGATGTGACCGTTTGTTCGCTCCAAAGCCCGCTCGTAGGTCTCGTCACCAAGTTTGAGCATCACATGTCCGGTGTCGGCGTCACCCTTGAGTGAGGCGTTCGTGCTCCCGAGTGCGGCTTGGATGGCCTGTAGAAATGAGGTTCGGTTGGTAGCATTCTTCCCGGAAAGGACCGTTACACCTGGTGGAACTTCAACCGACGTGGAATTTATGCCCCCTATATTCCGCGCCTCAACTTTGGCCTTTACATCCATGATAGACGAACCTATTGTATCCTACTACTATGAGAGGATGCTTATAATGCTCTTGTATCGCAGAACGTGATCTGTGACCTCATCCGCTTTTCTCCGGTTCCACTTGAGCGTCTAACGTAGGTCGAACCGAGCAGTAGATTAAATTCAGACGATCAGACGCAAGCGACAACCAAACTGGTGTCAATCATACAGCTAGGGTATCCAGATAGATCTCGATTGCGACCTGTCCTCGTTGCCCAGTGTACATCTTCCATACCTTGGACACTCTCGTCGAGGTAAAACGACAGAGATGTTAATTCCAGACATATAGGACCGAAACAGCTAACGGAATGAGGTAATGTAAAACAAACATTTTAGTTATATGCTAGCGTAGTACATACCAATGGCCGAACTTGAGTCCCATCATGACCCTCGTCAGCACCTTTCTATACTCCGCCATCACGTTCTCAAGCCCGTGGTAACAGCCGAAACGCACGCAAGGCGGGTGCACACTGAAATTGCCAACGAACGAGATGCATTCGAAGCGTTCGCCGATCGCGTCGCTGCCATCTCTACGGTAACACCCAGACCGCCTGCTCTCATGGCTGGAAGCGTAGATTCCAGTGTACAGTCGTCTGCGGCAGCGGAACTCCAGCAATGGTACGAGGAGACAGTGATGGCGGTACAACACTACGACGACGTCTACGGAGAATCAGTCGAGGAAAACGCAAATGCGGAGTTCGGGCCGGACCTGGCGAGTATCTTCTCGTCTGAGACGCAGACGGCATTTACACAATCTCACAAGAAATTGCTCGTCGTTGCGGCGAAACAACGGGCGCGTGACCGCGACGAGTTCTGTGATAGGCTCGATTCGGAACTTCACTCACTCGGTTCAAGACGAAACGATATCATAACCATCCTCAACAACCTAGATACGAGTATCGTCCCAGTCTGGTACCGCGAACAATTCGAGGACGAGATTAGACAGTTGCTTCACACTCGTCAGTCGGCACTCGGCCCACAATCGTCCGTTTCCTGTCTCGATGAGCACAGCTTGTGTGCGTATCTATACGCCGAGGAGTCGTGGACATATCCGATCCTCACGGCGACCGCGCGCTTGATAGACTCGGTATCCGTACCGGAGTAACGCATTTTTGTCGTCTACAGTTGATCCTAGTTCTGCCCAGTAAACATCAGGGGATAACCTTCGCCGTAGTAGGTGGTTTCACCGATTTTCCGTTCAGCTGGCTTGTTACCCCTGCACCAATAATTATCATTCACGCAGAAGTAGGATAGACCCTCCAAGTCAATCTATACTAACGCTACGTCACGAATTTCGAATCGTGCCCCACCCTCAGTGCCGTTTGTGATCGCTATGTCCCATCCGTGACTATCTACTATCTGATCTGCGATCGCGAGTCCCAACCCAGTCCCACCAGAGGCAGACGAGAAACCGATGGAAAATACCTCCGCCCGTTCTTCACTCGGAATTCCGGGGCCGTTGTCTTCCAGATAGAAGCCGTTCTCGAGATTGCCGACCGTGACGGTCACCGTTTCTCCGGCGTGTTCGATCGCGTTCCCAAACAGGTTCTCCAGCAATTGCTGGAGTAGGTCTGGATCCGCCCGGATAGCCCCGTGGGTCTGGTTCTCGATAGTCGCGTTCGGTGTGTGAACGTTCTGCCAGCTCGTCTGTACCACTGATGGAAGATCGACATCATCAAGCTCAGTCGTCAGGCGGTCTTCCGCCGATGCCATGAGGAGATTGTCTATCAAATGTTCCATACGATTGAGAGAGCGAGCGATCGTGGACAGTTGTTCGTGGTCACAATCCTGTTGTACCAGTCCCAAGCCGGCGGTAGCGACCTGTAACGGGTTTCGGAGCTCATGGGCCACTATCGCCGAGAGCGCATCGTCGGAAATATCGTGGCCATCTCCTGGCTGTATCCGCTCGAGCGCCGCATCGACACCTAATGCAACCTCACGGATGCGCTCCTGAGTGGCTTGATCGAAAGCAGCCTCGTGCGTATCTGCCGCAACGAGGACACCCAATTCCCCAATGGGCTCACAGAGTAACGATCGATACTGAGGGGTGTCGTCAGTAGATGCGCTAGTGACACTCCGGGTGTCCGTGAGGTCGTCGATGAGCCTGCTTTCGTTCGTCGAATACGCGGTTTCGATGATCCCGTCGATCATGGGCTGTTGCTGGTGAGGACCATTACCTTGCCCCGAGACGCATGAGACAGTGACGATCTCGCCATTCTTTGGCCGCATGAATTTGACCCGATTTGCTCCACTGACCTCCATCAATGCTCGATTGGCGATGTCCTCGACTTCTGCTTCCGTTTGAGCACCAATTAGAGCTCGTGAGTAGTGGCCTATAGCATCCATTTATCTGATTCTGAGCAGAGTTCTGTACCGATCTAAACAGGCGTATCTGAATTATTTCCGTTCATCTTAATCCCAGAAACCCCCTGTGAGGATAGAGATCGTGTAATCAATTAAAATGTTATCTGCAATTGAGATATGTGTTTTGGTAGGCCACCACGGCATCCACATCGAACATCTTCTAACGGCACACCGATGGACACAGACGAGCAGTTACTACGTTCCCTCCAAGGATTATTCGGGTTGAGGTTCACACTCCCGACGGATTTGACGTCGAAACGCTGGAAGCGATAATCGGTGCGGCAATCTATCGCGCCAGCGACGCTGCAAACTAGACGACCGGCGCGATCCCCCCATTGACGACGGGTTCATTGCGCGAGGTTCGAAGAGTGACGACTCGGGCTCGGTCAAGAAAGGTGGGGTGTGTAGGAGTCTACGGCGCTACTCTCCGAAGTAGCGCTGGGCAGACAGTTACAGGCGACCAGGCCGTCCCGAACTACCACTGATGACGGGTGGATCACGGCAGCTGCTGGGATACTGACTTGGTGCTTGTGCCTTGTCATCGTGGGAGATGACAACAACGATCGCCTGTATACTTGCCTTCTCATTTATCTTATAAATATGTTTGGGCAAGTGAGAGGTTTGTTGGATGGTCATTCCGATCACGATGGCGTGGAAGGCCGAAAGAACTCGAGGCTTATCGAACGCGTTCCCTCCATCACATTGCTGGTAACCCACTCAGATACCCCATATCGCGGGGTAAGACTGAGCAGATGTCGAACGACTCATATTTCTCGCGATTGCAAAAGCCATCGCAGTCCATCCAAAGACCGCCTATGGCTCGATGGCACTCGAGCCAATACCCTCAACAGTCCAATATATATACAATATCCGGGTTCTGGAGGTTGCTTAACCAATTGACAGACTCTCACTGAAAATCGGAGAGTCCGTGAACGTCCAGAGATGAAGGGTAGTCATTTCCGGCTAGACATGTGATTATCATTGAAATCGGAGTGGTTACGGAGACGTAACATCACCATCCACGTCGGCGAGTGCTTCAGTTGCGACGTCACCGAGTTCACCAGCTTCAATGTGTGAGTACCGTTCCCGCACCATCTCCTCTGAATTATCGAGATATCGGGCTGCAACCGTGTACCCGAACGCTCGAACGAGGACCTCACCCATCCCACGTCGACCGCCGTGTGGTGCGAGATAATCGTGTTTCGGATGGTCGATATCGATCCCCGCTGCTTCGGTGAGTCGCTGGAGAATCGACCGTGCCCCATCCGTCGTAATCGATGGCTGCCGGATGTCCTCCTCAAAAGCCACCAAGAGATCGCGAGCGTACTCCCCACGTCGCTCGTCGATTGCATCCGGGCGTTCCCCTCGGTCGGTTAGCTCATCCTGGACGAGCCCTGCAAGCGTTCGTTGATCGAACGTCGGAAACACCGGCCAGCGCTCCGTCGGTGGGTCCATCAGTTGGCGGTAACTTCGCAGCGGTGAGATCACTGGGTCAGGAAGACTGGCGGCGTCCCACTGCTGTTTCTTCCGGTAGACGTCCATACTCCCGTCGTCAAGCGAGAGGTCCTCCCATCGGACGCCGCGTCGACGTGGATCGTTCGGGTCCTGGAGTAGTTCACCGACGCGAACAGCGGTGTAGGCGAGGACGAATAACAGGGCG
>Ga0075106_1001122_pt1 | contig 12177 bp, 8 predicted proteins | sample AntDeeMetag02WF4_FD_69796 | JGI IMG/M metagenome (GOLD analysis project Ga0075106, IMG submission 69796) | Saline lake microbial communities from Deep Lake, Antarctica - Antarctic Deep Lake Metagenome 02WF4 | ecosystem: Environmental > Aquatic > Non-marine Saline and Alkaline > Saline | place... | reverse complement strand
GAGCCCCATGTCGCAGATGACCCCGAAGGAAATCGTCGCCGAACTCGACAAACACATCGTCGGCCAGGACGACGCCAAGCGCGCCGTCGCGATCGCGCTGCGCAACCGCTGGCGGCGTCAGCAGGTGGACGAGCCGCTGCGTCAGGAGATCACGCCCAAGAACATCCTGATGATCGGTCCGACCGGCGTCGGCAAGACCGAGATCGCGCGCCGCCTGGCGCGTCTGGCGCAGGCGCCGTTCACCAAGATCGAGGCGACCAAGTTCACTGAAGTGGGCTACGTCGGCCGTGATGTCGAGTCGATCGTCCGCGATCTGGTCGATGTCGCGCTCAAACAGATGCGCGAGCACGAGATCGAGCGCCTGCGGCCGAAGGCCGAAGAGGCCGCCGAGGACCGCGTGCTTGACGCCCTGCTGCCGCAGCCGCGCCAGCAGGGCGGCTGGGAGCAGGATCAGCCGAAGCCGCAGGGTTCGGAGACGCGCGAGAAGTTCCGTCGCAAGCTGCGCGCTGGTGAGCTCGATGAACGCGAGATCGAGATCGAGGTCAGCGGCGGCGGTCAGGGCATGGACATTATGTCGCCGCCCGGCATGGAGGAGATGACCCAGCAGCTGCAGGGCATGTTCCGCCAGCTCGGCAGTGGCCGCTCCCAGCGCCGGAAAATGACCGTGCGCGATGCGTTGCGCCACCTCATCGACGAGGAGGCGGACAAGCTGATCGACGAGGAAGATCTCAAGGCGCGTTCGATCCAGCTGGTCGAGGAAAACGGCATCGTCTTCCTCGACGAGCTCGACAAGATCACGCGCCGCGGCGAACAGGGCGGGAGTGGCGGCGACGTCTCCCGCGAGGGCGTGCAGCGCGATCTGCTGCCGCTGATCGAGGGCAGCACCGTGTCGACCAAGTACGGCATGGTGCGCACGGATCACATCCTGTTCATCGCCTCGGGCGCGTTCCATGTCGCTCGCCCGTCGGACCTGATCCCGGAACTGCAGGGCCGCCTGCCGATCCGGGTCGAACTCGCCGCGCTGACGACCGAGGATTTCGTGCGCATCCTGACTGAACCGGACGCCTCGCTCACGGCCCAGTACGGCGCGCTGCTGCAGACCGAGGGCATCGCGCTTACCCTCAAGCCGGACGCCGTGCGGCGCATCGCCGAGATCGCCTGGCAGGTCAACGAGCGCACCGAGAACATCGGCGCCCGCCGCCTGCACACCCTGATGGAACGACTGCTCGAACGGCTGTCCTACGAGGCCCCGGACCGCGGCGGCGAGACCATCGACATCGATGCCGCCTACGTCGACGAACAACTGGCCGAACTGGTCGGCGACGACGACCTGTCGCGTTATATTCTGTAACCACGCAAACCCCCGGACCGTAGCCCGGATGCAGCGCAGCGGAATCCGGGGACGCGGGTTGAGCCGAAGTCCCGGCCGTGCGCCCGGACGACGGCACGACCGCACCCAACGGAGGCCCAATGGCCGCACCCAAACCCACCGACATCACGCTCCACCGCCAGTCCCGCGAACTCGAAGTGGTGTTCGAGGACGGCTACCAGAAGCGCCTGTCCTGTGAGTACCTGCGCGTGTTCTCGCCCTCCGCCGAGGTCCAGGGCCATGGCCCGGGCCAGGAGGTGCTGGTGTTCGGCAAGGAGCAGGTGAACATCGAACGCATCGATCCGGTCGGCAACTACGCCGTCCGCCTCGTGTTCGACGACGGCCACGACACGGGTATCTACACTTGGGAGAACCTGTACACGCTCGCCGCACAGTTCGAGGAGAACTGGCAGAGCTATCTGGCCCGTCTGGAGGAAGCCGGTGTCCAGCGACAGGCCTGATGATCCCGGCGACAGCGGTACCGGGGAAACCACGCACTTCGGCTACCGCGAGGTCCCGATGGGCGAGAAGTCCGCCCGCGTCGGGGCCGTGTTCGACTCGGTCGCGTCACGCTACGACCTGATGAACGATCTGATGTCCGGGGGTATGCACCGGCTCTGGAAACGCTTCGCGCTGGCGCGCGCCCGGGTCCGGCCCGGCGAGCGGGCACTCGATCTCGCCACCGGTTCGGGTGATCTGGCCGCCGGTCTCGCCCGCGCCATGGGCGAGCGCGGCTATCTGATCGCCTCCGATATCAATGCCAGTATGCTCGAACGCGGGCGCGACCGTCTGGTCGACGAAGGCGTCGGCAGCCGCATCGGCTTTGTCCAGGCCGACGCCCAGTACCTGCCGTTCCCGGATCGCCACTTCCACTGCGTGACCATCGCTTTCGGCCTGCGCAACGTCACCGATCAGGCGCGCGCGCTCAGGGAGATGACGCGCGTACTGCGCCCCGGCGGGCGGCTGGTCATTCTCGAGTTCTCGCGCCCGGCAGGGGCCTGGTTCCGCAAGCTGTACGACACCTATTCGTTCAGCGTGCTGCCGCAGCTCGGCCAGTGGGTCGCGGGCGACGCCGACAGCTATCGCTACCTTGCCGAGTCCATCCGCATGCACCCGAATCAGCCGACGCTGAAACAGATGATGGAAGAGGCCGGCCTGGTCCACTGCAGCTGGAACAACCTGACCGGTGGCGTGGTGGCGGTCCACACGGGGTACCGCGCGTGACCACCGTAGCCCGCAACGCCGGCTTCTGGCGCCGCGCCGCCGCCTTCGGCGTCGATGCGCTGTGGCTGTTCTCCTTGAGCGGCGTGGTCGCGATCGCGTTGACCGGGCGGCCGTGGCCGGCGTTCGGCGAACCGGGCGTCGTCGCCACCCTGGCGGCCCTGATCGGTGAACTCCTCCCGCTGGCCGTCTGCGTGATCGGCTGGGGCCACTTCGGCCGCACGCCCGGCAAACTCCTGCTCGACCTGCGCGTGATCAACGCACGCACCGGCGAGCCACCCGGCTACGTGCGCGCCTTCATCCGCTATATCGGCTATTTCGTGTCGGCGCTGACGCTAGGGCTCGGGTTCCTGTGGATCGTGTTCGACCGCCAGCGCCAGGGCCTGCACGACAAACTCGCCGGCACGCGCGTGGTCATGGTCGCCGATGCGGAGATCCTCGATATCGACCCGGCGAGCGTCACATGACCCTGGTCGGCCGCATCTGCCGGGCCGTGGAGCCCCTGTTCGAGGGCGCGCTCGCGCTCGACGCGGCGGCGCGCGGGCGCGTAGAGCGCCTGGAGGGCAAGGGCCTGGAGATCCACATCACCGGCCTCGACTGGCATATCCACCTCGTGCCGGCGGCCGGGCGCCTGCTGCTGACCGACGATCCGGAAACGCCAGCGGCGGCGACCATCGCCGGGCCCCCGGCCTCGCTCGCGCGTTTGACTACCACCGGTGGCACGCAGGTCCTGTTCGGTGGTGCGCTGCGCGTGGCGGGCGACGTGCAGGTCGCGAAGGCCTACAAGCGCCTGTTCGACACCCTCGATCCCGACTGGGAAGAGGCGCTCGCGCGTGTGATGGGCGATATCCCCGCGCACGAGACCGCCCGCCTGCTGCGCCACGCCGGCACGCGCGCCGCGCGAATCGGTGCCGATCGGCGCACGGACCTGCGCGCCTGGCTGATCGACGAACTCGAGGCGCTGCCGGCGCGTGCCGAGGTCGATGAGTGGATGGATGCGGTCGATCGCCTGCGCGCCGACGCCGACCGCCTCGCCGCCAGGCTCACGCGTATCGAGCGCCATGGGGGCGGGGATAAGTGATCCGGGTTACCCAGATGGCGCGGGTCATCCACATCCAGTGGATCCTGCTGCGTCATGGACTCGACGAGATCATCTGGGCCACGCAGGTGTTCCGGCCGATCCGGTTCCTCTACTACCTCACCCCGGGCGCCTGGCTGCGCCTCGCGACCCGTCGGGCGCCTCGCGGCGTGCGGATCCGCGCGGCCCTGGAGGATCTCGGGCCGATCTTCGTGAAGTTCGGTCAGATGCTCTCGACACGGCGCGACCTGCTGCCGGATGACATCGCCACCGAACTCACCAGGCTGCAGGACCATGTGCCGCCGTTCCCGTCCCGCGAGGCGCGCGCCACGATCGAGGCCTCGCTGGGGCAACCGGTCGGGGAGTTGTTCAGCCGCTTCGATGCGGATCCGATGGCGTCGGCCTCCATCGCCCAGGTCCATGGCGCGCGCCTGATCGATGGCCGCGAGGTGGTCGTCAAGGTCCTGCGCCCCCGCGTCGAGCGCCGCATCCGCCGCGACGTCGGACTGATGTACATCGTCGCCGGCCTCGCCGCGCGCTTCTGGAGCGAGGGCCAGCGGTTGCGCCCCCGCGAGGTCGTCGCCGAGTTCGAGAAGACGCTGATCGACGAACTCGACCTGGTGCGCGAGGGCGCGAACGCCCAGCAACTGCGACGCAACTTCGAAGGCTCGAAGCTCCTCTACATCCCCGAGGTGTACTGGCCCTACACGCACACCGACGTGCTGGTGCTCGAACGAATCGGCGGCATCCCGATCAGCCATGTCGAGACGCTGCGTGCCCAGGGCGTCGATCTGCGCGTGCTGGCGGAACGCGGCGTGGAGATCTTCTTCTCGCAGGTATTCCGCGACAACTTCTTCCACGCCGACATGCACCCCGGCAACATCTTCGTCGAGTGGGACGATCCGGGCGATCCGCGTTATATCGGGGTCGACTTCGGTATCGTCGGCACGCTCGCGCCGCAGGACCAGCGCTATCTGGCCGAGAACTTCCTCGCGTTCTTCCGCCGTGATTACCGTCGCGTCGCGGAACTGCATGTCGATTCCGGCTGGGTGCCGGCGCACACGCGCGTCGACGAGTTCGAGGCCTCGATCCGTAGTGTCTGCGAGCCCATCTTCGAGCGCCCCCTCAAGGACATCTCCTTCGGCCAACTCCTCCTGCGCCTGTTCCAGACCGCGCGTCGCTTCGAGATGGAGGTGCAGCCCCAGCTCGTGCTGCTGCAGAAGACCCTGCTCAACATCGAGGGCCTCGGTCGCGACCTCTACCCCGATCTCGATCTGTGGACGACCGCCAAGCCGTTCCTCGAGGAATGGATGAAGAAGCAGGTCGGCCCGCGCGCGACCTTGCGTCATCTGCGTGATCGCCTGCCCGAGTGGGGCGAGCAACTGCCGCAACTGCCGGGCCTCGCGCACGATGTGCTCACCCGCGCCCGCAACGGCCAGCTCGAGGTGCACTGGAAGAGCGACCAGCTCCAGCAACTGCACCACGACATGCGCCGCCAGCACCGAGCCACCCGCCGCGGCATCGTCGGCGGCGCGCTGACCGTGGCGGCCGCCATCGTCTACAGCGCCGCGCCCGTGGCGCCTGTCGCCTTGGCCGGTGTCGGCGTGCCGATCTGGATACTCGGCGTCAGCGGCATCGGCCTGATGATCAGCGCAGTCGCGGTGCGCTGACGTCCGGCGCCGCCTGAAGACGCGCCTACGCCTCATCGCGAGCAAGCTCGCTCCCACAGGTAGATTCGCGATGCGATGGCAGAATTCATGTGGGAGCGAGCTTGCTCGCGATTGTCGTCGGAATGCGCCGACCGGCGTTCTTCCTTGCCCGCTTCGTCACTGACTCCCCAACCCCCACCCGGATACAATACGCGGATGGACGTCACCCCGATTATCGACCCCCTCAACGAACGCCAGCGCGAGGCCGTTACGGCCCCGGCGGGCGAGCCCCTGCTCGTGCTCGCGGGCGCCGGTTCCGGCAAGACGCGCGTGCTGGTGCATCGCATCGCCTGGCTGCAGGCGGTTGAGGGGATGTCGTCGCACTCGATCCTCGCGGTGACCTTCACCAACAAGGCCGCGCGCGAGATGCGCGGGCGGGTGGAGTCGCTGGTCGGCGCGACCGCGGGGGCGATGTGGGTCGGTACCTTCCATGGTCTGTCGCACCGGCTGCTGCGCGCGCACTGGCGCGAGGCGGGCCTGCCGCAGGGCTTCCAGATCCTTGATGCCGACGATCAGCTGCGCCTGATCCGGCGGGTACTGCGCAATCTGGAACTGGATGACAGCAAGTGGCCGCCGAAGCAGGCGATGGGCTTCATCAACGGCAACAAGGACGAGGGCCGGCGCCCGGAGCATCTGGGCGATACGGTCGATCCGGTGCAGGAACAACTGGTGCGGATCTACGCGGCGTATGAGCAGTCCCGGAAGACGGCGGGTGCGGTCGATTTCGCGGAACTTCTGTTGCTGGCGCTGGAGACCCTGCGCGACAACCCGGCGCTGCTCGATCACTACCGCAGCCGTTTCCGGCATCTGCTCGTGGACGAGTTCCAGGACACCAACACCATCCAGTACGCCTGGCTGCGCCTGCTGGTTGGGGACCGCGGCTGCGTGACCGCCGTTGGCGACGACGATCAGTCGATTTACGGCTGGCGCGGCGCGCGGGTGGAGAACATCCAGAAGTTCTCGAAGGACTATCCGGGCACGACGACCGTGCGCCTGGAACAGAACTACCGCTCGACCGGCACCGTCCTCGCTGCCGCGAACGCGCTGATCGCGAACAACAGCGGCCGCCTCGGCAAGAATCTCTGGACGGCGGATGTCGAGGGCGAGGCGATCGCCTATTACACGGCCTACAACGAGACCGACGAGGCACGCTTCGTCGCCGATCGCGTGGAGGCCTGGATCGACGAAGGCGGCACGCGCGCGGAGTGCGGCGTGCTCTATCGCTCCAACGCCCAGTCGCGCGCCCTGGAGCAGGAATTCATCAGCCGCGGGATGCCGTACCGGGTCTACGGTGGCCAGCGGTTCTTCGAGCGCGCCGAGATCAAGGACGCGCTCGCATACCTGCGCCTGATCGCCAACCGCGACGACGATGTGTCATTCGAGCGCGTGGTCAATCAGCCCACCCGCGGAGTCGGTGAGAAAACGCTGTCGCAATTGCGGGCGGCGGCCCGTGCGGCCGGGAGCTCGCTCTGGCGCGCCGCGCGCCAGGCGCTCGACGAGCGCGTGCTCTCGGGTCGTGCGGCGACCGCGGTGGGTGGCTTCCTGGAACTGGTCGATGGTATCGCTGAGAAGACAGCCGAGCGCGATCTGGAAGCGATCGCCGAGCACACGGTGCACGCCAGCGGCCTGATCGATCACTTCAGTCGCGACCGCAGCGAAAAAGGTCAGGCCCGGGTGGAGAACCTGGAGGAATTGATCACCGCCGCGCGCACGTTCACGCCACCACCGGATGAGGAAACGGCCGAGCAGAGCCCGCTGGAAACCTTCCTGGCGCATGCCGCACTGGAGGCGGGCGAAGGCCAGGGCGATGCCTGGGAAGACTGCGTGCAGATGATGACGCTGCACTCGGCGAAGGGGCTGGAGTTCCCGGTCGTGTTCCTGGTCGGACTCGAAGAGGGACTGTTCCCGCACCAGCGTTCGCTGGAGGAATCCGGCCGCCTGGAAGAGGAACGGCGGTTGGCCTATGTCGGAATCACCCGCGCCCAGCAGCGCCTGTTCATCACCAGCGCCGAGCAGCGGCGCCTGTACGGCCGTGAGGTATTCGGCGTGCCGTCACGCTTCGTCGGCGAACTGCCGGGCGAACTGGTGGACGAGGTGCGCCCGCGCGCCCAGGGCCAGCCGATGGGGATGCCGACACCCGCCGCGGCGGGACGTTTCGCTCACGAGGATGAAATGCCCGAAGGCGTCCCGAGCATGGGCCAGCGCGTGCGCCATCCGAAGTTCGGTGAGGGCACCGTGCTCGATTTCGAGGGCAACGGCGCCCACGCACGCGTGCAGGTCAACTTCGCCGATGCCGGCAGCAAATGGCTGGTCCTCGCCTACGCACGTCTCGAAACGGTTCCGTAGTCGCGTTTTCGCTGCACGCGAACGCGCGCATCCCCGACCCGTGGAGCGGGTACGATCGCGAGCAAGCTCGCTCCCACAAAGACCTCGTAGGCCGGCCTTGCCCGGCAATTGAAAGGCGCTTCGTTCCCCCGGCGCGTCCAGTGCCGGGCAACGCCGGCAGGCGGTTCCCGCACCCAAAGGGTGTCGTCCCTGATCGCGCCTGGCCGATGATTGTGGGAGCGAGCTTGCTCGCGATTGTTGCGGGCGGAAGTGGCGAAGAGCATCAGGCACAGGTCGGGTTTTAATCCGACACGCGCCCTCAGACTTCCACCAGCTCCCAAAGCCCCGGCACGGTCTCACGCCGCGCGAGCAGCACGCCGCGGTATTCATCGGGATCCTTCACGTGCGGGACCTCGGCCGGGCGCGGGAAATGGAGGTCGAGCAGGCGCGACAGCCAGAAGCGCAGCGCGCCGGCCCGCAGCATCATCGGCCACGCATCGCCCTCGGCCTGCACGAACGGCCGCCGTGCGTTATACGCATCGAGCAGTGCCCGGGTGCGCGCGTCGTCCAGATGGAGCTCGGCATCGGAGCACCAGTCATTGACGGCGATCGCCACGTCGTACAGCAGGCAGTCATCGCAGGCGTAGTAGAAATCGATCATGCCCGCGAGGCGGTCGCCGTCAAAGAGCGCGTTATCGCGGAACAGGTCCGCGTGGATGGTGCCTCGGGGCAGATCAATGCCGCGGAACGAGCGCTGGTGGGCGAGTTCATCAAGCAGTATGTCGTGGTCGTCCTGATCCAGCAGGTGCGCGATCTCTCGACCGGTGCGGAACCACCATGCCGGCCCGCGCTCATTCGGATGGTGTTCGTTGAAGCACTGACCGGCGACATGCATTCGACCCAGGGCGTCGCCGACCGCCGCGCAATGCGAGATGCCGGGGGCCTCGAGCGTCCGCCCCGGCAGACGCTCGATCAGGGCCGCGGGTTTGCCGTGCAGGGTCTGCAGATAGCTCCCGTCGGCGGCGGCAATGGGATGCGCGCAGGGAACCTCGTGCTCGGCGAGGTGCGCGGTCAGGTTCAGGTAATAGGGGACTTCTTCCGCAGGGTGTTTCTCGAAGATCGTGAGGACGAATTCGTCCCGGTCGGTGGCGACGAAAAAGTTCGAGTTCTCGACGCCGTCGCGGATGCCCGAGCACGAGTCATAGGTGCCGACCTCGTAACGTGCGAGGAAGTCGCGGAGGTCGTCGTCGGTAAGCGGGGTGTAGACGGCCATCGAACGCCGGCGCCGAACGGCGGTTGCGGGAGAAGCGGCGGAGTGTACCATCGAAGCCCCGCGCGGGCATGGCCCCCGGGAGCCTGTCCCGTAACCGATCCCACCGGAGCACCGCATGGCCGACACGCCGCCGCTGATTCTCGTTGATGGTTCGTCGTATCTGTATCGGGCGTATCACGCGCTGCCGCCCCTGACGAACAGCGTCGGCGAGCCGACCGGTGCGGCCTATGGCGTGGTCAACATGCTCAAGCGCCTGCTCGCGGACTATGGACCGGAACGGATGGCGGTCGTGTTCGATGCGAAAGGGCCGACCTTCCGCAGTGAGATCTACGCCGAATATAAGGCGCACCGCCCACCGATGCCGGACGAACTGGCGAGCCAGATCGAGCCGCTCAAGCGCACGGTCGAGGCGCTGGGTCTGCCGCTGCTGTCCGTCGAGGGCGTGGAGGCCGACGACGTGATCGGCACCCTGGCCTGTCGTGAGCGGGCCGATGGCGGCAACGTGTTGATCTCGACCGGGGACAAAGACCTCGCGCAGCTCGTCGACGAGCGAGTCACGCTGGTGAACACGATGAACCAGGAGACGCTCGACCCGGCCAGTGTCGAGCAGAAGTTCGGTATCCCGCCGAACCGGATCATTGACTACCTCGCGCTGGTCGGCGATACCTCCGACAACATCCCGGGCGTGCCGAAGTGCGGCCCGAAGACGGCGGTGAAGTGGCTGTCGCAGTACGGATCGCTCGACGGGGTGATCGAGCATGCCGACGAGATCGGCGGCAAGATCGGCGAGAACCTGCGTGCCGCGCTCGATGACGTCCACCGCGCGCGCGATCTGGTCACGATTCGCTGCGACCTCGATCTGGGCCTGGGACCCGACGACCTCAGCCGCCGCGAACCGGACACGGAAGCGCTGCGCGAACTCTATGGACGCATGGAATTCCGCTCCTGGCTGGAACAGCTCGGCTCTGCCGACGCCGAGGCGTCGGCAGAGCCGGCTCAAGACACCGATACCTCCGGGGAGCCGGTCTACGAGACCGTCCTCGACGAGGCCACGCTCGACGCATGGATCGCGCGCCTGGAAGCGGCGGAACTGTTCGCGTTCGATACGGAGACGACCAGTCTCGAGGTGATGAACGCGGAACTGGTCGGTCTGTCCTTCGCGGTCGAGGCCGGTCATGCCGCCTACGTACCAGTCGCGCACCGCTACACCGGTGCCCCCGAGCAACTGGGCCGCGAGTACGTACTGGAGCGGCTGCGGCCACTGCTGGAAGATGAGAACCAGGCCAAGGTCGGTCAGAATCTCAAGTACGACATGAACGTATTGGCGAACCATGGGGTCACGCTGCACGGGATTCGCCACGACACCATGCTCGAGTCCTACGACTACGACGCGACGGCCACGCGCCACGATATGGACTCGCTGGCGAAGAAGTATCTCGGCATGGAAACGACGCCGTTCAAGGCGATCGCTGGCACCGGCAAGAAGCAGCTCACCTTTGATCAGGTCGGCCTCGATGAGGCGACACCGTATGCCGCCGAGGACGCGGATATCACACTGCGCCTGCACGAAACGCTGTGGCCACGGTTGTCGTCACTGGAAGGGCCGCGGTACGTCTACGAACGGATCGATATGCCGCTGGTCCCTGTATTGGCCCGCATGGAACGGACCGGCGTGGTCATCGATACGCATGTCCTGGACGAACAGAGCCGGTCGCTCGCGGACCAGTTGCGCGAGATCGAGACACGAGCGCATGAGGCCGCCGGCGGTCCCTTCAACCTCAATTCGCCGAAGCAGTTGCAGGAAATCCTGTTCGAGCGGCTGCAGATCCCGCCGGCCCGCAAAACCCCGGGCGGTCAGCCCTCGACCGCCGAGGACGTCCTCGAAACCCTGGCCGGCGACGGCCATGAACTGCCGCGGCTGATCCTCGATTATCGCGGCATGGCGAAGCTGAAATCGACGTACACGGATGCGCTGCCGGCACGCGTCAATCCGCGCACCGGCCGCGTCCACACCTCCTATCACCAGGCGGTCGCGTCGACCGGGCGGCTGTCGTCGACCGAGCCCAACCTGCAGAACATCCCCATCCGCACCGAGCAGGGCCGGCGGATCCGCGAGGCGTTCACCGTCCCTGAAGGTTACCGTCTGCTCGCGGCGGATTATTCGCAGATCGAACTGCGGATCATGGCGCATCTCTCCGGCGATGCCGGCCTGCTGGCGGCCTTCGCCGACGGCCGCGACGTCCACCGCGCGACCGCCGCCGAGGTGTTCGGCCATACCCCGGAACATGTCACCGATGAACAGCGCCGCGCCGCCAAGGCGATCAACTTCGGTCTCATCTACGGAATGTCCGCCTGGGGTCTCGCGCGGCAGCTCGGCATCCCGCGCAACGATGCGCAGGCCTACGTCGACCGGTATTTCGAGCGCTATCCCGGCGTCCGCGCCTACATGGATGCCACCCGCGAGCGCGCCCGTGAGCAGGGCTATGTCGAGACCGTGTTCGGACGGCGCCTGTACGTGCCCGAGATCAATGCCCGCAACGGCCAGCGCCGCCAGTACGCCGAACGCACGGCCATCAACGCACCGATGCAGGGCACCGCCGCCGACATCATCAAGCGGGCGATGATCGACGTCGACGCGTGGCTCCAGTCGAGCGGTGCCGACGCGCGCCTGACCATGCAGGTGCACGACGAACTCATCCTCGAGGTCCCCGAGGGCGAGACCGATACGTTCGCGGCAGCGGTCGCCGAACGCATGAGCGTCGCCGCCGAACTCGCAGTGCCGCTCGAAGTAGAGACCGGCATCGGCCGCAACTGGGCCGAGGCGCACTGAACGATTGGCGTTTCGGCCGCAAGGGCTGGAACTACTACTCACTCCATTACTGCCGGATTACACGCCGTTCATCGTGCCAGCGCCTCCGCTCGGGGAGCTTGCGCTTTCCCCCGCGTGTCAGCGTGCTAGAACCGGCCACATGAAACGGAACCACGGCTTCACGCTGATTGAACTGATGATCACGCTCATGGTGATGGGCGTGGTGATCTTTATCGCCGTGCCGAACTTCGCGGATCTGATCCGCAACAATCGGATCACCACGAGCAGCAATGAACTCGTGATCGCCATGCAGATCGCCCGCAGCGAGGCGGTCAAGCGCAGTGACGAGGTTACCGTCTGTGCACGCGCGAGTGACGGTTCACAGAGCTGCAG
>Ga0075106_1001113_pt1 | contig 12255 bp, 8 predicted proteins | sample AntDeeMetag02WF4_FD_69796 | JGI IMG/M metagenome (GOLD analysis project Ga0075106, IMG submission 69796) | Saline lake microbial communities from Deep Lake, Antarctica - Antarctic Deep Lake Metagenome 02WF4 | ecosystem: Environmental > Aquatic > Non-marine Saline and Alkaline > Saline | place... | reverse complement strand
CAGATATTGAACGCATTCTCCGGCGCGCCGAAATCGTCCTCGCCGACATACCGGAACATATGGTCGCCGCGGCGCAGTTCGCCCTCGATGGCCTCGACGGTCGCGACGAAGCGCGGGTCGTCGGCGGCGAGGAAATCCAGTTCGTGCAGCAATAGCAGACTTGCGTCCAGGCGGTCGCCGCCGAAACTTTCGACGAAAGCGCCACGGTGCTCGCTCCAGCCGCGTTCCGTTATGACCGCGTGCATGTCGTCGGCGCGCCGCCGCCATGCCTCATGTGCCGGCGTCAGCTCCAGGCGATTAGCGATGCGGGCGAGTCGGTCGCAGGCGGCCCAGCACATCACCGCCGAGTAGGTGTGTACCTTTTCGTGTCCACGGTATTCCCACAGGCCCGCGTCGGGCTGGTCGAACAGACGTGCGGCGTGTTCGCCCAGCGGTTCCAGGCGGCGGAACAGCGCGACGTCGCCCGGGCGCGCGAGCCGCTCGTCGAAGAACGCCTGGGTCACGGCGAGGACAACCGCGCCATAGCTGTCGTGCTGCACCTGGCGGTAGGCATCGTTACCGATACGGACGGGTTTCATGCCGCGATAGCCGCCAAGATGGTCCGCCTCGGTTTCGGTCAATGTGGTCTCGCCGCCGATCCCGTACAGCGGTTGCAGCAGCGCGTCGTTACTGCCGGCCACAAGATTGATGATGTAGCGAAGGTAGCGCTCCAGCGTGCCGGTTGCGCCCAGTCTGTTGAGCGCATGGACCACGAAATACGCGTCTCGCAGCCAGCAATAGCGGTAGTCCCAGTTGCGGCCGCTGTCGACGGCCTCGGGGATCGACGTCGTCATGGCGGCGACGACCGCGCCGGTATCGTTGAAGGTCGAGAGCTTGAGCGTGATTGCCGCGCGAATCACGGCCGTCTGCCAGTCGAACGGGATTGCCAGCGAGCGCACCCACTCATGCCAGTACGTGCGGGTCTCGTCGAAGAAGCGCCGGCCCATCTCGGCGACCGACTCGGTCACGCTTTCGTCCGGACCGAGGATCAGCGTCATGTCGTGTTCGATGACCTGGGCCTGCTCCTGGAGGATGGATGTGACCGGCACGTCGGTTGTCAGGCGCAGCACCTGGTCGTCAAATACGAAACGCAGATGATTGCTGCCCTGGGTCACCGCGTGGGTGTCGGCACCGTAGCCGGCGGTCGGGCGCAGCCGGATTCGGGCGACCGGCGTACCGCTGAGGACCTCGATCCGGCGGACCAGCATCACCGGCCGGAAGCGACGGCCGTACTGGGCGAAACGCGGCGCGAAGTCGGTGATGCGCAGGACGCCGCCGTGGCGGTCGTGCAGTTCCGTGCACAGAATCGGGGTGTTGCGCAGGTAGTACTGTCGCGACGAGGCCGGATCCTGGAGTTCGATCGCGAAGCGTCCCCGCTCGTTGTCGCCGTCGACCAGGTGCGAGAAGACCGGTTCGCCGTCCATACGCGGGAAACAGCCCCAGACAATCGTGGCCTTGCTATCCACCAGCGCCGAGACCTGGCAGTTGCCGATCAGGCCGAGTTCGAGGTCGGGCATCGATTCCGTCGCGCTGCTCATGTTCGATCCGGTGTCGTCGTCGGCAGTTCCTGCGGCAAGCGGTCGAGCCAGTCGAGCGTCGCCGCTACCGAGGACAGGGTGGCGCTGGCGGCGGTATCCGGGTGATGCTCACCGACCCGTATGGACACGCCGCCAAGCGCGTTGACGGCGGTGAAGGCGTCTTCGTCCGTACGATCGTCGCCGATGAATACCGGGGTACGGCCCGCAAACGGGGCTTCGGCCATGAATTCACGCACGACCCGCCCCTTGTCGCGACCGACCGGCTTGAGCTCGAATACCTGTTTGCCCCCCTGGATATGGAAACCGTCGCCGAGCTGTCGCCGCTGGCGCTCGAGGAAGGCCGCGACCTCGTGCTCGCGTTCGGGAGCGCCACGCCAGTGCAGAGCGACCGTCCCGCCCTTGTCCTCGGCATACAGGCCGGGACGTGCGTTGACGAAGCCGGCGATGGCATCGCGGACCGTATCCAGACGCTCGCGGTCGCGCTCGTCGCGGTGGACGCAGCCTCGGGCATCTCGTCGTTCGAGCCCGTGCAGGCCGGCGAGTGGCAGCCGCAGCGGATCCAGCAGTCCCTCGAGATCGGCCAGTGCCCGGCCGCTGACAATGGCGACGGCATCATTGAACGCCGCCTGCAGGTGACGCAGGCGCGGCGCCATCCCGGGGGGCAGCGTGACCTTGTCCGGATGGTCCTCAAGCTCGACCAGCGTACCGTCGAAATCGAGGAACAGGGCCCAATCCGGTGCGGGCCTTGGCAGGGAATTCATGGCGCAACCATAGCGGTCGGCGCGGCGGCCGCCAAGCCGGTTGACTGCACCGCCTTCCGGCGGGACGACATCGCGCCCCGCGCGGGGCTTGCATCGCCGCTGGCATGACCGCACATTGCCTGCATGACCAAGTCTGCACCCGACGGCCACGGTACCGTTGGCGGTGCGGGGGAGAATCGCAATGAACGGTATGCTGGACGATCCGGTCGTACGCGCCCGGACCGTACCGTTGACGGCTGAAGTCGAGCGCGAGCACGTGACGCGCTCGGAGGACGAGCGGGCGGCGCTGATCGAGCGCATCAAGGGCCTGCTTGAGCGCGAGAATGCGGTGCTGGTGGCGCATTACTACACCGATCCGGAGATCCAGGCGCTGGCCGACGAGACCGGCGGCACGGTCTCCGACTCGCTCGAAATGGCTCGTTTCGGCAGTGCGCATCCGGCGCAGACCCTGGTCGTGGCCGGCGTGCGCTTCATGGGCGAGACGGCGAAGATCCTGAATCCGGAGAAACGCGTCCTCATGCCGACCCTGGAGGCGACCTGCTCGCTCGACCTGGGATGCCCGGCGGACGAGTTCGCCGCCTTCTGTGACCAGTATCCGGACCGCACCGTGGTCGTCTATGCCAATACCAGTGCGGCCGTGAAGGCGCGGGCCGACTGGGTAGTGACCTCCAGCATCGCCCTCGACGTGGTCGAGTATCTCGATGACCGCGGCGAAAAGATCCTCTGGGCGCCGGATCGCCACCTCGGCCGCTATATCGAGCGCGAGACCGGCGCCGACATGGTGATGTGGCAGGGCTCCTGCATCGTCCACGATGAATTCCGGGCGCGTGAACTGCAGAAACTCAAGGCCGCTTATCCGGACGCGGGTGTGCTGGTCCACCCGGAATCACCCGCTGATGTCATCGAGATGGCGGATGTGGTGGGCTCGACCACGCAGCTGATCCGCGGGGCCAGGGAACTCCCCAACGACACGTTCATCGTCGCTACCGACCGCGGCATCTTCCACAAGATGCGGCAGGCGGCCCCCGGCAAGCATTTCATCGACGCCCCGACCGGCGGCGCCGGCGCGACCTGCCGCTCCTGCGCGCATTGCCCGTGGATGGCGATGAACGCCCTCGACAACCTGGCCAACACCCTCGAATACGGTCACAACGAGGTAACCGTCCCCGAGGAAATCCGCGTCGAGGCTCTGCGCTCGGTCCAGCGCATGGTCGACTTCGCCAGCGAGAGCCGGGTGCAGGTACACGGCACTGGCAACGCCTGACGGCGTTTCGCCGGCCTACCGGTTGTCGGAGGAATCCGGCGTTTCCGGCTGTTCCGGCCTCGTCGTTTTGCTCTCGCAGAGCCGCGGAGGGCGCCGAGAAAACCGATTCATGCAGATCGTAGGCCGGCCTTGCCCGGCATTTTGCAAGAGGCTCGTGTTGTAAGAACGGTCAGCGCCGGGCAATGCCGGCACCCGATCGAAGCCTCCGACCTCTACCAGCTGAATATGTCGGCGGGTTCCGGGCGGGAGCGAAAAACGACACGGTACGAAAATGCCGGACAAGACCGGCCTACGCCCCTCTTTGCGCGCTCCGCGGCTCTGCGAGAGCAAAACGACGAGGCCGGAATAACCACGAACATCGAATCCGGCCAACTGCACGTCCTGAGCCACGGACCCGCAAGTGCATCCCGTTCATAGCCCCCCGTGCGGATTCCGCCACGTGAGCCGACAGGGCACGTCATGCTATAATTCTCTCGCAATGATCGAGCCAATCCACAATTTTCCGCTGGACCGCGACCAGGTCAGCGCATTGCTCGAGCGCCACGGGATCCTTCCGACCCAGCAGCGCATCGACATCGCGCACCTGTTGTTCCAGCGCGCCCAGCATCTTGCCGCCGAGCAGGTCCTGGCCAAGGTGAATGCCGACTACGGGCATGTGTCCAAGGCCACGGTCTACAACACCCTCGGACTGTTCGTGCGACGCGGGCTCGTGCGCGAGGTGCTGATCGAGCCGGGCCGGACGTTCTACGACTCGAACACCCGCGACCACCATCATCTGTATAACGTCGACAGCGGCCAGCTGAGCGATATCCCCGCCAGCAGCGTGCATATCGACGGTGACCCCGGCCTGCCGAGCGATACGGAGATCGAGGGCATGGATCTCGTCATCCGCGTCCGCAATCGCGATCGCCGCGACAGCCGCTGAGTCAGACACCGACCGTTCCCCAATCTCGCTGCCTTCGGTTTTCCCGGGCGTTTTTCTTGATTCTCGCCAATACACGAGGATCTCAAGAGACGTAGGCCGGCTTTGCCCGGCATCGCCCCGAAACTCTCCTTCCCGTCCCCCTGCGCCTTGGCGAGACCCTTGAAACCATGTTCAGGCGCGCAGGGCCCTCGGCTCCAGCGGCATCCCGATGCACTTCATGGGTGACCGGAATCGTGGCCGCCGCAGTCGATCCTGTGCGCGCTCCCATCCGGCTGCGATAATCGCGCCATCATGAGCTCTGACCTGAACGAAGTGTCGTCGAACCCGCTCCTGCGGTCACCACCCGCGTCCGTCGCCGCTGCCGGCGAGCGTGCGTTCGACGCCGTGACCAGGTCGGCTTCGGCGTGCGGCGCGGATCTGCCGGACGACCCGGCCTGGTGTGATATCGCCCGCGCGGTTTTCGGGGCCAGCGAGTTCGTCGCCCGCGTCGCCGAGCGGCAGCCGGCCGCATTCGCCGCGCTCGCCGCGGATGGCATGCCGGCGTCGGGCGACGCCGATGCGCTGGCCCGACGGCTCGACGCCACGCTCGTGGCCACACTTATCGGCGATGAAGACGAGCATGGCCTGATGCGCGCGCTGCGCCGATTCCGTGCGCTGGAGAGCGCGCGCATCGCCTGGCGCGACCTCACCGGGCAGGCCACGATCGACGAGACCCTGGCGGCCCAGTCGGCGCTCGCCGACGCCTGCATACAGGTCACGCTTGCACGTCTGGAGACCTGGGCGCAGGCCCGCCATGGCGTGCCACGCGGTGCGTCCGGAGAGCCGCAGTCTCTGGTCGTTCTGGGGATGGGCAAGCTTGGCGGCGGCGAGCTGAACTTCTCCTCCGATATCGATCTCATTCTGCTCTACGGCGAACCGGGTACCACCGATGGCGAGCGCCCGCTAGAGCACGATGCGTACTTCATGCGGCTCGGCCAGCGGCTGATTCGGATCCTCGACGAGCGCACGCCCGATGGGTATGTCTTCCGCGTCGATATGCGGCTGCGGCCGTTCGGCAACAGCGGCCCGCTCGTCATGCACACCGCGCAGCTCGAACAGTATCTGCTGACCCAGGCGCGCGAGTGGGAGCGCTTCGCGCTGGTCAAGGCACGACCGATCAGCGGCGATCGGGCCTCCGTGCAGGCGGTTGAAGATCTGCTGCGGCCGTTCGTCTTCCGCCGTTACCTCGATTTCGGCGCGTTCGAGTCACTGCGTGATCTCAAGTCGCGGCTTGAGCGCGAAATGGCCCGCAAGGGACTTCACGGCAATGTGAAATACGGTCGCGGCGGGATTCGCGAGATCGAGTTCATCGCCCAGGCCTTCCAGTTGATCCGCGGCGGCCGTGAGCCGCGCCTGCGCCAGCGATCGCTGCTCGACATCCTGACCGCGCTCGATCATATGGGTGAATTGCCGTCGGGGGTCATCGCGGATCTCGCCGCCGCCTATCGATTCCTGCGCCGCGTCGAGAACCGCTTGCAGGCGCGCGCCGATGAGCGGGTGCATGCGCTGCCGCGCGATGCCGAAGGCCGTGCATGGCTCGCCTGGGTGCTGGGGCTCGACGGTGAGGCCGACCTGCAGCGCGAACTCGACCATCACACGCGGCGCGTCCAGGACTGCTTCAATGACGTCTTCAACCTCCCGGGCGGGGAGCGCGATGGCGCTGACGACGACGCCACGCTGGGCCCGGTCTGGGAAGGGGAGCTTGCCGAAGATGAGGCCGAAGCGGCGCTGGAGCGAGCCGGCTTCAGCGAACCCGCGGACGTGCGCCGCCGGCTGACCACGCTGCAGCAGTCCAGCCGTTACCGCAGCCTGAGCGCGACGGCGCGGTCACGGCTGGATACGCTGATGCCGCTGCTGCTGGCTGACGTTGTCGCCGTTGCCGCCAACGGCCGTACGCTCGGGCGCCTGCTGGCGCTGATCGAGGCCGTCGCGCGGCGCAGCGTCTATCTATCCCTGTTGGCCGAGAACGCCGCCGCCCGGCGCCGCCTGGTCGAACTGTGCGCCGCGAGTGCCTGGATCGCCGATTTCGTCACCCGCCACCCGATCCTGCTGGATGAGCTGATCGATCCGGATTCGCTCTACGAGCCACTGGACCGCGCGGCCGTCGCGGCCGAAATCGAGGAGGCGCTGGTCGGCATCGACAGCGAGGACCTTGAGTCACAGATGGATGCATTGCGCCAGGTGCGGCAGACGAACGTGCTGCGGGTCGCGGCCGTCGACATCACCGGCCGGCTGCCGCTGATGCGGGTCTCGGATTATCTGACGTGGATCGCCGAGGCGGTGCTGGAAGCGGTCCACCGCCTCGTCTGGCGCCAGACCGTCGCCCGCTATGGCCAGCCGCGTTCGCGGGTCGACGGCGTCGAGCGCGAACCCGCGTTCGCTATCATTGCCTACGGCAAACTGGGCGGGATCGAACTTGGCTATGGGTCCGATCTGGACCTCGTGTTTCTGTATGACTCCGAGGGCGAGGATCTGGGAACGGACGGCGAGCGCGAGCTGGACAATGCGACCTTCTTCGCGCGTCTCGCCCAGCGCATCATCCACTTCCTCAATACGCCGACCCCAGCGGGCATCCTTTACGAGATCGATACACGCCTGCGCCCGAACGGTTCGGCCGGCATGCTGGTGAGTACGCTGGATGCCTTCGCGCGTTATCAGCACGAGAATGCGTGGACCTGGGAGCATCAGGCGCTCGTGCGGGCGCGCATGGTGGTCGGCGATGAAACCCTCGAGCGGCGTTTCGAGGCAGTGCGTGCCGAGGTGCTACAGCGCCGACGCGACCCCGATGCGCTGCTCGACGAGGTGGTCACGATGCGCGAGCGCATGCGCCGCGAGCTCGCCCGCGGCGGCCGCGACCGCTTCGATCTCAAGCAGGACCGCGGCGGTGTTGCGGATATCGAATTTATGGTCCAATACGGCGTTCTGGCCGGGGCCTGTGCCACACCCGCGCTGGTCGAATATACCGATAACATCCGTCTGATCGAGGCGCTGGCCGCACAGGGTCATCTCGATGCCGACGACGCGCGTCTGCTGGCCGACGCATACCGGGGCTTCCGTACCCGCATCCATCGCCTTGCCCTGCTCGACGAACCGGCCGTGGTAGAGCCGGACGACGAGCTGGCCGATTATGCCGGTGCGGTCGCGGCGCTCTGGGAGCGCCGCATGGGCGGGCCGGTCACTGAACAGTAACCCACTGCACTCGGGAGAGGGGCGCATGTCCTTCGATGATCACGACGGCACCATCTGGTTCGATGGTGAATTCGTCCCATGGCGCGAAGCCCGCGTTCATGTACTGACGCATACCCTGCACTACGGCATGGGCGTGTTCGAGGGCGTAAGGGCCTATAAGACCGAACAGGGCGCCCAGATATTCCGGCTCGATGCGCATACCCGGCGGCTGTTCGATTCGGCGAAGATCATGGGGATGACCATCCCCTGGGATGCCGAGACCCTCAATGAAGCCCAGAAGGCCGTGGTCCGCGACAACGGACTCGAATCCGCCTATATCCGCCCGATGTGTTTCCTCGGTTCCGAGGGCATGGGGCTGCGCGCCGACAACCTGAAGGTCCACTGCATCGTGGCGGCCTGGCACTGGGGCGCGTATCTCGGTGACGAGAGCATCGAGCGCGGCATCCGCGTGCGCACCTCGTCGTACGCACGCCATCACGTCAACGTCTCCATGTGCCGGGCCAAGGCCAACGGCCACTACATCAACTCGATGCTGGCGCTGTCCGAGGCGACGGCCGACGGCTATGACGAGGCGCTGCTGCTTGATGTCGACGGCTATGCCGCCGAGGGCAGCGGCGAGAACCTGTTCGTCGTGCGCGACGGCACGCTGTACACGCCGGAATTGACCTCCGCGCTCAACGGCATTACGCGCGACACCATCCTGCACTTCGCGCAGGAGATCGATGTGCCGGTCGTCGAGAAACGAATCACGCGCGACGAGGTCTATATAGCCGACGAGGCGTTTTTTACCGGCACGGCCGCCGAGGTGACCCCGATCCGCGAGATCGACCGCCGAGCGATCGGGTCCGGGCGCCGCGGGCCGGTGACCGAGCGCCTGCAGCAGATGTACTTCGACCAGGTCGAGGGCCGCCGGAGCCAGTATCCGGATTGGCTGACCCCGGTCCGGTAGTGGGCCCTGATCCCGGCCCCGTGGCCAGCCCCGTGGTACTCTGGGGCGATAACCGCCGCGGTCGGGCGCCATAAAGCGCAAGCAGAAGGAGTAATCCGCGATGCCGAACCCAGAGACAGCGAAGCAGCAGGGCCTGCGCACGCCCAATGACCAGGGCCATTACGAAGTCACGGCGGCGGATCTCCCGATTCAGTGCCCGCTGCCGGGGACGAGCCTGTGGAACTCGCACCCGCGCATCTATATCGCACTCGATGGCAACGGGTTCGGCAAGTGCCTCTACTGCGGCGCCGAATACGTACGCACGGACATCGACAGTAACTGACACGACGGCCCGTCCACCGGTTCAGCGGTGGACCGGTCCGGTAACCGGCATTCCGAAGCGACCTTGAAGACGACCGCCACCAGTCCCGCCCGTATCCCTGCAAGCGCGATCAAACGCCGTATGCTCGTCCTCGCCGGCCCGCATTCCGGGGGCGGCCTCGTGCGGCGTCTGCTCGGCGGCTACCCGGGTGTCTACGATTTCGGCGAAAGCGGGGTGTTCTCCGAACTGTCGGGCCAGCCGCGCCGTTATCGCCCGTGGACCATGGTGGGCCTCTCGATCGGGCGGGAGCGCCGGCGTCTCGGTGAATTGCTCGACCGCGCTTACGCCGAGCGCGCGGCTGACGCACCGGCGCTGCCACCGCGCGAGACTCGCCTGCGGAGCGCCTTCGCCGGGGCCGTGGCGACCCTTGACCGCGTCGCGCTGGCATCCGGTTGCCGCAGCTGGGTCGAACACACGCCCGGACTCGCGCTTCAGGCACGCCCGCTCGAACGCCTGATCCCGCGCCTGCGCATCGTCCATGTCATCCGCGACGGCCGCGACGTGGTCGCATCCCACTGCGCCCAGACGGCCAAACAGCGGGGTCGCTACAGCCGTGCCAATGACGCCCGCTGGGCGATAGAGCGCTGGAATCGCGCGCTCGCCGTGCACGCACGCTGTTTCGGGCGCAGCGGGCACAGCTTCGTCTTCTACGAAGACCTGATCCATTATCCGGAACGCGAACTCACGCGCCTCGCCCATGAATGCGGGCTCAACCTTGAGGCCGGCCCCACTCTCGAGGTCGTGGAAGACGTCAATGTGGCGCCACCGCGCGCGGCGCGTTCAAGGTTCCGCGAATTGTTTGACGTCAACGGCCGTCGACGGATCGAAGCTCGGCTCGACCTGGAGTGCTATGGCGCCCTCGCTGAACGGCTGCAGTCACTCCGAGCGAGCGTTCCTCAAATCATATCAGTGGCCCCGCAGCGGCGTGCAATGGGCAAAAATTCTGACGAGCAGTGCCCCGTCGTACGCGATCAGGATTCATCCGCACGATGAATCCGCACTCGCTTCCTTCAATGACACTGTTCGGTATTTCGGCTGTTGGTTTTATCTCGGGGCCGTTTTGTGTCGAAGCCTGACTTCCTGGGGATCGGTGTTCCACGCGCCGCTACAACACTGTTGCATACGCTGCTCGTTGAGCAGCCCGGCGTTTGCATGGCGGTGCATGGTAGGGATTCCTGGGGGAAAGAACTCCACTACTTTGACCGAGAAGTGGAGCAGTTGCGCCTCATTGACTATGAGACCCTGGTTGCGGACAAATCCTGCAGCGCGATGGATGTCCATGGCGAAATAACACCAAATTATGCGGGCTTGCCGGACAAGGTAGTAGAACGAATAACCAGTTATCTCGGCCCTCGAGCACGCGTAGTATTAGTGTTGCGCGATCCGGCCGAGCGAGTGCTTTCGCATTATCTGAAGAACAGGCGTGCAGGAATCGGTCAGGAGGTACGACTACGGCAAATCGTTCGCTATTGCCAGAAAGCCAGGACGCTCGCCTATACGCGTTATAACGACATCATTGATCGGTGGAAACGCAGTCTGCCAGCGGATGGGCTCCTTGTTCTTACTTATGATGAGATCACATATGACACGATTGGCGCATTAGGTCGAATTCTTGACTTTCTCGGGGTTGATTCCACGCCGACTCTCCCGGTAGCGTCCAGTTCGGATCGCATCAATAGTTCAGCATCTCGTGGATATTGTTCGAACGCCCTGGTGCGGCGTTATCTGCATTGGAAGTTTGAGTCAGAACGAAGCACGACCAGAGTCTGGGCCGGGAAGAACTGGACCGGTTCGGAATCTTTGCAATCTCCGTGGATCGAGCGATTATTTTTCCGGATACTGGAGTTTATCTACCTGCCCATGAAGTTTGCCTCGTGCTATCGATTTTGGATGCGAGGGAGAAGACTCGCGCGAGCTCTGGATCTCCGTATAATCGAACATCGCAAGTGAATAACGAGCGCAGCGCGTTTCCAACGTGTAGTCTTCTGTAGCATCGGTGATGGATAGGCCTTTGTAAGTTACTTGCCTTGATGGATCTGCATAAAAGAGCGACGCGGTTGGCGAACGAGAGTAGCCGTAGCGGCCCGGATCGCCAGCCCCGTGCGGGTAAGCAGCAACCGTGCGTTCTTCGGTCTCGCGAGCCGTCTCTTTCCCGGTGATACGGCGTCCGCCGGCCTCGCCGAGTTCCCATTGCAATCTCCCCCCGGGGCGGAGCTGGGTCCAGCACGTGCCGTGCCCGGATACGCCCCGCTCACCGAGCGACTGTGTTCCACAGTGACGGACCTCGGTCGCGACCACTTCCGTGAGATACGGGAACGATGTAGTGGGACGAGGCCGAATCGATGATCGAACAACCCGGTATCGTCCCGACGTCCGGGGTCACCGCTCTCGATCGAGGCCCATCAGCGTAATGAAGGTGTCTGCGCTGCGCTCGACGGAGTAGCGTTCGCGGGCTGAGGCGCTCAGGCGGGTCGTGTCGGGAGGGTGTGTCCAGACGCGTTCCATCGCCGCGGCGAGTGCGGGGGCATCGCCGACGGGGACGAGCGGCGCAAGGCGCCCGCCTTCGAGAATTTCGAATGGGCCACTGGGGCAATCGGTCGCTACGACCGGCGTGCCGACCGCCATCGCCTCCACAAGGACGTTTGGCGATCCCTCCCAAGCGGAAGACAGGACGAACATGCGGCTCCGGGCGAGGTCTGCATAGACATTGTCGGAGAATCCAGGCATATCGAAATCTCGGTCGATCCCGAGTTCGCGGGCCTGTGCGGCCAGTGATTCGCGAAGCGGGCCGGAGCCGAGTATGACCAGTCGTGCCTCGTGGTCCTCGCGCAGGCGCGCGAACGCCCGGAGCAGCGTCGGGTAGTCTTTCTGCTCGTGCAGGCGACCGACGGCGAGGACAACCGGCGGCTGGCCGTCCTGAAACCACGGATGTTCAACGGGGGCGGCCATCATTCGATCGATCGCTGGTGTCACGACGGGGTTGGGCGCCACATCGACCGCCTCGGGTGGCCACCCCATCAGTTCGGCGCAGTCGTCGGCGACGCCGCGGGAGACGGCGATCATGCCGTCGTTGCGCGAGAAGTAGTTGCGGATGCGCGCCAGGCGCCGCTGTTGCTCTCGTGGCGGGAATTCGCGCACCGCTGTTGACATGTGCGCGTTGCCGGTCGCGAAGATGCGACACGGGGTGTGG
>Ga0075106_1001105_pt1 | contig 12429 bp, 14 predicted proteins | sample AntDeeMetag02WF4_FD_69796 | JGI IMG/M metagenome (GOLD analysis project Ga0075106, IMG submission 69796) | Saline lake microbial communities from Deep Lake, Antarctica - Antarctic Deep Lake Metagenome 02WF4 | ecosystem: Environmental > Aquatic > Non-marine Saline and Alkaline > Saline | place... | reverse complement strand
GCCGCCGGCGCTGACACCTATAGCCTACTGGCCGCGATCGGAGCGGATTGTGTCGGCGCCCTGCAATTCGTCGCCGCCGACGCCGACGCCGATCACCATGATCATCGTCACTGCGCCAACGGCAATGACCCCAACAGCATCGTCGGCGACCCCGTGGATGACAGGACCATCGAAGCCCTGCTGCGCGGCCTTGTGCAGACACCGCTCGGACTCAACCGCGAGGATCCATTTCGAATATCGGTCGCCGGGGCCCAGGAAAAGACGGCGCTCCTGTGGCACGACGGCCACTGGCTCAAACCTCACGGCACGACCCCGACCACGCACATTCTCAAAACGCAGATCGGCAGGCTCCCCAATGGCATCGACCTGTCAAACAGCGTCGAGAACGAGTATTACTGCCTGAAACTCGCCGCAGCGTTCGGGCTGCCCGTCAATCAGGCCTGGATTCAGACCTTCGGCAGCACCAAAGCGCTTGTCGTTGAGCGCTTCGACCGGCGCTGGACCCGAACGGGCCGTCTGCTGCGTCTGCCGCAGGAGGACTGCTGCCAGGCCCTGTCCGTAAGCCCGACCCGCAAATACCAGAGTGACGGCGGACCGGGCATTGTCGATGTCCTCGATCTTTTACAAGGCAGCGACAACCCGGCCTTCGACCGTCAAACGGTATTCAAGGCCCAGATCCTGTTCTGGCTCATCGGCGCCACGGACGGCCATGCGAAGAATTTCAGTGTATTCCTGGGTCCGGGTGGCGGTTATCGGCTCACCCCGCTCTATGATGTCCTGACCGCCCAGCCGAGCCTGGACAAACGCCAGATCGAGCGCAAAGAGATGAAGCTGGCCATGTCGGTGGGCACCCGCCGCCATTATCGGATTGAAGAAATCATGCGGCGAAATTTCGTGCAGACCGGACAAGAGGCGGGTCTGCCAAAGACGGCTGTCCATCGAGCGATCGAGGAGTTGGCCGACAGCGCCACGGACGCACTTGATAAAACGGCGAAGGATCTCCCGGCGGATTTCCCGGCCGGCATCCATGACGCCGTCAGCGCCGGCGTCTCACGACGCCTCGGTCGCCTGGCAAGCGGATCCGGTCACATGTAAGGGTGTACTCAACCCGTAGTTGGGTTGAGCGCCAGAGACCGTAAAAGTATCCCGTCGCATGCGAGTACAGGGTTGATGATATCCCTCATGCGGCGATGGATCCGGTTATGGCGCTTGGAGAGAGCCAGGTCCGGGTGCGGCGCCAGGAACCCGGCACGGTCCGGATGAGTCGTCGATACAGGCGGCGCACGCCCGATGAACCCGCGTGCCGCGCGGCTGTCGCGTAGATCAGGCCCACCCAAGCCGACGCGATCAAGCCTACCAGCAGTGTGTTACTCATCATCTTCGCTCCAAGTGTGATCGTCGTCCGCGGCCAGCCCGCCGAGGACGATCACCCCAAAGCCGAGAAACAAAATCACTTTCATCATCGCGGTCATCTCCGTTTTTGATATTATTTGCTAGCATAGACTAGCATCGTATATTAGATACGCATAACGTGAGGTCCACAAATGAAAACCCGACCGTATGCCTTGCGCTTCGCCCCCGATCTCGATACCCGCATCATCGCGTGCGCACTGACTACGTGGATCTGGCGTTGGCATTGTCGTGGCTTCGGTGGTCGGGTCGGTTGGGCTCCACCCATCCTCGAATACGGTTCTGTCCGCGATCCCCGGGTCGCGATCGCGTACCATCTGCGTGCCGACGCGGCCGCTTGGCGCGCATTTCAGGCCCGCGGTCTTGCCATCTCGATTGACGACGTCGTCGAACGGCTCGGCGGCATTGCTACCCACGCCGATCCTGCACGGAGGCTCATATGATCCGGTATTACTTATCTGCGCTCTGCCTACCCATACTGCTCAGCGTAACGGGCTGCTCGTCCAGCGAATTCGAAGCTGGCGAAAAACTGTGGCTGCGCCTGAATTGTCCGGAGTGCAATCTCAGCGGTACGCGATCGACAGAAGGGCATGCTGTGGTGCGCTATGTTGGCGCTGCGGACACCACCGCCCGAGCGCGTGTCGAAGTGGAGTACGTCGATATCCCGCAGGGGAATCAGCTCGATCTCGCGCAGCGCCTCGAGCCCGGGCAGAGGGTGGCGGTGCGGCGTGAGTATCTACAGCTCTATGAGGCCGGCAAGGCCGAGGCCGGGCGCCGTGAAGATCTCCGCGAGCAGCTCTATTCGCTGCTCACGCTGGATGGGCCGAATGCGCCACTACATGTCGTACAACGTGCGCCTGCAATCATCGAAGGACTCGAGTCGGTCGGCGCCCCGGTCGATGCTGCACGCGCGCGCGGTGCATCGGCGTTCATCGGGGGCGTCTACGAAGCGCGTGGTGAGCGCTGCATGACCGCATCGCGGCGCCAGTGGGGCGAGTGCCTGACAGACCCGGACATATGGGATCACATCGTGGCGCATGTCGATGCGATCGGTGGTAGCGAGGCGATACGCGCGGCCTATCGTCGCGATACGGAGCTTACTCGCGTTCGGTGGCAGTCACCGCGGGAGCAGGTGGCACCGCGCTTCCGACCCCTCATATCGGCGATCCAGCAATATTGCTTCGAGGTGCCGGCGACGATCGCGGCACACGGTCTCGGGCGGGATCACGTCCGCGAAACGCGCGGCCAGTGCATACGCTGGATTACCGGCGACGGTGCGTATATGCCGGGCGATCGCTCGCTTGAGGACACGATCGAAGAGAGCGTTGACGCCATCACCGCCGCCGCGGCCCGCTGAGGTCTCGATCTTGGCCGATCTGCGCCCGCAGATCGGCCTTCGTCCAACCCTGGGTACCTCGCTGTGCGCCCTGGCCGACCTCGGTATCGCTGGCTCCGCCCTCGCCACTGTTGTGCGACCGTGCGCCGGCACCACTACCCGAGGCGTCTACACCCTGTGTCCGCCAATCCTGCGGCCATCCTCGGGCCCCCGGGATGGCGCCGTTCCCGCCAGTTGGCTGTCCTCCCCCGTTGCCGCCGCGCGGGCCTCCACTCGGGTCGCCGCTTGTGGTTTGCTGCTTCGTTGTGGTTGCCCCATTGCCCCCGCCGATACCGCTGATCCGTGCTACACGGGCGGGCCCTGTCATCGCCGCCATACCTATTCCCGCCCCGATCGAGGTGTTCTCGCGGTTGATGGTAGCGCCACCTCGGCCGCCCGTGAGGCCCTTTTCTTCACCGCCAAAGACAATTTTCCAGCTAGCGTATGTCACCAACCCGACTGCGATATGCGTGAGCAGCGGCAGCGCTGCGAGCATCGATGCGTAGGGGGAGTCGAGCATCATTCGGACATTCGGTGTCGCCGTAATGATGGTCACCAGCTCGGCCGTCGCCCAGCCCGCGAGGCGCAGGACCAAGTACAGAGCGAACAACAGTACATGGATGTATAGCAGCACGAGCAGCGGTGTAGTCAGCAGACGGATTTGTCCTGGCAACACGGCGAACGCCGCGAGAAACGGGAAGGCCACAATGGTGACGCCATACGCGAGCGCGCACAGGCCGATCAGAAGGGGCACCGTGCGGCGTGCATCCAAATAGGCCCAAAGTGCACCAAGTTCCGAGGTTAGAGAGTGCCAGGCACCCCATATATCGTCGGCGATAGACTGCGCCACGTCGCTATCTCGCGGTGAATCATTGCCAGAGACCGGCGCGGCCTGGGCCCGGCTCATTGCCCCACTTGCGCCCCCTTGCGCCAACGCACCCAGATCAAGTGCAGAGGATGGAGCTACCTCGCCACCGCTGCCGACCGAGGTCCCCGCGCCGCCGGTGTCACACTCGGCTTGGTCGCCAAACGCGGATTCCAGCCACTCCACAGCCCACACATCGGCGCGGCGCCCCGTCACGCCCGCGCGCAGCGAGTCACTGCGGGCCAGCATCGCCTCGAGGCCTCGTGCGGCGCACGCGGCTTGTCCCTCGTCGCCGGCGACCTTGGCGAGATTTGCTCCATATCCCGCATATAATTGATTGAAACCGGTCTGCACCAATCGATAGTGCTGGGCGCAATTCGCAGGCACCCAGTATTTGTTCGGCGTCGCTGGAAGCCGATGCATCTTGGTTACCGAACCCGAATGGATCATCTGCTGAAAGGGCCGGAACCGGGCGCCACTCAATGCGTCGGGTGGATCGAGCAGGTGACCGGCGTTCGCATCACTCACCCCGCCCCCGAAATGTGCGGACCAGTATTCCGCGGAGGGCAGTCGATATGCCGGATAGTTCACCGGCAGGACGGAGCCCGCATTCTCGTTCCGGGTCGGCGTCACCCGGCCTGTGTCATGGATTAGAACGGAGTGCCCACGCATGGTTTCCTGCGCGGACTTGCTGATCTGAGCCTGCTCCATGTCGGCCGGATTGATGAGCATCGATGCCCCTTGCAGTCCGAGCAGGATCCTGTCGTTCTCGCTGAAAGTCTCAGCCGTATCCTCGCGCAGGATCAGTGCGCCGCATCCGAGTTGGTAGTCACGGTAAGCTTCGGATAGCGAGCCCATCGCCGACTGAAGCTGTCGCGCCACGCCCTGGTCGTTGAGCGCGGAGCCTGCTGCCATCGCTACGCGGCTGTGCGCGGAGCTGAGTCCGCTAGCCGTGATCGCCTCCTCCACGGCGCCGCCGAAAATCCGATGGAACGCCATATATACGCGCGTCGGTATCTCGATCAGGATCGGTGCTACGTCCGATGCGACTGATCCGCTATCGGTCGATCCGAGGGCCACGGCCGGGCCTTTCAGGCTATCCCTGTCCTGCGTGACGTAGGTGCTATGCCTTATCGGCTCCATCCCGAACGTGATGATCACCATGATGATGAACATGCGCACGAGCAGGTATTCGCGGCCCTTGAACCATCCGCCTAGGAAGCCGATCGATCCGAATATCAAGGCAATCAGTGATATAGAGATCCAGGCGTCCTCGAGAGACGACCAAAAATGGTTCGCGAACACCACGGAGGAATCGATCGCAATGCCGAGGATGGTGACTGGGTCTTCAAGTTCTTCGGCCAGTTCCCACCAATCTTCAGCGCCCATTTCCGCGGCAGCGATCGAGGGGGAGACCAAAGCCAACAGGCACAGCAGGGATAGGATGAGGCGAGCGCGCATGGGGTTCCCGGGGCGTTGTCTTTAATCCCTACAACGCCGCTCGTTAACCATTGGCTCCATTCCTATGCCCTGCTAACCCTTGGTTACGCATCCATGAGTGCACTCACCGTGTCCGACTCCCACCCTTGGCGCAGGGTCGAGCCCACTCGTACGCGAGCTGATGCCGCAGCTTCCGGGCGACTACAAAGCCGCGCTTGTCTCGTTGGCATTTGATGATGCGAACGCGATCAAGCGACAGGCGGGCTGGATCCAGCGCCTAGTTATGCGTGGGGTGGCTCGGCTGATCGATAAGGAGACCGAGGAGCCAGTTCGCCCCCTGAGTCACCGTGAATCGTGCACGGCCACAGCGCTGCGGCCACCGGGAAATGCACGATAGAGCGCCGCACGTGAAACTCCCACCCGACGCGCGATTTCCGTGACCGGAAGCGAGGAATGGGCCAGTAGCGTGCGCGCCTGTTCGATCGTCTTATCGTCCATGACCCGCGGGCGGCCGCCGATACGGCCTTGGCTCCGGGCGTAGTCGAGACCTGCGGTGGTGCGCTCGCGGATCAGCTCGCGCTCGAATTCGGCCAACGCGCCGAAAACCTGGAACACGAGACGCCCGCCCGCGGAGGTGGTATCGATCGATTCAGCCAGGGATCGAAGACCGACTCCGCGGGCGTCGAGGTCTTCGACCGTGTCGAGTAGTTGCCGCAGCGACCGGGCCAGTCGATCGAGGCGCGGGAGAACGAGCACGTCGCCCTCGCGCGCATATTGCAACGCCTCGGCCAACTGCGGGCGATCCCGCTGGGCCCCGCTCGCGGTCTCGATATAGATCCGCTCGCAGCCGGCCTGCTCGAGCTGCGCCCGCTGATAGGCCGGATCCTGCTCGCGGGTCGAAACTCTCGCGTAGCCGATGAGCATTAACTACGCTCCGGCTCGCCGGCGGCCTCGAGGCGATCCCGGCGTTCCGCGTGCTCCCGGGTCTCGCGTTCGATCCGGTTTTCTGCATTTTCGCCGTTCACCGTTTCTCTCCTCCTTCTTCGCCGATGATCTCTGCTGCGAACTCGAGCACATCAGCCCGCCGGGTTGGATAGAGCGCACGACGTGCGATTTCGCGCTGCAGCTCAATCCAGGTCCGCCATCCTTCCGCGTCGAGTCCTTCCAGCGCTCGCGCCAGCGGTACCGATACCGGCCACAGATACGCCGCGAAACACGTCCGCAGGCGCTCGTCTCGAGCGCCGAGACTCTTTTCGCGTTCCTCGATCACGGCCGCGATCGCGTGGCCGTGCTCTTTCGTCTCATCACTCAATACCGCCGCATCCATTGCTGCTCTCCTGTGTCTCAAAAACGTCTCCATTTTACCGAACACCTTTCCCGGTTTCAATACACAGTTTTTAGACAATTTGAGACGCACTGCGCGGGGATGATCCTGCCTGTGTTCATGTGTCGCAGAACCGGTCGTTATCGAGACGGTGATCCAGTCGCAGGACGTCTGCCATAAGGGGCAGGGGGAATATCGACAGTTACCCGATTGCGAAAATCGGACGACGAACGGATCATGCAGTCCCTCTTATGGACGACCGTATGAACATGACTCCGGAAGCATTCGTAGCCAAGTGGGATCCGAGTACGCTCAAAGAGAGTGCCGGGTCACAGGAACATTTCATCGACCTGTGCCGGCTTGTCGGGGTCAAAACGCCGGCCGAGGCCGACCCGGAGGGCGAGTGGTTCACGTTCGAACGTGGTGCCAAGAAGACCGGTGGCGGCGATGGCTGGGCCGATGTCTGGCGCAAGGGGTGCTTCGCCTGGGAGTACAAGGGCAAGCACAAGGACCTGTCCGCAGCCTACCGCCAACTCCAGCGCTATGGGCCGGCCTTGGACAATCCTCCGCTGCTGGTCGTGTCGGATATGGATCGCATCCAGATCCACGCGAATTTCACGAACACCAAGCAGGTTACGTACGAGCTTCGGATCCAGGATCTCGCCGACCCTGAACAGCGGGCGTACCTGGAGGCCGCGTTCAAGGATCCGGAACGTCTTCGGCCGGGTGAAACCCGCGAGTACATTACCGCCGAAGCAGCCCGCAAGTTCGCAGCCTTGGCCGAGGAACTGCGACAAGCCGGCTACGAGCGCCTGCGAGTGGCGCATTTCATCACCCGCATGCTGTTCTGCATGTTTGCCGAGGACATCGGGATCCTTCCCCGCCACCTATTTACAGAAATGCTCGAGCACGCCCGCGAGGCGCCTGAGGATTTCCAGGGCATGGCGTCAGACCTGTTCGGCGCCATGCACAGCGGCGGGCGGGTCGGCTTTGAGCGTGTCGACTGGTTCAACGGTGGTCTGTTCGACGACAACGACGCTTTGCCCCTCAATCGCAAGCAGATCGATCTCGCGCTGGCCGCGGCCTATCTCGACTGGTCGGCGATCGAACCATCGATCCTCGGCACGCTTTTCGAGCGGGGGATGGACCCCAGAAAGCGGGGCCAACTCGGGGCCCACTACACAGATCCGGAGACGATCAACAAGCTGGTCTATCCCGTGGTCATTGAGCCGCTCGAACGGGAGTGGGCGTTCGTACGGGCGGAAATCGATGCTCACATGGAGGCTGCCCACCGGATCAAGAATCCGAAGCCCCGCCTCCAGAAGGCCCAGACCACCTTGCAGCAATTTTTGCTGCGGTTGCGCAAATACACCGTCCTCGACCCTGCGTGTGGCTCAGGGAATTTCCTGTATCTGGCTCTCAAGGGGCTCAAGGACTTCGAGAATCGTGTCGGCCTCGAGGCCGAGTCGCTCGGTCTCGAACGGCACTTGCCGGATGTGGGGGTGGCGAACATGCGCGGCATCGAGATCAGCCCGTATGCCGCGGAACTGGCCCGCGTGACCCTCTGGATCGGCGAGATCCAGTGGATGCTCGAGCACGGGTTCTCGCTCGACAAGAAGCCAATCCTGAAGCCGTTGAACCAGGTCGAGGAACGCGACGCATTGGTGACGGAGGGCGGTCTTGAGGCGGAGTGGCCGGAGGCTGAGGCGATCGTCGGGAATCCTCCTTTCATAGGGGATCGCCGCATGATTGCCGAACTGGGTGAGCAGGCGGAGACGATTCGCGCCGCGTATAAGGATCGCGTGCCCCGTGGAGCTGATTTTGTCACCTATTGGTTCGAGAAAGCGCGACACGCGATCGAGAAAGGCCGATCAAGACGCTGCGGTCTGGTAGCGACCAATTCGATCCGCCATGGCCAGAATAGGCGGGTTTTGGAACGGGTTATTACAGTCGCCCCGATATTTACCGCATGGTCTGATCAGCCATGGATTAACGAGGGGGCGGCCGTCCGGGTATCGCTTATTGCTTTTGCCAATGCGGAAGATCCTTGCTCAGCGAATCCTGTTTTAGACGGGCATCCGGTTGACGAGATTTATGCCAATCTTACCGGCGGGGATGTAGATATCACGCAGGCGGTCAGGCTCAATGAGAATGCCGGGATTGCATGTCAGGGTATAACGAAGAGTGGAGCCTTCGATGTGTCAGGGGCGGTCGCTCGGCAATGGCTGGCAGAACCGAACCCGGATGGCAGGTCGAATGCTGAAGTGTTGGCCCCCCTGATTAACGGCCAGGATCTACTCCGACGCCCATCGGATCGATGGTTAGTCAATTTTGGGGGCGAGTGTTCACAGCCCGTCGCCGCTTTGTATGAGGCCCCGTATCGCTATGTAGAGGATAATGTTTACAAGCCCTTGGCCGATAAGGTCGGACGAAAACGTGCTGATGGGACCATTCAGTCTTGGATGGAGAGCCAATTCGCCGCGTGGTGGCGTCTTTGGCGGCCCCGAACGAGCATGGTGTGCGCGGTTGGCCGCCTCGGCCGGTATATCGCGACGCCACGGGTTGCCAAACACCGCCTGTTCGTGTGGGTTAGCGGCACCGTTTGGCCGGATTCAGCGCTGGTCGCCATCATGCGAAACGATGATGTTTCATTCGGCATTCTACACTCGTATCTCCACAAAATTTGGTCATTGCGAATGGGGTCGTTCTTGGGGAAAGGAAATGACCCCCGTTACACACCGAACAGCACGTTTGAGACGTTCCCGTTTCCGCCGGGCCTCGAGCCGAACCGTTCGCCAACCGATTTCGACAGCCCGCACGCCGAGGCGATCGCCGAGGCGGCGCGCAACATCGACACCCTGCGCGAACGCTGGCTAAACCCGCCGGAATGGACGGAGCGGGTGCCCGAGGTGGTCGAGGGCTACCCCGACCGGATCGTGGCAAAACCCGGTTGCGAGGACAAGCTGAAGCAGCGCACGCTCACCAAGCTGTACAACGAGTGCCCCGCGTGGCTTGATCACGCACACGAGGCACTCGATAAGGCTGTCGCTGCAGCTTACGGGTGGGAATGGCCGCTTGATGACGAGACTATCCTGGCGCGGCTGCTTGAGCTGGATCTCTCTCGGGGCGAGGCGGGGCGGTAGCGCCGTGTCAGCGTGTTGTCCGAGTGTGCCTTGAATGGAGCCTAGATAGAGATAGGGCAGGGGTTCACAAGCGTGGCTAGGCGGCCGCGACCGGTTATGAGCGGCTCCGTGCCTGATTATGCGTAGCTCGCCAGCGGGTGCATCACGGCGTCGGTGTAGATCGCGGTTGTGGATAGTTGGGCGTTGAGCCATTTAGGTGACTGACGCCGGCAGTGAGCGGTCCAAGTAGGCTCAGGATCCCGGGAAATAGCCCTCATAAGCAAGAAACCAGTGACACTAAAGTCATGGGGGACTGGCACAGCTGTCACTGCCCCCCTGAATAAAATGTCGCCCTCTCCCTGTCCCTGTAGTCGCCCAAAGAAGATGCACAGCGGCACAGACCCGTACAGCTAGAGACCCCATCCGCAATACACACAGATGCAGGGGAGGGGGTGACACATGAGTCGCCCGACCCAGGGTTTCTTTTCCCGCGTGCTCGCCATAGACTCGATTTGTACCGCGGAGCAAGAACTCAGGAGCCCGGGTGATGGCGAAACAGCAGGCTAATGAGAAAACGGCGGTCGCGAAGGCTAAGGCGATCGAGCAGCGCTGGAGCAAGCCATTGGCCGATGCTGGCTGGACCGCGATCCCAAACATCGTTCTCGAGAAACAGAAGGCGCTCGGGCTCACGCCCACGGATATCAACGTGATTTTGCATATCGCCAAGCACTGGTGGGAGGCGGGGGCCCAGCCCTACCCTGCGGTCGGCACGATCGCCAAGGCTATCGGGGTGCAACCTCGAACGGTGCAGCGCAGCATCACGAAGATGGTGGACCTAGGCCTGCTTGAGCGCCAGCCCCGCTACTACGCTCAGGGTGGCCAGAAGTCGAACTGCTATAGCTTTCAGGGGCTAATCGACCAAGCCCGGCCCTTCGCGGAAGAACTGCTTGAGCAGCGGGACGCGAAAAAGCGACAAGAGCAGGCGCGCCGCCGGCGCGATAAGCCGCTGCACAGCGTTAAGTGAGCATCATGGTGTAGCTCAAGTGGAGAGAGCCCTAGGTTTCGAGCTGTCTGAAGGAGCGCAACTTCAGTATAGCGCCTAGGAGATGCGGGTTCGAGTCCCGCCACCATGCCCAAATTTGTTTATTCCCGCTCTTTGTGGGTCTCGAAGAGGAACAGGCTCAACGTACTCGCCGCGCCTGCGGCCAGTTTGGCGTGCCGGGATGTGAGGCTCTTCCGGCGACCGTGCGGCCCGTGCCCCGAGCCATACAGGTTCCGCAACTCCGCTAACCCAGTAACGACCGTGCCAAGGTTGCTGAGCAGTTTTCGAATTGTGTCAGCCCCCTTGGCCTGATCCGGGATATCTTCCGGCAGCAAGTTGAGGGCTTTGCGGGTGCGCTTCAGCAGCTGCGGCAGGTCGTCAGCCCTCTCCCAGGTGGTCTGGCGGTCCTCCAGGATGGTTTTACAGCAAGATTCAACCAGTTCCTTGGATGAGCCGATGGCGAGCGCCGGATCGTTGTCAATGGCCGCCTCGATCCGGTCGATTTGGCGAACGATCTCGGTACTGTCGAGCTGGGCGGCCAAGACATGCAGTTCTTGGAGACGGCCAGCCTGCGCGGCTGGGACGAGGCGGCCGCCCTCGCTTATGTAACCATCGATCTCAAGGAGTCTGCGTAAGCGCTGCGCCTGCTGAGGCGCGTTCTGATCCACGGTCACTAGGATGCTTTCGTACACCCGGACCAGCCGGCGGACTTGGTCTGGGTCAGTGAAATCGATGGTTTTGTAATATTGCTCCACGAGACCGCGCCGCTGTCCGGGGACGTTTGGATCGTGCTCCAAATCGGGCGTAAAGCTCTCGTTATCGAACTCGACATCGATCTCGCGAAGCGTCCAGCCGACAAGCGTCTCGCGAAATTCGTTGCGTGTACGCCTGTTGATCAGTTCAGTCCGGGCCATTCCTTACTCCCACATCTTAGTGGCGATCCGGTGCTCCTCTGCGCCCACGGCGTCGGCGTAAATTGCGGTCATCGAGAGCTGGGCGTGACCCAGCCACTTCTGGACCATATTGAGCGGGATTCCCTTGCCCACGGCCTGGACGCCGAAACCGTGGCGCAGGCCCTTCGGGCTCGCCTGCGGGCCGGTGATGCCGGCCGCGCGCATGACTTCCTGTACGCGGCGTCAGGCCGTCGTCCGGCCCCAGCGCCATAATCGGTAGCGTGAGCCCGTTCCCGCCTTTTGCCGGGCGCGGAGATCGTGCGCGAGATCCAGGGCGTCGATGACGCTCCGTGGGACGGGCACAGCCCGGTAGACGCCCGTGCGGCGTTTCTTGAGGCTTGAGAAGATGACCGTGCCGGCCTCGAGATCCACGCGATCGGCGGTGAGCGCGAGCGCCTCGCTGATCCGGCAGCCGGTGTAGGCGAGCACCAGGCACAGCGTGCGCGTCTCGCGTGGGGCCTGCTCGGCCGCCGTGAGAAAGCGCGCACGCTCGTCGGCGGTGAGATACTTGCGCTGGCCTTGGGCATCGTACAGCCCCAATCCCTCCTCTTGCATGCAATCAAACGCTCCGTTCTGGACCCTGTTGGACGCAACTCGCGACAACTGTTTCACCTGCGGCCCGTAAAAACCCCGCTTGGGCGGGGTTCGGGGCCGCCGTATGAACAGAATTACCAATTCTGTTCATACGGCGGTCGTAAAGCATTGCCGCAGATCGATTCGATAAAGACTTATCGTTGTTCAATTACTCTTACGGCGTTCGTGGCGTAGTCCCTTACGGCATGGTCTTCGGGGTAGACCTCGGCTAGATTGCGCAGCTCGTCGAGCAGCGCGTCGCGGCGCTCGAGCGCCTCCTCGGCCTTGGCGTCGACAAGCGTGTTGGCAAGGCCCATCGCGAACT
>Ga0075106_1001104_pt1 | contig 12432 bp, 13 predicted proteins | sample AntDeeMetag02WF4_FD_69796 | JGI IMG/M metagenome (GOLD analysis project Ga0075106, IMG submission 69796) | Saline lake microbial communities from Deep Lake, Antarctica - Antarctic Deep Lake Metagenome 02WF4 | ecosystem: Environmental > Aquatic > Non-marine Saline and Alkaline > Saline | place... | reverse complement strand
CATTTTATCACTATCAGAGTATCCTTCTAACTCTTCCATCTCTATCCTCTTCTGACCTGCTACAGACCCAAATATATGTGCTGTAGCTATCCAAGGGTTACCTGTAGCCACTGTTAACCCAGCTCTAGTGATTAAGTCAGGTATGTTCTGAGCTACCCCTGAAACTACACCTTCTACGAAGTCTCTTGTCCTACCTTCTAAGAAAGCTGATACAACATCTTTTTTTACATCAGGAGCTACCATATTAGAGATATTCGTTAGATATTCAGTAGTCTCAATAACTTCTCCGTCCTGAGTCTTATATTCTTGAGCCAAAAGAGCTCTGGGGTCATCAGCTTCCATAGCTTTTTCAATAGAACCATGCTCTTTAATAACATTCTTATAAGTATATTTAGTATAATTAGTTTCATGCATAAACTTTAATAATCCCGCTGCTGTTCTAGGTATTCCTGATTTAAGAGAATCATAACCAATTGACCATAAACTTTGGTCCTCTTCTTCATTTTCAGCTTGAATTTGAGCCCAAGTTAATTGGTTCTTTATCAGTTCAATATGTTGTTGTTGTAAAGTTAGTTCTTCTTCTTTACTAGTTTTATCACCATCAGTAGGAGCATTAAAGAGGGTATCTATAGATTGACTTTCACTAGTCTCTGTTATTTCTTGTAAGGAGGTTTCTGTATCCTCCTCACTAGCTTCTTTTTCATTCTCAGTTTGGGTTTGGTTCTTTATCAGTTCATAATGAGCTGAATGTTGTTGTTGTAAAGTTTGTTCTTCTTCTTCTTCTTTTTCATCTTCTTCATTAGTAAGAGTATTAAAGAGAGTATCTATAGATTGACTTTCACTATTCTCTACTTCTACTTCTTCGCTAGTGTTACTAGCCTCTTCTTCTTGACCTATAGAATCCCATAAGTTATCAATACTTTTATTATCCATAATTAATTATTAAACCTCCTTACGCTAATAAACTAGCTTACACTATTTTCTCTTATAAATCCTGTATGATAGTCTTAATTAGCTCTTCTGGGACTTCCTGTGCTCGGAGCTCCTCTTGTACCTTATTAATATATCTTCCTGTTATAGCACCTTCAGGAGTTTGATTCAAGGTCTTCATATAATAATAAGCTCTTAAATAATCTTGTCCTTCTGGGCCACTAAGAACTTTTGATTCTTGTAGTTCTTTTGAAAGTTCAGTATAAGTTAAACCTTCGTCCCCAATCTTAGTACTTATAATTTCTATACCTTTTTCTTGTCTTTCAGGACTATAAGAATATATTGATAATCCTTCAGGTAGATAATCTTCTGCTGAATCAAATATTTGTATTATACCTGCCTCTTCTTCAGCTTCAGCTACAGTTTCTGCTCCTTCAGTTATATCCTGTACAGGGTTACTATCAGCAGTTTTACTTAATCCTTCTCCCGATATAAATTCATTAGCAGTATCATATTCAGTCTCTTTGTATACATAAGGGTCAAAGATTAATTCATTTATTTCTTTAACGGTCAAGGGTCTTCCATATTCTTCTGTCAAATTCTCATAATCAATAATTAGTCTGGCTTCTAAAGCCTCATTAGTATCTCCTTCAAACATTGCACTTATACCTTTAGAATCTTGAATTTGAGCTACAATTCTAGGCATAAGGTCATCAAAATGGTCATTAGCTTTATCTTTTTTATTAGCTAAAATTTCTTCTTCTTTTCTTTCCTTTTCTTCTCTTCTCTCTGCACGATCTTCTAAAGCATTTTCATTAGCTGCTATTATGTCTTCTCGTCTCTTTTGGTTATAATCTGAAATCATACCAGCGAGAAGTTTAAAATTACTTTCAGTTAACTGCGATGATGCCTTTACTAAGTCTGTATGTTGTAGATTACCTTTTCTCGCTTTATAATACAAAGGAACAAAAGTTGAGGGTTGTGATTCATCAGCAAAGGAATTAAGACCCTTCTTCATATCCATAAGTTTATCATGATAAGTTCTAAATTGAGAGTCTGATAAATCGTCAAAAGCTGAGTTATTTAAAAGCATTTCTTCCATTTTATTTATTTTCTTTAGCTTTTCATCTGTATTCATAAAAGGAACATTACCCATTGCTACTGTAAATTCTTGTCTTATTTCTCTTTCTTCATATTCTATTCTCTTTTGTTCTTTATTATCTAAGCTTTGAAGAATAGTATCTCTATTACTTTCAGCTTTCTGTCTATAAGCTTTAATATCTTTCATAAGCTCTGGGTTAGTCTCTAGTCTAATCTTATCAGAATCTTCTATACTAGCAAAATCTAATAGTTCAGGCATTCCTGTCTCTATAGCCAGTGCTCCTACTTGGTGAACAAATAAGTTTGATATAGCTTGTTTATCTAAGTTCAGTTTTTTACCCTTAGCTTGAGTTTCTGTTAATACTGTTCTTAAGACTTCTCCTATTTCAGAATCCCCTATACTTATAGCTGTTTCAATATAATCTTCAGTTCTCCCAGTGATACCTTCTAAACTAATACCTAAAGTTTCCTGTATTTTAATATCTATTTCATCAGCTATTATTTCACTAGTCAACGCTAAGGATTGTTCTTGAAATTCTTCAGCCATATCTGTATTATATTTGGAGATAAGCTTACTCTCTACTTCTGAAGCTCTAGGAATAAAGTTTTTTAAATAAGCATCAGAAGGTGCAGCTTCAATATATTGTTCACTTAAAGCTTTTAGACCTTCATTAAATTCCTGAGGGTCTAGCTTATTGAAGTTTTCTGCATAGTATTGTTGAGCTTCTGTAGCATACTGTCTAGCATGTAGCTCTCCTTCCATAGATTCATAACCTTCAATTAAATATGGGCCATCTTTAGGTTTCTCTTTATCCTGTTGAGCTAAAAAAGCTCCTTGTTCTTTTTCTGCTTTCTGCCTTTCTTGAAAACTTCTTATAACACTAGGCATTCTTCGGTCTGCTATGTTTAAAGCCTGAGCTATTTGATAAGACCTACTAGGAGCCCCCTCTGAACCTATAATTGATTCCTGTCTTACCGCATTGATGGGTCTAGCTGGGGCTTTTAAATTAGGAGTAGTATTATCAAAAGTAGTTCTCTGGTCTAATTGTTGTCTATTAGATAGCCTTAATTTTGTTGGTCTAACCACGCTTATTCACCTCCTGGATTTTCTTCTTTATATTGGTTATATACATTTACCCCTGCAGGAATACCTACTTCTAAACCTCGTAAGAAAGGGTTACTTCTTGGTCTAGTAGAATAATCAGGGTCCTGTTGAGCACTAGTTTTAATCTTATAAGCTTCTAGAGCTCCCTGGTCTATCTGATTTTCTAGATTAGTTTTATATATTCCTTTGTCTCTACTTTCATCTGCCATGTTTGAAGCTACAGACCTCATTAAACTATTTCCTGAGATGTTAGCCTCTCCTGCTGATACTAAAATCTTAGCTCTATCTCTAGCTCCCTGTTTCTCTCTATCATACATTTTACTATCAGTAGCTGTTTGTAGTTGTTGTACTTGACTCTGAAGGATTGATAAATCCAAAACACCAGCCTTCCTTGAGTTTCTTGCATCTAACTCTGCTTGTCTATTTTGTGCATCTATTTGTTCATTCCTAGCCTTAGCTTGACTTATAGCACTAGCTACAGATACAAAGGCACTTACAGCTGCCCAAATCATTTAGTTCATCATCTCCTTTCTAAACTGAAGAAGTAAAAAGGTTTTCTTCGGTTTTTAAAGATTACTTCTGTTTCATATACATTGAAATTTAAAAACTCTAACCATTTTTTGTTCTCTTTAACTGAATAATTAAATATAGTATCATAATCATAAGCCTGTAGAAAATCTCTTAAGAAGACTTTAGCTTTTCTTAAGAAACTAAATTTATGTGTTTCAAAAAGCTCCCTAGTAGCTACAAAAACTACTTGTCCTACTTTTTTATACTCAGTAGAATGTTGAGAACTATAAACTATCCCAAAGATTCCTAAAATTCTATCATAATTATCTTTAATTGTAAATAAGATATCATGGTGATTAATAATTTGAGTTAAAGCTTCTCTAGGACTTTGGCCTGTAAAAGCTTCAATTTCTTCTATATCTTTTTCTCTTAAAGTTAAAAATAAAACATCATAAACATCTTCTATAAATTCAAAAGGTTCTAATGTTAAACCCATTTTTTCTCCTCCCTCTTCGCTAGTGATGTTAACTTCCTAGTTATACATGTTTAGACCTTTCTGTGAACATTGCTTCAAAACTAGCTGTGTGTATTCTAAAAGGTAAATAAGAATCACTTTCTAATCTTACTGATACTTGAGAAGATTTAGCTAATATTGGGAAACTAGCTTCTCCTGAGATAAAACTAGGTGTTCCTAATTCTGTTTCTCCTAAGATAATCCCATTATAAGGTTTAACTGTTTCTCTACCCCCATTGGTCTCTGAGATAATTTTAAAACTAGCTGTTTCTGTGAAAGTTAAAGTAACACTTCTCATTTGTACTCGACCACTAAGCTTTGGTTTCCCTTGGTTATCTCTAATATAAAATTTAGAGAACTCATATACTGAATTATATTTTATACCTATGAAAAATTCATTATCAGTATAATCTCCTAATACTTCTACTTGATTAGGTTGTGGTTGTTCTATTTGTTCTGCTATCTGAAGTCCTGTCTGACCATTTACAATAATATAATCTTCAGATTCTAAAGAATAAGGTAAATCCCAAGTAGTGCTTTTTGAAATTCCGTCATAAGTTCCTTGTCTACTTACAGAATAATCTAAGAACACTCTGAAAGGCAAATCTCCTGTGAACTTATCTTCTAGTTCCAATCTAAGTATCTCTAATTTACTTCCTCTTCGTGCTACTATGAATAAGTATGAGCTGATTAAGACTGCATCTAACACTTCATCTACTTCTGGGAAATTCCATTTACTCCATGCACTTTGAATTTTCTTATTTTGTCTCCACTGGTATTTATAAATATATAGTTCATTAGCATTTGAATCTATCGCTAACAACATATCTCTAGCTGAACTTGTTACTAATCTATCTATAGTATCTGGAAGATAACTAGGAACATGAGAAGTAATATTATTAGCATTGTTAGTTCTTGCATTCTCTTGAATGTAATACTCTCTAATAGAACTAAAGCGACCAAAAGGAACTAAGAAATAAATGTTTGGTCCTGCTCCCACAGGTTCTACATCTGTGTTTGTATCAAAGTAAGTGCTAGGGTCAATAGCTACTGTTTTAGGAGTTAATGCGGAATCTCCTGAATTTAATACAAATTGAACTTTAGTAGAGAATAACAAAAGCTGACCAGCATAAGGTATTGCATTTTGTAACTTAGTAACATCTTTTGTACTTACTGTTACATCTATAGGGTCTGTATCTAAAACCTCTGAAGCTGTTCCATTAAAGAAGTTAAAGTAATCTCCTGACCTACTTATAATCACACTTTCTCCAGATAAGAAACCTAATCTATTTTGGAAGAAGAAGACATCTGATATCCTAGAATCAATAAAACTAGGATAAGGAGCATTAACATCATTTCCTACCCTCCTAGGGTCCCATTCTACATTCTCTATTCTAAAGTTATTTTGAGATTCTCTAATTATTGTTTTAGGCATTGATAAAGTATCTATTTCGTTTACTAAAAGTTGACCGTCTGATTCAACTATACCTTTAGTTTCTTCCCAGATACCTGAAGGATACTCTTCATTTCTAATAAACTTCACATAATAAGAATCAGCTATAGTTCTAGTTTCCCCTTGAACTTTTAAGATATAACCTTCAGGAGCTTTAGGAGGTAGTCGCTGGAGGTTCTGAACTGAACCTTTGATACCAGCCATAGCTGAATCCCCAAAGGAATCTGAGGTCTCTAAGGTATATTTATCACTAGAATCCATAGTTATTATAGAACCATCAGCTGTTATAGTGAAAGAACTTGGTAACTCTGCATCTAAAAGAGTCTTTAGTTCAGTGGTTATATCATTAGTTTTAATATGTTCTACATTATCACTTGTAGGTAGTGGGGTAGTATAAGTTACTTCGTATGTAGTACCTCCAATTACTATTTTTATATTATAATCAGTTTCAGGAAACCCCTTTTTAATATAAACTAAACCTATATCTTCTATATAAGTGCCATCCTCTGTGGTTTGCTTAGTGGTAGAGGTTGTATCCATATTAGCATAACGTTGTCTATTAACTACTAAAGTATTATCACCTACAGTGGTAGTTTTTATATCTTTCTTAGTCTCTATAAAGTTATTTCCTAAGAGAGTTTTAGTGGTTAAATAATCTTTTAAATGGTTTTCCTGTCCATCTTCATAATCAAGAGTACATTTAATTCCATCGAAAGTAAAGATTTCTAAAGGTTCTAAAGGGTCTCCAGTAAATATCATAAGATACTCTTCATCAGAATCTCTATCTACTGTATGAATATATACATTATCTTGAAAGGTTGAAGCTAAACTACTAATGAAAGTAGTATTAGGTCTCTTAATAATCCCTTCAGTCAATGAGCTAGATATATTTTCTTGTCTTTGTGCTTGTGTATCTACTCTAATCGGTGGAGCTTGTTGTGATATTCCATTATAAAGTCCTGATAAAGTGGTGTTAACTAAACCCATTATTTACTACCTCCTTAATGCTTTTTTGATACTAGCATTATTTAACATATTTAAATCTTGAGAATCATTCTCTGCTCTTATCATAGTTATATATGTTTGTTGTTCATCCTGTTCTGAGAAAGCATAGAGAGCTTGAGAACCTACAATTTTACTTTGAAATAATCTAGCTGATTTAGTTATAATAAAATCTCTTACTGTTTGAGGTAAATCTCCAAAAGTTAAAAAGAATACTATATCTACATCTATAGACTCTTCAAAAGTAAAAGTATGCTTCTCTTTATCATAAAGCCTATCTCCTCTAATAACTATATCCCTTGAAGTATCTGAAGCATCAACTTTAAGAGTATTTGAAGGAACTATAATTTCATTTTCAGTTGATAAAGGAAGTCTATAAGATGCTTCTTGATTAAAAGACATTCCATTAGCTTGAACTTGTCTACTTACTTGATGTATCAAAGACCTAGCGATAGATACTTCAGATACTCCAGTTACATATAGGTCATTTATAGGTTGTTCTCCTATACTAAGAAGTAAAAAGTTTACTGCCTCTAGTTCTGTGGATGCTGTTAAAGGTTTACGAATAGCCATAATATAATTAACACCTACCTTTCCGAAGGTTAATAAAAAGGGCAACCTATTTTCAGGTTACCCTTAATTATTTTAATTGATTGATTAGTTAACTAAAGTATCTAGTTTAAGCTCACCAGCACACTCTGGTCTTAATGTACCATGACCCACTGCGTACTTAGCTACCATCAAGGTTCCCTGTCTTTCTACTTGATAGTCTTTCTCTAAAGCTAGGTCCATTAACTTAACTGTACCTACAGCTTCTTTAGTTAAACCTACTCCTACAGTTTTAGTACCATCCACTCCATGATAAGTACCTGTAACACTAGTATCTGTAGTAGGGAGATTATTAGATTTCTCAATAGTAATCCCAGCTACTTTAATAATATTACCTTCAGCAATTGCTCCTTGACCTCCATAAAGATTATTAATAAGGTCTAGGTTTTGAGCTAATATATAATATTCAGCTGGCTTAAAGACTACAACTCTATTCTGCTCTGGAACATCCTTTTCATCAAAGGTCTGAGCCAGAGTAAATAAACCTTCAGCTAGTGCTTCAGCTTGTTCTTGAGTAGTTGCAGCTCCTTCTACGCCTCCATCATTCTGAAAGCTATCATTAATAATTTCAGTACCACCAGGAAGCCCATCTACTGCAGAAGAAGCTCTAGCGGCTAATACTACTTCTTTTAGTACGTTAATATCCATTCTTTTAGCTAGTTCTCTACCCATTTCTGTAGAGTAGATACTTCTTACATCATAGTGATTCATAGCTTCATCAATATTAGCAATGAATGCATCTGAAATTAAGAGCCCATCAATAGAGATTATTCTTTCATTATGTCCTATCTTACTACCAGTAATTTCTTCTCCAGGAGTATGGTAGCTTGACCCTATTTTACCTGTTACTGGGAATGAAGCTGATTTTCCTTGAGATATAGTTCTAGTGGAAGTAAGTCCCATCATTAAATTATTAGTTTCAAAGGCTGTCAACACCTCACCAGCAAAGATTTTCATAAAGAGTTCTTTTGCATCTCCACCTGCTGTATTTACTTCACCTAATCTTGAAACATTATAAGCCATAATTTATCATTCTCCTTTAATTTAGTTGAGTTTGTTCTGTTTCTTATTGTGTTAATATCATCTGTTCCTTATTCTTTTGAACCTATTTTTGCTCAACTTCTTAAAGGTGTCCTCATGTTCTCCCACCTCAGCAGGAGTTCAATCAGGCTTTAAGTTGTTTAGTTCAAAAATAAAAATTTATTAATCCCAGACCAACTAGTGTATTGTCGGTCTGGGAGAGAGGAGGCTAATTAATTAAAATACGTTTGAATTTTTAAGTTTTCTTTCTATCTCTTTTCTGAAAGCGGGGTCATTTTGGTACTTTTCAGAAGACATTGCTTCTGTTACTTCACTTCGACTCTGAAAGGACCCCGAGTTATTTTTAGGAACTTTTCCCTTATCAATAACTCTTGAAGGTTTGTCTCCTTCAGCATCTTTATTATATCTGCTAAATAGACCTTCCACTGCAAATTTAGTTTGAGCTTGATTTCCTGAAGTTACAGCTTGATTAAAAGCTTGTTTATCTTCTTCTGGAAGATTTTCTTCAGCCCAAGCAACCATATTATTATAGTTTTCTTCTCCGTCTACAGTTTTAAATATCTCTTGAGCTTGGTCATTAGCTTCGGCTTTAATACCCTTTAAATAATTATCTACGACATGCTTAGGGAACCCTTGGTCTTTTAATTCTTCATAGGATTCTTCTTCTAAATTACCTTTTTCAAAGAATTCCTGTTCATATTTATTAAAATCTATAGGAGAATCTTGAGTTTTCTCTTCTGATTCTTCTTCACTAGTCTTACTAGCTTCTTTTTCTGATTCTTCTTCACTAGTCTTACTAGCTTCTTTTTCTGATTCCCCATCTGTTAAAACTTGAGATTCTAAATTCTTATATAAAGATTCTAAATCATCACCTTGGTCTTTCTTTAGGAGCTCAAGGATTCCTTGTTGTAAATCATCCTCAGTTTTATATTTACCAGCTAAGAGCTCTTCATTACTATCCTCGCTAGCACTCTCTTCTGTATCAGGGTTAGCTTCTTTATTAATTTTATCTACTTTAGCGACCATTTCCTCTTCGTGGTCTGGGTCCTGTTGTTCCTTTTCTGGTTCTACTTCATAGCTTTCTGCCATAAGTTTATCCCTCCTCCTTTTCTCCTTTTGCTGTTATTATTACTTCTTGACATATAGTCCGTTTCCTTTATAAACTCCTCTACCTTTATATTTTCTGCCTATAGTAGGTTCTTTAGGCTTTTTTGGTTTATCTTTAGCCATTATTTATTCCTCCTTATTAGTTTGCTAATCTTATTGCTGTGGACCTCCTTGGACTCCTGTGCCTCCTTGGCCTTGGCTTCCTTGAGCTCCTTCTTGGTTCATCATCGCTTTAGTTAATTCAGGCATAGCTTGTTGTAGCATACCTTGAGTCTGGCCTTCCGTTTTCTCGTTTTCCATAGTCTCAGCATCTTTAATTAAGCCTTGGGTATCAAATCCTAAAGCTGTTGCTACCCTAGTAAAGAAATCATGAAAATTAGTTACTTTACTAAATTGCTCTGGGAAAATCTGACCTACATCTGCATAACTCATAAGCTTTTGTAAATCATTTCCTCTGCCTAAACCATCTAAACCAGTTACTATTTTAGGAGTAGTAACTTCTTCTGGTAACTTGGGAATTTTCTTTTGTTTAGTCATTTGGACCATCAACTTTTTAACTAGAGGTAATTGAAATTCTTGAGTAAGGATAGAATATACTCCTCCTAAAGAGTTCTCTAATTCTCTAGCTAATCGTTTTATCTCTTCAGCTGTTACCCTTTCTGCGTTTCTTTGTATTGATTGTAACATTAAGAAAGCCCTAGATAACCTTTGTTCTAGTGCACTAATTCTCTCTAAGATTAATTGTAAATCCATTTGTCTATCTACTTTAGCTGTCCCTATATCCTCAGGGTTACCGTCAATAACATCACCATTCTTAGCATCCTTAAACTTTTTAGCTCTAGTTACTCCTGCTGGATTAACCATAAAGACTGTTCTTGAAGCAATCACTGCATCTTCAGTTATAGCTTTAGATAAAGCCTCCAGAGTCTTGAGGTCTCCTAAGTATTCCTCTACGAAACCTCTTCCATAATTAGAACCTACTACATGAGACCATCTTAAAGCTGAATAAGGGTTTTCTCCTAGTTTATAAGTTCCTTCAGAACCTTCAATAACTTCACCATTTACTTCTTGAATATGTTCCCATTGCTTCCCATCTTCTGAAAGTTTTACTCTGGAATATAAAGTTAGTTCTTCTTCCTTCTTATTAGAATCCCCATCATCTGAATCTACTACTTTAGCTAAAACTTTATCTCTAATATCTTCTGGTAAAACTAAAGGTGATATATTCTCTTTAACGATAATCTCTAATAAATTACCCATAGAGTCCCTATTAACTACATACTGGTCTATCCTGAAGACTTTCATTCCACCTTCTTCTGGTTGGTAGGTTGCTACATTTCCTCCTACTACTAAGTGTTTCAAGGCTGTAAATGTAGGTACTCTAATAGCCTTAGTTTCTACTTCATTAAAGATAGTCCTTTCAATTTTATTTAAAGCTTTCTCAGCTTCAGCTCTCTTCTGGTCTGTAAATTCAGCTAGTGTAAAATCATCTACTGCTAACTTAAAGAAAGGTTGATTAGGAGGTAGTAGAGTTAGTAATAATTTAGAAGATAAGTTGTTAACTCCAATAGCTCCTAAACCTTGATAAGGAGTATCATAAGTAGAATTATCATCTGAACCTTCTGGTGGTATTAATGCAGGAATAGTTAGTTTTGAACATTCTCTAGCTCTCGATAAGACTGCACTTCTCTCTGCATCTAAACTATCATAACGTGATTGTAAACTTTGTTTTAATTCTGTATCCATTTATTATTTATCTCTCCCCTCTTATACGTATTCCTGTAACCCTTCCTGAAGGACTTCTTGAAGGTATTCCTGGAGGTTTTGGAGATGGAAGTTTTGGTGGTGGTTCTGGTTTTTCTGGAATTGGTTTTGGAGATATAGGTTTTGGTAGTGGTTCTGGTTTTTCTGGGTTGGGTATTAAGCCTGGGGTGGGTAGTCCCCATTCCTTAGGCCTATCTATACCTGTGGTCTCTCTAGGACTATTACTACTTATATTTTTTAATTGAGAAGTACCTCTAGCAGTTTCCAAAGGGTTTCCAATTGCTAATCTATTGAGTTGATAGCTACCACTAGTACCTTTGTTTATTCCTGGTCTATTCCACCAATCCCATCCTATTTTTTCTGATTCTGATTCTTCTTGTAGTGCTTTTATTTTCTCCATTAGTGGTCTCGTTTGCCCTGGTGAACCCATACACATATTAAGTTACCTCCTTCGTATATTTTTCATCTTCTAAAGAATCCTTAAGAATCTTTAGGTTTCTCACTAATTCTCTTTTCCCTGCATACATCCAGATTTCTCTTTCAGTTTGTTTCTTATTAGCACATTTTTCTGGATATAAATCATCTAACTCGTCAATCATATCTATACTAAAATTAGGTATAACATCCATCATATACTTTAGTCTCCTTTTTTTAAAAAGTCTCTAATACTTTTCGCCCCTTTTTAATTTGTTCATTAATATCTATTTTAGGGGTTTCCCTTGTTTCCTTATTATTATTTTTTTCTTCCAGTAAAATATCCATCTTTTCATCTGAATCAATAGTAAACTTATTAAATATTGAAGAAGTTGCCATTTCAAAAATCCCCCGTTATTATTAGTGCAGGTCAAACTTACGAATGAGTAATATTCTCTATTTTACTTCTCCGTTACTCTCGGGGAAAGCACTTACAAAATAATGCTATTTATTTTATATTAATAGTATAATTTTTTCTATCTTTAAACTCCTCTTGTTTCCCTTTATTCCATTTGGAAACTGGTGTTAGATAACCAACAACCCGAGAATAAACTTCACATTTTTGTTTTTTAGACATTTTAATTCCTCCCAATCAAAGCTATCAGGTAACATGTATTATAAACCTCCCATTAACCCTTTCGTTATTTTTAAGATACCAGTCAAATTTAAACTGTCTTAGCATTTTCCTTGCATCTTTTACGGATAAAAGGGAAGTATCTATATATGCTACTAACATTGGATTTGATGTTTCTGAATCATCTTTTTTCTTTAATGCTACTTTTACATTTTCACCAAACACTTTTTCCATTTGTTGGTATGCAT
>Ga0075106_1001099_pt1 | contig 12475 bp, 15 predicted proteins | sample AntDeeMetag02WF4_FD_69796 | JGI IMG/M metagenome (GOLD analysis project Ga0075106, IMG submission 69796) | Saline lake microbial communities from Deep Lake, Antarctica - Antarctic Deep Lake Metagenome 02WF4 | ecosystem: Environmental > Aquatic > Non-marine Saline and Alkaline > Saline | place... | reverse complement strand
GGTTCTTGATTCTGCGTCATTCATCTGCGTAATCTGCGGACAAATGCCTTCTGCCTTGCGTCTTATTTGCAAGATGAACCGCTGAACAATCAGCGCAACAGAAACAACGTGCCCAGGCCGAGGAAGGCGCCGAAGCCGATCACGTCGGTGATGGTGGTCAGCACCACCGAGCCGGCCAGCGCGGGGTCGATGCCCATTTTCTTCATCGCCAGCGGAATACCCACGCCGGCCACCGCCGCGCCGACCTGATTGACCATCAGCGCCACGGCGATGATGATGCCCAGCCTCAGGTTGTCGAACCAGAGCTCGGCGACCACGCCGACCACCACGCCCCAGAGCACCCCGTTGATCACCGCGACCGCGAGTTCCTTGACCAGCAGGGTGCGCGCGTTGGCATAACCGATCTGGCCCAGCGACAGGCCGCGGATCATCAGGGTCAGCGTCTGTGAGCCGCCGATGCCGCCCATGCTGGCCACGATCGGCATCAAAATCGCCAGCGCCACGACCTGGGAGAGCGCGTCTTCGAACAGGCCCACGACCTGGGCGGCCAAAAACGCAGTCAGCAGGTTTGCGCCCAGCCAGGTGGCGCGACGACGCGCGCTGCGCGCGATCGGCGCGAACACGTCTTCCTCTTCGTCGAGGCCGGCCATGCTCATGATGGAATGCTCGGCTTCATCGCGGATTACGTCGACCACGTCGTCGATTGTGATCCGGCCGACCAGCTTTTCGGTCTCGTCGACGACCGGCGCCGAAATCAGATCCAGATCCTGAAAGCGCTTGGCGACCTGAGCCGCAGACATGTTCACGGTCAGTGCTTCGCGGTCGGTGTTCATGACTTCCGAGACGTCACGCTCCGGGTCGAGCGTGATTAGCTTGGCCAGTGTGAGCATGCCCAGATAGCGGCCGTAACGTGACACCACGAACAACGACTCGGTGTCTTCGGGCAGGGTGCCACGCTGCTGCAGATAGCGCCGCACCACGTCGAGCGACACGTCCGGGCGTACCGTGATCGTGTCGTTGTTCATCAGGCCGCCGGCCGAATCCGACGGATAGGACATTACCGCTTCGAGGCGCTCGCGGTTGTCCACGTCCATCGAGTGCAGGACTTCGCGGGTGACCTGCTCGGGCAGATCCTCGATCAGATCCGCCAGGTCGTCGATCGGCATGCCTTCGGTGGCCGCCAGCAGCACGTCGTGATCCAGCGACTCGATCAGTTCCGCGCGCACCTCGTCGTTGACGTGCAGCAGCGTTTCGCCGTGGTCTTCGTCGGGAACCAGGCGCCAGACCAGTTCACGCTTGGCGCGCGGAATCGACTCCAGCAGCAGCGCGATCTCGGCCGGATGCAGCGAATGCAGCATCGGCTTGAGACGGCGCATGCGACCGGACTCCAGCGCCTCGGTGAGCTGGGCCAGCCGTGTTTCCATCTCGTCTTCAGCGGGTGTCGCGTCGCTCATGAAGGCGCATTGTCCGGGTTGGGCTCTGTGGCTGTTGCACGCGATGCGGTGCGAAACACCTCAGTTCCCGGGGAATCCATGCTGAGAAAATAGCAGAAAAATCCGCATCCCCCCGCGTTTTTCGAGTCGGCCTTCGCCGCTGTCACGTCAGCAGCTGTTCGCTCAGGCTGTCCAGGGCCTCGCGATAGGCCTGGGCATCGGTCAGCGCCAGAATTTCGCGCGTGCGTGTTTTCAGCGCGGCCACGTCGGCGTTCATGATCGCGCGCTTGACTTCCAGCACGCTGGCCGGATGCATGGAGAATTCGCTCAGCCCGAGCCCGAGCAGCAGCGCCGTATAGCGCTTGTCCGATGCCATTTCACCGCACATCGATACGCTGATGCCGGCCGCGGCGCCGGCTTCGATGGTCATGCGGATCAGCTGCAGTACCGCCGGATGCAGCGGGTCGTAGAGATAGTTGATCTCGTCGTCGACGCGATCCATGGCCAGCGTGTACTGGATCAGGTCGTTGGTGCCCAGCGAGAAGAAGTCACAGTACTGTGCAAGCAGCGGCGCGGACAGCGCGGCGGCCGGTACCTCGATCATCGCGCCGACCTTCAGGTCGGCGTCGAAATCCAGACCCTCACGGCGCAGCTCTTCCTTGAGTTCGCCGATCAGGTGGCGGGTCTGACGCATCTCCTGGATATTGGAGACCATCGGCAGCATGATCCGCAGATCGCCCTCGGCCGAGGCCCGCAGCAGCGCTCTGAGCTGGGTGCGGAACAGATCGGTTTCCTTCAGGCACAATCGGATGGCGCGCAGGCCCAGCGCCGGATTGCTCGATGTCTTGCTGGCATTGCGGCCGATGGTCTTGTCGGCCCCCAGATCCAGGGTGCGGATGGTCACCGGCCCGTCCACCGAGCGTAGCACCCGGCGGTAGGCGGCCAGCTGCTCCTCTTCGCCGGGCGTTTCGTCGCGGTTCATGTAAAGGAATTCGGTGCGATACAGGCCGACGCCCTCGGCGCCCACCTGGGCCGCGTCGGCGCTGTCATTGGGCAGCTCGACGTTGGCCTGCATGCGAATACGCACCCCGTCGGCAGAGATCGCGGGCTCGTCGCGCAGCATGCCGAGCATGCGCCGATAGCGCGCATCGCGCTTCTGGCGATGCCGATAGAACTCCAGCGCGGCCTCATCGGGCCCGGCGAGTACGTGCCCGGCCTCGCCGTCGACGATCACGGTCTCGTCATCAAGCAGCATGCGCCGCGCGTTGTGCATGCCTACGATCGCCGGTATGCGCAGGCTGCGGGTCAGGATCGCCGAGTGCGACAACGGCCCGCCGTGTTCGGTCACGAACGCGGCCACGCCCTGCTGGTGGAGCAGGATGATATCGGCGGGCGTGAGCTCGTCGGCCACGATCACCGGTGGCGACGCATTGTCGGCCTTACGGGTCTCGATCGTGCGTTCCTGCTTGAGCAGAATGCGCTGGATACGCGCGGTGACGTGAACCACGTCGTCGCGGCGGGTGCGCAGATAGCTGTCGTCCATGGCCTCGAACACGGCCGTCAGGTGCTCGGCCTGCATCTTCAACGCCCACTCGGCGTTGCAGTGGTGTTCACGGATTAGCGCGGCCACGGTGTCGGTGATCGCGCTGTCCTGCATCATCAACAGATGCGTTTCGATGAAGGCACCGATCTCGGACGGCGCGTTGGCCGGAATCTGTTCGCGGATATCGGCCAGCTGCGCGCGCGCCTCGGTCAGCGCTTGTTCAAAGCGTTCGACCTCGGCTTCGACCGCCGCGGCCGCGATCGAATATTCGGGAATATCCAGATCCGTGCCGTGCACGCGATGGACCGCGCCGATCGCGACCCCGCGTGATACGCCGATGGCGCCCAGCCAGAGGCTCATGTCAGCGCGCCGCGGTTGTCTGCGTGCGGCCGCATCACTGGCCCTCGCCGAAGCGCTCGCGCACCAGTTCCTCGAGCGCGTCGAGCGCGGCCTCGGCGTCGCTGCCTTCGGCGCTGACCTGGATGCGCGAGCCACGCGCCGCGGCCAGCATCATCACGCCCATGATCGACTTGCCGGAAACCTCGCGGCCATCCTTGGCTACGCGGATATCGGCCTCGTACTGCGCGGCGATGGTCACGAACTTGCTGGCGGCGCGCGCGTGCAGGCCGAGCTTGTTGACGATGGCGAATTCGCGGGTGGGCATGACGGGGTCAAGTCTGGTTGAAACGAAAAAAGCTATTGTCCGGCCTGCGGGCAGGCCATCACGCCAGCGCGACCGGCTTCGATGGCGGATGCGGCCAGATCGTCCAGCGCGAGATGCGGGTAATTGTAGACGCGTACGAGCATCGACAGGTTGATGCCGGCGACCACGCGCGTGCCGTGCGCGCCGGTGGCACGCGTGGCGATATTGCTCGGCGTCGAGCCGAAGGCATCGGTGATGATCAGCACGCCGTCGCCATCGTCGAGACGCGTAAGCGCGGCGGCCGCGGCGTTGCTGCGTTCGTCGGGGTCGTCGTGGCGGTGCACTTCAAGCACCTCGGTGGGCCGCGACAGGTCGCCGATCATGCCGGTCACGGTTTCCACGAAATGCGATCCCAGCCGGCCGTGGGTGATCAGCAGCACGCCGATCATGCCGAAAATCCCCGAATGGGCGCCTGTGCAGGCCGCTCAGTGCAGTTCATTGTGTCGTACCAGCGTCTGGGCATAGGTTTCGCGCAGGCGGTGCGCCAGCTGTTCGATGATATACACCGAGCGGTGCCGCCCGCCCGTGCAGCCGACCGCAATCGTGACATAAGCGCGGTTCTCGCGGGCGAATGCCGGCAGCCAGCGCTGCATGAAGCCGTGGATGTCGTCGAGCATGGCGTGCGTTTGAGGCTGCGCTTCCAGGTGCTCGATCACCGCAGAATCCTGGCCGGTCAGCGCCCGCAGTTCGGCCACCCAGTGCGGATTGGGCAGGCAGCGCACGTCGAAGATGAAATCGACTCCCTGCGGCAGGCCATGTTTGAAGCCGAACGACTGCAGCAGGATCGACAGATCGCCGGCGGTGCCGCTGTCCACGCGATTGCGGATGATGTCGCGCAGCTGATGGATATTGGTCTGACTGGTGTCGATCGATACGTGCGCGATGTTCGCGATCGGCGCGAGCAGGGTGCGGTCGGCCTCCACAGCATCGATCAGCGAGGTATCGGCATCGGTGAGCGGATGCTTGCGTCGGGTCTCCGAATAACGCCGCAGAATGGTCTCGGTGTCGGCGTGCAGATAGATGACCTCGATCTCGATGCCGGCTTCACGCAACGACTGAATACGCTGCGCAAAGCCTGCGATCTCGCCGTGCCGCGAGCGCGAGTCGATACCCACGGCCAGCCGCTCGAAGTCCAGGCCCTGGCGTTGCAGCGCATCGGCAGAAACCTCGGTGAGAAGCCCCAGCGGCAGGTTGTCGATACAGTAGTAGTTCAGATCCTCAAGCATATGCAGCGCGACCGACTTGCCGGAGCCGGCCAGGCCGCTGACGATGATCAAACGCATGGCACACCTTCAAGATGGACGCCGCCCGTGGGGCGGCGAGAAGTATATTGTGACCAATGATTCCGGGCACTGCGAGTTGCGCGCATTCGAGCGGTAGCAACCGAAATGATTACGACGCCGTTCGGCGTCTGTTCGCGCGCCGTGTCGTTGCACAAGATGTGCCATGCACCTGGAATGCGTGCAAATCCGGACTCGAAGCGACAGCGCGCGCTGTATTCATCTCAGCGACGCGGGTTCGTTGCGTTTTGCGGCTCACCATGCGTCGGGCGTGCCCGTGCCCATGGCCCGACGCTGACGCTCCGCGAACTGCTCGTCGCTGTACTGGCCTTGCATGCGCAGCAGATGATCACGACAGGCGGCCTCGACCAGCACCGACAGATTATGGCCCACCGCGACCGGCAGGGTGATCTGCGGGATGGTCACATCCAGCACCCGGCGCACAGCGCGGGTGCCGGTCAGCCGATCCGGATTGTTGGCGGCTCCCGACTCGGGCCGTACCAGCCGGATGATCAGGCCCAGCTGCTTGCGACGCTTGATCGCCGCCTCGCCGAACATCGCCCGGATATCGAGAATGCCCAGGCCGCGTACCTCGAGAAAATCCTGCAGGATCGGCGGGCAGCCGCCGTTGAGATCATCTGGGCCGAGCAGCGCGAACTCGGGCGCATCGTCGGCGACCAGGCGATGGCCACGGTTGACCAGTTCGAGCGCGAGCTCGCTTTTGCCGACGCCGGGTTCACCGGTCAGCAGCAAGCCGATCGACAGCACTTCGAGAAATACGCCGTGCATGGTGATCTGGCGGGCCAGCGCGGTGCCGAGCAGATGCCGCAGGCGATACGCGGCGCGGTGGGCGCTGGCCTGGGTGACGAACACGGCGATGCCCGCGTGCTCCAATGCCGTGCGCAGGGGCACGGCCAGGGCGCGGCCATCGGCGATCACCACCAGTTTGGTCGCGCCCGAGGTCACGCGTTCGATCACATGCGCCAACTGGCGCTTGTCGATAGCGTCCAGATAGCCGGTTTCGGGCTCGCCGATGACCTGCACCTGGGGCGGATGGATGAAATTGAAATAACCCACCATTGGCACCCGCCGGCCGTCCAGCCGGGTTGCGCCCAGGGTGGCCTGGCCGCCGCTGGAGGGCGCCGGCCAGTGCAGCCCGAGCGACGACTTCAGCTGGCTGAACACGGTCTCGACCGCGACCCGGCGTGTCGCCAGCGTTTCGTCGAACAGGTCGTGTCCGGTCACGGTCGTTTGCGGGGTGCGTTCATGCGTTGTCGGTGTCGCGCGCGACCAGGACCTTGTGCAGCGTGTCGTTATCGCTGGCGTCGCGCAGTTCCGCCAGCGCCTGCTTCTCCGAGAAGATATCGGCCAGCCGACGCAGCAGATTCAAATGCTCCTCGGTGGATTTGTCGGGCACCAGCAGCCCGAACACCAAATCCACGGGCTGCTCGTCGTTGGATTCGAAATCCACCGGTTGCGGCAGGCGCATGAAGGCACCGATGCAGTCATCGATGCCTTTCATGCGCGCATGCGGAATCGCGACCCCGTCGCCGATACCGGTGCTGCCAAGTTTCTCGCGCCCGATCAATCCGCTGGAGATTTCACTGGCGGTGAGATACGGCGTGCCCTGGGCCAGGATTTCGGCCAGTTGCTCGAGCGCGCGTTTCTTGCTCTGCACGTCGTCGGCAAGACGTACGCGCTGCAAAGCGACGATATCGGCGATGTTCATAGACTTCCTTTCAACGGTGCAATAAAGCGTAGGGCCGCATCCCCAGTCGGGCCAGGGGAGGCTGCCGGACTCAAGCGATCGGTGCGAGCAAGGCGGGAGAATGAGTGCAAACGCGTCATTATCCCACCGGCGCACGAGCCCGGCCTTGAGTCCGACAGCTTCCTATTCGGCATCCAGATTGACGTGCCGGGCCTTGCGGTTGTGATGATCCTTTTCCTTTTCCTTGTGCTTGAGCGTCTGCCGATCAAGCTTGTCGACCATGCAGTCGATGGCGGCGTACATGTCCTCCTTGGTAGCCTCTGCGTGCAGCGTGGCGCCGCGCACCTGCATGGTCACCACGGCCTGGTGGCGAAGTTTTTCGACCTTGAGTACAACATCGGCATCGATCACGTGATCGAAATGGCGTTCGACGCGCTCCATCTTGGTCGCCACATAGTTGTGCAGCGCTTCGGTCATGTCGATGTGATGCCCGGTGATGTTCAGGTTCATCATGTGCTCCTTGTCGGCTTGGGAGTTGTCGGCTTGGACCCTGTCAATAATGAAAGACGCATGAAAAGTTTCAGGTGGCGGGTTGACGTCGCTCGCGCGACGGCGCGATCACCATGGCCTCACGATACTTTGCCACGGTACGCCGGGCGACCCGAATGCCGTTGTCGAGCAGCAGATCGGCCAGCTTGCTGTCGGACAGCGGCTTGCTCGCGGGTTCGTTGGCCACCATGCGCTTGATCATGGCCTGAATCGCGGTAGCAGAGGCGCTGCCGCCGTCGGTGGTCGATACGTGGCTGGAAAAGAAATACTTGAGTTCGAGGATGCCGCGCGGGGTCTGCATGTATTTGTTCGCGGTCGCGCGCGATACCGTGGATTCGTGGATATCCAGCTGCTCGGCTACGTCGCGCAGTACCAGCGGCTTCATGGCCTCCTCGCCGTATTCCAGAAACGCGCGCTGGGCCTGGACGATGGTCTGTGCGACCTGCAGCAGCGTATCGTTACGGCTTTTGAGGCTTTTGAGAAAGAACCGCGCCTCCTGCAGATGCGACTTTAGCGTGGTCTGGTCGGCGCTTTTGTCGGCGCGCTTGACCAGCGCCTGATACTGGCTGTTGATGCGCAGGCGCGGGGCGATGTCGGCATTCAGCGCAACGTGCCAACGCGCGCTGCGCCGGGTTACGAAAACCTCGGGCACTACATAGCCGGATTCGAGATCGCTGAAGGCTTCGCCCGGGTGCGGCTGCAGGGTCTGAATCAGCGCGATCGCCTGCTTTAGCAGGCCGATATCGATGCCCAGTCGCTGCGCGACCGCGGCGTGATCGCGTGCGGTCAGACAGTCCAGCGGCTCGTTGTCGGCAATATGCAGGGCCAAGTCGCGCGCTTGCGTGTGCGCAGGCATCTGCTGCAGCTGGATGCTCAGGCATTCGGCCAACGAGCGCGCGCCCACGCCGGGCGGATCGAAGCGCTGGATTTCGGTGAGTACGGTGTCGATGGCGTTGCCATCGGTGCTGAAATCCGTGACCAGCCGGTCGGCCAGATCGTGCCAGTCTTCGAGCAGCCCGTGTTCGTTGATCGCGTCGATCAGATGCTCGGCGATGGCGCGCTGGACTTCGCTGAAGGGGTGCATGTCCGCCTGCCACGTCAGATGCGCGTGCAGATCGGGGGTGTTGGTCAGATTGGCCTGGCGATAATCCCAGTAGTCGTCGTCTTCGCTGGATGGCGCCGGGGCCGGCGCCGCGCTGCCGGCGTAGATATCGTTCCAGTCGGCGTCGACCGGCAGGTCCTCCGGGATATCGGCCTGACTGCCGCTGCTGGTGCGCTGGTTTTCGAGCTGTTCTGCGCGGGTGGCTTCGCGGGTGTCGATCTCGCCGTGGCCGTCTTCGGCCTCGAGCATGACGTTGGATTCCAGTGCGTCCTGGATCTCGCTTTTCAGATCCAGCGTGGACAGCTGCAGCATGCGGATCGCCTGCTGCAGCGCCGGCGTCATGGTCAGGCTGTGCGACAGGTTCAGACCCAGCGATTGTTTCATAGCCGGAAATCCTCGCCGAGGTAGACCTCCCGTACCTTGCGATCCGCCAGGATCTGGTCGCCGCTGCCGTCGGCAATGACCGCGCCGTCGCTCAAGATATAGGCGCGTTCGCAGATGCCCAGCGTTTCGCGCACGTTGTGGTCGGTGATCAGCACGCCGATACCGCGATTCTTCAGGTGCGTGATGATGCTGCGGATATCGCCGATCGAGATCGGGTCGATGCCCGCGAACGGCTCGTCGAGCAGCATGAACTGCGGCTCGGCGGCCAGCGCCCGGGCGATTTCGACGCGCCGGCGCTCGCCGCCGGACAGGTTCAGGCCCTTGGAGCCGGCGATATGGCCGATCGACAGTTCGTCGAGCAGGGCTTCGAGTTCGCGCTTGATATCAGCTTTTTTCAACCCGGGCCGAACCTGCAGGATCGCGCGGATGTTGTCGGCGACCGACAGCTTGCGAAATACCGAGGCCTCCTGGGGCAGATAGCCGATACCCTGCTTGGCGCGCGCATGCATGGGCAGGCCCACGAGATTGCGCCCGCTGAGCGTGATGCGCCCCGAGTCCGGGGTGACCAGGCCGACGATCATGTAGAACGAAGTGGTCTTGCCGGCGCCGTTGGGCCCGAGCAGGCCGACCACTTCGCCGGCAGCCAACGACAAGCTGACGTCGGCGACCACCGCGCGGCCCTTGTAGCGCTTGCTCAGGTTCTCGGCGACCAGCCGCTGGTCGGCTTGCGCCGCCACCGCGGTGCGCGCGGCATTCGCGCTCATGGCGTATCGTTCCCGGATTGCGGCTGGATCGTGATGCGCACGCGCTTGCTGTTGCTGCCCGAACCGCGTTCGGCCTGGGTGCGTTCGGTGTCCAGATTGTGCCGGATGATCTGGCCGTGCACCTCGTCGCCGCCACGGCGCACGAGCGCGTCGCCGCGCAGCACGATGGTCGCGTTGTTGTTGGTGTATTCGATTTTGCTGGCGTTGCCGGTGACCACGTTGTCGCCCTCGCGGTCGGGCTGCTTGTCCAGTTTGGCGGGATCGCCGTCGAGTACGGCCTTGACGTTGCCGCGATCGTTGAGGCGCGTGATGACCAACTGGTTGCCGGTCAGCGTCAGGCCGCCGCGCGTGAGCACGACATTGCCGCTGTAGGTGCTCACGCCGCGCTGCTGGGACAAGACGGCGTCGTTGGATTCGATATGAATCGGCAGCGCCTTCTGCTGGGCCTGGGCGGCGCCGGCCAGCACCATGAGGCCGGTAATCAGAAGGGCGGCGTGGCTACGGCGTATAGGTGACTTGTACATTGTTCAGCAGTCTCAGCTTGTCTGTTTTCAGGTCAACCTGCATGCCGTCGCCTTCGGCACGCCGGCCGGGCTCGACCGCAACCACATGGGCCTGAGTATCGATGCGATCGGCATCGGGGCGTACCCAGGCGTTGTCCGTGGTCACCTGAACCACGTTGCCGTCGGGCTTGGGATGGCGGCCCTTGACGCCGTCGTAGAGATGGATATCGCGCTCGCCCGGAGGCACGCGGCCATGCTTCGCGGTGATGTCCCAGTAGGTGCTGGTGCCTGCCAGATAGTGTACGTCAATATCTGTCATGCGGGCTGAGTCGTCAGGGAAGTGCAGCGTTTCGCCCACGGTCATGCGATAGGCCAGCCCGCCTTGCTCGTTCATCTGGTGCACGACGGCATCGGTCATGTAATAGTCGCTGTTGTCCGGGGTGGACAGGCGCGGCTTCGCGGGGCTTGCGGTATCGGGGCTGTCCCAGGCGCGCAGGCCCAGCAGCACGGCGGATATTATGAGCAACACGGCCACGATTCGCAGCATGGTTCAGCCTTTAGCCCGGATATTTCATGAATGCGCGCGATGATCGCGCAGCATATGGGTTCCACGGGATATTTTGCGAAGGCGTATCGTATCGGCGATTACGATCAACTGAACAAAATATTCGGTTAAATCAAGAGGCAGGCGAGGCCGTGTGCAAGTCATGAAATCTCCGGGCTAGTGGGCATTGCGCGCCGCGATGATCAGCTCGCAGGCTTCGCGTACGGCGCCCTGGCCGCCGTTGAAGCGGCTGATCCAGTGTGCGGTATCCATGACGTCTTCGACCGCATCCGCCACGCAAAGTGCCAGCCGGGCCTGGCGCATGAGCCCGAGATCGGGCAGATCGTCGCCCATCACCGCGGCCTGATCGCTGGTGAGCTCGAGCTCGGCCAGCAGCGCCTCGAAGACCAGCTGCTTGTCGTGGCTGTCCAGGTAGATGTAATCCACGCCCAGTGCGTGCAAACGCGCTGCGGCGGCCGGCGAGGGCCGCCCGCTGATGGCCGCGACCGTGACCCCCGCGGCCTGCAGCCGCTGGATGCCCAGGCCATCGCGTACGTGCATGGTCTTGATCTCCTCGCCGTGGTCGTAGAGATACAGCTTGCCGTCGGTCATCACGCCGTCGACGTCGAACACCGCGACCCGGATATCGGCCGCGCGGCGCTGTACTTCGTCGGGCTCGGGTTTGCTTATGTCGTTGCTCATATCACTCCGGCGCGCAGCAGATCCTGCATGTTGAGGGCCCCGATGGGCCGTTTGTCGTGGTCGACCACCATTAGTGCGCCGCCGCCAATGCGATGTGTTTCGAGCAGGCGTACTGCTTCGGCAGCGAGCATGTCGGCCGCCACCGTCTTGGGCTCGCGGGTCATGAATTCGGCGATGCCGGCGGTCTTGATATCGATGTCGCGATCCAGTGTGCGGCGCAGATCGCCGTCGGTAAACAGGCCGGCCAGGCGGCCGTCGTCGTCGATCACGCCGGTCATGCCCAGGCCCTTGGCGCTCATTTCCAGCAGCGCCTCGCGCAGCGCGGCATCAACGCTTACCAGCGGCAGCGCGTCGCCGGTATGCATGACATCGGCCACGGTCAGCAGCAGCCGCCGGCCCAGCGCGCCGCCCGGATGTGAGCGCGCGAAATCCTCGGTGGTGAAGTCGCGCGCTTCGAGCAGCGCGATCGCCAGCGCATCGCCCATCGCCAAACTCGCAGTCGTCGAGGCGGTCGGCGCCAGCGCCAGCGGGCAGGCCTCGGTTTCCACGCCCACGTCCAGATGCACGTCGGCGCGGCACGCCAGGGTCGAGCCCGGGTTGCCGGTCATGGCGATCAGCGGCACGCCCAGGCGCTTGAGCAGGGGCAGGATGGTCAGGATCTCGCCGGTCTCGCCGGAATAGGACAGCGCGAGCACGACGTCCTCTGGGGTGACCATGCCCAGATCGCCGTGGCTGGCTTCGCCGGGATGCACGAAGAACGCCGGGGTGCCGGTCGAGGCCAGCGTAGCCGCGATCTTGCCGGCGATATGCCCGGATTTGCCCATGCCGGTGACCACCACGCGGCCGTCGCAGGCGAGCATGTGCCGGGCCGCGGCGGCGAATGTGTCGTCTATCCGGGCCTCGAGGGCAGCGACCGCTGCGGCCTCGAGCGCGACCACGCGTTGGCCGGTGGTGATGATTTCGTGGCTGTTCATGGCGTTATTCTAGCGTAGCCGCAAGCGGCCCGGATATTGCCGCCACTGATCGTGCGCCGGGTGGGGTAGTACCGGGGTTCTTGTCATGTGCAGGTTTTGCGTCAGGCCGTATAATGCGCGCCCTTTTCGAATTCTTGAGCACGGGCTTCATGAGCGAACCGGCCATTGCCATTCAAAACGTCGAGAAGCGGTATGCGAGCACGTATGCGCTCAAGGGCGTGTCGTTCGATATCCGCCGCGGCGAATACTTCGGCCTGCTCGGGCCCAACGGCGCCGGCAAGTCCAC
>Ga0075106_1001097_pt1 | contig 12483 bp, 10 predicted proteins | sample AntDeeMetag02WF4_FD_69796 | JGI IMG/M metagenome (GOLD analysis project Ga0075106, IMG submission 69796) | Saline lake microbial communities from Deep Lake, Antarctica - Antarctic Deep Lake Metagenome 02WF4 | ecosystem: Environmental > Aquatic > Non-marine Saline and Alkaline > Saline | place... | reverse complement strand
GCCGGCTGCTCTCGACCGACGCTGCCGACGGAGAGGTACTCAATATCGGTAGTACCGACAACATCACGATTCGCCAACTCGCAATCAACATCAGAGATCAGATTGATCCGAACCTCGAACTACAGTACGACGACCGACACGCCGGCGATGCCGAACACACACACGCCGACATCTCGAAGGCCAAGGAGTACATCGGGTACGAACCGTCCATCTCCATCGAGGAGGGCGTCGAACGGTTCGTTGGCTGGTACAGAGACAACCCCCAATGGTACGAGCCGATCCCCAGCACTCACTGAGCGCCGACGTTGTCGGCGCGGGGGTTCGATGACACTCTTCTATCGACTGATGGCCTCAAATACAAGACGCGATGAGTAGTCGATCAAAAGCTCCGGGCTGGCCGTTCGATCTGGTGGTAGCGGTGGCTGTCGCCATAGCCGCGTTCCTACTCGTCCATCTGCCGCTCCCGTTCGAGCCGATTCTGCGGCCGCTGCTGGTGCTCCCGCTTGTGGCGTTCCTCCCCGGCTACGCTGTCGTCGCGACGCTGTTCCCGAAACGGCCGGATTTCAGCGATTCTCCGGCGACGAGAGTCGAAATCGATTGGTACGAGCGGGTCGTCCTCTCGGTGACAGTCAGCCTGACTGTCGCGATCCTCACCGGTGTCGTCCTCAACGCGACGATCTGGCCTATCGTCCTCGTCAACGTCGTCAACGTACTCGCCGCGGTCACCATTGTGGGTGCCATCGGCGGGATAATTCGACGCCTCCAACTCGATCCGGACGAGAGATTTCTGTTCAGGCGCGATGTCCTCGGTGGTGCGTCGGGGTCTCGTACGGCTCAGCTCCGTCGACTGGCAACGCCGGCTAACGTGGCCGTCGTCCTTGTCGTCCTCGTCACGTTCAGCAGCGTCGTCGCCGTCACTGCGACGCCCCGCGACGGGGAGACCGACACTGACATCGGCCTCCTCACCCTGAGCGACGATGGCGAACTGCAGGCAGAGGAGTACCCTCGACAAATTCCGCAAGGCGAGCAGCGCCAGTTGATCCTCTCGATACAGAACCGCGAACAAGAGACGGTGAACTACACCGCGGTTGTCAAACTAGATCGGGTCACAGAGACTGGAGAGGTGCTCAGAAGCGAGGAACTCGCCCGGTTCCGACAGAATATCAATGACTCCGAGACGGCGTCTATCACGCACACAGTCGAACCGACGTTCTCCGGCGATCGGCTTCGATTAACCTACCTCGTCTACCGGGGCACGCCACCCGCCGACCCGAGCGTCGATACCGCGTATCGGGAGGTCCACCTCTGGATCTCGGTCCCCCAGCCGGAGGCGACCGGAGTGACGTCGTGACCTCTGTCGCGCCGGTTTTTCTCGTGAATGAAACGCGTCCCGTCCCGCCGAGTCAGACGGTGGACCCTGACTCAATCCTCGTGTGCTCGGATGAAGCGCTCGTACTCGTCGAGTATCGTATCGAGTCCGAATGCGTCTGCACGCTCTCGCAACACCTCTTGGGACAGCGGGGATTCAAGGGTCTGGACAACGGCGTCGGCGAGCGCTTGCTCGTCACCCACGTCGACCAATCGACCGTACTCACCGCCCTGGAGGATCTCGTGAGGTCCGCTCGGGCAATCAGTCGAGACGACGGGACACCCGCACGCCAGCGCCTCGATGAGGACCGTCGGCAATCCCTCGTGGCGCGAGGAGAGCATGAACACCGACGCGTCCGCCATGTAGCCGTACGGGTTGTCAACAAACCCGGGAAAGTCGACGACGTCTTCCAGACCGAGTTCGGTCGCGAGCGACTCCATCTCTTCGCGGACCGGACCACGTCCGGCGAGGATGCCGCGGGCATTGGGTCGTCGCTCGACGATGTGGGCGAACGCGCGCAGCCATGTCTCGAGGTCTTTTGCCTCGGCGAGGCGGCCGACCGACAGGACGACCTCGTGTTCGTCGGACTCCAGCCACGGATGGTCGACGGGCTCAGCGGCGCGAGCGCGGACGTCGGCCACGTCAACTGGATTGTACATGACCGTCACCTCCGAGCGGGAGAGCGGCGTAGCCGCGGCGACGCTGTCGGCGACACCACTGGAGACGGCGAGCACCTCGTCAGCATACGGGTACATTCGGGCCGCGACTCGGTTGGTGAGTCGCTCTTTCAGGTCGTCTTTCATGCCGAACGTGTTGTGTTCAGTCGCGAACACCTGCGTGTCGACGTTCGTGAGCCGACGCGCCAGCAGGCAGAGCACGTTCGCGTACGTCATCTGCGAAAACAGCATCGACGGCTCCCGTCGCGAAAGGTACGTCCGAAGCGCGGGGAGGCTCGCGCCGATGCCGATTCCAGGAATCTGCGGCGTCTGCAGGTCGACGATTCTCACGTCGGAATGTACCTCGTCAAGCAAGTCACCGGTTTGGTACGAAACAACCAGGTCGACGTCGTGACCGCGGGCGGCAAGTCCGTTGGTGATAGTCGTCGTCACTCGCTGGACCCCGCCGACCGTGAGCCACGGGACGTAGAACGCCAACGTCTCTCCTGTCATGGACCACTCTTCATTTCCAACCAATATATTTTTACGCAAACTATCGGCCAATTAGTGACAATGGTACGGGTATTCGATCCGGTGCTGAGTACAGCGATCTCTCACCGGACAGACCCCACCCGAGTTCGTGTCAGCCACACGCTCAGGAACGCGACCGACTATCCGAGTGCCGACGACTCGTCCCCGTCGGTAACAACGAGGGCACCGCACCCGAACGACGAGGAGGTGTACAGTCGTGTCGCCGCTCGTTAGCGTCGTCCTTCCAACGTACGGACGCCCCGACCGGCTCCGCTGTGCCGTCGACAGCGTCGCGAGCCAGACGTACGACAATATCCAGCTTATCATCGTCGACGACCACTCTCCGACCCCCAGCGAGGAGGTCCTCGATGACGTCTCGCTCGACGGATTAGTCGTCGAGCACATCCGTCATGAAGTAAATCAGGGGGCAAACGCGGCCCGTAACACTGGAATTCGAGCATCTGACGGGGATTTCGTGGCGTTTCTCGACGACGACGACGAGTGGAAGCCCGAGAAGATACAGCGACAAGTGGAGACGTTCCAGTCGACCTCTGACCGGGTCGGATTCGTCTACACCGGCACCGAATATCACTACGATGGCTACACCCGGACGGTCGCGAACACGAATCGCGGCGACGTGACGAAGGCGATATTGGCCGGTGCGTCGTTTGCCCAGTTCTCCGCCGTGATGGTCCGCCAGTCGATCATCGAGGAGACGGGGCTCCCCGACGAGGAGTTCCCCAGTTGGCAAGATCGCGAGTGGTATCTCCGACTGTCACTGCACTGTGAGTTTGAACCGGTTCCCGAACCGCTGACCGTCCGGCATCGCGACGGTGACGACGCCATCAGCACAAATTACGAAGAGAAGCGAGACGTCTCCTATCCGCTGTTCTTAGAGAAACACCGGCCATTGGCGGCGACGTTCGGCCGTCGATACGAGTGGGCGTTGATTGCCTCGCTATCGGAGTCGCTTGCGGGCGCGGCCGTGAAGAACGGGTACTACTCTGATGCCCGGAAGTACTACCTGAAATCACTCGCTTACGGCCCATTATCCACGTCACGATGGGCGAACTTCCTCGTCACGCTCGGCGGACGGTACTCTCACCGGCCGGCGAGCAAACTCGCCCGAACACTGTTCAACGACTGAAGAGATGACCGGGAAAATCGCTCGCGAATTGAATCGGACGCCTCTGCGGTAGATCAGCGGCGTCGGCCGCTGGCTGGGGTGGATCAGTTGTGGACGACGGCGTCGCCGTTTGAGTCGAAACTGAACGAGACGGGGCCGACACGGACCGCTCCGGCGTTGGTTCCTGATCCGACATCGTAGCTAACCTCTTCGACAACCGACGCGTCGCTTTCGTCCGTCCGGCCGAGTCGCCCGTTCGATAGAGTTCCAATCGACACCGACTGGCTATCGGCCTCCTCACCGCCGACGACGACAGGGACCTCGAACGAAATTGGATCGCTTGAGATGTTACGGAAACCGACGACGACCGAAGCCGTGCCGGAGTCCGTCCGGACAAACGCGTCGTCAACGACTACGCCGGGTGACAGCGAGAACTCAGGTTCCGAGCTCGTGGTGTCGGTTTCACCCTCGTGGAGGTCTGCGCCCTTGTTAGGAGCGTCGCCGACGTAGTCGAGTTCGGTTGCCGCGTTGTGATAGCGGTCGCCACTCGTGCTGGTCGGCGTAGGTGTCCCCGTGTCAACGACATTGCTCTCGGGTTCCAACTGGAGGAACGCCGACCAGTCGTCGGGATTTCCCGCCCTGCCCACACTCGTGCTCCGGAAGTCGATGTCACCGAAGTCGGTCCGAACGTCGCCGATGTTGTTGAAGTTGTTCGTCTCCACGTGATCCGTCGAGAGTGACGTGTGCGAGATCATGAGCCCCTGCTCGACAATGTTATTGTAGAACGTGCTCTCATCGGTCCGATTGCCCGAGGGGCCGTCGAGCGTGTATATTTCGATGTCCTTTTCTCGCGTTCGGTAACGCGAATTCCCGAATGCCGTGCAGTTCCAGATATCGGAGGGTAGATTCGAACCGTTGAAGCCGATGCCAGCCGCGCCGTTCATCCACGCCGCACAGTTGGCGATGAGACAGCCGCCCGAATCGAAGTCCTCGTCACCTCCACCGAGTTTGAACCCCTTCCCCGGTGCCTCGCCGACCTTCTCGCCGTCAAGGTTGTAGCCGTTCGCATACGCGACGGAGTCTTTGATGACGACGCCGGTCGCTCGGTAGAGGTCGAGGCCGTCGTCAGAGTTATGATGCAGCGAGCAGTTGATGACCGCGCCACCGTGGTGAGACTCCGCGTCGTTCGGCCCCGAGGTGAACTGAATGCCGTCGGCATCGCCACCGACGTTCGAGCCCAGCGAAGCGTCCCTCGGTCCAAAGTTCGCGTACGACTCGACGCGCTCTGCGACGCCGCCGCGCCCCTCGCCCCACATTAGCGGCAAGCCGTTGTGGTGGAACGAGCAGTCGACCACGTGACCGCCGACTTTCATGTCGTTGATCGAGTCGAACGGCAGGGAGGCACTCGTCGCAGTCTTCTCGAAGGCAACGGGGTGTCCCGGCGCGTGGTGGATTTCCAGATCTCGAATCGTGATGTTGTCAGATTGTCCGATCCAGAGAACGGGGCGGTCCTCGACGTTCCCATCGTAGTTCGTACAATCGATCGTCGCGCCATCACCAGCGCCACGGATAGTGACACCGTCGGCGTGCCACAAGGTCAGCGTCTCGCCATGCGAGATAGGCACGGTGCCGTGGAGCACAACCTCGTCGTCGCCCGAGAGAGCGAGGTTGCCGCCCTCGGCGAGGGGTTCGAACGTCCGCAGGGGATCCGACTCTCCGCCGCTGTTCGAGTCGCGGCCATCCGATGCAATGTGGTAGACGCTCATACTCGATCACCTAGAGTTCGATTAACACCGAAGATCCCCGTCCGCGGTCGCTGTTTGTCTACGCTCAGTGTTTGGGTTTCGCATCCGTTTTGGTGTGCTTTCCGACTCATCACAGTCGTTAATACCGTATTAACCGTAATAACTGTTTCTCTGCTTACATATTCAGGATTATCTGACTGTCTCTAAAATTCATTAGTTCTAGTTATTTATTCACCGAAACATGAAATTCTTGTGTGGAAATGACTATTGCTGTCTTACTGAGAAGTAACTGGCAAATGACCCGTGTTAAACCCCGCTCTCCAGACAGAATACATAGTAGGTTGAAAACGAAGTGGGAGTAGTCGTGCCAATACGGTTTAGTAAATTATAGCAGCGGTCTGAGAGCAACACTACGACGATCAGAGTGAGGTTACGAGTTGTATAAAAAAGCCTGTTGGGCGAGAAGTCGGTCATATGAGATACGACAGAGCACATCGCCTCTCCGTCTGGAGGTCAGAGAGGTGATGGCGGACGACCGAAAAACGGTGTGGCTCTACATCACGTCGCTCGCCGTCGGCGGCGCAGAACAGTCACTCGTCGCCCTGGCGAACAACCTTGACCGATCACGGTACGACGTGACCATCTGGACCACGTTCAATCAAAATCCACTTGCGGATCAGGTGGCCGATGACGTTCCGGTGCGGACCCTTAATATCGACGGCGTCGTCGTTGGCGAGGAGATGGCCACAGTCGAACGCGCCGAGAACCCGCTGGACTACGTTCGCGCCCCGCTCCGCTTCGCCCGCGCAATTCGGGCCGAACGCCCCGACATCGTCCAGTCGTACCTCGTCTACGACAACACGGTCGCTCGCATCGCCGGCCTCTTGTCTAGCGACACGACGGTCATTACCGGAGCGCGGGGCGAGCGGAATCTCTCCAGTTTACCACTGCAGGCACTCGACCGAGGGCTCGTCCCGCTTTCGGACTACATCGCCTCGAACTCTCGAGCGGGTGCAGAGTTCTACGTGGAGAAGGGGATGGATCCCGAGAGAGTAACCGTCGTCCCCAACAGCCGCGATCTCGACCGCTACCGCCACGGGGATGCGACGGGGCTCGCAGCGGAACTCGATATCCCACAAGACGCCGTCATCATCGGTAACGTGGGCCGATTAATCGAGCGGAAGGGGCAGTTCGACGTCCTGGAGGCGTGGCCCCGGATCAAGGAGGCACACCCAAACGCACACTGTGTGTTCGTCGGCGACGGGTCCGAACGCGAGGCTCTTCGAGAGCAGGTGGCGTCGATGGGGTACGGCGAATCGATCCACCTCGTTGGGACGCGAGATGACATCCCGGCCTTACTCGACCTGTTCGACGTGTTCGTCTTCCCCTCGCATCATGAGGGGCTCCCGGGCGCACTCATCGAAGCAATGGCGGCCGAACTACCCATTGTCGCCTCGGCCATCAGCGGCAACACGGAACTCATAGAAGACGAGCGCACGGGACTGCTCGTGCCGCCGAAAAACCCCTCGGCGCTCGGCGACGCCGTCGTCTCCCTGCTTGACGATCCAGCGCGGGCACAGACGCTCGCACGCGCGGCCCGTGAAGAGGCATACGACCGGTTTACGCTGGAGGAGATGGTCGACGCGTTCGAGCGCCTCTACGAGTCAGTCGAGTAGCGGCTCGGGACCGATCGACGACAAGCGAAGTGCGTCCCGCTTGCTCGGTATTTCGCGGGCGTCGATACCCGCTGCGGTCGCTTCAGATGTAACCCATGTCCTGCAGCTGATCGCGCGTCTCCTCGTCGAGGTCGCGGATGCGCTGTTCGGTGCCTCCCTCGAGAATGGCCCCTATCTCCGAGCGGGCCTCGGCCTCGTCGAACGAGGGTGTCCCGTACTCCTGATGACCTTTCTTGAACCGTTGGTATGCCTCGCGCACTCGTCGCTGGTGAATCATCTGCCTGCCCGGCGGCATCTTGAGGAGTAGGTACAGGAACACCGATCCGTTCGCGAGCGCGGGGCTGTCGACGAAAGCGTGCCCGCCCTCGTCGTCCCAGAGGGCTCGGACGGTTCGCTCGAACCCACCCGCCCGCGTTAAGATCGGTTCGAGCCACTCGGGGAGCTTTCCGTACCGGACGTGTTCGAAGTGGGTGTAGCCAGTCGTCCGTCCCTCACCCCAGGCGGTTCCGTCGGTCTCGCCCACATCAACGCCGAGCGCGTCACCGACAGACGGGAGGAGATCAGTGTGGTGGAGCAGTTCGTCGTGCGACTCCGGTTCGAGGTCGGGATGGACGAACATCGTCGGGACGTAACATATCTCGGGTGTCGCGAGATGCGTGTGGCCGAAGAAGCCGTACTCGCCGAGCAGTTCCCCGTGATCGCTCGTGTAAATGACGAGGGTGTCGTCCCGCAATCCGCGCTCTTCCAGCACGTCGAGCACTCGTTGGAACTCCTCGAACGACCGCTTCACGCCGGCGACGTACTCGCGCCGCCCTCGGTTTGGGTCGTCTGCGATGTCGTAGAGGTACTCGACCGCGCTATCGTCGAGATACTCGTACGTGTCCCAGTCGAACCCGTTGTACGGTGCGTGCCCGCCCGGACGCCGAACCACGTGGACGAACGGTGGTTCGAGTTCCTCGACCGATGCCCGTGGAGGGGTACCGAAGATATCCGCGATAGTGTGGTTCATCCCCCCGTTCGCGGCCATTGTCACCTCGTGGTCCTTGAGGTCGAACACCGAGCGCACGTCGTCGGGGACGCTGTGCTTAAAGCTCAGAATGCCGTTGTTCGGAGGTAGAAGTCCGGTCAGGAGGCTCCCGAACGACGTCGGGGTGTGCGTGGAGGAGGCGACAGTCTTGTAGGTCGGTCCCAGTTGCGGGAGGTGCTCGGTCGCAATGTCGTGCCTAACGGCATCATCCACGTAAACGATGACGTTCTCGACATCCAGGTTCATGAGGTCGGGAGAGACTACCCAACCACATCACTAAGTAATGGAGGGCTTGCCGCCGCACAGGACGCGGGCGACGTGAAATCTCGACGGACGACAGATTACCGCTCTCCGTCACGGTTGGATTCGGTCTCTCGGCCCTCGTCGCCGATAGCTTGGTCGTCGCCCGCGCTTTTATCCTCGTTTGACTCGCCCAGTATCCCCCGGCTGATTGCACGTAGGACGATTAGTGTGAAGCCAGCAAGTACCAGGAGGATAGTCAGCGGACTCTCGAGGAGTCCACGAGGCTGTTCTTCGGGTCCTGGAGCTTCAGGCGAGGCACCGGATTCGTTCGGTGTCGGTGTGGGTGTCGGTGTCGGTTCGGGTGTGACTGCGTATGACGGCGTTCGCGACCCCAAGTACGGAAGCGTCGACGTCTCTGCACCCAGCGTCCGGTGCGCGCCAGGGTACTGGTTCGTATCGAGTTCGATTCCCGCCTCCACAGCGGGCGACGACGACGGGATTTTGACGTAGGAGTCGGGACTCTGGGGGACGCCGGCCGCAGTGAGAGCGGTACTCGACACTAGTTCCGGAAGCTCTGGGAGCTCCAACTGCCAACTGTTCCCGGCGATGTTGTCCGAGTCGATGTTCTCGATGTAGCTGCTGTCATCCACCTGCGTGCCGATATTGTTGTACACCTCGCAGTCTGGAGCAGCATCGTAAAACGTGAAATCGTTGCCGTGAACGCTATCCATGAGGTCTTTCTTTCGACCGTTCGCAACGCAGGTGTTGTTGTAGCACGCGACGGCTACGTCTGCGCCGTTCCAGCCGATTCCAGAGTGGCCGTTCGCCCACGAGACGTTGTTGTGGACGCGATGGCCGCCGTCGCCCTCGGCCGTCGACGCACCCAGTTTGATTCCCTTTCCGGGGGCCTCTCCGACTGGTTCGCCCTCTAAGTTGAAGCCATTCGCGAAGGCGACGTTGTACCGAACGACGAGGTTTTTGCTGTGGTAGAAATCGAAGCCGTCGTCGGAGTTGTGGTGACAGACGTTGTACTCGATAAGCGTCTCTACTCCCTTCTTATCGGGTGTCCCCGTCACTTGGATACCGTCGGCGTCACCGCCGACGTTCGAACCGTTCTCGGCTGATGTTGGCCCGAACCCGGCGTACACCTCACAGTCCCGGATGACCCCGCCGGTGCAACTTGCGTACTGGATGCCGGCTCCGCCCGCGTGATGGATGGTACAGAGTTCGACGGCCGGATTCGTTGACTCGTCGAAGTCGACGGCTGGCCCCGGAGTGTTCGCGAACTCGATTCCCTGCACCAGACAGTCGTCACATTGGAAGAACTGGAGCACGCCATGACTGTTGGCGTACCCGTCGATGTCGTTGGCGTCGATGACTGGTGTCTCGTCGCCGTAGGCGACGAATGCCAGATTTGTCACAGCGTCAAAGACCATTCGGCTCGACCACTCGTAAGTGCCGCCGTGGAAGAACACCGTGTCGCCATCTTGAATGTTCCCCCGGTGGGAGATCGCGAGCGGCTTCAGTGACTGGAACGGCTGGTCGATCGTCCCAGGGCCATCGTCGTCCCCGTCCGGGGCGATGTGGAATGTGCGGCCGTCATCGACCTGTTGTCGACGAGACTGTCGGTCGACGGTGGGGAGGGCGCCACCGCCGAGCGCCGAACCGGTGCGGAGGAACTCGCGGCGAGACAGATGCATCATATGTTGGGGAGGGACCAGCGGGTGCTGCTACTTGATACCATTAGAGCAACGGCAGACTTGTAAGCATTGATCACAGTCTATCGTTACCGCTTTCGGTGGGAGAGCATCGATTCCGGCGGCGACTGCGGGTTGAGGTGAGCGGGCGGAAGCTTGACTGGATCGAGTCATGTGAGACCATGGAGACCTGTCGCCGCAGAGACAGAGAGGACTGCACAGCTCCTCGTTCCCGCTGTATCATTAGCCTTTCTACCAATGCTGGAAATAAAAGTAGTGACCTCATAAACGGGTGACTCCGGGCTCACATTCCGTACGCAATTGACCGTTCGTTACGCTACAGAGTTCTTGTCGTGGACGAACGTGTCCGACGAATGTGAACCCGGTGAGCACTCCGATGCACACTCTTGTCGTCGCCGTTAGTCCTCTCACTTTGAATTAGTGCCCTCGCTCAAGACGATGTCAGCTCCTCGGTCCTGCGTTCCTGACAACCGCTATTGGATTACCAGCTCTCTAACTAAAACATCTGGAGAGGAACGTGAGCTTGATGACCGACGTACGGCAGGAGGATCACGAGATTAGCTGGCGACACGAAATCGTGGATCCGGATCCACCGTGTGCCCGCCTCGGATTTTGCCTGACGACAGATCTTACCGGGAACGGTCGTGACGATATTATCGTCGGAGGCGCGGGCGACGCGTTCCCCGGCAAGGGACTCCTCTGGAAGGCAGTGCAGGAAGGGATGCCCTCATTTTTGAGCTTGCGTCGATACGCCGGCGTCGGCGAAATGAATCTGTTCTGGTACGAAAATCCCGGATGGGAGCGCCATGAGGTCGCATTCGCTCCCCATCTCGACGTCGGCGGCGCACTAGGCGACATATCAGGCAACGGCACGATGGATGTAGTGGCCGGACAAGGCATCCATCACCACGCGGTTTATTGGTTCGAGCAACCGGCCGACCCCCGAGACAAGTGGCGGAGACATCTCGTCACTGACGCCTTCGAGAAGTATCACGACGTCCACGTTGCAGACGTCGACGGCGACGGCGATCAGGAGGTCATCGGGCTTTCACAGGAGAGCGGCGTCATATTCTACTACGATATTCCCGCAGATCCCCATCAGTCACCGTGGCCCGACGACCATCGCCACATCATTGACGACGACACGAGCGTGGAGGGTGTCGACGTGGTCGACATCGACGGCGACGGCGACCCGGAAGTACTCGCAGGCACGAGCATTTACAGCCTCCACGACGGAGAGTGGGTGCGAGAAGACATCGTCACCGGGTGGGACGACACTCGCATCGCTGTGGGCGACCTTGACAGCGACGGCGACCCTGAAATCGTTCTCTCGGAGGGGGATTCACCTCACTACGGTACGCACATGGGTCGCGTCGCGTGGCTGGACGCTCCGGATTGGGAGCCGAACTTCCTCGAAAAGAACCTGTTCTGCCCTCACACCCTCCAAGTGGGCGACGTGACGGGTAACGGCGCACCCGACATCTACGTCGCCGAAATGGCGTTAGAGGAGAACGACAACCCGGTTCACCTACTGTTCCGGAACGACGGTGACGGAAACTTCGACCCGCAGACCATTATGAGTGGCGTCGAAACGCACGAGGCGAAACTGACTGATCTGACCGGTGACGGGCGACTGGATATCGCCGGAAAATCGTACGGCCCCGACCATCACGTCGACGTGTGGTACAACGAGCAGTGACTGGACGGTGCTAAGTCGAGTACGGATTGCTATCGATTTCCCCGAGCGCCGATAACGCGTTCATCTGGTACGACTGATCGCGTTCAGTAATCCCTGTAACCAGTTGCGGGACCATTTGGCTTCACCTCTTCTGGATACGCGTGAGTGACTTGCGAAAGGATATAGATCGCATTCGTGCGAATCGTCTCGTTCTCGACGTCGAGCAGGCCACTGAACATCGGAACTTGATCGGCGAATGCCTGTGGATCTGTACTTGCCAGCTCAACGCAACATCCCGTCGCAGCCTGAGTAGTCTCGGAACCGTCGAGCGTGATCTGATCAGTGATTCCATCTTGAGTCCTGGGGACGGCGGTTGGATCATTCGCCGCTAGCTGACGGAGACAGCGAAGAACAAGTGCGTCGTTGAGGGATGGTCGATTGAGTGAGCGATCTAGGTCATCGGCAAATGCTGACCCAACGTCATCGCGGGCACGGGAAACATTGAGTAGAGCGACGATAGCAGGACCATGTGTGGTCGGCGAGACGGTCAGTGTCGAAATAATCTCATGCAATTCGTCGAGAGAATCTCTGAAGGATTAGTGATAGCGAGTTGCTGTAAGTCGGTTGCTCGCTCAGCGATGTCTTCGCTGAAATCAGCCATTATTGGATTGATTGTAACTGAATTGATAAAACATTGGGTGGGAGACATTCCAA
>Ga0075106_1001096_pt1 | contig 12504 bp, 10 predicted proteins | sample AntDeeMetag02WF4_FD_69796 | JGI IMG/M metagenome (GOLD analysis project Ga0075106, IMG submission 69796) | Saline lake microbial communities from Deep Lake, Antarctica - Antarctic Deep Lake Metagenome 02WF4 | ecosystem: Environmental > Aquatic > Non-marine Saline and Alkaline > Saline | place... | reverse complement strand
TGATATGTATTCAGGGCAGCAGCCCCGAAGTCGGCTGCACCACCCTGATGACCTAAATTTAAATGAATTTTTCAGGTCGGACGATGTTGGCGACACAGTCGTTAAGAACGACGATCTTGAAGCCATCGTGCCGAATAGGGAAAAGCACCATTTGGTCGAGCAGGATCGGTACTGGATTTACAAGCCGTACGTATTCGCTGTAATTTACAAATCCCAGAAAGAGCAAGAATACCAGTACTACGTCGTTGAGCCGTATCTCTTCCCTGATGAACAAAGGCTCGTCACGTTTCTAAAAGACAAAATTCGACGATCCCTTGACTACGAATCTCTCCGAACTCGCGCCACCAAGAAAGAACGAGCATTCAAGCTGCGCGAGAGGGCGTTCGAACTCCTGAGAGATTATAACTTAGTTTCAGAGGAACTGTTCGATGACGGTGAGAACCTCACAGACCTCTCAAAAATAGTAAATTCCGGTATCGATGGGCTCTACGATATCACGAACACGAAGAAGCCGACCGAGCAGAATAGCGGTTATGGGAATGATGACTCCAACCAATCGCTCTCGAAGCGTGAAGCGAAGAAGATCATCTACTACATTATCCGTGACTTTATCAGATACGATCGTATCGACGGTCTAATGCAAGATACGAGGGTCGAGGACATTTCAGTCAATGGCTGGAATAGTGATGTCTTTGTCGTCCACAATGTCTACGGCCAAATGGTCACGAACGTCTCGTTCGGTCAATCGGATCTTGATGAATTCGTGACTGCACTCGCTCAGAAGGCTGAAAAGGGTATTTCAAAACGGCAGCCCAACGTCGACGCGACACTTGAAGATGGGTCGCGGTCGATCTTAATGTTGGGCGACGAGATCTCCGACAAGGGCTCAAATTTCACGATCCGACACTTCAACGAGATTCCGTTCACCCCAGTCGACTTGATTAACTGGGGTACGTACTCGTTGGATCAGATGGTCTACCTGTGGCTCGCTGTCGAGAACGGCAAATCCGCCATCTTTGCAGGTGGGACAGCATCGGGAAAAACGACGAGTCTGAACGCCATGTCGCTCTTCATACCTGGGAACAAACGAATCGTTTCCATAGAAGACACTCGTGAGATAAACATCCCCCAAACTAATTGGACCTCTTTGATGACGAGGGAATCTTTCTCCGATGACGATTCCAATGACATCGACGAGTTCCAGCTGCTCCAAGATACCCTCCGAATGCGTCCAAACTATGTTGTTTTCGGAGAAGTTCGGGGTGAGGAGGCGACCTCGCTCTTCCAGAACCTGAACACAGGTCACACAACCTATTCAACGTTCCACGCGAAAGACCCTGAACAAGTCCGGGCGCGACTAACGACCGACCCGATCAGCGTCGAGGAGTCTTCCTTCTCTGGTCTAGATTTGATAATCAACCAAGCTCAAGTCTCTATTAGCGGTCGTTCGGAGCGCCGAGCAAAGTCAATCGTCGAGTTAGGCGACTACAACAGCCACACGGACAAATTCGAGATTGAACAGGCGTTCCAGTGGAATCCCACAAAAGACGTTTTTGAGGGGGAGATCACCGATGAGCATATGGACTCGCTCACCCCGTTACTAGACCAGATCCGTCACGAACGCGGTTGGTCGAAAGAAGAGCTGCGGCGCGAGATAAACCGGCGACGTGTTGTTTTGAGTTATCTGATCGACAACGAGATGACTAGCTACGCACAAGTAGCGTCCGTTATCCAAGGGTACACCTACTCACCACCCAATGTACTGTCTCGTATCGCGCAGGATTCCCTCATGGCCGAGACAGACCACTTCCGGGACATGAAGAACATATCGATAAACGTCGACCCAGAACGAGAAGCCGATGTTCCACGCCCGTCCGTCCCTCACGACATTCGAGCTATGGCACAAAGCATCTTGACCCAAAACGAGGACCTCTACATGGACATCAGCAATAGTATGGACGACTTCAATCAAACATTCTCGCAGGTGAGTCAGATCGATGGGCAGTCCTCCAACCCCAACAAGATAGACGAAGAGGATCTGGTTGACGAACCTGTAGAAGAGGACGTCGAGGAGCCGGCCTACGGATATAATGAAGATGTGGATGCAGACAATGATGACCAATAGGAATACAGATGGCTAAATACTCTCACGACGATATTTCGGAGGGCGAGTCTGAGGAACTCGAAGATTCGCCTTTCTCAAAGTCGCAAAAGCAGTCAAAGAGAGAGTGGGTGTACAAGAAGACCGCTCAGGCTTTCTACCCGTTCTACAGCAAGCTGTTCTGGCAACGAAAAGGATTCATCTCTAGTGTAGAACGGTCACTCATCCAAGCGACTCGGTCTGAACCAGTCGACATCTACCTCAGTGCTTATCTTGGCTTCGGAGCATTGTTCGGTGGTCTGTTCAGTCTCGTCGTGGTCGCGATGACTCTTCCGTACTACAATGAGGTGCTTGTCTGGGATGGGTTGTTGCCTGCTTCAGGGGCCGGAGAGATCATCTTGGCCTATGCACTCATTGCCATCGGAACGATATTGGTCACCCTATCATTGGTAGTCAGTCTGATGATCATCGGCGGTCTTGCGGGTGTGTTGATAGCTTCTAAGCAGCAGATCACTACGATCCGAAAACGCCGTGCAGAGATCGAGATCTTACTGCCTGACGCGGTTGCATTCATGTACTCGCTATCGACTGGCAACATGAACCGGATTGATATCATCCGAGCCCTCGCACGCTCGAAAGATACGTTCGGGGAGGTGTCTATTGAGTTTCAACGAATTGTTCACAGCATGGATAGCTTCTCCGACGACTACCATACTGCAATCGGGAATGTGAGCGAAACTACTCCTAGCCCATCTCTAGCGACATTTTTGAACGATATGCTGTCCACGATTACCAGTGGTGGGAAAATGGACGACTTTCTCAAGTCGCAAAAGGAATCGTTCCAGACTCAAGTAAAACAGACACAGAAAGCTGAACTCGACAGACTGGAGTTCTTTAATGAATTGTATATCACGATGAGTGTCGTGCCAGTGGTCTTCATCATCCTCGCAGCATTGGCCAGCGCCATCGGTGTTGTGGGGGCCACTATCCCGGCGCTGCTGGTCTACATCATGATCCCGACCATACAGATCTTTGCGCTTCTGATAGTCATCTCCATTTTTGAGAATTCGTATGGCTCCGGGAAACTAAGACCCGACGAGGAGTACGGTTCTAAACTCATCGACGACAACGAACTCAATATCTTCTCAGCAGGGATTGCAGGAGACTACAAGGGTGTAAGCCCGATGTTCGATAAGATCTACATCAATGAGCTCCGGTCAAGGCTGGTGGGGTTCTTGTCGGATCCACTTGTGTATATTCGACGCCGCCCTGAGTACGTCCTCTGGGTGACTATTCCAATCGCCCTTTTGTTCTTCATCTCAGCGATACTGACCGGTAATATCGGCTTCAGTATCGATTATCTAACCGGGAATTCCTTCACGATGACCTTGGTAGGGGCCTATATCCCCATTATGATCATATTTGCACCGTTCGTCTACTTTTATGAGTATGGTCTCCACAAGCGCGGGAAAATCACAGACGGATTGACGAACGATCTGAACAAATTAGCAAACACTAACGAGCAAGGAATTACACTCCGCAAATCCATGCTTATCACTGCTCAAGACAGTGACTCGCTGCTGTCGCAGGAGTTCAGAACCATGTATAAAAAACAAGACTTCGGAATTCCGTTGAGTAGGTCGATTATTGAGACGAACAACAAATACTCAATCCCCCGTCTTGCACGACTATTTCGGATTATATTGAGCGCACAGGGAATCTCTAATAATATCACAGAGGTTCTGAAAACAGCCAGTTCGCTATCGGAGACACAAGATAAGATCATTTCAGATAGAAAATCTCAGACTCGCCAGCAGATAACGGTGGTTATCGCGATCTTCTTTATTTTTGTTGCATCTTTAGTAGTCATGCAGACTCTCATTATCGAACGTATTGTCGACTACCAGAGCGTTGGATCTTCTAGTATTGATGCTCTATCTGGTGACTCAGTTTCGATAGATACCATCTCTTTAATGTTCTATCACGGTGCAATCCTTCAAGGCACTCTAGCTGGATTCATTTGCGGTTACATCCGAACCGGTGAATACTCTCCCGGACTCAAATACGTCTTGGCGTTTTTCAGTTTCGTGATGGGGGTGTGGTATGTCTTCTAACAACCCTAGAAGTCTTCGAAAAACAGCCGATAATCGGTCACCAATGGGTCTGTCTGAGCGAGGCCAGACAAACATAGACTATATTATCTCTCTCCTGATTTTACTCGTCTTCATAAGTGGGACAGTGTTCTTTACAGGATCGCCACTATATAACTCACAGAACTCGGATCTGGATTACACTGTAGACGCGCAACGTATGTTGGTTGATCTCGAATATAACACCCTGACTGGTGAGGACGGGGACGTATCTAGCTCTCTGATAAACTCATTCGTTGCGTCCGGTAATGTGTCGGGCGACCTCCGGCTCGAAGAAGGTCTCAACGCCAATGTGTCGTTTGAACCCGTGGGTTCAACAGACCCTGCATCGATCTTCAACAATGCTAGTGATGTTCGATCTGCCGGTGAACCAATCCCCAACACAGTGACCAGTTCGGCAGACAATATTTTAATGGTCGACAACCGCGAAGTGAAGATCACACTGACGATCTGGAGAGATTTATGATAGAACAGATTTGCAGATGGATTTCAAACGGAAAGGTTGACGAGAGAGGTGTGGCACACACGACAGAAGCACTCATAGCTGTTATATTCCTTTTAGGGGTGGTAATCGCAGCCTCAGCATCAGTGCCCCTCAGCGACCCGTACTTGACTACTGAAGACCGGGAAAAGCAGGTTGCTATCCAGGGTAACCTTGACCAGATGGTCCAACAGTCAATCGAAGACGGGACTCTAAAATCGAGTATCCTGAATTGGGATGACGATAATAGGCGTTTCGCGTACGCGGGGGGATTGCAGGATAATAACGGACTATATCTTGAAGTGCCCGAAAGCCAATTCGGTGATCGGCTCGACGAGTTTAGGGATGAACATAACGTGTCCGTGAGCATCGAATTGATTCCTGCGGCCAATTCAAGCCAGCCAGCAGGGAACGCCTCAACACTCAGAAGAGCGCAGCCAGATAGCATCCCGTTTTTGTCGACCGGATCTGCTGGACAAACAATGGTTGTTTCAGGAGAGTATCTCACGCTTCATGGCAATGACAGACTACAATCGCCACCCGAAAACCACCGGACTGGAAATTCACCGTCACAGATCGACCGGGGAACAAAAGCCCTTGCAGATTCGAATTCGTACCCAGTACCATCGGCAAAGGATTCGACCTCTACTGATGAAATCTATAACGTGGTCTACGTGAGAGTGGTGGTATGGTTCTAGGTCATCTGACCGCAAGCAGAAGGGGACAGATGAATCTCTTGGCTGTGGTGGTCATCGGTTCGTTCTTCGTCGCCAGCCTCATTCTACTCAACTACGGGCTGTTGGCCACCATCGACCGATCTGAAGGAGTTACACAAACATCGGAAGCTGAAGACGCCATCGCCAATATCGAAAGCAACCTACAGTCGGCCCTCATCCAATCGAACCGGGGGCATGGGAATCTGAACGATCTCATCAACGATCAGCAGGCCCATATAGCCGCTTCCAGCCAATATCGGAGGGAGGATGTGAGCCTCACAGTCGTCGATGAAGTTTCGGGGACGAGAGTTTCTACAGGTACTGATGGGACACTGACTGCGTCGGGGCTGTCCAATTGGGAAATCATCAACAAGAGCAACTCAGACCTTGTAACAGGCGGTATCGAGATACAGACAGAGGAAAGTAATCTACCAGTGACCAGCGATCCCAAATCAGACGGCTCGTTTCGGGTTGAAACCGATGAGTATGATATCTATGTCTATAGACCAGCTGAGGCTCCAAGCGAGGTCGAAGCCTTGTGGGTCGGCAGTAGTGAGAAACGATATCGAACGAACTCTTCGAAGAATCCATATCTGGATCTAGGCGAGGGAAGTTTCGATGGCTACGTCTTCCCCGGATACGACCAGTCGACAGTAGATTCCATTTCGATCTACAACGGGGATCGTGTAAACGGGAGCATAGAAATGGTCGCTACAGATATTGAGCGGTCGCATAGTTCTCTCCAAACCAACTCGGCAACATTCGGAGTCGTTCTGGACGTTACCTTCCAATCTGAGACTGCAACGACCTCAACTACTACATTTATCACTCACGGCCCGGTTGGGGGTAGTATTCCATGAGGCTTTTCTCAGATAATCGCGCCTCATCGACAGCAGTGCAATACATGCTTACGTTCACTATTGGCTTGCTTGTTCTATCGTCATTGACGGTCACTTTGGAGGATATCACTGAAAGGCAAGAAGAGAAAATTACTGTCGACCATCTCGAGTATGTCGGCAATGAGATTTCTGTACAGCTGCTACACCAACACCGCCTTGTTCAAGATAATGATCGAACAGAATCCATAATCAGCGATGCTGGTGGCTCGGTGTCTGGTGGTGGCATTGAGACGACCGTCTATTTGGATACCCCTGAAGAGATAACTTCTCAAGGGTATTCTGCTCAAATATCCTCTGACGGAAATGAGCTAATAATGAGGTCCTCACAGCTATCGATTGAGACGAGTGTCCCGATCGATCCCTCGATACCAGTAAGAGCAAACTCTGGAGCCACAGGAGGGAAGATCCTGATAATATACGACTCTGCCCAGAACGAGCTCTACCTCCAATCTACGGATGGAGTGTGACCGTGCTGCTAAACCCACCCAGAGAGCGTCAGTTGATTCCTTCGAACCGAGGTTCCAGTGAAGCAATTAGTGTAGCGATTATCTTTCTAATGGTCATCACTCTTGCTACCGTGATCAGCACTACCGGTGTAGACCTGCTCCAAGAAACAGAAGATCGGGAGTCAATAGACCAATCAATAATTGGGTTCGAGAATGTGGATGACGTCTCTCGATCTTTCGCGGATCTAGGCAGTCAGAATACATTCGCGACCTCTTCGAAGATCGTCACTATCCACTCACTAAATGCAAGGGTGAGTAAACCGTTACCGACTGTGATCACGATACGTGGGAGCGAGACCTATGTGATTGAGTCGAAGCCACTCCAGGTGACTCATGATAGATACACCACTACCTACGATACTGGGATCATCGAAACAACCACCTTCGAAGGGGTCGACTCGATCAGGACACCTCTCACCGGACGATCCGACGAGATGGCTATACTCCCACTGGTCACAACTGTGTACGACGACGATATCCAATTTGGTTCCGGTCGAGATCAATCTGTTCTGTTGTCTGAGAGTCAATCTCCCGAACTAGTCGATATTGGAGCTGCGGAAAGTGTGACCATTCTCACTGAACAGACTGCCGGGTGGTCCGAGTATATCGAGTCTCATCCGCACTTAACGGTCGCTTCAACAGATCCAGATACTGGTGACTCTCGTGTGCAAATCAATGTGGAGGTCACCGGTGGCGAGCCTGTCACCGTTTTCTACCACGAAATCCAAGTGACGTCGACGGATCGATAATCTCGTCATAACTTTTGACGGACTAGCGACTCTCATACAAAGTAGTTATAGAAACAATAGCTATATGTGGGGAGAGGTAAATGTCTTGATAACGCACATTCATACCAAGTGTGTGGTGATTAGTGAAATAAATTCACTACTGAAGCTATGAGCAAAAAACCTACAAAATTGAAATTGCCGGGGTTAAGTCGCATTAATGATGATAAGCGTGGGGTTTCACCCGTGCTGGCTGTTGCGGTACTGTGCTTGTTCGTCCTTATCGCAGTTGCCGCAATGAGTGGTCAAATCATGGGCATTGTAAACAGTATCGAGGCCCCTCCAAGTGCAGACATCGACGGCAACCCTGGTGGGGAAGAACTCCGGCTCACTGTTCAAGGAGTGAGCAAAGCAGATGATTTGATCGTTCGCGTTGACGGCAAAGATATAACCGACGGTAGTGGTGCGCTTCTTAATACTACGTCTGGTAGTACAGTGATACTAGACTGGTCGGATTCGCCAGGAACGGAAGAGGTTGATGTGAGTAGTGGACTAAATCCGGGCTCCTCGTTGACCTACTCCGACGAAGCAGCATCGGACGAGCCGGTTAAAGTAACTCCGGGCTCCTCGTTGATCACGGTTTCAGCCATTGATCACCCCGATAACGAGCGCATTGTCTACGATTACCCCGTCCCTAAATAGCTGTTCCGTCGTTGGTATTGCTGTTTTCCATACCGACGAATATCCTGCCTATGAGCCCTGATATCTCAAGACTCTTTAGCAAAATAGCTTTGTAGGGGGGTAGTGTTTAATTCAATAGTAGATGATCATTGGAACCGGAAAATGCCTCTCGTCCGACCGAAGAGGCAGTTCACCGATTCTCTTTGTTGCGGTGTTCGCAGTCGTCGTCCTCATTATCGGGGGAATCGGTGTGAGTATGGCTACCGACATCTCTCGAGACACCAGTGAGAGACTCGAAACAATGGAATTCGAACTCGTCTCTGTGAGCAATATCGGAATTGCCTACGAGAGTGGGCCACTTCTCACCACGAGTAATACGAAATCGCTCGTCATCCAGGGGAGCGGTGATGCTAACCACACGATATACACCGCAGAAAGTGGCGGCGAACTCCGAACTGGTGAGCTCGTGCTAACGGAGAGTGAAGCGAACGAATCCGGGATCATGAACGATATGACTGTAGAGGTTGTGTTGACACGGCCGAACGGAGATTTTCGGGTGGTCGACGAGATCTACATCCCCGACGAGAAAGTACACGGTACTGTGATCAGCAGTGAAGGCTCGGTAAACGTCACCGGCGAGGTCGAATTCAGCACAGGATAAATCATGGCTAACGACAAAAACCAATCCCAATCGTCAACAGAAGGTAAAGCTACAGTAGCTCGACGGACCTTTCTCAAAATCGCAGCATCAGCCGCGACGGTAGCAGCCCCGTCTGTTGCTGGAATTCGCGCTATGAGTACACCCGTCAAAGCAGATGTGAACGATCACACCGTCGAGATCGACGAGGGGGGCACATTCTCCGAGAGGACTGTGGGTGGTAAAATAGAGACCTTCAAATTGAACGGCGATACTATGTTCAAGATCGCTTGGGACGACATGGTTCCAGGAGACATCATCGAGATGGAACTCCTTGTGAAACTGGACACTATCAATGGCGCAACAGCGACAACCGAAAGTGGGGACGTAATGAAGTATGCGCAGATTGGTCGAATGGGTGTTCAGGTCCCGTCTGAATCGGGATCAAAAATGGTCCCCGGCAGTGACTTTTTCGAGAACAGAAGCTCAATTCCGATAACGGAACACCCCGATATCGATATCAGCCAGTTCAACGTTGATCTGGAGAATAACACCGGTGACTACACGAAGAATATTGAGTTCAGCGTGAAACTAATCGGTGATGCCCCAAACGATAGCCACCGCTTCGAGCGCATATGGACGTACGAGATGGCAGTTGAAGCAGCCCTCGGCTTTGGACTTGTATTTGGTGAGGCGTTCGGGGTCGGGAACTGACATCTCAACCCCAAAGCTACATCTATTTGCCCGGACTCAGGTCTATTAATGGTTGATAGCGATCAGGCCACTGGAGAGCCTCATTCTTCTAAGAGGGCTAGCGACGATTACCTTGATATTGATTATCTGATTAAGGGCCTCTTTCCGTACGAGGAGCCTTACGAGAACCAACGTGTAGCAATTAGAAATGCGATTGAAACATTCCGTGATAACGGCTACTACGAGCTGGAAGGGCCGTGCGGAACTGGTAAGACCTTGATTGGAGCCGTGGCTGCACTGTCTGTGATTAGAGATCCGCAGACGCAGTACAAGCGAGTCCTCGTTATCACCCCGGTGAAGCAGCAACAAACTGCCTTTGAGAACGATATTCAAGCAATCAAGGACGCAATCATTGACGAGTACGGCCACGCTCGCAAAGCCCCTGTGCATTTTACTCCACCAACATCTCTGACCATTGTCGGTCGGGGAGACCTCTGCCCGTATGTTGATTCCTCTGCGATTTCTCCAGAGTCGGTATCACACAAATGTCCATCGTTGATCAATAATACGTACGACAAGGCTCATCAAGAAAGCTTCAGTGCCGGTGGTGAACTCTTTGATGGCGCACGAAGCATTGTGGAGTCAGCTGAATCTCGAATGGTAGATGCAAAGCACCAACGCCGGTTAGAAGAACGTGGGGTGACCCACGAGAACATCGAAGACGCTCAGTTCGAACCGGAACCAATCAATTTCGATGGGGCAGATGTATGCCCCTACTACGCTCAGAAGCTCGTCGACGACGAACTCTCGAATAGAACCATCAACTACTCCGGGCAAGTCTTAGATGCCAACACACTCCGCCAGAAGGCGACTCAGTTGGGGACGTGCCCCTATTCAGGTATGAAAGACGGGATTGATTCTGCCGAGATCGTCATCGGCAACTATGCACACGTCTTTCATCGAGGGACAGTTGAGGCCGTCACGAAGTCTATCATCGACGAGTCGACTCTCTTGGTCGTCGACGAGAGTCATATGCTCGTCGAGAAAGTTCGAGATTACCTCAGCGGTTCAGTGACTCGATCGGAACTTGACGAAGCCGCAGATGAAATAGACGCTCTCCATCAGGCATATAGCGATATGAGGGCTGAAACAAGAGATAAAGTTGAAGAGAAGTTATCGCAGTACTCTACATCTCTGTCGGGAGCGAAGATGCTCTTACGGTTCCTCGACGAATTGCAGTCAATGATTGACAGGGTCACGAATGCTCACTTGAGTGATCGGGCCAGCAAAGGGAAGATCAAAGCTAATGACTCAATCCCTTTCAGGGACCCCGAAGAAGTGCAAACGGATCAATTCGATTTGTGGCTTGAACACCAGGACTTCAGTGAGGAATTCTACACCGACGCTCAATATACCGGCAAAGGAATCGGTGGCGCTCTCAAAGTCCTCTCGAATTACAGTGAGTACGTCGACGGGAAGACTGTCTACGCAGTCGAGAAAGTCAGCCAACTTATCACCCAGAAGGTGTACGCCGACGATCTGGATTACTTCTGTGAGCTATCCCTTTCAGCACGTCGCGAAAAGGGGTCACAGTGGTCGTACGATGATGATCGGCCGTATCAGGAAAGCTATTCTTGCTCAATAAAGCTGCAAAACTGTATCCCAGCATACGACCTCCAGCGGATCTTTTCACAGTTTGGAGGCGGTATGCTCATGAGCGCGACCCTCTCGCCGGTCGAGGTTTACGAACAGACAGTCGGTATAGACCAGCTAGAACAGCCCACGGCGTCGGATGTGTTCGATTTGAATTTTCCAGAAGAGAATAGAGGCTCGTATATTGTACCCCTCACGAGCTTCACTGGTGGAAACCGTGAAAACAGTACAAAATTTAACGTTGTTCGGAAGGAGTACGCTGAGGCTATCACTGACGTGATCGACAACGCCGAAGGGAATACGATGATCTGTATGCCCTCGTACAATGAAGCTGCATGGATCGGGGATCTCGTCGAGGATTGGCTGGACAAGAAAGTCTACGTCGACCAGTCATCATCCAACGACGAGACGATAGAGATGAAATCCCGTTTCGAGAAAGAAGAGGCGGCGGTCCTGACGACCTCGCTGCGCGGAACGTTGACTGAGGGCGTCGACTACAGCGGAGATCGTCTATCTAATGTTATCGTCTGCGGTGTCCCTCTCACGAATCCCTACTCTAACCATTCGGAAGCGATAAAAACCGCATATGCTGTCCGTTTCGGTCGGGAAAACGCATTTGATTATTCGTTCTCTGTGCCTGCGCTCTATAAGACTCGGCAGGCCATCGGGCGCGTGATCAGAAACAGCTCTGATGTTGGGACACGAGTGTTGATCGACCAAAGATACACTCCCGGCGGCCGAAAGTCTGTCTCAGAACTCTTGAGCAAGCAAGAACGGTCTGAGTTCGTCGAAGTACCAAAGGATACGATCGGGGCTGTAATCAAAGGATTCTGGTCTCAACCCTGACAAGTGGCACTATGTTGTTAGTTTTCAAAAAGGCTAGATGGGAAATATTTAAATCAGTTGCTATGGATAGCTAGTTTGTACTAACCTAAGCGACCCAGATTCTACACGGCTGTAGAACACAACAGGGACCAAAAATGAAATCAAATAAATATCACAGATACGCAGCAAGTGGATTAATTACGAGTATCGCGATGACACTGGCTTTCTCGATGCCAGTGGCCGCAACAACGTCGCCGAGTGACCTCGCCTGGAACCTCGTTGATAACGTTGGTGGTGAGATCGCATCTGTTGGTGCTGCGGCACTGTTCCTCTACGGTCTTTTCTACGTCTTCAAGGCTGGCTTCAGTAACGACAGTAGTGGGGCAATGAAGCGGATCGCAATAGCGTGGGGTATCGCAGCTGTTGCCGGTTCGTGG
>Ga0075106_1001078_pt1 | contig 12622 bp, 15 predicted proteins | sample AntDeeMetag02WF4_FD_69796 | JGI IMG/M metagenome (GOLD analysis project Ga0075106, IMG submission 69796) | Saline lake microbial communities from Deep Lake, Antarctica - Antarctic Deep Lake Metagenome 02WF4 | ecosystem: Environmental > Aquatic > Non-marine Saline and Alkaline > Saline | place... | reverse complement strand
ACGCCACCGCCAGGGCTCGAACCTGGGACAACCTGGGTAACAACCAGGTGCTCTACCAACTGAGCTACGGCGGCTCGCATTCACGGATAGCCGGAGTTGTTGTATAGGACTTTCGCTTTCCGTCGTGCACCCGGAGACTCACTTCGCTCGTCTCCCGAGCCCGGCCCCACGCTGTGCGGCCGAGCACCGACACGCTTTCACGCACGCCGGGGAAATTCCGGGCCATGAGCGAGGAGTTCGAAACCGTCGTCGAGCGGGTCCGCGAGCGGGTGACGCCCGACGCGGAGGAGCGGGCCCAGCTCGAGGCCGTCGCCGACGAGGTCGTCCGGCGGGCCGAGGCCGCCATCGCAGATCTCGACGTCGACGCGACGGTCGTCCGGGTCGGTTCGACGGCCCGGGGGACCTGGACCGCCGGCGACCTGGACGTCGACGTGTTCGTCTGCTTCCCAGCGGATCTCGACCGCGAGCGACTGGAGCGCCTCGGCCTCGACGTCGGCCACGCCGTCCTCCCCGAGGGCCACGAGGAGTACGCGGAGCATCCGTACGTCAAGGGCCCCGTCGACGGCTACGACGTCGACCTGGTGCCCTGCTACGCCGTCGACGACGCCACGGCCGCCCAGTCGGCCGTCGACCGGACGCCGTTCCACACCCGTTACGTCGAGGAGCGGATCGACGACGACCTGGCCGTCGACGTCCGGGTCGCCAAGCAGTTCGGCAAGGCGACCGGAATCTACGGCAGTAACCTGAAGACCCGGGGATTCTCGGGCTACCTGACCGAGCTGCTGGTCCTCGAATACGGCGGCTTCCGGCCGCTGATCGAGGCCGCCGCCGAGGACTGGCACCCGCCGGTCGAGTTCGACCCGGAAGACCACGGCGAGCGGACCTTCGACGACCCACTGGTCTTCGTCGACCCGACGGATCCCGAGCGCAACGTCGCGGCCGTCGTCGCTCCCGAAGCCGTCGCTCGGTTCCAGCACTACGCCCGCGAGCTCCTGGCAGATCCCCGGGAGTCGCTGTTCGAACCGTCAGCGCCGGACCCGATCGACGCCGCGGCCGTCCGCGCGGCCATCGAGCGACGGGGGACGACGCCCGTCGCGATCAGCTTCGACGCCCCGGACCTCGTCGACGACCAGCTGTGGCCCCAGCTCTACCGCTCTCTCGACGGCGTGACGAGCGAACTCGACCGCCGCGACTTCGACGTGCTCCGGGCCACGACGTTCGCCGACGAGTCGGCCGTGCTGTTCGTCGAGCTGGAAGTCGCCGAGCGGCCGGCCATCGAGCGCCACGAGGGCCCACCGGTCCACGTCGGCGAGCACGCCCGTGGCTTCTACGAGAAGTACGCGGACACGGACGCCGCCGGGCCGTACGTCGATGGCGACCGGTATGTGGTCGAACGGGCGCGAGCGCACCCGAGCGCGCCCGACCTCCTGCGGAGCGACGCCCTCTTCGACGTCGCGCTGGGTGCCCACGTCGAGTCGGCCCTGGAGGAGGGCTACGACGTGCTGATCGGTGACGACGTCGCTGCACTCGCAGAACCGTTCGGCGTCGAACTGGCCCGTTACTTCGATCCGAAGCCCTGATCGAGGAGTTCCTCGATGACCTCACGGGCACCCTCGCTCACGTCGCCATCGGGCGGTTGCGGGTCGTAGCCTGCGATCGTCTTGTTGACCGTCGCGATGCTGTCGGCCAGCGTGTCGAGGCTGTAGCCGCCTTCGAGCACGAACCCGAGGCCGGCGTCGCACTCCTCGACCAGGGCTGCCAGTCGTTCGGTCATGAGCCCGTACCCCTCGGTAGAGACGCGCATGCGCGAGATTGGATCGTGTTGATGGGCGTCGAAGCCCGCGCTCACGAGGACGAGGTCGGGGTCGTACTCGCGGAGTGTGGGGAGGATGACCTCGTCGAAGGCTGCGAGGTAGCCGACGGTGTTGGTCCCCGGCGGAAACGGGACGTTGAGGTTGCACATCTCGCCGTCTCCCTCGCCGGTCTCGTCGATTTCCCCGGTCCCCGGGTAGAGGCCGGCCTCGTGGAGCGAGACGTTGAAGATATCACCGCGGTCGTAGCAGATGTCCTGGCCACCGTTGCCGTGGTGGACGTCCCAGTCGACGATGGCGACCCGGTCGGCGCCGGCCTCCAGGGCCGCCTGCGCGCCGACGAGGACGTTGTTGACGAAGCAAAAGCCCATAGCGTCGTCCTCGACGGCGTGGTGGCCCGGCGGCCGGCCGAGGGCGAACGGCGTCTCGCGCCCGTCGGCACCGTCGAGGGCCTCGGTGGCCGCCCAGGCCGCGATGCCGGCGCTCGCGACGGCGGCGTCCCAGGTCGCCTCGACGGCGACCGTGTCGGCGTCCCAGTCACCCCCGCCGTCGGCGCAGAACCGTTCGAACTCGTCGACGTAGTCGGTGTCGTGGACTCGTTTGACGAGGTCGGCGTCGGCGTCGGGCGGTGCGACGTAGTCGACGTCGTGAGACTCCGCGAGGCGGCGCCTGATCGCCCGGAGCCGGTCGGCACTCTCCGGATGGCGTGGGCCGGTGTCGTGGTCCAGGCAGACCTCGCGGTAGCCGAAGTTCATTCAGTAGTACTGCCGCAGTTCGTAGTAGGTCTCGACGTCCTCCGCCTTGACGGTCCGCCGTTCGGCGTGGCGCGCCAGGGTGGCCGCCGCGGCCGCCACGTCGTCGGCGTACGCCTCGAGGATGTCGGCCAGCGCCACGCGCGCATCCATCGCGACCCGGTAGCGGCCGTCGATATCGATGCGAGCGATCCGGTCGACCGGCGCGATGGGGAGTTCGATGTCGTCCTTGTCGCGCCCGCCGTCGACGCCGAAATCCTGGGGCATCAGCGTCTTTCGCCCGTCAGCCGTCGCCTCGTCGGCCGCCGCCTCGGCGAGGGTCGCCCCGTGTTCCTGGATGCGCCGGGACAGTTCCTCGACCGCTTCGGCGCTCACCCGCAAGCCCTCGGCGTTCCGCCGGATGACAGCATCCACCGGGGCAGACGGTAACTCGACGCTCATACCACAATGCGGGGCTGTAGCCGCCTTAAGGGTTTCCGTAGCGCCGCTTGGCCGATTAGAATACGTCCTCGGCGTCGACCCGACCGTCCCGGAGGTCGCCCCGGACCGTCACTTCCTGCCCGAGCGTCACTGTCTCGCCGGTTTCGACGGTCATCGTCTCCGTTCCGTCGTCGAGGACGACGGGGTCACCGGTCTGGACGACCGTACCCGTGAACTCGACGTGCTCGCCGTCGGCCGGGCCGTCGTCGCCGGAGCCGTCGGCAGATCCCTCGCCGGCAACGGCACCGTCGCCGGCACCAGCGCCGCCGTCGCCACCGGTGTCGCCAGCGACTGCTGCCGCCTCCGCTGCGGCGTGGTCGTCGCTCTCGTCGCTCTCACTCCCGCTCGACCCGCCGCTCGCACCCGACCCGCTACTCCCTCCGGCGAAGTCGTCGAGGCCGGTCGAACTGCCGCCCGAACCGCCGGCGCTGGACCCGGACCCACTGGAACCACCGCCACTACCGCCTGACGGCGCCGTCGCGCCGCTCTCGAGGACGGTCACGGTCGAGGCCCAGTTCGCCGAGGCCTCCACGTCGTCCTGCCAGCCGTCCTGGATCTCGACGTCGGCGACGAGCACCTCGTCGCCCGGACCGATCTCCTTGTCGGCCTTGTCGCCCCAGAGCGCGACCCGGATGTCGCCGGTGTCGTCCTGGACGCGGATGTTGCGGACCTGGCCCTCACTCCCGTCGTCGCGGTCGAAGGTCCGCGTGGGGTCGGTCGAGCGGACGACGCCGGCGATGTCGACGGTGTCGTCGATTTCGACGTCGGCGATGGAGTCGGCCTCGGGTTCGAAGGCGACCTCTTCGTCGACCTCGTCGACGGCGCCCTGGTCGCCGACGTGGAGTTCGATGCTGCCGTCGCGCTCGCGGACGTAGCCGTCGACGACCTCGACGGCGTCGCCGGGTTCGAGTTCGTCGGCGCGGTCGGCCCGCTCGTCCCACAGCGTCACCCTGATGCGGCCAGTCTCGTCGCCGAGCGTCAGGTTGGCCACGCGCCCCTCGCTGCCGTCGTCGCGGTCGAACGTCCGGATGGAGTCCGTGTCGAGCACGAGCCCGCGGACGTTGACGTCCGACTGGCCCATCGTCAGCGCGTCGATGGAGGAGCCGTCGCCCGGTTCGACGTCGATGTCGACGTCCGGGTCCGGTTCGGCCTTGTCGACGGAGACCTCCAGCCCGTTGTACCCCTCCTTGGGCCGGCCCTTGATCCGGAGTACCTCTCCGACCTCGAGCTGGCCGTCGTCGATGGAGGCCGCCTGTTCGTCCCAGAAGGTGAGTCGGATGGCGCTACTCTCGTCGGCGGCCTCGACGTTGAGGACCCGGCCCTCCGCGTCCTCGCCGTCGCGTTCGAACGTCCGCAGGTCGCCGACGGCCATCACCTTCGCGAGGAATTTCACTTCCTCCATCCCCGGTTCGACGTCGGCCACCGCGTTCACCTCGTTCTCGGACAGTTCGTGGGCGAGCAACATCGCCGCCGTCTCCTCGTCGGCGAGCCCGCCCATCTGCTCGACCTTCTCCTCGACGGCCTCCCGGAACGTCTCCTCGTCCACGTCAGTATCGAGATCCGCGTAGATGTCCTCTATCGCACCCATTTATCGTGTACTAGGCAGTGTAGGGCCGCGGTTAAGCGTTGTCGTTGCGCGAACGGCCGTGTCCCGTCCGGTGGTTTCCCGATCCGTCGCCGAGTGTCTCATAGACGGACCTGTGCCGTCCTGCGGGATAAACCATCGGACGGGGAGAACGGAGACGCGAGTGGGGCCGTCAGTCCCAGGACGTCGTCGACACCGTCGTCGGGCCGTCACCGTGGCTGTGCCTGACCGTCACCTGGCCGGGCAGGCCGCCGTCGAACACGCACGTCACCTCGTAGTCGAGTTCCGTGATGCACTGGGCACATGCCTCGGCCTCGTCGCTCCGATTCTGCGTCGCTACGAGCACCACCAGTTCGTCGGCGTCGGCGTGGTAGCTCGCGTCGGCGAGCCGAGCAATCTTGCACGCGTCAGACCCCCAGATGGTGCCGGTGACACTCACCTCGTCGGCGTCGGCCTCGAACGCGACAGCGGCCTCGTCCGTCTGCTGGCCACAGCTGGCGTCGACGGGGGTTAGCGTCGCGTCGGCAAGCGACACGTCCGTGACGTTTTCGTTGCCCTGGTCCGGGGGCTTCGTGCCCGTCTCGCTTTCGTCGGGCGTCTCGCCGTCGCCGTTCTCGTCCGCGACGCACCCGGCCAGCGCGACGGCGCCGAGACCGGCGCTGACCCGCGTGAGCAACGTCCGTCTGTGCATACGCGCCCCTTTCCCTGAGCGGGGCAAGTCCCTTCTGGTCAGTGAAATCGGAGTTTGAACGTTCGCAGTGCCAACCCCTCGCAGTCGGCCGGTCGAACCGTAACCCCTTTACAGAGGTCCGCGCTACGAATAGATGAGTCCGGGTAGGGTAGTGGACTATCCTCTTGGCTTGCGGAGCCAGGGACCGGAGTTCGAATCTCCGCTCGGACGTTTCTCTTCAGCGCAAGACCGTGAGCGACGGCGACTGTCCGCGGCGAGCGACCGCTGGCGACGGAAAACACTTACCACCGAGTGCGGACGGACGATCATGGACCGTCGTCACTTTCTCCGCGCAGTGCCGCTCGGCTTGGTGACATCGTCGATTGGCTGCATTGGCCTCACTCCCGGCGAGTCGACGTCGAACGGGGCCGAGAACGACGACACGTTGACGACCTCGACGACGGACGGCTCCGATCCGACGCCCGACCCCGACGATCCAGTACAGATCGTCTTCGTCGACGACGCGGAACGGACCGTTACGATTCGGCTCGCCCGGAGCGACCAGACCATACTCAACGTGACCGAGACCATCTCGTCGGACTACCGGGCGTTCGACAGCGGCATCACCTCGACCGGAACGTACGAACTCTCCGTCACGTTCCAAGACGGGCCCGAATCGACGGGGGACCTACACATCGAGCCGTACGACGTCAGGATGGGATCGAACGTCATCATCAGAATGCGTGACGGACAGATCGTCTTTTCGATGGAGGAGTAAGTCGCAGAGCCGTGGCCGGAACCCTCGCTACACGCACCCGGGGAACTCCTCGCCCTGGATGTGGACCGAGTCAACCCAGTCTGGCCGTTCCTCGTCAGATTGCGTAAAGTGCGACCGTGAGTCCATGTAGGACATGATGAGGGCCCGGCGCCACCGGTCGGTCGTGTTCGGTGCGGTGAAGTGGGGTAGCAGGCAGTGCTGGAAGAGGGCGTCCCCGGGTTCCATCGGGAGGGCGACGGCGTCCTCGCGGGTGAACTCCCGGTCGGCGATGACGATGTCGGTGTCGTACGCGGCGGCCTCGTGGCCCATGATCCCGTCTTTGTGTGCGCCCGGAACGACGTTCATACAGCCGTTCTCCGGGGTCGCCTCGTCGAGTGCGATCCAGACGGTGACGTGGTCCATCGGCTGGATGGGGTAGTAGGCGGCGTCCTGGTGGAACCCCTTCTCGCTGCCGACCTCGGGGGGTTTGAACATCGCGGCGCTGCGCAGCAGTTTGAGGTTGGGACCGAGCAACTTGGCCGCGACGTCGGTGACGGCGTCGTTCTCGGCGACCTCGCGGAGGACGTCGTCGGACTCGACCATGCCGAGGCCTTCGAACTTGCGGACGGCGTCGCCGGGGTCGGCGACGTCCACCTCGCCGCGCTCGACGGCCGGTTCGTTCTGCTGCTGAAACCCATCTACTTCGCGGTCGCCGTGCGTGTACTCGCGCAGGCGAGTCTTCACCCGGTCGACGGTCTCCGGCGAGAGGGCGTCCTCGACGACGACGTAGCCGTCGGACTGGTACTGGCGAAACTGCTCGTCGGTCAGATCCACGCCGACCACTGGGGTGTACCACGGCGTAATGGTTGCGATCGATGGAGAGACGGCCGGTAACCTGGGCCTTGGGGCCTGGTAAGTACTGAATAACTACCGGGTGCACATCTGACCGTTTCCCATGGCGACGCCAGAACGCACGGATCGGCCGGCGTCGCACGGCGCCAGAGCGGTCTGGACGCGGTTGTTCCTCGTCGCAGTCGTCGTACTCGTCGAGACGCTCGTTCTGGGCGTCTGGTTCGTTCTCGTGCGAACCTCGCCGACGCTCTCGCTCGCGACGGCGTTCGCGTTCGCCGTACTGGCCGGTGGCCTGGTCGTCGCGTTCTTCGGTACCGACCTCGCGGTCAACGGCGTCGAGGCGTCGTTTCCCGGGCTGGGAGCGATCACGGTCGTGCTGTTCGAGGTGGCGGCGTGGGCGCTGTGGCTCCTGGTCGCCAGTCGCGTGGACGGAATCGCTGGCATCGCCGTCGCCGGCGCCACGTTCGCCGCGCTGCTCCTCGTCCAGCACACCATCGCGGACGACGTTCTCAGGGGTGAGTCGCTCGTCGCGACGCTGGTCGACTTCGACGCGCTGGGGGCCAGCCTCCTCCAGGCCGGCGGCGCGACGCTGTGGCTACTGTTCACCCTGCGCGAGGCGTTCGTCGCCGAGTTGCTGGCCGACGCCAACGCGGCGTTCGGGAGTCAGCTGCCCGTCGACGTCGCGGCCATCGACCCGGGACTCGTGGGGCTGGCGGCGCTCGCAGCGGCGCTGTTCGTCGAGCACCTCGTCGGCGTGTCGTTCTCGCGCCACGGCTGACCTGGCCGGGGCGGTGTCCCTCGCTCGCAGGGGTTTTCCCGCCGCCTGTCGAACCGGACAGTATGCGCGCCCACCTGCGTGCCGGCGTGGCCGTCTACGACGAGGGCCGGTACCACGCCGCCCACGACGCGTGGGAAGAGTACTGGCTCGACCTGGAGTCGGGCACCGACGACGAGCGCCTGCTCCACGGCCTCATCCAGTTCACCGCCGTCGTCCACCACGCGCGTGAGCGCAACTGGTCGGGCGCCGTCGGCCTCGCGGAGAGCGCCGGCGAGTACCTCGCCGACCTCCCCGCGGGGTATCGGGGAATCGCCCTCGATCCGGTCCGGCAGTTCCTCGCGCGGATGGCCGCCGACCCCGAACACCTCGAGCGCGTCGGCCCGCCGTCACTGACCCACGAGGGGGAATCGCTGGGCTACGACGACCTGGACTTCGAGGCGACCACCGTCGTCGCCACCGTCCTCACTGAGGCGGACGGCTACGACGAGGCTGCGATGGAGCGGGCCATCGAGTACGCCCGCGAGGAGGTCGACGCCGGAACGAGCGGAACGTACACCGGCCTGGTGTTCTCGTTCGTCCGTGACCCCGCGAAACGGGGGATCGTCTTCCAGCGACTCGCCGAGCACATCCAGCGTGAGCGGAGCAGAGAAGCCGACGTCGAGGGGTTGTTCGACTAGTGCGTCTCCCCGGTGACGTTCTACCAGCAATCGGCCGATAGTCCAGCGAACAAAACTGCGGACAACACTTTACCCGCAGAGAGTGTACACACAGTGTCTATGTCTCAGGAGTACGAAGCGGCACGGTCGGTCTCACGCGACGAAGCGGCGACGGCGCTCAGACAGCTGGCCGACGGCGTGGCCGCCGGCTCGGTCTCGATATTCGCTGACGCGAGATCCGTCGCGGTCGATATCCCCGACGACCTGTTGTTTACCGCGGAACTCGAACAGTTCGAGGGGACCGTGGAACTGGAGGCCGAACTCGAGTGGCAGACCGACGGCGAGGCTATCAGAGAGAGTGACGAAGCGGCGCCCGCCGCCGAGGCGGCCGAATCAGCGAGCGATACACCCGAGTCCGGTTCAGACGCCGCCGAACCGATCGAGTCTGCCGCCGACCTGGTCGGCCCGGCGACGGACGCGGACGCGCCGGGCGACGAGTCCGCGAGCAAGGCCACGTTCGAGTTGTTCCGCGACGCCGCCGACGAGTGGCGCTGGCGACTCCGTCACCGGAACGGCAACGTCATCGCCGACAGCGGCGAGGGGTACGACCGCAAGGCGGGCGCTATCAACGGGCTGGAGAGCGTGAAGAGTAACGCGCCACTCGCAGTGGTCGAAGAAGAGTCGGACGAGTGACCGCCGCTCAGGCGTCGGGTTCGACGACGCGCTCTTCGCCGTCGAAGTGCGCGGAGTTGTCACGGGGATCGTAGCCGAGGACTTCCTTGGCGCGCTCGATAGAGTAGTACTTACGGTCGTTGTCCGAAATACCGTAGACGATCTCGAAGTCGTAGTCGGCCTCCAGCGCGCACTCGTGGATGTGGGCGCAGTCGCGGTAGGAGAGCCACATCGCCTGGCCGCGCTCGTAGTCGATGGGCGGGTGGCCGCGGGTGAGGTTACCGATGCGGACGTTGCACACCTCGATCCCGTGCTCGTCGTGGTAGTACCGACCGAGAATCTCGCCGGTGGCCTTGGAGACGCCGTAGAGGTTCCCCGGTCGGGGGAACTCGGAGCCGTCCAGCAGGAAGTCGTCGTCCGTACGGTACATCTCGGGCGTGCGCTGGTCAGTCTCGAAGGCGCCGACGGCGTGGTTCGAGGAGGCGTAGATGAACTTCTCGACGTCTTCCTCGATGGCGGCCTCGTACATCTTCTGGGTGCCGTCGATGTTGTTCGACAGCACCGAGTTCCAGGGGGCCGTCTTCCGCGGGTCCCCCGCCAGGTGGATGATCGCACCGACCCCCGCGACCGCCGCCGCGACGTCCCCCTCGTCGGTCACGTCACCGACCAGGTACTCGTGGTCGGGCTCCTCGACGGGCGGGCTGTGGAACATGAGTTTCCACTCGTAGGCGTCGCCGATCCCCTCCAGTATGGCCTCCCCCACGCCCCCGCCAGCGCCCGTGAGCAAGACTGGGTCGTCCATTCGAGTGGATACTGGGGAAGCCCCGATACGTAGCTTGCGGTTTCGATCATGTGGCACCGAGTGTGCTGTGACGACGACCGGATCCGCCAACAAGAAAGGGAAGCCCTCGACCCGCTCGACCACCGAAAGACTCGCTTCGCTCGTCTTTCGAGCTCTCGTTCGCTCCGCTCACGAGAATCGCGCGGACCGCGCTGCGCTCCTCGTGGTTCGAGAAACGCTCCGCGTCTCTCGTCATCACGAAAGACGGCGCAGCCGTCTTTCGAACGACTCCGCTTCGGTGCCCTCAGCGGTGCTGAGGACTACGGGAGAGCTCCGCTCTCCCGGTCGCTTGCGGGTCCGTGCTTCGTCCACCGGAAGGTCGGCTGCGCCGACCTTCTCAAACTTCGCGGCGAAGCCGCGAAGCACGCCTCGCCCTTCCAGTCCACCAGGAAATGGTTTGTTCCCGAGTTGTCGACACGCTTTCCTCCCCACCGGCCGACCCCCCTTCGCATGGACCCGACGGACGACCAGGTCGCCTGCTTCGAGGCGGGGATCAAGTTCGGTTCGCTGTACCACCAGTTCGCGGGGACGCCGGTGAGCCCCGAGAGCGCCGACTCGCTCGCTCGCGCGATGGAGGCGGCCATCGAGAACCAGCCCCACTGCGAGGAGGTGCGAGTGAGCATTCGAGAGGACACCCTGCAGGACGCCATCGACGCCGGAGATGCCGACTACGTGGAGTTCACCGGCGAGTTCGCCGACGTGGATGTCGTCGTCGAGTACGAGGGGGTTACCGTCGAGACGGCGATGCGGATGGACGGCGACTACCCCATGATGGCCGTCGAAGACGTCCGGGAGTGAGTTGTCACCGACCAGCGTCAACGATCGCCCGCCGGGAGTGACCCGTCGCCGAACGGGGCCACGGCTTCGCTTTCGAAAAACCCGCAAGTAGAACTTTCACGTCCGGCGATTACACTTTCACTTTCAGGCGGGCTTTTAATCCCCCACCGTGCCAACAGCTAGTCATGAGTCAGTCAACACTGGACGACGACGAACTGTTCGGCGAAGCGGCCAGCGAGGTCCGCGAGGACGTGGAGTCTTCGCTGGAGTCGGCCCGTGCGTCGCTCCCGGCGGCCGACGACATCTGGGACGTCGAGGCCGACAACACCCTCGGCGTGCTCAACGCCCTGCGCTCGGCGTTCGACGTCGGCGACGCCGAGGAGGAGCTCCGCGACGCGAAGAAGTGGTACACCATGGGCGAGCGCGCCGACGCCTTCGAGGACGCCGACGACCTGGCCGAGGAGATCGAGACCGTCGGCGAACTGATCGCGGACGTCGAGGACGCAAAGGACCAGGTCGGCGACCTCGCCAGCACCGTCCCGCAGCTCCGGAGCCAGCTCGAGGAGTTCGAGGCCGAGAGCGAAGACGCGGCGGCGGACGACGACGCGGACGTCGACGCCGACGCTGACGCCGAAGCGGAAGCCGAGGCGTAAGTCCAAGCGGTCGCTGACTTCGCCGGTCAGGACAGGTCCCGCTCTTCGACGGCCCCGAGCAGGGCCGCCAGTGCCTCGCTCGCGTCGTCCAGTAGCCGTTCGCCCCGTTCGGCGCTCGCCTCGCGCGGGTCGCCGACGGTTCCGTTCTCGCTGAACTCGTCGCTGTCGTAGGCCAGATTGACGCCCGATACCCACTCTCCCCAGCCGTCGGCGCTGCCCTCGGCCGCGTCGTCGAGGCGGTCTTCGCGCACGAGATCCGCGTCGAGGTGCTGGACCAGGCTGGTCTCCTCGGGGCCGCCGTGGCCCATCTCCGGTGCGTCGATCGCGTCGAACCAGGTGAAGGGGACTGCGTAGGCGTCGTCCTGACGAGAGATCGCGGCGCAGACTTCTCGGAGCGGCCCGACGTTGCCGCCGTGGCCGTTGACGACGACCACGCGGTCCCAGCCGTGGTGGGCCAGACTCTGGATGGTCTCGCGCACGTTCGCGCGAAAGGTGTCCGGGGAGACCCATAGCGTCCCGGCGAAGTTGCGATGTTCCTCGGCGACGCCCACCGGGATGGTGGGGGCGACGACGACCTCCTCGTCGAACGCCGCGGCGCCCGCGTTCGCGACGGCCGCGGCGGTGAGGGCGTCGGTCCCGAGCGGCGCGTGGGGGCCGTGCTGTTCGGTGCTGCCGACCGGGAGAATCGCCAGGTCGGTGTCGACCGCCGCGGCGTCGGTCCACGTGGTCTCCGAGAGGTGCATGACGGGGAAATTGTCGTCCGGGTCTACAAGGGTATCGGACCCAGCGACGCACTCGGAGCGTTTTTAGTGACGGCAAAGGAACAGGTTGGTCACCGATGCGCGCCCCGTCCGAAACGGTCGCGGAAATCGACCTCACGCAGCGGAGGTACGTCGTGCCCGCTCTAACGGGAATCGTGCTCCTCGTGCTCGCGTTCACCGTTCTGTACAACGTCGGCATGGCCACGCTGGAGGGTCGCCCCCAGTCGCTGCTCACGTCGTTCCAGATCGTCGTCGAGACGATGACGACGAGCGGGTACGGGGCCGACGCGCCCTGGGAGACGGCCCCGATGAACCTGCTGGTCGCGGCGATGCAACTGAGCGGGCTCGGTATCGTCGTCCTGGTCGTGTTGCGGATCACGGTGCCGCTGTTCACCAGCGACTGAGGGTGTGAGCGTCGATAGCGTTCAGTACAGGTGAGCTACGTATCGATTGGTAGGTATTCGAAGGACAGCGACGGGAGTGATACCGCAAACACCTCGAAAGCCCTCGGTCCGCTCGCGCGTTCTGTGCGGCATATCCTCGCTCCTCCGTCGCTCGGATAGGGGCCGCGCAGAAC
>Ga0075106_1001077_pt1 | contig 12624 bp, 10 predicted proteins | sample AntDeeMetag02WF4_FD_69796 | JGI IMG/M metagenome (GOLD analysis project Ga0075106, IMG submission 69796) | Saline lake microbial communities from Deep Lake, Antarctica - Antarctic Deep Lake Metagenome 02WF4 | ecosystem: Environmental > Aquatic > Non-marine Saline and Alkaline > Saline | place... | reverse complement strand
CGCGGCTGAGCTGGAAACGCAGGGGTACGCCTTCGAATGGCCGCGCCCGCCGCCACGCCTGCCGTAGGCGGTCGACATCGGCGGTGTCGAAATCGACAAAAGAACGCAGCCGCTCAAGCGTCGCGTCGAGATCCTCGACGCGCTCGGGCACGAGTTCGAGCGTGAAGCTCGGGAGGTTCTCCGCGAGAATCCGGCCGTCGCGATCGCGGATCAGTCCGCGGGTCGCGGCGACCGCCTCGATCCGCATCCGGTTATTGTCCGAGAGCGTGGCGTAGTGCTCGTAGCTGAGGTACTGCAGGTGAAACAGCCGCCCGACCAGCACAAGCACGACCACGAGCGCGCCCAGACCGGCGACGACTGCGCGCCGACGGTACAGGCCCGCCTCCCGTTCGTGGTCTCTCAGCCGGTCGGATCCGGCCATTCAGGCTCCCGCCGCGGTTGTTCGCCGCGGCTGGCCACGACCGTGTCAGGTCGCGCCGTTGTTATACCGCTTGACGCTGGCGCGAATCTCTTCGCGCGCCACTTCGGCGCCATCCCAGTGATCCACACGCGCCCATTTACCCGCTTCGAGCGCCTTGTACTGCTCAAAGAAATGCGCGATTTCGTCGAGCAGGGAACGCGCCACATCGGTGTACTCGTGCACGTTGCGGTAGAGCGGGGTCAATTTATCGGTCGGCACCGCCAGCAGTTTGGCATCGCCGCCGGACTCGTCTTCCATGTTCAGCATGCCCACAGGCCGGCACGGAATCACGACCCCCGACATCAGCGGCGAGTTCGTGATCACGAGGATATCGAGCGGATCGCTGTCCTCGCCGAGCGTGTGCGGGACAAAGCCATAATTGCACGGATAGTGCATCGCGGTCCCGAAGAAGCGGTCCACCATCAGGGCGCCGCTGTCCTTGTCCAGCTCGTATTTGACCGGGGCGCCGTACGTGGGAACCTCGATCACCGCGTTGACTTCATCGGGACAGTTCTTGCCGATATCGATTTTGTTCAGATCCATGCTGGGCTGCGCTCCCGGTTCGCCGCGTAACAAAAACGCGGGATTATACCGATCTGCGGCGCTTGCCGACAGACGCGACGTGAATACCGACCGACGCCCCTGCCCGGAAGCGGCGGTGATTCAGTTCCGGGCCCCGGACGCGTATCCTCCGCCGTGCGCCCCGCCAAACCGTGACGACGTGACGACTTTGCACCGATTGCGCCCGTCCATGCTCGCCGCCCTGCTGGTTCTGTCCCTACCGGCCGACGCGGACGATTCGCCGTCGGCCAACGCGGACGACTGGCTGCTGTGTCCACCGCCGCCCGTCCTGCCGGTGACCGATGTCGAGCCCCCCGACGCCCCGGGTGTTACCCGTGGGGCGGCTGAATCGATGGAAACACTCGGCACGATCACCACCCTTGAGGGCAACGTGGCGGTGCGCCGGGGCAATCGCACGCTCGGCGCGGAACGCGTGCGGATCGACCGCGAGCGGCGCACGGCCGAGGCCTCGGGCCGCGTATTCCTGCGCGAGAACGGTTTTGTCATCGAGGGCCAGCGGGGTGACGTCGACCTGGACTCCGGCGCCTTCCGCCTCGACCGCGCCGACTATCGCGCATCCGACCTCCACGCCCAGGGGGTAGCCCGACGGGTCACCCGGGACGAGGCCGGCATCAGCCGCTTCGACCGTGCGACGTATTCAACCTGCCCGCGCGATGACGAGGACTGGCAGCTCAAGGCCGACTCGATCGAACTCAACCCGAACACCCGCCAGGGCACCGCCACGAACGCCCTGCTCCGCTTCAAGGGCCTGCCGATTTTCTACACGCCCTGGTTCCGGTTCCCGATCGGCAATGAGCGCATGAGCGGCCTGCTGGTCCCGAGCATCGGCAGTTCGAGCGGATCGGGACTTACGATCGGCGTGCCCTATTACTGGAATGCCGCCCCCAACTTCGATGCCACCCTGGAACCGCGCTACCTTTCGGATCGCGGTGGCCAGCTGCGCTCCGAGTGGCGCTGGCTCGGCCCCGCCGGATACTGGCAGCTTGACAACGAGTACCTGCCGAATGACGACCGTTTCGGCGACGATCGCGTACTGACGCGCATCAAGCACGATGCCAGCTTCGGCGCGGGCTGGCGCACCCACATCGACGCCGAGGGCGTATCCGACGCGGCCTACTTCGAGGACCTGTCGTCCAACCTCTCTCTGTCCAGCCAGTCTCAGCTGCGCCGGCGCGCCGACCTCCGCTGGTCCGGTGGACCGGGCAGACTGCTGGCGCGCTATGAGACGTATCAGACCCTCGACGAGAGCATCGCCGCCGAACGCCGCCCCTATGAACAGACGCCGCAGCTGGCGTTCGAGGGCGAGCAGCGCCTTGGAGGCTTCGAGGCGGATTACGAGGCAGAATTGATCCGTTTCGAGCGACGGGCCAGCGATACCGGTACGCGCCTGAACCTGCGCCCGTCGCTCGGCTATCCGATCGAGGCGCCGGGCTGGTTCCTGCGACCGCGTCTGGGCTGGGATTACACCGCCTACGACCTCAACCGGCGCACGACCACCGGTCCATCCAGTCCGGACCGCTCACTGCCGGTCTTCTCGCTCGACAGTGGCCTGATCTTCGAGCGCTTCGGGGAGCAATACCGGCAGACGCTCGAGCCCAGGGCGTTCTACGTCTACACGCCCGAGGAATCGCAGAACGATCTCCCCGTCTTCGATACCGGCGAATACGGCTTTTCCTTCGCACAGTTATTCAGCGAACGCCGCTTCACCGGCCCCGACCGACTGGCCGACGCCGATCGCCTGACCCTCGCCCTGACCACGCGCGTGGTCGACCGGGATCAGGGGCGCGAGCTGTTGCGCGCCAGCATTGGCGGTATCCACCACTTCGATGACCGCACGGTCCAGTTGCCGAACCAGCCGGTGGAGACGCGCAGTCGCTCGGACATCGCCGCCGAACTGGCCCTGCAGCCCACCGAGGCCGTACGCAGTGGCCTGGATCTGCGCTGGGACCCGCAACTCGACAAGATCACCGATGGCTCGTTCGATACCCGTTTCGATGGCGGCGAGAACCGGATCGTAAATTTCGGCTATCGCTATACCCGCGAACAGAAAGAGGCGGTCGACTTCGCCTTCGCGTGGCCCCTGTCCCCACGCTGGCTGGCGGTCGGCAGCACCCGCTACTCGCTGCGCGACGAGCGCAATTTCGAGACCCTGCTGGGCGCCGAATACGAGAGCTGCTGCTACAAGGTCCGCGCCCTCGCCCGGCGCTACGCCAGCGGTCAGGGGCAGGAAAACGGCTTCGTTATCGAGCTCGTCCTCAAGGGCCTGGGCGGGTTCGGCGACGATGCCGGCAGCCTTCTTGACCGTGCTATCCTTGGCTATTCGCGCTGATCGCGGATGGCGGCGCATCCCGCCCTCCGTCCCGGTCCGGTACCACCGCACAACCGAGTGACCATCCCATGTCCCGACTGCGCCGCCAGCTGACGGCCATCGCCTGTGTCATCGCTATCGCGCTGCCCGCCGCGGCGCCCGCGCGCGCGGACGAGACCCTCGACGGGATCGCCGCGGTGGTCAACGAAGATGTCGTGCTGCAAAGCGAACTGCGCGCGGAGGTCGACTTCGTGCGCGAGCAGATGCGGCGCAATGGCCAGCGCGTCCCGTCGGACTCGGTCATGCGTGAACGGATCCTGGAGCGTCTGATCCTGGAGAATATCCAGATCCAGCGCGCCGAGCAGCGGGGTATCAGCGTAGACGACGAGGCGGTCAACAACGCGCTGCGCAACATGGCCGACCGCAACGGCACCAATCTCTCCGGTCTGCGCGAACGGGTCGAGGCCGACGGCATGGATTTCCGACGCCTGCGCAACGACATCCGCCGCCAACTGATCGTTTCGCGACTGCGCCAGCGCGAGGTCGCAAGCCAGGTGCAGATCTCGGAGGACGAAGTCGATTCCGCCCTCGATCGCATGGAGCAGGCCAACCAGCAGGAAGCGGAATATAATCTGCGCCACATCCTCATCGGGGTGCCCTCGGACGCCACGAGCGGGCAGGTCGCCGAGGCGCGCGATGAGGCCGAGGCACTGGTGGAACGCCTGCGTGACGATGCCGATTTCGCAAGTGTCGCGACCCGCGCATCCGACGGGCCGGAGGCGCTGAACGGCGGCGACCTCGGCTGGCGTTCGACAACCTCGCTGCCCGAGTTGTTCGTCGAGGCGATTCAGGGCCTGTCGACCGGCGCGATCTCGGAGCCGCTGCGCAGCCCGAACGGTTTCCACATTCTCAAGGTCGAAGACCGGCGTGGCGGGTCGGCGCAGACCGTCACCGAAATCCGGGCACGGCATATCCTGCTGCGCGAGGAAACTGGCGCGGACGATACGGAGGACGTCACCGATACGGAGAACGCCGGGGCGTCACCGCGCGAACGGCTCGAGGCTTTGCGCCAGCGCATCCGGGCGGGCGCCGATTTTGCGGAGATCGCGCGCGCGAATTCCGAGGATCAGGGCAGTGCCAGCCGTGGCGGCGATCTCGGCTGGGTCGGTCCCGGCGAGATGACGCCCGCGTTCCAGCAGGTCATCGAAGGGCTCGAGCCCGGGACGCTGAGTGAACCCTTCCGCTCCCCGTATGGCTGGCACCTGGTAGAAGTCCTGGACAAACGCCAGCGCGAGGATATCGAAGAATACCAGCGCGCCCAGGCGCGTCGCGCCCTGTACGAGCGGGAACTCGAACAGGAGGCCCAGCGCTGGCGCCAGCGACTGCGCGACCAGGCCTACGTCGAAATCCGCACGGACGTATAGGAACACGATGCATCACCCGATCCGGCGGATCGCGCTGACCCCGGGCGAACCGGCCGGTATCGGTCCGGACCTGATTGCCGCGATCGCTGCGTCCCCGAGTCCCATCGAGCGTGTCGTGATCGCCGACCGGGACATGCTGTGCGCGCGTGCCACGGCCCTCGGCCATGACCTGGCGCCCTACCCGTTCGATCCGACGGCCTCCCCGCGCGCGCAGGCCGCGGGCGAGATCGCACTGGATCACATCGCGAGCGGCGCCACCGTCGAAGCGGGCCAGCTCGATCCGCGCAACGCCCGCTACGTACTCGACACGCTCGCCCGCGCCGTGGATGGCTGTCTCGATGGGCGTTTCGCCGCCATGGTGACCGCCCCGGTCCACAAGGGCGTCATCAACGATGCCGGCATCCCGTTCACGGGCCACACGGAGTTTCTCGGTGAACGCACGGGCGGCGACCCGGTCATGATGCTGGTCGCCGAGGATCTCCGTGTGGCCCTGGTGACGACGCACCTGCCGCTGCGAGCCGTGCCCGACGCGATCACCCGGGAGCGGGTCGAACGCGTCGCGCGGACCCTGCAGCGCGACCTCCGGCAGCGCTTCGGGATCGAGCGGCCGCGCATAGCCGTCCTTGGCCTGAACCCGCACGCCGGCGAGGGCGGCCATCTTGGCACCGAGGAGCGCGACGTGATCGAGCCAGTGCTCGCGGCGTTGCGCGCCGAGGGCATCGATGTGGCCGGCCCGCTGCCCGCCGATACCGCCTTCACCCCCCGTGCGCTCGCGGGGACCGATGCGGTACTCGCCATGTACCACGATCAGGGGCTGCCGGTACTGAAATACGCCGGCTTCGGGCGGGCCGTGAATGTCACGCTCGGCCTGCCCATCGCGCGCACCTCCGTCGACCACGGTACGGCACTCGAACTGGCCGGGACCGGCCGGGCGGAATCCGGCAGCCTGCACGCGGCGCTCGAGCTGGCCATCCGCCTCGGCGGCCAGGCCTGAGACCGTGACCCACAGCCCGCGCAAACGCTTCGGCCAGCACTTCCTGCACGACCGCGGCACGGTCGATCGGATCGTAGCGGCCATCGCGCCCGCGCGCGGCGAGACCATTGTCGAGATCGGCCCCGGCGAGGGCGTGCTGACGGAACCCCTGCTGGCCGCCACGGGCCATCTCCATGCCGTCGAGGTCGATCGCGATCTGGCCGCGGCACTGCGTGGCCGGGCGGAGTGGTCGGACACGCTGTGCGTGCATGAGGCCGACGCTCTGCGTTTCGATTTCGCGGCGCTGGCCCCGGCGGGCGGGCGCGTACGGGTGGTCGGCAACCTTCCCTACAACGTTTCGACGCCGCTGCTGTTCCATCTGCTCGAACAACGCGCCGCCATCGCCGACATGCATTTCATGCTGCAGCGCGAGGTAGTGGAGCGCATGGCGGCCGAACCCGGCTCCGGGACCTACGGCCGGCTCTCCGTGATGATCCAGGCCTGGTGCCGGGTCAGACCGCTGTTCCGGGTCGCCCCGGGGGCTTTCCGACCACCGCCGGCCGTCGAGTCGGCCGTCGTGCGGCTGGTGCCGTACGCGGAGCCGGTGATCGACGCGGCCCATGCGGAACGCTTCGGCGAGATCGTGCGCCGCGCGTTCTCGGTGCGGCGAAAAACCCTGCGCAACGGGCTGCGCGGTTATGTGGACGCGGACACGATCGCCGCTGCCGGGATCGATCCCGGCATCCGCCCCGAGCAGCTCCGCGTCGAGGATTTCGCCCGCCTGGCCCGATCCTGAGCGCCCCCGCCGCGGAATGGACGCGTTACTAACCCGAACGCTGGTAAAGCCACCCTCAGCGGCGCTCTGAGGGTGGCTTTACCAGCGTTCGGGTTAGTATGATGCGAAACACGCGGAGGAGCCCTTATGAGCGACGAAAATGACATCCGCATCGTTGTTGAGACCGACTACCTCGAGGGCGAATCCAGCCCCGGAGAAGGCCGTTACGTATTCGCATACACGATCACGATCCACAACGACGGCGAACAGCCGGCGCGACTGCTGACGAGGTACTGGCGCATCACGGATGGCAACGGTCACGTGCGTGAGGTCCACGGCGATGGCGTGGTCGGGGAACAGCCGTATCTGCGCCCCGGCGAAGGCTTCCGCTACACCAGCGGCGCCAATCTGGAGACCCCGCTCGGGACGATGGCGGGCCGTTACGGCATGATCGACGCGAACGGTGAGCACTTCGACGCCACCATCCCCGAATTCCTGCTGACCACGCCGCGCACGCTGCACTGAACGCATTCTTACGGAGGCGCCCGTGACCAGCTGGGCCATCGGCGACCTGCACGGCTGCCACGACGATCTACGCCGCCTGCTTGAACGGATCGCTTTCGATCCGGCGCGCGATCGCGTCTGGTTCGTGGGCGACCTGGTCAACCGCGGTCCGGATTCGCTCGCGTGCCTGCGCACCGTGCGCGATCTCGGCGATACGGCGGTCTGCGTGCTCGGCAACCACGACCTGCACCTGCTCGCGCGCGCGGCTGGCGCGCGTACGCCCCGGGGCAAGGACCGTTTCGATGCGATCCTCGAGGCGCCCGACCGCACCGAGCTGCTCGACTGGCTGCGCCACCGGCCGCTGCTGCATCACGACGCGGGGCTGGGCTACACGCTCGTCCACTCCGGGCTGCATCGCGACTGGGACCTCGGTACCGCCCAACGGGTAGCGACCGAGGTCGAAACCATCCTCCGCGCGGACGACTACCAACGCCTGTTCGACTACATGTATGGCGACGAACCCGAACAGTGGTCGCCGACGCTGTCCGGGGAGGCGCGCATTCGCTGCGCCGTGAACATCTTCACGCGCATGCGCTACTGCCGGCCCGATGGCAGCCTCGATCTGGGGCCGACCGGGCCACCCGGAACCCAACCCGAGGGCTTGCTCCCCTGGTTCGAAGTCCCCGACCGAGCGAATGCGGACCTGCGCATTGTATTCGGCCACTGGTCCACACTGGGCTACCACGAAGCGCACGGCGTGCATGCGCTGGACTCCGGTTGTATGTGGGGTGGACAACTGACAGCACTCGCGCTGGAGCCGGAGCCGCGGGTGGTGCAGGTGGAGTGTGAGGGGGCGATGGTGCCGGGATAGGCGGCAGATCGTAGGCCGGCTCTTGCCGAAGGCAACAGCCGGCTGCGCCTGTACGGTGCGGTGGCCTCGTCCGCCGGCTGGCTCCCTTCGGTCGCAAGCCGGCCTACGTGGACTCCCGACACCTCAGCCCGGGATATGCGGTGCGTTCAATCGCCGATACGTTCCAGGATCAGGAAGCTGTAGGCGCATTCGTTGCGGTCGTCGGCTTCGTGGTCTTCGCGGAAGGTCTCGCGCCACTCCCCGCTCTCGAACGCCGGGAAGAAGGTGTCGCCCGGGTATTCGCCGTGGACGACCGTCAGATACAGGCGGTCGGCGAGGTTCAGGGTCGCCGCGAACAGAACGCCGCCGCCAATGACCATTACTTCCGGGTAATCACGGGCCACATCGAGCGCCCCTTCGAGACTCGGTACGACGGTCGCGCCCGGTGCCTCGAAATCGGCCTTCGTCGAGATCACGATATTGGGCCGCTCCGGCAAAGCCCGGCCGATCGACTCCCACGTGCGCCGCCCCATCACGATCGGCTTGCCGACCGTGCAGCGTTTGAACCACTTCAGATCATTGGGCAGATGCCACGGCAGCCGGCCCTCGTGACCGATCACCCGATTGCGGTCGAGCGCGACGATCAGACTGAGTTCGTGCTTCATACGGCCACCGGTGCGGGTATCGCGGGATGGGGATCATAGCCCTCGATCGCGATATGCGGATAGTCGAATGCGAACAGATCATCCACGCCCGGATCGAGCCGAAGCGTCGGCCGCGGCAGCGGTTCGCGCTCGAGTTGCCGGTCGACCTGGTCGAAATGATTCAGATACACGTGCGCGTCACCGAAGGTATGGACGAACTCGCCCGGCTTATGTCCGGTTACCTGCGCCACCATGTGGGCCAGCAATGCATACGAGGCGATGTTGAACGGCACGCCCAGAAACAGATCCGCGCTGCGTTGATAGAGCTGACACGAGAGGCGGCCATCCGCGACATAGAACTGGAACAGCGCGTGGCAGGGAGCCAGCGCCATGTCCGGCAGCTCCGCCACGTTCCAGGCCGAGACGACCAGGCGCCGCGAATCCGGATCGCGGCGGATGCGGTCGACTACCTCGGCCAGTTGATCGATCGTCGCGCCGTCCGGCGCCGGCCAGGAGCGCCACTGACGACCGTAGATGGGGCCCAGATCGCCATCGGCGTCCGCCCACTCATCCCAGATGCGCACGCCGTTGCGGCGCAGATAGTCGATGTTCGTGTCGCCAGCCAGGAACCACAGGAGCTCGTGAATCACCGACTTGAGGTGGACACGCTTGGTCGTGACCAGCGGGAACCCCTCGTTGAGGTCAAACCGCAACTGCCGCCCGAAGACGGAATGCGTCCCCGTCCCCGTACGGTCCGATTTCGGTGTCCCGTGATGGCGGACCTCCGCGAGCAGATCGAGATAGGCGCGCATACCAGTGTTCCTTAACGCAAGTTTGTCGATGTTTCTCGTCGAGGCATCGTGGCGACTGGCAAGGCGCGCCGACGAGTCATAGCGCCTCCTATGGGGAGGAGGCGCAACGCCGCCAGGCGCCTCGAGGCCCGGCGAAAACACGGCGAACCTGCGTTAAGGGACACTAGGCCTCCGTGGCCGTTTGCTGACGCGCAAGGAGCAGTAACAGGATCCCGCCGAGGATCATGGGTACGGACAACAACTGTCCCATGGTCATCCAGCCGAAGGCCACCGCGCCCAGATGGGGATCCGGCTCACGGGCGAACTCGACGGCAAACCGGAACACCCCGTAACCGAGCAGAAACAGTCCGGAGATGGCCCAGCGTGGCCGTGGCCGGGCAGAGAACCACCACAACAGGGCGAACAGCACGACGCCCTCGAGCAGAAACTCGTACAGCTGCGATGGATGACGGGGCTCCGGGCCGCCGCCCGGGAAGACCATCGCCCAGGGGAGATCGGTAGGCCGTCCCCACAATTCGGCGTTGATGAAATTGCCGAGGCGTCCGGCGCCGAGCCCGATCGGCACCACCGGCGCGATGAAGTCGGTCACGTCGGCCAGGTGGCGGCCCTGGCGCCATCCGATCCAGCCCATCGCGGCGATGACGCCGAGCATGCCGCCGTGGAAGGACATGCCGCCCTCCCAGACATAAAAGATCGACAGCGGGTCCGCCAGCAGGTCCTCGAAACCGTAGAACAGCATGTACCCGATCCGACCACCGGCCAACACGCCGACCGCGCCCCAGAAGAGCAGGTCGTCGAGCTGTTCGCGGCGCCAGCCGGGTGCGCCGCGGTCGATACGCCGGCGCAGCAGTAGCCAGGCCGCAGCGAATCCGATGAGATACATGAGGCCATACCAGTGGATGGCCACCGGACCGATTTCGATCGCTACGGGGTCGATGCGGGGATAGTCGAGCATGGCGACACAGTGTACGGGATCGGACCCGGGTCAGTCGCCTCTCGCGCTCACTCCAAGCGGCATGCGGACGGATTCGAGCGGCCGCGGGCGTGCATAGCCATAGCCCTGCAGGAAATCGACACCGATCCCGCGCAGGACGTCGATCACCGCATCGTTTTCGACGAACTCCGCGATGGTAAACATCCCCAGTGCATGGCCGACGTCGTTCATCGAGCGCACGATCGACTGGTGCACGGGGTTGGCGTGGATATCGCGCACGAACGCGCCGTCGATCTTCAGGAAATCGACCGGCAGGTTCTGCAGATAGTTGAACGACGACAGTCCGCTGCCGAAGTCATCGAGCGAGAAGCGGCATCCGCGGGCACGCAGCGCTTCCATGAACGCCCGGGCCGACGCAAGGTTGGAGATCGCGGCCGTCTCGGTGACCTCGAAGCACAGATTCCGCGGCGATACCGCCTGACGATCCATCTCCGCCAGGACCGTGTCGAGAAAGCCGTCACTGGCGAGCGACCGTCCCGACAGGTTGATCGAGTACAGGGCATCGTCCGGGATGTCGTTGGCGGCGATCCAGGCGAGCGCGCGGCGAACGACCCACTGATCGATCGCCGGCGCGAGATTGTAGCGTTCGGCGGCCGGCAGGAAGCTGCCCGGCTGGCGTATGGTGCCGTCGTCGGCCTGCATGCGCAGCAGGATCTCGAAATGCCGGACCGGCTCGGGGGTCACGGCATCGACGATATCCTGGCAATACAGGATCAGACGGTCTTCCTCGAGGGCCCGATTGATCTCGGATACCCAGTGCATCTCGGCATGACGCGCCTGCAGGGCCTCGTCGTCGGCCTCGTACACCTGCACGCGATTGCGCCCCTGATCCTTCGCCATGTAGCAGGCGGTATCGGCCGCGCTCAGCAGGATCTCCGTGTTCGGGCTCTCGCCATCGATGGCGACCACACCGATACTCACGCCGATGCTGAAGATATGCTCGGTCCAGACGAAACGGAACTGCTGGATCGCTTCACGCAGATCCTCGGCGATCGCGCGGGCGGCCGGTATTCCGCAGGGATGCAGCAGCAGGCCGAACTCGTCGCCGCCCAGACGCGCCAGCGTTCCGCGCCCCGCGAGCCGGTCCCCGAGCATGAACGACAACTGGCGCAGTAGCTCGTCGCCCGCGACATGACCACAGGTATCGTTGACCAGTTTGAACTGATCGAGATCGAGATAGCACAGGACGCCGGCCCCTTGACCGTCCTGGGCGGACTGCAGGACCCGGTGGAGCCGGTTCTCGAACTCGTAGCGGTTGATCAGGCCCGTCAGTGAATCGTGCGTCGCCTGCCAGCGCAGGCGCTCGGTCATCCGCTGGGATTCGGTCACGTCATGGAAGATGAGCACGGCACCGACCACTGCCCCGCCCCGGTCGCGCATCGGCACGAGGGCGTAGTCGACGTATCGCATCGGCGCCTCGCCGTCGCCGTCGCCATCCTCGTCCGCGCCCGCGAGTCGCCCGATCCGGCGTTCCCCGGTCGCACGGCGCTCGTGCACGCAGCGATCAACCAGATGGCTTTCGCGTTGCTGGCCGCTGCGGTCGTAGAGTGCCACGATCTCATCGATCGGCCGCCCGAGCGCCTCGGCCTCGGTAACCCCGGTCAGCGAGGTGGCGACGGGATTGATGTACTCGATCCGGCCCTCGGTATCGGTCGCGATCACCGCATCGACCACGGCCTCGAGAGTGGCCTGGGAGAACTCACGCGCCTGCGAGGCGCTGCGGGCGTGGGCCTCGGCCAACTCGCGCGCGCGGTTCGCGGCGACCTCTGCATCGCGGCGCTGCCCGACCTCACCTTCCAACTCCGTAACCAGCCCGCGCACGCGCTCGACCATGGCGTTGAACGACCGGATCGGGGTCGCGATCTCGGGCGGGCCGGCCGCCGTGACCGGGACGAAATCGTCAATACCGCGTTCCTTGGAGACGTTTTCCGCGGCCTGCTGCAACCAGTGCAGCGGCTGCATCAGGCGGCGCAGTCTGACCAGGGCGATCAGGATCGCCAGCGCGAGGATGAATCCGGCGGCGATCAGCACGAAGTCGCGGGTGGCGGCCAGTTGCTCGTTGAGCAGCCCCACGCCGGTCGCCGCCCGGATCGCGAACACCGGCTCATTCTCGCTCGCCGGCGTCAGGTAGCGGGTCGCGACGGTGTCACTCCCACCAGCAAGCCGTCGCCAGTCGTCCGTCTCGTACAACGGATCGCCACCAGGGCGCTCGATCCGCAGCGCGAGCCCGGAATCGCCGCCAATCCGCGCGAGCGCCGCGACCGGATCGCTGACCACCTCGACAAATCCACCCGGTTC
>Ga0075106_1001062_pt1 | contig 12723 bp, 11 predicted proteins | sample AntDeeMetag02WF4_FD_69796 | JGI IMG/M metagenome (GOLD analysis project Ga0075106, IMG submission 69796) | Saline lake microbial communities from Deep Lake, Antarctica - Antarctic Deep Lake Metagenome 02WF4 | ecosystem: Environmental > Aquatic > Non-marine Saline and Alkaline > Saline | place... | reverse complement strand
CTTAAAGGTACCCGTTTCCCCGCCGTGATCGAATTGCCCGGAATAGCGGATATTCCCGGTTTTCGGATAAACTTTTTCCCACTTTCCATGCCGCCGGTCCTGACTGTCAAACTGATTGAGGTTATTGTCCTGGGCAAAGATATTTCCTGACCCAAAAATAAGAAGGCTTATGAATACGTTTATTATATTCGTGCGCATTGACTGAGTTTTTTAAATTGCGAAATTATATACATTCTTATGAAATCAAAAGTAATAAAAATCATTGCAATAGTTTTGCCAATTTTGATGGTAGTTTCCTGTACCGACGATGATGATAACGGCAATATTATCGAAGGCAACAATTCGATAATTGATTATTTGGACACAAATTCAGAGTTTTCCACTTTTCGCAAGGCCATTGACCGTGCGGGTTTGAGTGGGCTTCTTCAAGGAAATTCTGGGTCCTTCACCGTTTTTGCACCCGATAATGATTCTTTTGACAGTTATTTTCAGGACAATCAACCGGACAGTCTGGCCGACCTCTCTCAGCGAGAAGTTGAGCAATTGGTGGATTATCATATTTTGCTGACGTTGAACAGCCGCAATTCCTTTTCCACAAGTTATTTAAAAACGCGTGGCAATGTTCCGGTTAATGATAGCACGGAAACCCGTTTGAGTTTATTTGTGGAAGTTTCGCAGGACAGCCTTATTAAACTCAATGAAAACACGGCGATTTCTGAAGCTGATATTCAAGTGGACAACGGGATTTTGCACAAAATTGACGGCGTTCTCGCACCACCGGTTTTGGCCACTTTTATGCAGGCCGATGAAAACCTCACTGCATTTTATGACGAGCTGATTTCCGCTAATTCTTCCGACTTTCAAGCTTGGATTGCAGACACAACGGGGATTAACAAAACCCTGTTTGTTCCCAATAACGATGCGGTTGCTGAATATTTGAGCCAAAATTCAGGATTTTCAGAAAACACCCTGCGCAACCATTTTATGGACAGTTTGAAAATTTCCACTGAATTCAATTTGGGCTACACAAAAACTTTGGCGCAGAAAAACTTAAACGGCGGGCAAATTAATTTAGACCTTTATATCAACAATCAAATTGGTTTGGTGCTGAATGACACCGCTTCCATAACAGTTGCTGATATTGTCGCTACAAATGGTGTCTTGCAAATCACCGACAAGGTTTTGATCCTGCCGCGTGTTGCAAATTTTATCAAGGCCGATGTCAATTTGAATGCTTTGGAAGATGCTTTTGAGCTCGATCAATTTTCAGATGAAGATTATTTTAGTTTGTTAGAAGAACAGAGTTCCAACCAATCGCCTTTTACTGTTTTTGCACCAAATAATAATGCTTTTGATGACTTGCTCATCGAGCTTTTCCCAAATATGGATGCCGGTCTTGATGAAATCCCAGAAATGCAATTGCAAAATATCCTGGAAACGCACATCGTTCCGCAAAATCAACTTGTGGCCCCTTTCAACAATCAAACGGTCAATAGCCTTAACGGCGAAAGTTTAATGCTAAACGCAAATCAAGTGAACGTCGGTCCAACTTCTGAAGCTGATTTGAGTAACCGCAATGCCCAGGCCATTAACGGCGTTTTGCACAGGATTGATAGCGTTTTAGTGGCTGAATGAATCATATTAAAACTCTAAATATTTCTACTTTTAAATTATATTCTTTTGAAAAACCGCAAGCTCAAAAACCGCGAACTCGACCGCCGTTCGGTTGAAGAATTTAAAAAAGAAGGGAAGACGCCCATTTCCATTGTTTTGGACAATATCAGAAGCTCGCACAATGTGGGTTCTGTTTTCCGGACTGCGGATGCGTTTATACTCGAAAAAATTTATCTTTGCGGCATCACGGCAACACCGCCACACCGCGATATCAGAAAAACCGCAATCGGCGCTTCTGAAACCGTTGATTGGGATTATTCAAAAGACGCGCTTTCCACTGTAAAAAAACTAAAAGCTGAGGGAAACTATATTGTGTCCATTGAACAGGCTGAAAATTCTGTGGAATTACAGGATTTTAAAATTCCGGAAGACAAAGATTTGGTTTTGGTTTTTGGCAATGAAGTCAAAGGTGTGCAGCAAGAAATTGTCTCTTTGAGCGATGCCGTGGTGGAAATCCCGCAATTTGGCACAAAACATTCCCTCAATATTTCTGTGAGTGCGGGGATTGCAATTTGGGATGTCTATCAAAAAATGAAATTTTAATTTTAAATTATTTCCGTGCGATATTTTTTCGACCTTTCTTATGATGGAAGCCCGTTCCACGGTTGGCAAAAACAACCCAATGCGCTGGGGATCCAAGAAGTTGTGGAAGAAAAACTCGCCACCGCAACACGTGAAAAGCGCCAGATAATCGCAGCCGGGCGAACAGATACCGGCGTCCACGCCGAGCAAATGATAGCCCACGCCGATTTTAAAAAAGAAATCGACACCCTGGAACTTCAGTATAAGTTAAACAAGATGCTTCCAAAAAGTATCGCCATCAATTCAATTTTTAGAGTAAATGAGGATGCCCATGCGAGGTTTGACGCCATTTCCAGGGAATATAAATATCAAATTTGCAGTGCTAAAAATCCATTTTTAGACCCCTACTCTACTTTAATCAAGAAAAAATTGAATGTCGCAGAAATGCAAAACGGGGCTGATTTAATCAAGCAGCACCGTGATTTCAAATGCTTCTCAAAGTCCAAAACCGATGTAAATACTTACTTTTGTAAAGTTGAAAAGGCGAAATGGATTGAGCACGGGGATGATGTGTTGGTTTTTGAAATTAAAGCCGACCGATTCCTAAGAAATATGGTTCGCGCGGTTGTGGGAACTTTAATCGACATTGGTCTGGAAAAAAAAGATTTGACCGATCTCGGGCAGACACTAAAAAGCCGTGACCGCGGAAATGCTGGCAAATCAATGAATGCCAAAGGTTTATTCCTAAAAAAAATCATTTACCCCGAAGCGATAACAAAATTATAGATGGCCAAAAATACCACTGGAAATATATTTGATGTCAACATTTTTAAACGCCTGTTGACTTATACACGACCTTATAAAAAAACATTTTATTTTGTTGGGGTCGCTGCGATATTGCTTTCATGTTTTAGCGTCGTTCGGCCATATTTGAGTAAAGTCATTGTCGATGAGGGGATCATTCCAAAAGATTCCTATAATTTAATGTATTATGGTGTGGCGATGGTCATCGCGCTCATATTTGAAGTCGTTTTTCAATTTCTTTTTATTTATTACGCCAACTGGCTCGGGCAGGAAGTTATTCGGGATTTGCGCGACGATCTGTTCAAACACATTATTGCCTTTAAAAAACAATATTACGACACTTCGGCGGTCGGTCGACTGGTCACGCGTGCGGTCAACGATATCGAAACAATCGCCAGTATATTTAGCTCAGGCCTGTTTATGATTGTGAGTGATTTGCTGAAAATGCTCGTGGTATTGGCGGTTATGTTTTTTCAAAGCTGGGTCCTTGCGTTGATTGTTGTGGCCATAATGCCCTTTATAATTTATGCAACCCGTGTTTTTCAGAAAAAAATGAAAAGCGCTTTTGAAGATGTGCGGAACCAGGTTTCAAATTTAAACAGCTATGTTCAGGAACGGCTAACGGGAATGAAAATATTGCAAATCTTCAACCGCGAACGCATTGAATATAAGCGGTTTAAGGACATCAATAACAACCACCGCAAAGCCTGGGTGCGCACGGTCTGGTATAATTCCATTTTCTTTCCCATTGCTGAAATTGCGACTTCTGTCACCATCGGGATTATTGTTTGGGTCGGTGGCCTGCGCGTGATGGAAGGAAATTCTATGAGCCTCGGTGAAATTATAATGTTCATCCAGCTCATTCAAATGCTTTTCCGCCCACTGCGACAAATTGCCGATAAATTCAACACCTTGCAGATGGGAATGGTAGCAGCAAACCGCATTTTTAAAATTATAGACACCGATTCACAAATTCTTGATAGCGGAAAAATTGAAGCTAAAAACCTTCAGGGCGATATAGAGTTCCGGGATGTCCATTTCAGTTATGTTGAGGATGAAGAAGTCCTAAAAGGGCTTTCATTTAAGGTGAAAGCCGGTGAAACCATCGCTATTGTGGGCGCTACCGGTGCAGGAAAAAGTACTGTCATTAATTTACTGAGCAGGTTTTATGAAATTGACAGCGGCAAAATCCTGGTTGATGGCAAGGATATAAAAGACTATTCCCTTCGCTCGCTGCGCAGTGAAATTGCTGTTGTCCTGCAAGATGTCTTTTTATTTGCCGATTCTGTGATTTCAAATATCACACTCGATAAATCACATATTGACGACGACGATGCTGTGGAAGCCGCTCAGGAAATCGGCGTTCACGATTTTATCCAGCAACTTCCCAATGCTTATCATTATAACGTGAAGGAACGCGGGGCAATGCTCTCTTCAGGTCAACGTCAATTGATCGCCTTTTTGCGCGCTTATGTGAGCAACCCGAGTATTTTGGTGCTCGATGAGGCGACTTCATCTGTTGATTCTTATAGCGAACAGCTCATTCAAGAAGCCACCGACCGCATCACGAAAGGACGCACTTCTGTTGTGATCGCACACCGTCTGGCCACTATTAAAAATGCCGACAAAATTTTAGTAATGGACAAGGGTAGAATTGTGGAAGCTGGTAGCCATCAGGAACTTTTACAAATCCAGGATGGGTATTATAAAAACCTCTATGAAGTGCAGTTTATGGAAGAGGAAGTGAATTAAAAATTAAAGTTGAAGTCGAATTCGAAACTTCGCACTGAACTTTTTTTCGAAGTAAGCTGCGCTGAACGAAGCCGAAACACTAAAATTCTTTTGTTTTTTAATAAAATTAAGTTAAGTAACCCCATTTTTACAGCTTACTATCCTTAAATTTGATCGTGAATTAACTATTTAAATATTTAATGATGAAACGATTTTTTTTACTTTCCCTCTGTTGTTTTGTGTTGGTTTCCTGTGGTTCCACCAAAATGGAACGCGAAGCGATGCAGACCTTTAAAGGCAATTGGATATTAACAGATATAAGCTATCCCAATAATTCAGGCTTCGTCGATGTCAAAATATTTAACGATGCCCCAGTCAATTGCTTCCGAAATTCAACCTGGCATTTTGTGAGCAATAACAATCAAGGTGATTATACATTAAGTGGAAACGATTGTCCATCTGGAAAACAAAACTTCACGTGGAATGTGGTGGCATCTGAAAACAATCCTTCAGAATACAATCTAACCTTGAAACCAATTGGTGAAGATGAAAACTCCCGAAGGATCGATAGTGGTTTTCGAATGACATTATCAAATTTGAGCCAAAATAAAATGACATGGCGTCAAACCGTTCAATATGAAGGTGAAGCCTTTGTTATTCAAATGAAATTTGTAAAAAAATATTAATATTAAAATAAATCATTATGAAAATTATCAATAAAGAATTAATGGCCGTTGCCATCCTTGGAACTTTACTTTTTTCTGGCTGTGATGCCGTAAAAAACGCAAATAACACCCAAAAAGGCGCTGCCGCTGGAACAGCTGGTGGTGCCGTGATTGGCGGGGTTATAGGTAATAACGTTGGCGATGGTGATAACACTGCCCTTGGGGCAATAATTGGCGGGGTTATCGGTGGTGCTGCCGGGGGTTACATTGGAAACCGGATGGACAAACAAGCCAAGGAAATCGAAAATGAGGTTCCCGGCGCAGAAGTGACCCGCGTGGGTGAGGGTATCAATGTGACTTTTGATGAAAACAGTGGTATCTATTTTGCTACTGAAAAATCAAGTTTAAACAGCACTTCCCAAGAATCCCTGACAAACTTGATGAGAATTTTCGAGAAGTACCCCGACACAAATATTTTAATTGAAGGCCACACCGATAACACCGGTCGTGAAGAATATAATATGAATTTGTCTAAAGAACGGGCACAATCGGTTGTCAGTTATTTAAAAAACAATGGAATAAGCTCAAGCCGTTTTACCACAAAATGGTATGGAGAAACCCAACCTAAATATGACAACAGTACCAAAGACGGCCGTTCTAAAAACCGCCGTGTGGAAATTGCTATTATGGCAAACAAAGAGCTGAAAAACGAGGCTAAACAACAGGTTGATTAATTGAATGGTTTTCTTTTAGTATTGATTAAAAAGGGTTTGGATATTAAATTTAAACCCTTTTTTATTTGAAAAATGCCAGTACAATTTTAGTTTTATTTTTTAGGCATAAAACCACGTGCTCTTATACCGAATGGGGTTAGTAATGTCGCATAAATGCTTCTTAAAATCTACTTCGGCATAATACCTTTATAGAAAATATATTACGGCATTATAAAAATTAATTGGTATAAATTGCTTTTAGAAATACTCATTCAGTATTTTGAACAAAAACAGATAAATAGTGATGCGGATTAAAGGCCTCCAAATTTTCACTTCTTCCCTGAAAAAACAGCGGCATTTTTATGCGACTGTTTTGAACTTGCCGGTGCGCACTGTTTCAGTTTCTAAAATTGAAGTCGAAATAGGTTATTCTTTAATACAGTTTGAATACAACCCAGAAGCCACACCTTATCACATCGCTTTTCATATTTCGGCAAAAAAAGAAAACGAAGCTTTGAAATGGCTGAAAAAGCGGATCCCGATTTTAAAAATGGGCGACTGCGAAATTGTTTATTTTAGCGATTGGAATGCGAAGTCGCTTTATTTCTATGACGCCGATCACAATATTATGGAATTCATTTCCCGCCGGCATTTGCATAAATCCGCCACCGAAGCTTTTTCAGAAAATGATATTTGTGGAATTGCTGAAATAGGTTTGGCCACACAAAATGTAAAAAACGTTTACGACAAAGTTCACCAAGAAATAGGTTTAGAAAAATACAGCGGGGATTTTGAAAAATTTTGTCCCATTGGGGATGACCTTGGTTTGCTGATTACCATCGACAATCAGCAAAAAAAGACCTGGTTTCCCACAACCGATAAAGCCGAAAATTCTGAATTCAGTCTAAAATTTTCGCATCAGCATAAAAATAAAAAGTTGCATTTTGATGGAGAGGACGTAAGTTTTACTTGAAATGTGCAAATGGATTGACCGAGTGGAAACTTAATGGCCTTAAGAAATTAAAATCCGTAAAATCAACTAACTGAAACACAAAGCGATAACTCATAAATGAACAGAAGGTGGTCAAATTTTATAAAAAATAGTTACATTAAGCAGATGAATAATATATTTAAGGTTGTCCTTTATGAAAAAACAAAAAATTATAAATAACCTTGGCCTTTTATTTTTGATCCTCACTTTTAGCCTTAATGCTCAAACCTATATCAGAGAAGGAAAAGGAGATTACAAAAATGTTTTATACACTTGGGATGGTCATTATTTAAGACAAGGCAAAGGAAATTATAAAACTGTTCTTTACACCTTGGATGGCAACTATATCAGGCAAGGAAAAGGCGATTACAACACGGTTTTAGCAACATGGGACGGAGAATATTTAAGACAGGGAAAAGGTGATTACAATACCGTACTTTACACTTGGGACGGAAAATATATCAGACAGGGAAAAGGCAGGTATAAAAATGTTCTATACACGTTTGATGGAAAATATTTGAGGCAGGGAAAGGGAGATTATAAACCTGTATTATTAACGATCAATGGTGACATTCCAATCGAGGTCATAATTTTTACAATTCTATAACTACAGAAAAATAAATAATCCTACCAATTTCATTTTAAAATAGTGGTTATCAAATTTGCATTTGTGAACATATTGAATCGACTTATGCCAGTGGTTCCGGTTTTGTGATGCCGGGCATTTCGGTTCAAATTGTGCCAATTTTTATTCCTTCCCTTTGGCATACTTAAATAAAAAAGCCTTTTCCATAGTTTTAGAAAAGGCCTTTGATTTAAGAATAGATTTATGATCAAGCCTTGACAGCATACATTTCTTCGCGGTGTTCTTTGATTTTTGGATCGTTCATATAGTCATCAAAACTCAAATAACGGTCAATGACACCTTTTGGGGTCAATTCCAGAACGCGGTTGGCAATACTTTGTGCAAAGGCGTGATCACTGGTTGTAAAAAGCATACTTCCCTTGAATTTCTTCAAGCAGTTATTGAAGGCCGTGATGGATTCAAGGTCCAAGTGGTTTGTGGGCTCGTTCAACATCAGGACATTAGCACGCTTCATCATCATCCGGCTGATCATACAACGCACCTTTTCGCCACCCGATAATACATTGGATGTTTTCAGGGCGTCTTCACCACTGAAGACCATTTTTCCTAAAAAACCGCGCAAATACACTTCTTCTTTTTCCTCCTCGGTTTTAGCATATTGCCGCAACCAATCGACAAGTGTCAATTCTTGATCAAAATATTCTGAATTGTCCACTGGCAAATAAGATTGGCTGGTTGTCACGCCCCATTTATAATCGCCGCTTTTTGCTTTTTGATTGCCGTTTAGAATTTCAAAAAAGGCCGTTGTCGCCCGACTGTCTTTGGAAAACACGACAACTTTATCACCTTTGGCCAAATTCAAATTTAAATCTTTAAAAAGCGTTTCGCCTTCTAAAGAGGCTTCGAGCTGGTCGATGTTCAAAATTTGGTTACCAGCTTCGCGTTCGCGTTCGAAAATGATTGCGGGATAGCGACGGCTGGAAGGTTTGATATCGTTGACGTTTAGTTTCTCGATCATCTTTTTTCGGGAAGTCGCCTGCTTTGATTTAGCTGCATTGGCACTAAATCGCTCAATAAAAGCCTGCAATTCCTTCTTTTTATCCCCTGCTTTTTTGTTTTGCTGTGCGCGTTGTTTAGCTGCCAATTGAGAGGATTCATACCAAAAAGAATAATTACCACTGTAATGGGTGATTTTTCCAAAGTCGATGTCTGAAATATGCGTGCAAACCGCATCCAAAAAGTGACGGTCGTGAGAAACCACAATCACGGTATTATCATAATTGGCCAAAAAGTTTTCCAGCCAGTTGATGGTATCATAATCCAGATCATTGGTCGGCTCATCCATAATAAGGACATCCGGGTTTCCAAAGAGGGCTTGTGCCAGCAGCACACGCACTTTTTGTTTACTGTCGAGCTCTTTCATTTGTGAGTAGTGCCAATTTTCAGTAATACCCAAATTAGAAAGCAGCGAAGCCGCATCAGCTTCAGCATTCCAGCCATTCATTTCTTCAAATTGAACCTGAAGTTCCCCGATGCGTTCTGCATTTTCATCTGAATAATCGGCATAGAGGGCATCCATTTCAGATTTGACCTCAAAAAACTCTTTATTGCCACGCAGGACGGTTTCCAAAACGGGGTACTCATCAAAAAGATTGTGATCTTGTTCCAGAACAGACATCCGTTTGCCGGGTTCTAAATGCACGTTTCCAGAGCTGGGTTCGATTTTACCTGAAATGATGCTTAAAAAGGTGGATTTTCCAGCGCCATTTGCGCCAATAACACCATAACAATTCCCTTCACTGAAAATTGTATTGACCTCGTCAAACAACACGCGTTTGCCAAATTGGACAGAAAGATTGGATACTGAAAGCATAAGCGGATATAAATTTTTGCAAAATTAAACAAATGATTTGATAAAGAGAAACATTAACGGCTACCAAATGTTATTTAACGGGCGGTTAACAAAATAATTTAACCCCTTGTTTAAATTTGAAGTATAATTTTTTCATTAATTAGAGATGGGGTTAGTCTTCAAAAATAAAGTTTATAAAAAATCCAGTATTCTTGCGTTATTCGCAATTTGCTTATTGGTCAACGCTTGTCAACAAGAAAAAAAACCTGGAAATAGTTTTTTATCAGGGAAAATAATCAATCAAAATGAAAAGAAGATAAGGCTTTTTCAAAATGGAAAACTGTTTGACTCTATCACTTTATCGAAGCGAGGTGAGTTCCAATACCAATTTCCAAAAGGTAGTCAAGGGGTCTTCACATTCAAGCACATGCCAGAAAGCCAGTTATTTTATCTCGAAAAAGGCGATAGTCTATTAATGCGGCTAAACACCTTGCGATTTGATGAAACACTTACTTTCAGTGGTAAAGGTGCCGTTGAAAATAATTTTTTGATCCATCAGTTTTTAGAGAACGAGGACAATAACGATCTAGTCTATTCATATTTTAAGAAAGACCCTAAAATCTTTTTAAAGGCAATAGATTCAATAAAGGCGCAACGTAAAAAAAATCTTACTTCAAAAATAAAAAAACACAACTTTTCTAAAAAATTCACTTCAGTTGCTAAAAAATTGGTCGGTTATGAGTATTACAGTTTAAAAGAGCGCTATAACTTTTTAATCCGTAAATATTCACCGGAGCAGACGAAAAACCTGCCAAAAAATTATCTGGCTTACCGGAAAAAAATTAACCTGAACGACTCTAAAATTACTGCCTGTTATATTTATCAACGGTTTTTAGATAGCCATTTGATGAACCTGAGCATTGATTATTGTGAAAAACAAAATCGACCGAGGAGTTGCTATAGAATGACTAATTATAGCAACACATTGCGGCGCTTAAAATTGAGTGATTCTTTATTCACTTTTGAACCTTTGCGCAACAGATACTTAGGACATTTCGGTAAACTCGCCATTTTGAGAAGCTCTGATAATTTTGAAATGGAGGCCGTGTCCAATTTGCTTAAAAAAGCCGATTATCCAGAGGGCATATTCACAGAATTGAGAAAATTAATGGATATTCAAAATCTTTTTTTGAAGGAGCACAATTTTTCAGAACTGGCCGTTCACGATGCTAATGGCAACAATTTTAAACTCGATAAAATTTTTGGGCCTAAACCGGTTGCAATTTTCTTTTGGGATTTATACTCACCACAATTACAAAAACTCGCCCATCAAAAGGTTTTTGACCTACAACGTCACTATCCCGATATTCATTTTATTGGCATAAACATCAATTCTAAGCAAACGGATATGTGGAAAAAAAGTTTGAAAAATTTCAATTATAACAGGATCAGCGAAGTTCAACTTCAGAAAAACCCTTATAAAACAAAGCTTTTCCGCAATTTTTCAAAGCAATTAATCTTGCTCACCCCTGGGAACCATCTTGTTCTGAGCAATGAACAGATGTTCACCACAAGCATAAAATCGGCCTTGGAACGATTGTCGTTGGAATTTTGAGGGTTCTATCAATTGAAGCATAAAATTGCGCACTAAATTGGATCGAACCCTTCAGAAAAAATTTATTGAAATTTCAGTCCTTCCAACTCTCTTTAGAATCCCCCACCTTAATTTCAATCACAACTTTACCGGAAAAACGCATATTTTTTTATCTTTACAAAAATTGCAATTTTTTCAGACCGATCAAATATGGAAAACAAACTTAAAGTTAAAGTGAATGATGAGTTCGACTTCGAATTCACCCGAAAAGAAATTGAAGGACTGGACGCTCACGCTGTAGAAAATGAGCGTTATCACATTTTAGAAAACCGCCAGTCTTATCGCGGTCAACTTGTAAAGTCTGATTATCTCAACCAGCATTATTCCGTTAAAATCAACGGAAACCATTATCAAGTGGATATTGCCAATGAACTGGATTTACTCATTGAAGATATGGGAATGGAATTGGATTCTGCCCAGCAAGTCAATGAAATAAAAGCCCCAATGCCGGGATTGATTCTCGAAATCAGTGCAAAAGAAGGTCAGGAAGTAAAAGAAGGCGATTATATCCTGGTGCTCGAAGCGATGAAAATGGAAAATGCCATTACTGCCCCACGCGACGCCGTGATCAAAAAAATCACTGCTAAAAAAGGGGAAACAGTTGAAAAAAACCAAGTCTTGATCGAACTGGAATAACAATCCAACCAAATTAAATATTATGAAGAAAATCCTTGTGGCCAACCGTGGCGAAATTGCCCTGCGAATAATGAAAACCGCACGCAAAATGAGCTTAAAAACAGTGGCCGTTTTTTCAGAAGCTGACCGCAATGCCCCGCACGTGCATTATGCCGATGAAGCCGTTTTGCTTGGGCCACCGCCATCAAACGAGTCTTATTTATTGCAGGATAAAATCATAAAAGCCGCCAAAGATACCGGCGCCGATGCCATTCATCCCGGGTATGGATTTTTGAGCGAAAACGCAGGGTTTGCTGAAAAAGTTGAAAAAAATGACATTACGTGGGTCGGTCCCGGCTCAGAGGCCATTAATGTAATGGGAAGCAAATTGGCCGCAAAAGCTGCCGTAAAGAAATATGACATCCCCTTGGTTCCAGGAATTGACGAGGCCATTACTGATCCTGAGAAGGCCAAAAAAATTGCCGAAAAAATCGGCTATCCGGTATTGATCAAAGCATCTGCCGGCGGCGGCGGAAAAGGAATGCGTGTGGTGGAAGAACCCAAGGATTTAAAAGATCAAATGCAACGCGCCATCAGCGAGGCAGAATCGGCCTTCGGGGACGGCTCGGTTTTTATTGAAAAATATATCACTTCGCCGCGGCACATTGAAATTCAAATTTTATCTGATAAACACGGCAATTATGTTCACCTTTTTGAGCGCGAATGCAGCATTCAGCGGCGCCATCAAAAAGTTGTTGAAGAGGCGCCATCAGTTGTTCTGAACCAAGCCCTAAGAAAAAAAATGGGACAGGCCGCCATTGATGTGGCGCGTTCCTGCGATTATGTCGGTGCCGGAACAGTGGAATTTATTTTTGACAAAAAGAAGAACTTTTTCTTTTTGGAAATGAACACCCGA
>Ga0075106_1001057_pt1 | contig 12770 bp, 10 predicted proteins | sample AntDeeMetag02WF4_FD_69796 | JGI IMG/M metagenome (GOLD analysis project Ga0075106, IMG submission 69796) | Saline lake microbial communities from Deep Lake, Antarctica - Antarctic Deep Lake Metagenome 02WF4 | ecosystem: Environmental > Aquatic > Non-marine Saline and Alkaline > Saline | place... | reverse complement strand
CCTGGCGGCATTTTGATACCGCGCACACCACGTGCCGTCCGGCTCATGGCGCGCACCTGCCCTTCCGCAAAACGGACAGCCTTACCGGCCGTGGAGAACAGCATGATCTCGGCATTGCCATCCGTGATGGCAGCGCCGATCAGGGTATCGCCTTCGTCCAGGTTCAGGGCGATCAGGCCATTACTGCGTGGACGGGAGAAGTTCGGCAGTGGCGTCTTCTTGACCACACCGTTAGAGGTGGCCATCAGCACAAACTGGTCTTCCGGGTAGTCTCTGACCGGCAGGAAGGTGGTAATACGCTCACCATCTTCCAGCGGCAGGATGTTCACCATCGGCCGGCCACGGGAACCGCGGCTGCCACGGGGAATCTCGAACACCCGCAACCAGTAAACCTTGCCGCGGTTAGAGAAGCACAGAATAGTGTCGTGGGAGTTGGCTACCAGCAGCTTTTCGATGAAATCTTCATCTTTCATCGAGGTCGCGGCCTTACCACGGCCGCCACGGCGCTGGGCCTGATAATCCTCTACCGCCTGGGTCTTGGCGTAGCCATTGTGAGAAATGGTCACTACCAGGTCTTCTTCGTCGATGAGATCGGCGATGGTCAGATCGCGCTTTGAGCTGGTAATTTCGGTACGACGCTTGTCGCCGAAATCATTGACGATGGTTTCCAGCTCTTCGCGAATCACCTGCAACAGACGGTCCGGATCCCCCAGGATATCCATCAGATCGGCGATCTTCTCGACAATCTCTTTGTATTCTTTCTGGAGCTTTTCGGTCTCCAGGCCGGTCAGGCGGTGCAGGCGCAAGTCCAGAATGGCCTGGGCCTGTTCCGGAGACAGATGGTACATGCCGTCGCGCAAGCCGAAGTATTCAGGCAGATCGTCCGGACGGCAGGCGTCTTCTCCGGCACGCTCCAACATAGCCAGAACATCACCCGGCGACCAGCCCTGATCCATCAGCTTGTCTTTGGCTTCAGCGGCAGACGGAGACTGACGAATCAGCTCGATGATTTCATCGATGTTGGCCAGCGCAACTGTCAGGCCTTCGAGGATGTGACCTCGCTCGCGGGCTTTACGCAGCTCGTAGATGGTCCGGCGCGTGACCACTTCCCGGCGGTGGCGCAGGAAGGCGTCCAGCATCTGCTTCAGGTTCAGCGTTTTCGGCTCGCCGTTAAGCAGTGCCACCATGTTGATGCCGAACACGGTCTGCAACTGGGTATGGGCAAACAGGTTGTTGACCACCACATCCGGGTTTTCCCCCCGACGCAGCTCAATAACCACACGAATGCCTTCCTTGTTGGATTCGTCCCGCAGCTCGGTGATGCCCTCAAGGCGCTTTTCTTTCACCAGCTCGGCGATCTTCTCGATCAGACGGGCCTTATTAAGCTGATACGGCAGTTCGGTAATGATCACCGACTCCCGGCCGGTTTTCTTGTCCTGCTCGATTTCGTGGCGGGCGCGGATATAAATGCGGCCCCGGCCAGTGCGGTAGGCTTCAACAATACCGGCACGGCCGTTAATGATGCCGTCGGTCGGGAAGTCCGGCCCCGGGATATATTCCATCAATTCATCAACGGTCAGGTCCGGGCTGTCGATCAGCGCCAGGCAGCCATTGATGATTTCTGTCAGGTTGTGAGGCGGAATATTCGTGGCCATACCCACAGCGATACCGGACGAGCCGTTAACCAGCAGGTTGGGTACGCGGGTTGGCAGGACTTCCGGAATTCTCTCGGTGCCGTCGTAGTTGTCGACGTAATCCACCGTTTCCTTGTCCAGATCGGCCAGCAACGAATGCGCCATCTTTTCCATGCGAATTTCGGTGTAACGCATCGCAGCGGCGTTGTCGCCGTCAATGGAACCGAAGTTACCCTGACCATCCACCAGCGGATAGCGCAAAGAAAACGGCTGCGCCATACGTACGATGGTGTCATAAACCGCAGAGTCGCCATGCGGGTGGTATTTACCGATAACATCACCGACCACACGGGCAGATTTCTTGTAGGACTTGTTCCAGTCATTGCCCAGTTCGGACATGGCGAACAAGACCCGCCTATGCACCGGCTTGAGGCCGTCCCGTACATCCGGCAATGCCCGCCCGATGATGACGCTCATGGCGTAATCCAGGTAGGACTGTTTCAGTTCGTCTTCAATATTTACCGGCAGGATCTCTTTGGCTAACTCACCCATCGAGAAAGGTTCCTTTGCGTTATCTGGAAGTCGTACCGGGCCATTTTCAGGCTCCGGATATATTCTTCAACAAGCTGCCAATCATACCACAGCTCGCCCCGTCCCGGGGCACCCTGGAGAGGCGTCAGTCGAACACCACTGTCTTGTTTTCGTAGGTAATCACGCGATCTTCAATGTGCGCGCGCAACCCCCGGGCCAACACATTCTTTTCCACATCCTTGCCAAGGCGCACCATGTCTTCAATGGAATCGGAATGGCTGATGCGAATCACGTCCTGCTCGATGATCGGACCTTCGTCCAGATCCTGAGTCACGTAGTGGCAGGTGGCACCGATCAGCTTAACACCACGGCTGTAAGCCTGGTGGTAAGGCCGGGCACCGGCGAATGATGGCAGGAAACTGTGGTGAATATTGATCACCTTGCCGGAATATTTGTCACACAATTCGGCCGGCAGGATTTGCATGTAACGGGCAAGAACCACGACATCGGTCTCATACTGTGCGAACAGATCTTCAATATGAGCGAAGGCTTCTGCCTTGTTTTCCTTGCTGACAGGGATATGGTGATAGGGAATCTCGTGCCATTCCACCATCCGGCGAAGGTCGTCGTGGTTGGAGATAACCGCAACAATTTGAGCGTTCAGATCCTTGCTGTGCCAACGATAGAGCAGATCGGCCACACAGTGAGATTCCTTGCTGCACATCAGGATGACCCGCTTCGGGCGGGCGGAATCGGCAATGTGCCAGCTCATGTTGAACTCGCGGGCAATAGGCTCAAACGCTATGCGAAACTGCTCCAGCCCGAACGGAATAGACTCGGCCTTGATCTCATGCCGCATGAAAAACCAGCCGGACTGGGTATCTGAGTGGTGGCTCGCCTCGGTAATCCAGCCATTATAGGTGGACAGGAAATTACTCACCTTGGCAACGATTCCCACCCGGTCCGGGCAGGAAATAACAAGACGATAGGTATGCTCCATGAAGCCTTTCCTTAACTTGAATCCGGGAAAGCGGGTGCGATGGGGAACCACAAACCGGAGTCTGTGGTGGCGTTATCGGCACGCACCGGTAAAAATGACCGGCTATGATAGCCTATCTGGCAGCCAGAAACGAGGAATGCAACGATGGACAGAGCGATCTACAGCCCCCTTCCAAAAACCCGCCAAAGAGGCCGCTGGAGCCTGACAGCCGCACTGCTTGCAGCACTTATCCTGCCTGCCGGCAACAGCAGCGCTCAGGCCATACTCGAAGGCGAACGTTTTCATCCGGTGCAGGGTGATCAGGGCATGGTAGCCACCAGCCACACTCTCGCCTCGGAAATTGCACAGCGGGTCCTCAGAAATGGCGGCAACGCCATTGACGCTGCGGTGACGGCGGGCTTTGCCCTCGCCGTTACTCAGCCGCGCTCCGGCAACATCGGCGGTGGCGGTTTTCTGCTCTACGCTCCCGGTGATGGTTCCGCCCCGGAAGCCATCGACTATCGGGAAACCGCCCCGGCGGCAGCCTCCGAAACCATGTTCCAGGATGAAAACGGCAATGTAGTGAACGAACGCAGCCGATTCAGCCATAAAGCGGCGGGCGTACCGGGCACTGTCGCAGGGCTGGCCCTGGCGCTGGAACGGCACGGCACAATTTCACTGAAAGAAGCCCTGGCTCCGGCCATTCGCCTGGCCAGTGACGGTTTCGAGGTGCCCCGCCGCTTTACCGAAGGCCTCGAACAGGCAAAGGACCGGCTGCAACGCTGGCCCGCCAGCAAGGCCACCTTTTATAAGGAAGACGGCTCTGCCCCACACCCGGGAGACGTTTTCAGACAACCGGCGCTCGCCGACACCCTCCAGCGCATTGCCGATCAGGGCGTGAAAGGTTTCTACGAGGGCGAAACTGCCCGGCTGATTGTCGATCAGATGCAACGCAACGACGGCCTGATCACCCTGGATGACCTGAAACACTATCAGCCGGCCATCCGTGAACCGGTACACGGCAATTACCGGGGCCACGACATCTACTCTATGTCACCGCCCTCTTCCGGCGGCACCCATATCGTTCAGATTCTGAACATTCTGGAGCACTACCCCATCGACGACATGGGCCACAACTCGGCGGATACCCTTCACCATATGGCCGAGGCCATGAAACTGGCTTATGCGGATCGCTCCGAGTACCTGGGCGACACCGACTTTGTTGAGGTGCCGCTCACCGGGCTCACCAGCAAGGGCTATGCGGCAGCGTTACGCGCCACCATCGACTCCGAAAAGGCCCGACCTTCAACCGACATAAAACCCGGCAACCCGACCCTATGGGAAAGCCCTGAAACCACCCACTTCTCGGTGGTAGATCGCTGGGGCAATGCCGTATCCAACACCTACACCATCAACTTCAGCTACGGCTCGGGCATTACCGTGGCCGGTGCCGGCTTTCTGCTCAACAATGAAATGGACGACTTCAGCGCCAAACCCGGCGTGCCCAATGCCTATGGTCTGATTGGTGGCGAAGCCAACAAAATCGAACCGGGCAAACGCATGCTCAGCTCCATGTCGCCCACCATCGTTCAGAGAAACGGCCGTAATTTTCTGGTTACCGGCAGCCCGGGCGGCTCTCGTATTATCACCACCACTTTGCAGGTGATCATGAACGTGATTGACCATAAGATGAACATACAAAGTGCCGTAAGCGCCCCGCGCATTCATCATCAGTGGCTGCCGGATGAGATTCGTATGGAACAGGGCATCAGCCCGGACACCGTCGAGCTGCTGGAAGCCCGCGGTCACAAGGTGACCACCAGCCGCGCCATGGGCGCCATCCAGAGCATCATGATCGATGAAGACGGCACCCTGTATGGCGGTGCGGACCCAAGGCGGAGCACTTCGTCTGCCATAGGCTACTGAAGCCAGGAATTAACCGAAGCAACTGACCGGAGGTCTTATGTTTCTCTCTGTACAACTGAGCTGCTACCCCCTGAAAGACGACTACAAACAGCCTATCCGAGAGCTGATTGCCCGGCTGGAGAAAACCGGCCTGGAAGTCTACCCGGGGCGCATGAGCACGGAAATCTTTGGCGACTATGATGACGTAATGAAAGCACTCTCAGACACCATGAAGTGGTCCTTCGAAACCTATGGCAAGGCTGTATTTGTTGCAAAAATCATGGAGGGCGACCGGAGACCGAAATGACAACACCAAACGGGTCAGACAATCAGCAGAAACCGGAAAACAACCCGCAACCGGCCATTCCGAATCAATACTCTTTTCTGTGGCTCAGCGCCGCCATTTTCCTGATGGTGCTCTGGATGCAGGATACCAACCAGCCCCGGCAACAGGAGCTGGCGTATTCTGAATTCAAGGAAGCCGTGATGGCCGGCCGGGTAGACGAAGTCACTCTGCGCAGCGAAGAAATCCTGGGGCAATTCACCGAATCCGGTGCCAGCCAGTTCAGCTCCGATGACCAAACATCCAGCACGCGTTTCATTACCCTGCGCCCGCAAACGGAAGACACCGAACTGTTGCAACTGCTTGAGCAGCAGGAAGTGGTTGTCCATGGCGCCCGGTCTGGCCGCCCCTGGTGGCAGGAACTGATCCTGAGCTTTTTGCCCTGGATACTGCTACTGGCGCTCATGTTCTGGTTCTGGGGCACCGCCCAGAAACGCATGGCTCAGGGTGGTGGCGTTCTGGACTTCAGCCGCTCAAAGGCCCGGCGGGCACGCAAGGAAACGTCCACCACCACCCTGAACGACGTTGCCGGTATTGAGTCCGCCAAGCGGGAAATTGCCGAAGTCATCGACTTCCTGAAATCACCGGAAAAATACCAGAAACTGGGAGCTGTCATGCCCAAGGGCATTTTGCTGGTGGGCCCGCCGGGTACGGGTAAAACCTTGCTGGCCCGGGCCATTGCCGGCGAAGCGGAAGTGCCCTTTTACAGCATCAGCGCCTCGGAATTTATTGAAATGTTTGTTGGCGTGGGAGCCTCGCGGGTACGCGACATGTTTAAAGAAGCCCGTAAAGAAGCGCCGGCACTGATATTCATCGACGAACTCGATGCCATCGGCCGCTCACGGGGCGCCGGTCTGGGTGGCGGTCACGACGAACGAGAGCAGACCCTGAACCAGATACTGACCGAAATGGACGGCTTCGAAGCCCATGAAAATGTGCTGGTACTGGCTGCCACCAACCGCCCCGATGTGCTGGATACCGCCCTGCTCCGGCCGGGCCGGTTCGACCGGAAAATCACGCTGGACCGCCCCCACAAGGATGCCCGCGCTGCCATCCTGAAAGTCCACGTACGCAAGGTGCCGTTGGCCGACAACGTGAACCTGGAACAAATCGCCGCCCGGACCATCGGTTTTTCCGGCGCAGACCTGCACAACCTGGTTAACGAAGCCGCACTGACGGCAGCCCGGGAGGAACTGAATGAAGTGAACGAACATTGCTTCGAAGTGGCCCGGGAGCGGATCACCCTGGGCGAAACACGTGACGCTCAGCTTCCACCGCAAGAGCGTGAGGCCGTGGCGTATCACGAATGCGGCCACGCCATCATGGCCTATTACATGCCCAACGCCGATCCTCTCACCAAAGTGACCATCATCCCCCATGGCATGGCCATGGGCGTCACCGAACAAACCCCGAAGGAAGATCACTACACCTACACCGAAAGCTACCTGAAAGATCGCATCAAGGTCATGCTGGGCGGACGCTGTGCCGAAAAACTGATCTACGGTGAAGTCAGCACCGGTGCCCAGAACGACCTGAAAGAAGCCACCAATCTGATTCGCCGAATGATCGGACAGTGGGGCATGAGCGACAAAATCGGCCCGCTGGGCCTGAGTATCGGTGAGGAACATGTCTTCCTCGGCCGGGAGATGGGCCAACCGCGAGAGTTCAGCGAGAAAATGGCCGAGATGATCGACACGGAAATCCAGTCCCAACTACTGGCTCTGGAAAAAGCCACCAGAGACTTCCTGGGTGAACACCGTGATCAACTCGAAGCCCTGGCCCGGTCGGTGTTAAAACATGAAACGCTTTCGGCGGAGGACATCGAAGACATTCTGCACGATAAAAGCACCCATCCGGCGCGCTGATCGCGGCTTCACACGTGGGTCACGAAGTCATGGCTGAACAGCGCCAGACAGAACCCGGCCACCGCGCCAAGCGGTGGCCCCCAATGGCGGTCAAGCCGGGACTGGGGCGCAATATCCTGAAAGATCAGGTATAAAATGCCACCCGAAGCTGCCAGCATAACCGCACCCAGAATCATCGGCCGGTCTGACAGGAAAAAGTAACCGAGCAACCCCGCCACCGGCCCTGTGAGCACCAATGACCCCATAAATGCCAGCGTCTTGCGGGACGTATATCCCGGCAGGCTGACCAGTTCCCGGTAGGCATTGAACCCCTCCGGCAGATTCTGTATCGCAATCAGCACTGCCATCAATACAGCGGTTTCCGGGCTCACCACGGCAAGCCCGCCCAGGGCAATGGCTTCCGGAATGAAGTCGAGCATCAGCCCCATAAGTTGCGGGGATTCGCGGCGCTTCAGGCCCATCGCGCGTTCCACAAGGAAGAACAGGACTCCGCCAGCCGCGATAGCCGGTATCGCCCACAGGGAATCACCCATGCTCGACTGCCCTTCGGGAATCAGAACCACCGACACCGCACCCAGAAGAATGCCGCCACCAAGCGCGATCAGAAAATGCCGGAACTCCTTCTCCAGCCAGTTCGGCCGGATACTCTCGACACTGGCCAGAAGGCCTCCAAGCGGAATAAGGGCGCCGGCCAGAACGGTCAGACCAACAATAATGAGAATATCCAGAAACATCAGAAACACTCTTTGCTACGAAAAAATGGAAACCGTTGGCGGGCTTACGGCGTCACCGTCAACGGGAGATTCAGTGCGACCAGCAACTGCTCCGAGCCGGGCTCCTGAAGCAACGAACATTTCCGGCTGAGCACCAGTTGCGTTGCCCTCTCCTGCCGCAGAACCCGTGTCACTGTGGCGGGGTCGGTAGCGGGAAGCCGTTGCACACGAACTTGCGAATCAGGAACACCCAGACTCTGCCTGAGCCCATCAAGGCTTTGTGACGACAAATCCGTGCCCGCCCCCAACAAAAAGGTTACCGGCTGAGGAACATGCCGGATAGCGTCTGCGGCCGCTTTGACTGCCCGGCGGTTGGCATCCTCGTGATCATTGAGAAACACGACAATCCTGCCCTGGCGCGAGGCCTGCCTTTCACTCCAGAGCAGCAGCCTGCCCGGAGACCGGCGGAGCAGCCCTCTGGCAGTGGAACCCAGACGCGCGCCCGGTACTGAAGACCAGCCAACACGACCAAGAACCAACAGATCGTCCGGTTCTGCCAGCGCCAGCACCTCTTCAACAACACTGCCCCGGGTAATGCTCAGGGTATACTGGCCACCGTATGGCCCTACCGCCCCGGCGAGCGCCCGGCGTACCTGGCCTGCCAGTCTCTGCATACGACGCTCCAGCTCGGCCACATCAAAGGGCCGACTGGCCCCGGATACCGCCCCCACTTCCCGGGCAAAGCCATACCCCGCACTGCGCAGCAGATTCAGCTCTTCAACAAACACACCCTGCACATCGGCGCCCGAATTCGCTGCAATCTCCGCCGCCGCCTGAAGTGCGGCACAACTCATCCGGGAACTGCCCTTTGCCGGGGCGTGCGGTCGCAGTAATACGCGTGGGCTGGCCAAACCGGGTGGCCCCCAACTGCAACACAAAAAGGCCATTAACCTGCCCCACCTGCGAGCCTTCTGTGGCAATCATCACCACGCCTCGCTGAATCTGTTCCAGGCTGCGCTCCCGGATTCGGCTGGCGCGATACTCGCGCTCATCAATGGCCTGCCGAACATGCACCGCTTCAATGCGATCACTGCCGGCCTGAGCCGCCCAGAGTGAGCTGCACCATTTCTTCATTCAGCTCGTGAATCCGCTGCTGCACTTCTTTGCGTAAGCGCGGCACCTGCTGAATGGCCTGTTGCAGTTTTTTCTGGAGATCTTCGACCTTCGATTCAATAAGTTCCTTTTCGTCATCGGAAAAGCTCTTGTATTCATCCGGCTCAATCACCTCGCCGTTGCGCATGGGCGCAAAGGTAAAACCGGACTGGGTCGCCAGCATGGCAATGTTGCTGCGCCGGGCCTCTTCCTGGATCTCAAAAAGGCCCTGATGCTGGCGCTTGGCCACCTCCTCCTGCAGCTCCTGAATACGGGCCTGATATTCCTCGCTTTCAAAGGTGGCCGGAATAGCCGTTTTCAGCTCCGCGACCAGATCATTCATATCACTTTTGAAAACACGGCCTTCGCCCGGAGGCAGTTTTATCGCCCGGGGTTTGTCGGAATGCTGAAAATTGAAAAGATGACACCAGTCAGAAGGCACTGGCTGCCCGGCAGCGTGCTGAGACAGAAACCGCTTTACCAGTTCGTGCTTGCCAGCCCCCGAAGGCCCCAGCACAAACAGATTAAAACCACTGGCGCGCATGCCGGCACCAAATTCCAGCGCCCGCAGCATGCGATCCTGGCCATACGGAAGCTCCAGATCTTCCAGTGCTTCGGTGGACTCAAAGTCCAGTTTTTCCAGCGGACAACGGTGATAAACCTGATCTTCTTGCAACGCCGCAGGTACAGCCATTATTCCTCCTTACTTGTCAGCTTCGAGCTTGTCCTGAGTCCGTAGCTCAAAATCGCTGGCATCATGCCGCTCATGCAGTTGCGTGGCCGGCTCGCCCCAGGTTTTGTTCACCATACGGCCACGCTTCACCGCCGGCCGTTGCGCCACTTCATCCGCCCAGCGAATCACATTCCTGTAGGTGTGAGCTTCAAGAAACTCCGCCGCGTCGTAGACGATGTTTTTCACCACCGCACCGTACCAGGGCCAGATCGCCATATCGGCAATGGTGTATTGATCACCAACCATATACCGGTTGTCGGCCAGGTGCCGGTCCAGCACATCCAGCTGACGTTTCACTTCCATAGTGTAGCGGTTGATCGGGTATTCCAGCTTTTCTGGTGCGTAAACATAGAAATGCCCGAAACCACCCCCCAGGAAAGGCGCGCTGCCCATCTGCCAGAACAGCCAGTTCATGGTTTCAGTGCGTCCGGCCGGATCTTCGGGCAGGAACTCACCGAATTTCTCGGCCAGATAAAGCAGGATGGAGCCAGACTCAAACACCCGGATAGCCGGGTCGACGCTTCGATCCTGCATGGCAGGAATCTTGGAGTTGGGGTTGATCTCCACGAAGCCACTGCCGAACTGGTCGCCATCGCCAATACGAATCAGCCAGGCATCGTACTCGGCTTCCTTGATGCCCTTCTCCAGCAACTCCTCCAGCATGATGGTGGCCTTCACGCCATTAGGGGTGGCCAGCGAGTACAGCTGGAAAGGGTGTTCGCCAACCGGCAGCTTCTTGTCGTGAGTTGGCCCGGCAACCGGGCGATTGATGCTGGCAAACTGGCCGCCATTGTTCGGCTCCCATTTCCAGACCTTTGGTGGAGTATAGACAGGGTCGCTCATCAAGCACCTCTTTGGTTGTTGGTATGGTCAGTACTACGGACTCTAACCGAACTGGGCCATGATCTGCATGCCATGCACCCACTGCATTATGGTGCACGACAAACCGGACCCGCACCTTTCAGGTGCATCACCCGGCCGGGGCGCTGCTCAATATTCCACCACTCCGCCCTCAACCCCCTATAGAATCAAAGCTTGACCCAATCTGGAACATTCCTTGCTTTCTGTGACCGCTCTTCGTGCATAACCCCGCTTTATCAGCGGAAAACACAATAAAACCAGGAGTTAGAGACCCGTGGATATCACGAGTGCAGTTCACACCCTGACCGAGAGCACCAATACGCTGTTCCTGCTGATCGGCGCTGTCATGGTTCTGGCCATGCACGCCGGCTTTGCCTTTCTCGAAGTTGGCACCGTTCGACACAAGAATCAGGTTAACGCCGTCGTCAAGATCATGACCGACTTCGGTATTTCTGCCATCGCCTATTTCTTCGTGGGCTACTACATTGCCTACGGCAGCCACTTCCTGACCGATGCCGCCCAGCTCACCAGCAACAACGGCTACGAGCTGGTGAAGTTTTTCTTCCTGATGACCTTTGCCGCCGCCATTCCCGCAATCGTCTCCGGGGGCATTGCCGAACGAGCCCGCTTCTACCCCATGCTGGTTGCTTCCGGGTTGATTGTGGCGCTGGTTTACCCCTTCTTTGAAGGCATCGTCTGGAATGGCAACTATGGTTTTCAGGCCTGGCTGGAGAACCAATTCGGGGCAGGTTTCCATGATTTCGCCGGCTCTGTTGTAGTGCACGGTGTGGGTGGCTGGATTGCCCTGGCAGCAGTCTTACTGCTCGGTGCCCGCAAAGGCCGGTATCGCAACGGCAAGGTAGTGGCGTTTGCCCCCTCTAACATTCCATTCCTGGCGCTCGGTGCATGGATTCTCACCGTGGGCTGGTTCGGCTTCAACGTCATGTCTGCCCAGACTCTCGACGGCATCAGTGGGCTGGTGGCCGTTAACAGCCTAATGGCGATGGTAGGCGGCATTCTGGTGTCTATGCTGCTGGGCCACAAAGACCCGGGCTTTATTCACAACGGCCCCCTGGCCGGACTGGTAGCCGTCTGTGCCGGGTCTGACCTGATGCACCCGGTTGGTGCCCTGATCACCGGCGGCGTTGCCGGCGCTATCTTCGTAGTAATGTTCGAATGGGCCCAGGACAAGATCGAACGTCTGGATGACGTACTCGGTGTCTGGCCGCTGCACGGCATCTGTGGTGTTTGGGGTGCCATCGCCGCCGGCATCTTCGGCAGCGAAACCCTGGGTGGTCTGGGCGGCGTCAGCCTGATGTCCCAGATTATCGGTGCCGCAGCCGGTGTCGCTATTGCCTTTATCGGCGGTTTGATCATCTATGGCGTGATCGCCAAAGTCGCCGGGCTGCGCCTGAGCGAAGAGGAAGAGTTCAACGGCGCTGACCTCAGCATTCACCACATTGGTGCAACGTCAATGGAGTAAGCGCTCTTAGCGGTTCTGTGCTACCCCGGACACAAGGGGCAGCACAGATACTGAAAGCTATAGAAGTGCCATTGCACAAAGACCCAGCAAGCCCACATTGGCCGCCAGCCCCATCATAAAAAAATACGACCGGGGGCTCGGGTTACGCTCGGTGGCAATTGCATAGTACAAGCCCATATGAATGATGCGCGACACCGCGAATACCCATATCAGCAAGCCTGTCCAGAAAACATCGGCCCCTACAAGAATGGCCAGAAAAGCCGTGGCCAGCATCGCGGGGACGTTCTCCAGGGAGTTCATGAAGGTCCGGTGTGCCCTGAACACAAACGAGTGATGGCTCAACGACTGATCTATCTTGCCCGGAACCGCGTTTGGCTGAGCCGCCTTGGTTGAGCTGGCTACAAACCATTGCACCAGCCACGTTGCGATCACAATGAAGATTGCCCAAAACGCAGTTGTATACACTTCAACCAGATTCACTATACTTTCTCCACTGACCCTTAAAGCTTCAAACCTGACTTCACCGCTTCAGTGTTTCCCGGTAAATCAGCGCTGTTTATACTGTGTGGGG